>Ga0070741_10011189_pt1 | contig 16634 bp, 16 predicted proteins | sample Coa_R1_4_FD_66440 | JGI IMG/M metagenome (GOLD analysis project Ga0070741, IMG submission 66440) | Surface soil microbial communities from Centralia Pennsylvania, which are recovering from an underground coalmine fire - Coalmine... | ecosystem: Environmental > Terrestrial > Soil > Unclassified ...
GCGCCGTCACAGTCATCTTGGCGGCGTAAGCCCGGAGCAGTTCGAGGCGGCGCACAAGCCGCACCGACGCGGTGTCCACTAAATCCTGGGAACTCCACTGCAGAAGGAAAACGACTTATGTCGGACTTGACTGTCATGAAGGGGTTTCCGAACCCGCCGAGCAAAGATCGCACGGCACATCGGCTCACGAACGAGCAGTTGAACAACGAATGGATGGAGTTCGCGAACACCTCCGGCCGCGAGCTGTCCCTGAACGGCGTGAAGCTGCTCGACTACACGTTTAACCACGCATGCCAGAAGACGAGCGAGAAGACCGTCATCGAGTTCGTCAACAACCTCGCGGCCGGCCACTCGGTCCGCGTGCACACCGGGACCGGCACCGCCTACACGGAGGGGACGGTCCGTCACGTGTTCGCCGGCCACGGCAACTTCGTCTGGAACAACGCGTGCGGCGACACCGCGATCCTGCGCAACGGCCACGGGACGCTGATCGACTGGGCGTCGTACGAGCCGAACCCGCCGGAAGTCGTGCTCTACCGTGTCCCGAACACAAATCGATTGTCCCCGGTCGCGGCGACACGCACCGCCTAGATCGTCGTCTCGCCAACGATCCGCGTGTGGCGCTCAACGCGCGGATCGTCGTTCGTTTTGGGACACGTCCGCGACAGGTTTGTTGGAGTCTCGGCTTCGAGCCGATGTCGTTCACCGCGAACGCGTCGGCGCGCCGTCCCTCCGTTCGCCGCCTTCCCGATGATCTTGCCGGCGGGCGCGTTCGGATAGATGGTCACCTGTCGCACACGCCGCTCGCAACCGTCCCGGCGTGGCGGCCTGACCGTTCATCGCTTCGCATCATGTGGCATCTGTGCGAGTGCTGCTTTCGCACAGAATCCGCACAAAACGGTTTCAGCTAGCGGAAATGCGGGGCCGTGGATGAGCCAGTAAACGATTGTTGGTTAAAGATTTAAGTGTTGGCTGGGAGGCAGGGATTCGAACCCCGATACCGTGGTCCAGAGCCACGTGTCCTACCGTTGGACGACCTCCCAATGCCGACCGCGCGCGCCGACGCGCCAGAACTTTCGATTATACCGGCTCGAAAGTTCAGCGGGCAAGCACGCGCGATCCGCACCGGGCGATCACGGTCTCACTGTTCCCGCGTGTCGTCGGCCGCGCCCTGCGAACCCGTGTCCGTCGGGTTCTCCAGATTCGCGTCGCCCGGCTCACCTTGCTGCTGCTGCTTGCGGCGATGGCTTGCCATCCCGCCCTTGCGGCCGGCCTCACGCGCTTCCTCGCTCGTCCACTCGTGAGCCGTCCCCTTCTGATGCGCTGCCTTGCCGCCCTTGCTGGCAATCTCGCGCTGCTTCGCTCGATCCATCGACGCAAATCCGCGATCCTCTTTTGCCACGCGTCCTCCTGCTTCGGAACGCACGGGCTGCAACGGCTGTACCACGGAATTGCCGTAAATCACAGTCCAGGAAGGACTTAGGAAAATGTTTTCCGCCGGCGGCGGCACGACCCTTGTGAAACGGAAAAACATCTCCACCGACACCCGAACTGCCGCGCCTTCAGCCACTTGGATAAGGGAAACGGATGGGAACGATCAGGAAGATGCTGGCGTCGCGAGGTCGAGCGCGCGCGCGAGCCGCAAACCGACGAGATGCCGCCCCAGCAGTCCGAGCACGTCGAACAGTCCTGGACTCGCCGTCTTTCCCGTTACTGCCACACGCACGGCGTGGATCAGCGTAGCCGCTTTCACACCGCGCGCCTCGGCCGTGGACCGCAGCGCCGCCTCGAGCGCGGCGACGTCGAAGGACGCCAGCGCATCGAACGCGGCGCCGACCGCCGCGAGGTGATCGCGCATCCCCTCGGCGCGCAGATGCTTATCGACCGCAGCGGCGTCGTAGTCGATTGCGTCGGCCCAGAACAGCCGCCCCTGCGCAACGAAGTCGTCGAGCCGCTTGGCCCGCGGCCTCAACAGCTCGAGCACGGCGAAGAACCACGCGCGACGCGACGTCATGTACTCCGCGCGCCACAGTCCAGCGTCGCGCATCAGCGGCTGCACCCGCGCCGCGAGCTCCTCCGGCGCGAGCCGCGCGATGTACTGCTGGTTGAACCAGTCGAGCTTCTCGGTGTTGAACACGGCGTTGCCGCCGCTGATGCCCTCGAGCGCGAACGCCGCGACGAGCTCGTCCCGCGTGAAGATCTCGCGGCCCGACGAACCGGGCGACCATCCGAGCAGCGCGAGAAAATTCATCATCGCTTCCGGCAGGTACCCGTGCCGCGCGTACTCCGTCACGGACGTCGCGCCGTGACGCTTGCTCAACCGCTTCTTGTCCGGGCCGAGGATGAGCGGCACGTGCGCGAACCGCGGCACCGGCGCATCGACCGCGCGATACAGCAGGATCTGCTTCGGCGTGTTCGAGATGTGATCGTCGCCGCGCACCACGTGCGTGATCCCCATCTCCACATCGTCGGAGACGACCGAGAGGTGATACGTCGGCTGCCCGTCCGAGCGCGCGACCACGAAGTCCTCGACGTTCGCGCCGTCGATTTCGATGCGCCCGTGGACGAGATCGTCGAACGCGATCACCCCGTCGGGCACCTTGATGCGCACGGCGCGCGGCATTCCGGCGCGCTCGCGCGCGGCGATCTCCTCGCGCGGCAGGCGGCAGCAGGCGCGATCGTACTTCCACCCGCCGCCCGCCTTCTCGCCGGCCTCGCGGCGCGCCGCCAGCTCCTCCGGCGTGCAGTAGCAGTAGTACGCGTGGCCGCCGGCGACGAGACGATCGACCATCGCGCGGTGCGTGGCGAGCCGCTCCGACTGGAAATACGGCGCGTGCGGGCCGCCGACGATCGGCCCTTCGTCCCAGTCGAGACCGAGCCAGCGCAAGCCGTCGAGAATGCCGTCGACCATCTCGCTCGACGAACGCTCGACGTCGGTGTCCTCGATGCGCAGCACGAACACGCCCCCGTGGCGTCGCGCCAAGAGCCAGTTGAAAAGGGCCGTTCGGGCGCCGCCGACGTGGAGGTAGCCCGTGGGTGAGGGAGCGAAGCGGACGCGGATCATGATCTGAAAGGTCCGCCCTCACGCGTCGCGCGGCGGCGGACCGGATTTCGCGGCGAGGGCCATCTCGCTGGCGTGCCGGGGCGATGCTGCCGGAGGCGAGCGAAGTCTGGCGGTGAGGCAGGGATTCGAACCCTGGGTAGGACTTTAAAGGCCCTACAACGGTTTAGCAAACCGCCGCCTTCAGCCTCTCGGCCACCTCACCGGATCGGTCGTCGGGTCGACTCGTCGCGGGCCGCGAATCGATCGACGACTCGCGACCGGCGACTCGCAGCTATTTTACTTCTTCCGTCCGGCCTTCCGCTTCGCGCCGCCCTTCTTCGCGGCCTTCTTCTTCGCGCCGCCGCGGCTCGCCGCTTTTCTGGTCCCGGCCTTCTTCTTCTTGGCGCCGGAGCTCTTCCTTGCGCTGCGCGCGGTCTTCCGGGCGCCGCCGGACTTACGGGACCCCGACGAGGACTTGCGCGCGCGCGCGCCGCCGCCGGCCGCGCGGCCGCCGGACGCCGATCCGCCCTCACCGTCGTGCTCGTTTTCGGCGTCGCCGCCGGCGGGCATGTCGCCCAGATCGCCGGCGCCGCCGCCCAGTTCGTCGTCCGACATCCCCATCCCGTTGTCGAAATCGTCCTGCATATGCGCCTCGTAGTAGGAGTGTTGCGAGTGACCGCCTAGTGTTATTGAAACGGCGGGAACAAATCAAGAATCGGCGCGTGCGCCGCCGCGCCGGCGGCCGGCAACGTAAACGGCCGCGCCGATGGCGACCAGCGCGAGCGACGCGCCGACCACCTTTGCCACAAACAGCACTTTGTCCGGTTCGTCATCGGCCGGAACGCACGAGAGGACGATCGACACGGACGTGACGACGAAGCCGAGGGCGGCCAGCGCGACGGCCACGGGCCGCCCGCCCGGGACGCGGATCACCTCCGGACCCGCGGGCTCGCGCTGCAGGACGATCATCGCCGCGAACATGTACAGAAACGGGATGAAATACGCGATGATCCCCATGCTGACCAGCGCTTCGTACGCGCCGCGCACGGAGGTGCGCGCCTGGCCGAGAAACACGAACAGGCCGGCGATGGCGGCCTGGACGAGCAGCGCCACGTACGGCGTGCGCCACCTCGGATGCAGCCGGCCGAACGCGTCGGGCAGGAAGCGGTCGATCCCCGCGACGAACGGCAGCCGCGCGGTCGCGGCAAACCACCCGCCGACGCCCCCGAGCGCATTCAGCGTCACGAGCCCGGCGACGATCGGCACGAGCCACGGCAGCGCCGCGCGCGCGCAGATCGCCTGGATCGCCTGCATCATCCCCTGCAGCCCCGACACCTGCTCCCTCGGGATCGCCAGCAGAATGCTGACGGTCGTGACGATGTAGAAGAGCGTCGTGAAGACGCCGGCGGCGAGCACGGCGCGCGGGACGGTTCGCCGCGCGTCGTGGATCTCCTCGCCCATCGTCGATCCGCTCTCGACGCCGCCGAACGCGAACGCGATCGTCGACCAGAAGATCACGTCCTTGAGGCTCGTGCTGGGCGCGAGCGACGTCGGCGTGAACGGCGTCGCCGATCCGAAGCGGCGCCACGCCAGCGCGCCAAGGGCGATCAGCAGGATCGCCGGCAGCCATCCCGCCACCGCGCCGACGTTGTTCAGCCACTTGCCGACGTTCAAGCCCACCACGTTCAGCGTCACCGCGAGCGCAAGGCCGACGACGGCGACGACGACGAAGTAGGTGTGGTTGTCGGCCAGCGACTGCCACGACGCGCCGCCGATGAACAGCGCGTTCGCCGCCGCGAAATACAGCAGCCCCGGAAAGTACGGCAGGTTGGCGCCCCAGTACGTCCACCCGGTCATGAACGCCGAGAACGGTCCGAACGCGCGCTTGCTCCAGACGTACAGTCCGCCTTCCTCCGGGTACCGCGACGAGAGCTCGAGCACCGTGAACACGAGCGGCACGTACAACCCGAGCGCCGCGATGATCCAGATGACGATGGCGCTCGGCCCTGCGGCGGCCGCGGTCGCGACCCAGCGCAGGCTGAAGCTCGTCACCATGTAGAACAGGAACAGATCGCGAAACGTGAGGACCCGCTTGAGCCCCTTCGGCGAGCTCGCGGCCGGCATCGGGCTCATTTGTACAGCGCAGCCGCGGTGTCGTGCAGGTAGGCGCGCGCCAGCGGCAGCGCCTGCGCTTCGCGAATCTCCCGCGCGGCGATCATCTCGGCGAGCGCCGCGCTCAACGCCGTCCGCGCGTTATGGACGCCGAACCAGTACACGCGCTCGGCGCCGATCTGATCGTCGAGCGGAAACGCGTCGGAGCCGAAGGTGATCTTGTCGGGATATTTCGTCAGCCAGAGCCGGAGCACGTCCTTGAACGCGTCCGGAAACAGGAGAAAGCTGCCGGTCGCGGAGCTGTCCAGGTACACGTTCTTCATCGCGGCCAGGAAGATCGCCTCCTTCTCGAACGGGTACCCGCCGTGGATCAGCACGAAGGTCGTGGCGCCGTAGCGGGGATCGCGCAGGATGTTTTCGAGGTTGAGGACGTTGACGCCGCTGATGCTGAAGTAGTCGCCGGCGCCCGCGGAACTGTGGATGTGCACCGGCAGGTGCAACCGTCCGCCCTCGGCGATCAGGAACCTGAACGCGAAATCCTGGAACGTGTTGTATTCGCCCGCCGAGGGAACGCCGCCCGCGCGGTACTTGTCGTAGACGGCCGACGCCTGCTCGCGCGACGGGTCGTCGAAGACGAAAGTGCGGAAGTAGGCCACCTCGAACTTCATCGCGATCGCGCCGCGGCGCTTGTGGTCCTCCAGCGTCCGCGACACGAACGCCAGGTAGTCCGCCAGCGACGCGGGCCACGTCGTCAGCCCCGCCTGGGCGCGAAACCGCTGCACCAGTTTCGTCTGCAGCGGCATGAACGCCGCCTGATCGGCGTTCCGGGCCGCGAGACCGGCGTTGTCGAACGGAAACAGGAAGCTGTCGGCGTAGAAGACCCACTTGAACCGGGCGGGATCGAGATCGTCGGACATCGTGATCCGGTTGGCGACCGACGTTTCGATGCCCAGGCGATCGAGCAGGCGGTTCCACGACGCGCGGTCGCCGCGTTTCGGCCGGATGCCGCCCAGCGCGCGCGCGGCGGCGTCCCAATCGGGATTGCCCGGGCCGAGACGAAACGGCAACGATCCCGACGGCACCGGCGCCGCGTCCACTTCCGGATCGTCCGCGAAGCCGGGATGCGCATGGTGATCGAACAGCTTGATTTGCTCGATCCGGGGCAGCAGGCGCGCGTAGACGGCGGCTGCCGCCGGCGCCACGATCGGCCGCGACTGCCCGGCGAGAATCGCCGGAACGGCCGCGACGATCAGCAGCAGCATCGCCAACGTCAACGGCGCGCCGGGCTGCGATCGGCGGCGTTTGTCCTCGTACATCCGCGCATCGGCCTGCTGGATCGGCGCGTCGATGTCCTTGGTGTCGGTCGGCACGTCGGCCACGCCGACGCTCACCGTCAGCGTCAACGGCAGGTCCGCCTGCGCGAGCGTGCGGGGGAACGCCGCCTGCAGCTCGCGCGCCCGGCGCAGCCCCTCGTGCGCGTTGCACGACATCAGGACGAGGAACTCGTCGCCGCCGATGCGAAACAGGTAGTCCGCCTCGCGCGTGTAGCGGTTGATGAACGCGGCGACGTGCCGCAGCACGCGGTCGCCCATCGCGTGCCCGCGCGTGTCGTTGATCTCCTTGAACCGGTCGACGTCGATGTAGACGACGCACAGCGGCAGGCGGAAACGGCGATGGTGCTCGATCTGATGGCTGGCGACCTGCTTCAGCAGGCGGCGGTTGTACAGCCCGGTCAGCGGATCGGTGATCGCGGCGTGCCCCATCTCGGCGCGCACCGCGCGCAGCTCGCGCTCGACCACACGCAGCGCCCGCTGGACGCGCCACAGCTGCGCCAGCAGGCCGGCGACCGCGACGATGCCGATCGCGGCGAGCGCAGTCGGGACCATGTGTCGCGATTCTACGTGTGCGCGCGCTCGGCGCGCCACCGGCGTTCGACGAAGACGAACCGCGTCTCGGCCGGCGGCTCGCCCCGCGGCGCGTCGGGATGCAGCGGATCGCCCGGCAGCAGGAGCATGCGGCGGCCGTCGCGCTCGAGCAGGTGCGGCTGTCGGCGCTCGACGGTCCGGCGGCGTCCCCAGGCCAGCGCCCCCTCGACGCTGGCGAACGGCTCGAGCTCGCGCAGCGTCGTCCACGTCGGCGGCGGCAGGACGATCTCGCCGGTTTCGGCCTGGCGGATGGCATCGGTCGGCGTCATCCATCCGCTGTGCGTCGTTTCCGTTTCGTCGTGAGCGGGCGTCTGCTCCGGCGGCACGCGTGCCAGAAAGAACCGCGTGTCGAACTGGCGGGTGTCGATCGGCGGCGTCACCCAGTGGGCGAACAGCACGAGCGAATCGAGCGCCAGGCGCAGCTGTTCGCGCACGATCACGTCGCGCAGCGATCCGGCCGCGCCGTGCACGTCGTGGCGGTATTGTTTGAACCGATCGTGGGCGGCGCCGGCGAGCGATACGAACTGGCCGCCGGCCGCTCGCGCGAGCAGGACGCCCGCTTCCTCGAAGAGCTCGCGGGCCGCCGCCACGTGGTACGCGTGCGCCTCGGCGGCGGGAAGCGCCGCCAGCTGACGTTCGGCCGCCTCGAGGCCGTCGCACCAGGACGCATCGACGCCGCGATCGGCCGCGTCGACGCGTCCGCCAGGAAACACGTGCGCGCCGCCCATGAACGCATTCCCCTCGTGGCGGCGCACCATGAACACTTCCGGGCCGCGCGCCGCGTCGCGAAGCACGACCACGGTCGACGCGGGACGCGGATTTGCAGGGACCGGATCGGGCACGACGCACAATATTACTGCGATGGGACGAGCGCCTTCGGGCATGGACGCGAACAGCGTGATCGCCGGTCTGCTGCGCGATCTCGCGTCGGTGCAATCGTCGACGCAGAAGAAGTGGGGCTACAAGCGCGCGGCGTCGGCGATCATCAACCTCGACCAGCCGATCGAAACGCTGCTGAAGCCCGACGGCACGCTCGCCAAGATTCCGAACATCGGCCCGGCATCCGAACGCATCGTTCTCGAGGTGCTGCGCACCGGCGACTCGCCGACCGTGGCGAAAGCGATAGACGAAAGCGGCAAGGCGGGCGACGTCGACAAGAGCCGCGGGCTTCGCGGCCACTACCTGAGCCGGTCGCAGGTGACGGCCGCCCTCTCGAACCCCCGCATCGACGCCGTGCGGCGCGAGGACTACCGGGGCGATCTGCAAATGCACTCGGTGTGGAGCGACGGCAGCCAGACGCTCTCCGACATCATCGAAGCGGGGATCGATCTCGGCTACCAGTTCTGCGCCGTGACGGATCATTCGTACGGCCTGCCGATCGCCGGCGGCGTGCCGATGGCGAAGCTCGCCGAGCAGCACCGCGAGATCGACGCGCTGAACAGGAAATACCGGAAGAAGTTCCGCCTCCTCAAGGGAATCGAGGCCAATATTCGCGGCGACGGATCGATCGACATGGAACCGGGCGAGCTCGCGCAGCTGGAGCTCGTCGTCGCAGCTCCGCATTCGGCGCTGCGATCGGCGACGGATCAGACGGCGCGCATGACGGCCGCGGCGCAGGCGCCGGGCGTCCACGTTCTCGGCCACCCGCGCGGCCGGATGTACGGATCGCGGCCGGGCGTGCACGCGGACTGGCCGCGCGTGTTCGCCGCGGCGGCGCGGCACGGCGTGGCGATCGAAATCGATGGCGACCCGGCGCGGCAGGACATCGACTACACGCTCGCGCGTCAGGCGCTGGACGCGAACTGCATCTTCGCCCTCGACAGCGACGCGCATTCGACGCGCGAGCTGCGGTACGCCGAAACCTCCATCGCGCACGCGCGCCTCGCCGGCATTCCGAAGGAGCGCATCGTCAACTGCTGGCCGCTGGAGCAGCTGCTCGAGTGGCTGACGATACGTACAGAGACCGTCCGGTAATCTCGCGGTGATCGAGCCCCGCCGCGCGATCGAGCTTGCGAACGACGGCCGGCAGCTCCGCGAGCAGCCGCCATTCGTCGGCGCGGCCGCCGACCGACTCCACGCGCGTCCGCCACTTCGTCCACCAGCGCGCGACGAACCCCGCGAGCGGTTCGACGACGAGCAGCTGATTGCCGGGCCGGCACGCGTCGTCGACGAGCCGATCGAGCAGCGGTTCGCGATCCGCCTCCGACATCTCGTTCAACGTGAACGCGGCAAGCACCGCCGTCGGTTCCTTCGGGAGGCGCACGCGCAGCGCGTCTTCCTGCCGCGCCCGCACCGGCACGCCGAAGTGGCGATAGGTCAATCTGGCTTCGCCGAGCGCCCACGCATTGCGGTCGATCGCGGTGACCGCCGGCGTGCGCTCGCAGGCGGACGCCCACGCCGCGCCGGACGCGCCGGTGCCGCACCCGAGATCCAGCAGCCGCGCCGCGTTCCGCGCCGGCAGCGTTCGAACGATGTGATCGAGGAGAAGGAAATGTAATGGGCCGTAGAACAGGGCGAACGCCGCACGCTTGCCGCGGCCCTGCAGCGCGCCGCCCTCGCCGATCGTCGAACGCCGTTCGACGTAGGTCGACGACAGGGCGCGCAGCGCGCGCGACACCTCGGGGAACGTCAGATCCGCGAGGTGCCGCGCCTCGAGGCCGTCAATCCAGCGGTCGAATCGTGGGTCCGTCCGGCGATTCTACCTGCAGGACTTCGACAGCTTCTTCACCGAATCGACGCCGAGGTACTTCAGGTCGAGATTTCCTTTCAGCTCGGCGTCCGTCGTCGTGCTCGACGCCGACCCGGTGGTGCCCTTCGCCTCGACTTTCACTTTGGCGTGGCCGCGGTCGGTCGCCTTTCCGCGGACGGCGACGAACCGGCCGACGTCGTCGGACAGGTTCTTGTCGGTGATCAGTTCGTACTTCAGACCGCCTTCGTCGTTCGTCACGATGTACGCGCCGTCGGCGGTCCGCTCGAGGCAGCCGTGGACGGTGACCTTCTTTCCGTCCTTCACCTCGACCTTCTCCTTCGCGTCTTCATGGGTCGTCCGCGTCTGGGCCGCCGCTCCGATTGCGCACATGGCGGCCATGCCGAACGCTGCACCGATGAGCTTCATCGTGAACCTCCGCGCTGTGCTGATGCGATGATCGTGCCCCGGAACCTCGGCCGCGGCGGCCGTCGCTCGTCGGTATCTCGATTGCTAGTAGCTCTGCGACGCACAGGAGGTTCGTTCGATGCGACACGCTCGACTGTTACTCACCGTTGCCCTCGCTCTCTTGATCGCGGCGCCGTCCGGGTTTGCCGCCGATCAGCACGTCGTTTCGCCGCAGCAACTTGCCGCCACGGTCAGCGGCGTGGCGGCGCAGCAGGACGCCGACCGCGCCGCGATCCGCGAAGCGCTCGCTCGCCCGGAGGTCCGCGATGCTGCGCGGTCGCTCAGCATCGACATCGACCGCGTGACCGCCGCCACCGACACGCTCTCCGGCGCGGACCTCGCGAAGGCCGCCGACACAGCCCGCCAGGTGAACCACCAGCTCGTCGGCGGCGCGTCGACCGTCGTCATCTCGACGACGACCATCATCATCGCGCTGCTACTGATAATCCTTCTGATCGTCGTCATCAAGTCGTAGCGACGTGTTCGCCATCATCGCCGCCGCGCTGTCGGTCGCTTCGCTCGCGACGCCGACGCTCGACGTGCCGTATCTGCCGCAAACCGATGCGCTGTGCGGCGGCGCGGCGGCGGCGATGGTGTTCCGGTACTGGGGCGACGCGCATGCGGGCGTCCAGCAGTTCGCGTCGCTCGTCGACCGTCGCGCCGGCGGCATCGCGGACGACGTGCTGGTCGATGCCATCGCGCGGCGCGGCTGGACGGTCGAACGGGTCGACGGCTCGTTCGAGGCGCTCGACGAACGTCTCGCCCGCGGCGAGCCGATCATCGCGCTCCTGGCCGACCGCGGCGCGCGGTTTCACTACGTCGTCGTCGTCGGCCGTGGCGACGGCCGCTTCGTCGTTCACGATCCGTCGTGGGGACCGAACCGCGCCCTTCGAGACGAGGAATTCGATCGACGCTGGCGCGAATCGGGGCGATGGGCGGTCGTCGTCCGCCCTGCACCGCGCCGCGCGGCACACGACACGCCGGCGGAGGTCGCGACGCCAGCATCGCCCGCGGCGATTCGACCCGACGATGCGTGCGAGGCGTTGACGCAGCAGGCGATCGCCGACGTGTCGGCGCGCGGCGTGTCCGCGGCGGACGAGATCTTCGGCAGCGTGCGCGCGCAGTGTCCACGGTCGCCGGCTCCGTTGCGCGAACTGGCGGGCGTCCGCTTCGCGCAGCGGCGGTGGCGCGACGCGGCGTCGATGGCACGTCAGGCGCTCGCGTTCGACGCGCGGGACGCATACGCGCTCGACGTCCTCGGCTCGAGCCTGTTCATGCTCGACGATCCGGTCGGCGCGCTCCGCGCATGGAACTTGATCGGCAAACCCACGCTCGACCGCGTGCGCATCTCGGGCCTTCGCCGCACGCGCTACGAAACGATCAACGAGGCGATCGGCCTCACGCCCGGCGCGCTGCTGACCGCCGATGCATTCGAGCAGGCGCGGCGCCGCCTCGACGAGCTGCCCGATCGGGCCGTGGCGCGCCTCGACGTCAAACCGGATGCGGACGGCTTCGCGGCTGTCGACATCGCGATCGCCGAGCGCTCCTCCGTGCCGACCGGCGTTGCCGACTGGAGCGCGATCGGACTGGGAGCCGCTGTCGACCGCGAGCTGACGGCAACGCTGCCGGGCTTCACCGGCCAGGGCGACACGTGGGCGGCGAGCTGGCGATGGTGGTCCAATCGGCCGCGGGCGGCGCTGCAGTTCGCGGCGCCGCACGTCGGCGGCCTTCCGGGCATCTGGCGCGTGACGGCGTCGTGGGAGGCGGAGTCGTACTCGTTTGCCGACGCCGCACTGCTCGTCCGCGAGACGCGGACGCACGCGGATCTCTCCGTCGCCGACTGGCTGTCTCCTCGGTGGCGCTACACCGTTCGCGGCGGCGTCGACGCGTGGAGCGGCGGCCGGCGCGGCACATTCGTCGGCGGCGCGCTCGAACACCGCCTCGCGCGCGATCGCGCGTCGATTCGTGGCGACGTCGACGCGTGGATCGCAAATGCCGGGATGCCCGACTTCTCGTCAGCCACGTTGCGCGGACAATGGATGTCGCCGATCGTCGTCAGTGGATGGTCGTTCGCGACCGCCGGCGGCCTTCAACACGTCAGCGGCGGGGCGCCGCTGACGATGTGGCCCGGCGCGGGCGACGGTCACGAGCGCGGCGAACTGCTGCGCGCGCATCCCATGATCGACGACGGCATCGTCAACGTGACGTCGGCGACGGCGCTCGGCCGGACGCTGGAGTTCGGGAACGCGGAAGCGCAGCGATGGATCGAGACCCGGTGGCCCGTCCGGATCGGCGTCGCGACATTCGCCGATGTGGCGCACGCGGCGGATCGCGCCTTCGGCGGACCGCTGACGCAGGTGGACGTCGGCGCCGGGCTGCGACTGCGATTGCCGGGTGTTTCCCATGCGCTGCGCGTGGATGTGGCGCACGGCGTGCGCGACGGCGCGAATGCGCTGACGTTTGGCTGGACGTACTAGCGAGCTAATTGCGTTCGTCGCGACGAATCAGCAACAGGCCGACGACGCTGCAGAGAACGGCAAACACCAGAGTCATGTAAGAGAACTGCTCCGGGAAAGAGCCCAGCATCGCACATCGCGTCGTCCGGCGCGAGCTGATCAGTTCATCGAAATCGAGGACACCGCGAGCATGGCCATCCGATCGTCGAACCCCTTGAGCACCACGGTCGTCGCATCGTAGACGCGGTAGCGCCGCGCCTCTTGGAGATCGTTCACGTCGAAGCCCGGCCCGCGCTTGAAGACGGGGCTCGCGCGTCCGATCAGGTACAGCACCGGCACGTCGGGACGCTTCGCGCGCAGCTCGCGGACCAGATCGCTGTCGAACGCGTGCGTGTGGCACACGTCGACGACGATGAAGTCGACGCGCGCGGACGCGTCGTCATTCAGCCCGCCTTCGTGGCTCGCGGTTCCGAGCGTCCGGCATCCGAGGTGTCCGAAGCTTGCGCAGATCGCGTGGCGAATCTGCTGGTCGGCGCTTACGACGAGAGCTACTGGAAAGTCACGCACGCCATCTGCCTAGTCAAAGGCGGTACCAACCTGAATCGCGCCATTTCCGGAACAAACGGCGGCCAGCCGACACTTTCTGTCAGTTCTCAGGATCACTTGTCGGTCGGGATGGACATTATTTGGCGGTGGCAGCCGGGACCGAACGGTAACTTTCGGCGCAGATTTGCAATCGGCGCTTGCACACTCTCGGTGCCGGTCGACGGCAGTGACGGTCCGCCGTGGCTATCATTGGTGCCTTCCGCCGACACCGATTCGCATGTCCGCTCTCATCTTTGTCGTCAGCACCGATGCGAGGACGCTTCGGCACGCCGAGGCCGTGCTGTCGGATCGCGGATACCTGGTGGCGGCGCTGGCATCGGCGGGCGAGGCCAACGTGCTGCTCGATTCGATGACGCCGGATCTCCTGGTCGCCGACCTGCGGCCGGGTGTCCATGCCGACCTTCAGATCGCGATCCGCAGCCGCCAGGATCACCCCGACGTGCCCGTCATCGTGACGACCATCCGCCCTGACGACGGGGCCGAATCCGAGGCACGGCGCTGCGGCGCGGCATTCCTCCTCGGCCCGCTCGACAACCCGGACCTCGTCCCATCGGTCGAAGCGGCGATCGAGAAGCGCCGACGCGATCAGCCTCCCGTGCGCCGGTGGTTCCGGGCGCCGGCGCCGCGCGAACTCGAGGTGAACGCCGCGGACGCGCGCGCGCACATGATCGACGTCAGCTATGGCGGTGTGCGCCTCGCATTCCCGGCGCGGTGCGAGATTCCAGCGACCTTCGACATCGCCATCCCGCCAGCGGGAGTCTGCGTCAAGGCGCGGCGCGTGTGGACCGCGCCGTCGGCCGCCGGCGACGCGTACTGGTGCGGCGCGGCGCTGGTCGACGGCGTCGAGGCGCCCTGGCGCACGTTCATCGACGCGTTGCGCGCCGACGCCAATTCCTGAGTCCGCCGCCGTCGGGCCCGCGGCTATACTGGCGCCGCGAGCTTCGGAGTTTCGCGATGACTGTACGTTTTGCGGTTCTGGCAGCCGTCTTCTGCGGTGTCGCGTCGCTGGCCGCGCAGCCCGCCGCGCTGACCGTCGTCCTCACCGGGCAGTCGATGATCCGTTCGGATCTCCGTTCCACCCGTCCCGCGGCGATCGCCGCGGCCAAGGCATTGCTGTCGGGCGATGTGATCGTCACGAACCTCGAAGCGGCGGTTGCCGAGCCTGGCGAAACGATTCGGGAAGGCCGAGGGTTCCTGGCGCCGCCGGCGGCGCTGGACGCGCTCGGCGCGATCGGGTTCAACGCGCTGGCGCTGTCGGACAACCACGCGTTCGATTTGAAAGAAACAGGCATCGGCAACACGATTCGCGAAGCCGACCGGCGCCGCATCGTCCACGCGGGGACCGGCCAGTCGCTCGACGAGGCGGCGGCGCCTGCGTACATCCGGACGCCTCGAGGAACCGTTGCCCTCGTCGCGAGCGCATCGGGTCTGATTGCCGCCGGCGCGCGCGCCACGGCGGATCGGCCGGGCGTCAACGAGCTGCGCGTGCGGGCAGGCGATCGCGACAACGAGGCGACGGCCGATCTCGCCGACGCGCCGCCGAACACGCCCGACGCCGAAGACGCGCGGCGCATCCTCCAGAGCATCCGCGACGCGCGTCGGCGCGCGGACGTCGTGATCGTGTACCAGCACAACCACGTGTTCGGACCGCGATCGTTCTCGACGATTTTCACCGAAGGCATGCCCGAGCGGCTGGCGCCCGACGCGTGGCTGATCAAGTGGACGCACGACGAGATCGATGCCGGCGCGGACATCGTCGTGATGCACGGCGCGCCGCTGCTGCACGGGATCGAGATCTATCGCGGCAAGCCGATCTTCTACGACCTCGGGAACTTCATCTACAACCTGCCGCCGACGCTCACCTACATCGACGAGCCGATGGCGTGGGAAAGCGTCGTCGCGTCGGTGACGTTTTCGTCCGGCGCTGTCCGATCGATCGCGCTGCGGCCCGTCGTTCTGAATCCAATCGGCGACGGCCAGCCCGACGTGCAGGATGCGTACGCGACGAACGAATTCCTGTTCACGCGCGGACTGCCGGCGCCCGCGAGCGGGGCGCGCGCCGGCTACATCCTGCAGCGCGTCGCGGATGCGAGCAAGCCGTTCGGCACCGTGACGGAGATCCGCGGCGACACGGCGACGATCGCCGCGACCCGCAGGTGACCTGCGCCGACAGGGCGGCCTTCGAGCCACATGTCCACATCGGGAGATTCGAGATGAAACGTGTCGTCGTCCTTCTGACCCTCGCTCTGGCGGGCTGCGCCCGCGGTGCGGCGCACACGCCACGCGCTGCGATTGCTCCTGACGCGCCGGACGTCGGCGTCGACGATCCGTCGAAGGCTGCGCGCTGGTTTGCGACGTTCTCGATCATCGCCTTCGATCCCGCGACGAACGATCTCGGCGTCGCGGTGCAGTCGCATGCGTTCACCGCCGGCGCCGCCGTGCCATACGCGATTCCCGGCATCGGCGCGGTGGCAACGCAGGCGGCGGCCAACCGGCTCTACGGTCCGAAGGCGATCGAGCTGCTGAAACAGGGATTGAGCCCCGGCGACGTCGTCAAGCGGTTGACCGACGAGGATCCCGGACGCGACACGCGCCAGGTCGCGGTCATCGATTCGCACGGACGCTCCGCGGTGTACACCGGCAAGCGCGTGATCGACCGGAACGTCGACGCCTCGGATCCGATTCATCTCGGCGGCTACGCGGGCCACGTGACGGGCACGAACTATTCGGTGCAGGGCAACACGCTCGCGAGCGAGGACGTGCTGAAGAACATGGCGCGCGCGTACGAGCACGGGCGCGGCACGATGGCCGAACGGATGATGGATGCGCTCGAGGCGGGACAGGCGGCGGGCGGCGACACGCGGGGCATGCAGTCGGCCGGCCTGCTCGTCGTGCGTCCCGTGCCGCCCGGCTCCAACATCGTCGTCGATCGCATCGTCGATCTGCGCGTCGACGATGCGGTGGATCCGTTCAAGGAGCTGCGGCGACTGCTGGCAATCAACCTCGGCACGCCGCGGAAGCTCACCGATCACGCGGCCGAACTGGCGGCCGGCGGGAAGTTCGACGAGGCGATCGCCGAACAGATGAAGGCGCTCGACATCCAGCCGAACAGCGACACGCTGCACTACGCGCTGGCGCAGCGCTACGCGCAGGCGGGGCGGCCGATGCAGGCGCTGGTGCCGCTGCGCGAGGCGATCCGGCTGCATCCGAATCTCGCTCGGCAGGCGGCGACCGACCCGGTGTTCGCAGGGCTTCGGGAGCTCGCGGAGTTCAAGCGGCTGATCGCGGTCGCGAGCGCGAAGGCGGCGGGAGGGATTCGGTAGTCGGGGACGGAAGGG
>Ga0070741_10011190_pt1 | contig 16634 bp, 17 predicted proteins | sample Coa_R1_4_FD_66440 | JGI IMG/M metagenome (GOLD analysis project Ga0070741, IMG submission 66440) | Surface soil microbial communities from Centralia Pennsylvania, which are recovering from an underground coalmine fire - Coalmine... | ecosystem: Environmental > Terrestrial > Soil > Unclassified ...
GCGAGGGCGCGGGCGAGGACGGCGGCCAGGGTTTCGGAGGCGCGGGTGAGCTTGATGTAGGAATCGAGGGCCCGAGAGATTTGTGGATTGCCCTTGAAATGCGTACCCATCGTCGTTTTTAATTCAAACGATTCAAATTCAAACTAAGCCCGGGGCGCGCGCGTGTCAAGGCGCCTTGCCGCTTCGCGCGCGGTGCGGGCGGGGGGCGGCGCAGCGTCAGTCGCGGGTGAGATCGAGGGCGGCGCGCAGCCCGCGCGCGAGGCTCGCCGCGGGTCCCACGCCCCAGTAATGGAGGAAGACGATGCGGGGCTGCTCGCCGATCATGTGCTGATGGATTGCGACCACATCGATGCGGGCGGAGCGCAGGGCGTGAAGGACGGGCTGCAGCTCGCCCTCGCGCATCGCGAAGTCGCCATCGACGACGGCGTGGTTTTCGGATCCGGCGAAGGCTCCCCACGTGTTCACTCCCATAGCGCCGCCGACGTCGATATCGTGCATCCGGGTGGTTCGGGCGGCGGTGAATTTGTAGATGCCTTCCTGGAGGCGGCCGTGGAGTCGGAGGATGGAGTCGAGGCGCGCGGGATCGAGCGAGGAGCGCGCGGGGTCGATTGGGGCGATGGGGGAAGTGCGGGCGGGTGTTGCGCGAAGGGCGGCAAAGACCCTGCCGACGGCGGCGGCGAGTTGCGGTTCGGGTCCCATCCCGCCGACATGCATGAACATCACGCGCGGCGATTCGCCCGCGAAATGGTTGTGGAGGGCGGTAACCTCCAATCCGTTGTCGAGCGCCGCATCCATCACGGGTCCGATTTGATCCTCGGTGAGGACAAGATCGCCCATCACGAGGTCGTCGGCGCCTTCGCGTTGGAAGGCCGCCCACGACGTGAGACCCATCGCGGGGGCGATGGGGATGGCGCCGACGCGGACGGAGAGGTCGGTGCGCGGGAGGGAGACCTTGAAGACGGCGCCGTCGAAGGAGCCCTTTGCGCCGACGAGCCGCTGGATTGCGGCGGAATCGATGGGAGGCGCGGCGGAGGACGGGCGGGAGGCGGCAAGGAGGCCGATCAGGATTGCGCCGACGCAAGCGGCTGCGCCGCAAGGCGGCGCGGGGTGGGGTTTCATCGCGGATGCCCTCTTGGAGCGGGGGCCGCGCGGAACGTGGCGGCCCGGATGATTCATTTGTATCACGAGACTTGCAACTGTATCGCCCGAGTGTCAAGGGTATGCCGATGGGCGAAGCGCGCGACGGCCGATGGCTGTTGCTGATCCACCAGATTCCGCCGAAGCCGGACTACTTCCGGGTCAAGATTTGGCGCCGCCTGCAGAGAGTGGGAGCGGTGGCGATAAAGAATTCCGTCTACGTGCTGCCGAGGTCGGAGGCGACGCTGGAGGACTTCCAATGGATCGTCCGGGAGATCGTCGAGGGCGGCGGCGACGCGACGCTGTGCGAGGCCGGGTTCGTCGAGGGGCTGGGCGATGCGCAGGTGGAGGCGTTGTTTCGGGCGGCGCGGGATGCTGACTACGCGGCGGTCGCCGAGGAGGCGCGGGAGCTTGGGCTTAGAATGCAGCGCGGGGAAGGGGAAGGAGATCCGGCGGCGGCGGTGGTACGGCTTCGCGATCGACTGACGGAGATCGCCGCGATCGACTATTTCGACGCGCTCGGGCGGCAGACGGCCGAAGGCCTGGTGGCGGGCCTTGAGCGGGCGATGCGTCCTGCGCAGCCGAGCGACGGGGTGAAGAGGATCGGGGACTACAAGGGTCGGCGGTGGGTCACGCGCAAGGGAATTCACATCGATAGAATCGCGAGCGGATGGATGGTTCGCCGTTTCATCGACGGCGCGGCGAGGTTCAAGTTCGTGCCGGCGCGCGGGTATGAGCCGCGCAAGGGCGAGGTGAGGTTCGACATGTTCGATGCGGAATTCACGCACGAGGGGGACCGGTGCACGGCGGAGGTGCTGATGGAGCGATTTGCGATCGAGGCGGCGGGGCTGCGGCCGATCGTCGAGATCGTTCACGACATCGATTTGAAGGATCGGCGGTTCGGGCGGCCGGAAACGGCGGGGGTGGAGGCGCTGATCAACGGAATGTGCGGGCGATGGAAGGAGGATGAGGAGCGGCTGGAGCGCGGTTCGGCGATTTTCGACGCTCTGCTTGAATTCTTTTCGCGGCAGGGCAGGCGCGGCGGGGAATGAAGGGGGCGCGGGCGACGCGGCCCGCGCGATCATCTCATTTGCGCAAAGGAGGCCGGACGATATGAGCATCAGGATAATGTTGGCCGCGGCGGGACTGGCGGCGGGCGCGGCGTTCGTCGCTTATCCAGGAGGCGTTCGTCTCCGGATGCATCGCGCATCGGGGATGGCTTTCGCGGCGGAGAAGGAGGAGGCGGCGGAGCCGGGACACGACGAGAACGATCCGATCGCGGAGGACAAGGAACTGACGGCGCGAATCAGGCATGAAAAGGCCGAGGGGCGCGACGTGTCCGACGCGGTGGCGCATCAGAAGAAGGGCGAGGACGCGCTTAAGGCCGGAAACACGCGCGAGGCGCTGGAGCATTTCGAACTCGGCGAGCGCTCGCTGGGCGAGAGCGAGGAAGGCGAGGAGCACAAGGGCGGCGGCGCGGCGCACTGAGCGGCGGCGGACGGTTCGGCGGGGGTTATCGATCGGGCGCGCTCCGGTGTGGCGGAGCGCGGGGGAATTCGCTTGAGCGGGGGCGGGTGGAATCGTATGCTTCGTTTAACTTAACAGTTAAATATGCGATGCCGCGCGAATTTTGCGGCATCGCGGGGAGCATCGTTTCATGGCGGACAACAGAGCAGAGGGGCGCGGCGGCGAGAACGAGCTCGTGATCACGCGCGTGTTCGACGCGCCGCGCGAAATCGTCTTCGACGCCTTCATCACTCCGGAGCATCTGGCGCAATGGTGGGGGCCGACGGGATGCACGGTGGCGATGTGCGAGACGGATCCGCGGGTGGGCGGGAAATGGAGGCTCGCGATGAGATCGCCGAGGGCGCTTCCGAAGTTCGCGATTAGGTATCCATCGGAAGGTGAGAGCGACGAGCGGTGGATCATCGAGAAGCAGAGCGGCGAGTATATCGAGGTGGCACGGCCGGAGCGGCTCGTGTTCACGTACGCATTCGAAGGGGACGGCGGGCGGCTGGTGAACCAGACGATCGTGACGATCGAGTTTTTTGAAGAGGCGAACGGGCGAACGCGGCTAAGCCTTCGGCAGGCGGTGTTCGAGAGCGTCACGGCGCGCGACGATCATGTGGTCGGATGGAACGAGGCGATGGACCATCTGGCGGGCCATCTGGCCAGGCTTGGCTAAGGCTGCGCGGCCCGCGTGGGAGGGTGCGCGGGGCGTTTGGCTTGGGGAGGGGTGATTCGCTAGCGTCGCTCTGGCGCGCATCCATGCGCCGGAGGACAGGCCGTGCAGGTCAGCAAGGACTCGATCGATCTGGGGATCGTGGTGAGCGACGAGAAGGCGGCGCTGGGGTTTTATCGCGACGCGCTCGGACTTGAATGGGAAGGCGAGCTCAAGCTGCCGGGGGGCATGATGTACAGGCTTAGGTGCGGCAGCACGGTAATCAAGCTTCTCAAGCTCGACCGCACGCCGTCGTCGAAACCGGCCCCGGGGGGACCGATGGGCGGGCTTGGGTTTCGATACTTCACGATCTCGGTTCCCGACATCCGGGGTTTGATCGCATCGCTGGAGGCGAAGGGGATTCGGCCGACGGTGCCGGTGACGGAGTTCAGGCCGGGGGTGACGATTGCGATGGTGGCGGACCCGGACGGGAACACGGTGGAATTTCTGCAGACGGCCGCGTAGGCGCGCTTCCCTTGGAATCGGGGCGGGCGCGGCGTCCGCCCACGATACGAATCGCTCATCGAGCCAGGGAGGGAGACCATGAAGGGGATCTCGCACATCGCTATCGGAGTGAGGGACATGGAGCGATCGCTGCGGTTCTACCGCGATCTTCTCGGGCTCGAGGTGGTGCTGGATGCGAAGGAGAAGGTGGGCTCGGGGTCGCGGCGCGCGGTGTACATGCGATGGAATGGCGAGGGCGGGTTTATCGTGCTGTCGCAGACGCTTGGGCGTGAGCCCGTTGGCACGCCGCCGCGGCTCGACCATGTGGGGATCCATCATTTTGCCTTCGGGGTGGATGACCTGGAGGAGCGGGTGGAGAAGCTCAGGCGGGCGGGGGTGAAGATTCTAATCGGGCCGTACGCGGCCGACACGGTCGCATACGGAGAGAACGCGGGGGGAAAGATTCTCACCTGTCTTTTCGAGGATCCCGACGGGACGATTCTGCAATTCGATCAGCGGTGAGTTGGGGGCGCTGGAGTGGACGGGGAACCTATCGTGCGCGGGAGGGCGAGATGAAAGCGGACGACGGAATTCTTGGCGGGCTCAGGGTGATAGATTGCGCGACGTACGTGGCGGGGCCGGCGGCGGCGACGATTCTTTCGGACTTCGGGGCGGACGTGATCAAGATCGAGCGGCCGCCGGACGGCGACTTGTGGCGGAGCTTCTGCGCGGTGCCGGGGTATCCGAGCACGGAGTTCCAATACACGTGGCTTCTGACGAGCCGCAACAAGAGAAGCATCGTGCTGGACCTGAACAACGAAGCGGGTCGCGGCGCGCTGCTCAGGCTGGTAGGCGGTGCGGACGTGTTCGTGACGAATTTTCAGCCCTCGCTGCTCGCGAAGTTCCGGCTGCGATGGGACGATCTCCGGGCGGTGAACGCGCGGCTGGTGTATGCGCTGATCACGGGATACGGCGAGAAGGGCGACGATGCGGACGCGCCGGCATACGACGGGCTTGCCTACTGGGCGCGCTCGGGCCTGATGACGAGCGTGACCGGGACGGACGGATCGCCGTCGGGCGCGCGGCCCGCGATGGGGGATCATCCGACGGCGACGACGCTGTTCGGCGCGATCATGCTGGGGCTGTACCGGCGGGAGCGGACGGGAGAGGGGTGCAAGGTCAGCACGTCGCTGATGGCGGCGGGGGCATGGGCGAACAGCGTGGACATACAGGCGAAGCTCAGCGGGGCGCGGTTTCCGGAGCGCCGGTCGGGGGCGCGTCCGCTCAATCCGCTGATCGCGGCATACCTGAGCAGCGATCAGCACGCGATGATAATCGCGCTTCTGGATCCGGAGCGGGAATTTTCGCGGCTGTGCGAGGCGCTGGGGGAGCCGGAGCTTGCGGCAAGCCCGATGTTTTCGACGGCGCAGGCGCGCAAGGAGAACGCGGCGGAGCTGCACGCGATCCTGCTGTCGCAATTCGAATCGAAGCCGCTGGGTCATTGGCGCGAGAAATTCCGCATCCACGACATCAAGTGGTCGCCGCTGCCGACGCTGGACGAGGCGGTGCAGGATCCGCAGATGCGCCAGTGCGAGGCGATCATCGGGGTTGAGCATCCGGGGCGGGGCGCGATGGAGACGGTGAACAGCCCCGTGTTCGTGGAAGAGAGCGCGAAGCGGAAGCCTGCGATGCCGCCGGAGTACGGGGCGCATACGCGCGCGATTCTTTCCGAGGCGGGCTACAGCGCGGCGGAGATCGAGGATCTGATCCGGTCGGGCGCGGCGGTCGCGCGCGGATAAGGGGGACGGGGCTGGGGCGCCGGAGGATGAGAGCGTGCGGGCGCTGGTCATAGGCGGGACCGGACCGACGGGTCATCTGATTGTCAACGGGCTGGTCGCGCGCGGGTTTCGGGTCGCGATTCTTCATACGGGGCGGCACGAGCTCTCCGAGATTCCCGATTCGATCGAGCATATTCACAGCGATCCATTCTCCGAGGAGGCGCTTTTGGCGGCGCTTTCGGGGCGAAGCTTCGACCTGACGATCGCGGCATACGGGCGGCTGCGGCGGATTGCGGGGATAATGGTCGGGCGCACGGCGCGGTTCATATCGATTGGCGGCGCGCCGGCATATCGCGGATACATGAATCCCGCGGTGCTGGTTCCGCCGGGGATGCCGGTTGCGACGGCGGAGGATGCGCCGACGGTGGCGATCGAATCCGAGGATCCGAAGGGATGGAGGGTGGCGGAGACGGAGCGTGCGGTATTCGAATCGCATCCGGACGCGACCCATTTCCGCTATCCGTTTTTGTACGGGCCGTACCAGGTGGCACCGCGGGAATGGTGCATCGTGCGGCGGATCCTCGACGGGCGGCGGGCGATAATCGTTCCGGAAGACGGGCTTACGCTGAATCATTCGGCGTACGTGGCGAACGCGGCCCACGCGGTATTGCTGGCGGTGGACAAGCCGGAGGCGGCGCGGGGGAAGATCTTCAATTGCGGGGACGAGCGGCTGCTGACGCTCAGGCAGACGATCGAAGTGATCGCGGCGGCGCTCGGAGGGGAGATCGAGATCGTCTCGATGCCGTGGAGGTTTGCGGCGCCGGCGCGGCCGATGATCGCGCAGCCCTGGACGACGCATCGAGTCTTCGACCTGACGCGGCTTAGGACGATGTTGGGTTATTCGGATATCGTGGCGCCGGAGGAGGGATTGGCGATCACCGCGCGATGGCTTCGCGACAATCCGATCGAGCGCGGCGGCGCGGCCGAGAAGATCCTTCAGGACCCATTCGATTATCCGGCCGAGGACGAACTGATCGCGGCATGGAAGGATCTGTGCGCGAGGATGCCGCAGGTGAAGTTCGAGCGCGAGCCGGGATACACGGCGACGTACAGCGGGCCGGGAGGCAAGCCGCGATCGACGCCGTGGTCGTAGGCGCAGAGGGGAGCCCGGCTTCGGGCGATTCCGCGCGGTTCGGGGCGATTTTCAACCCAGTCGCCCTTCTGTCGATTCGGATATAGTGGAAGCGGCGGTCCGAGGATCCCGAAAGGAGGTCGCGGATGAAGCTGTTGTCGTTTGAGGCGGGCGGCGAGGCGCGCGTGGGAGCGGCGCTGCCCGACCGAATAATCGATCTGACGCGGGCGCTTGCGGCGACGCATCCGGAGGTTCGATGCGCGGATTCGATGCTCGGGATAATCCGGTCGGGGATCGATATCGACGCGATCGGCGGCGAATGCATCCGGAGGCTTGCGGCTGAGGGGACGCTGGGGCGCTACGCGGTGGAGAATCCGAAGTGGCTTGCGCCGATTGCGCGGCCACCGAAGATTCTTGCGCTGGCGCTGAACTCGCGGGCGCATCTGGAGGAAAGCAGGCTCAGTTTTTTCGACGAACCGATAGTGTTCGAGAAGTACGCGTGCAACCTCGTACCGCACGAGGGGGAGATCGAGATGCCGCCGTTCGAGCAGGTGGTGGAGGAGGAGCACGAGCTGGCGCTGGTGGTGGGGCGCGATTGCCGTCATCTCAGTCCGTCGCAGGCGCGGGACTATATCTTCGGCTACACGATCTGCAACGACGTGTCGGCGCGCGATCGCCAGCGCGAGCGGATCAAGATGGGCCAGCCGTACAGCTATGCGAAGAATTTCGCGACCTTCTGTCCAATGGGGCCGTGGATCGTGACGGCGGCGGAGCTTCGCGACCCGAGCAATCTGCGCGTCGAGGTGCGCGTCAACGGCGAAGTGCGGCGCAGCGGGACGACGGCCGACATGATCTTCAACCCCTTCGAGGTGCTGGCGTATTGCTCGGATTACACGCCGATGGAAGCGGGCGACATCATCTCGCTCGGGACCTACGGCGGGCGCAAACGAATCGCCGCGGGCGACGTGATCGAGATGGAGACGGAGGGGATAGGCGTGCTGCGCAACCGGGTGGTTAAGGCGCGCGCGCCCTGGCGGAACTTCACGATGGACAAGCCGACCGGGCCGTTCATCAGACAGACGCGCTAGCGGCGCGAAGGAGGTTCCCATGACCGGACCATCGATAGCGAGGCTCGGGCACGTCGGGCTTCACGTGCAGGACCTGGAGAAGGAGAAGGCCTTCTATCGGGACATCCTGGGGCTCGTGGTGAGCGACGAGGATGCGGAGATGGGGATGGTGTTCATGAGCTCGCGGCCCGACGACGAACATCATGAGCTGCTGCTGTGCCGGGGGCGCAACGTGGGAAGCGAGGCGCGGGTGGTGCAGCAGGTATCGTTCAGGTGCAACACGCTCGAGGACGTGATCGGATTCCATCGGCGCTTTCGGGAGCGCGGCGTTCCGATCGACATGATCATCTCGCACGGCAACGCGGTCGGGGTGTACGGATTCGACCCGGAGGGCAACCGCTTCGAGGTGTACTGGAACACGGGTCTTCGAGCGAAGCAGCCGTACGGCCAGGCGATCGATCTTGACGCTCCGATCGCGGAGATCGTTCGAGGAATCGCGGAGTCGGTCGAGAAATACGGCACTACGGGCTTCATCGATCGGGAGCGTCTTTCGCGGCGCATCCCGCAATCGAAGGCGGACGGGTAGTCGGCGACGGCTACGGTATCCGGCGGGCACGGCGGCATCGCGCGGCCGGCCCGACATCGAGGTGAAATCGCGATGAGCATTGAGCGATCGAGTGTGCGGGCCGCGATCGAGCGGGCGAAGAAGGAGGGCCGCTCGTGGCTTGCGGCTGACGAATGCGCCGAGGTCTGCCGCGAATACGGAATTCCTATCCCGCGGCAGGCGACGGCGAAAACCGCGGACGAGGCCGTCCGAAGAGCGGAGGAGATCGGCTATCCGATCGCGATGAAGATCGCGTCGGGCGACATCGTGCACAAGACCGAGGCGCGCGGGGTCATCCTGAATGTCGCGGATGCGGCGGGCGCGCGGCGCGCGTTCGCGGCGCTGATCGACAACGCGAAGGCATACAGGCCGGATGCGGCGATCGACGGGGTGCTGGTGCAGGAGATGGCGCCGGCGGGCGTGGAGCTGATCATCGGCGCATCGACGGATGCGAGTTTCGGCAAGCTGGTCGCATTCGGAGCGGGCGGCGTGATGGTGGAGGCGGCGGCGGACGCGACTTTTCGGCTTGCGCCGGTCGATGACGCGCAGGCGCGGGCGATGCTCGAATCGATACGCAGCCGGGCGCTGCTGGACGGAGGGCGCGGGCGCAGCGCGGTGAATCGGCAGGCGCTTGCGGAGCTGATTCGCAACGTCTCGCGTCTTGCGCACGAGGTCTCCGAGATAGCCGAGATCGATCTCAATCCCGTGATCGCGTCGGAGGCCGGCGCGGTGGCGGCGGATGTGCGGATCGGGCTTGACTTCGCGCCGGGGCCGGAGCGGTTTCGGCCGCCGCGCGAGGAGATTCTTCGCGCGATGAACAGGATCATGAGGCCGGAATCGATCGCCGTGATCGGCGCATCGGCGGAAGACGGCAAGATCGGCAATTCGATCCTCAAGAACCTGATCAACGGCGGCTATGGCGGGCGGATCCTGCCGATCCATCCGAGCCTCGATACGGTGATGGGCCTCAAGGCGTACCGGAGCATCGCGGAGGCGCCGGGGACGGTGGACGTGGCGGTGTTCGCGATTCCGGCGAGGCTGGTGGCGGGAGTGCTGGAGGAATGCGGCAGAAAGGGAGTCGCGGGAGCGGTGCTGATTCCGTCGGGCTTCGCGGAGACGGGCAACGTGGAGTTGCAGCGCGAGGTGGTGGAGGTCGCGCGGCGCAACAATATTCGGCTGATGGGCCCGAACATCTACGGCTTCTATTACACCCCGCGCAACCTGTGCGCGACGTTCTGCACGCCGTACGACGTGAAAGGGCGGGTCGCGCTTTCATCGCAAAGCGGCGGGGTGGGGATGGCAATACTCGGGTTCAGCAGATCGACGCGGATGGGAGTATCGGCGATCGTCGGCCTGGGCAACAAGGCGGATATCGACGAGGACGATCTGCTGACGTTCTTCGAGGAGGATCCGGAGACGGACGTGGTGGCGATGCACGTGGAGGATCTGAAGGACGGGCGGGCGTTCGCGGAGGCGGCGCGGCGGATATCGGCGCGCAAGCCGGTGGTGGTGCTGAAGGCGGGCCGGACGGCGGCGGGTGCGAAGGCGGCGCGATCGCATACCGCGGCGCTGGCGGGCAACGATCGGGTGTATGACGACGTGCTGCGGCAATGCGGGGTGGTAAGGGCATACAGCCTCAACGACATGCTGGAGTTCGCGCGATGCCTGCCGATGATTCCGACGCCGCGGGGCGAGAACGTGGTGATCATCACGGGCGCGGGCGGGTCGGGGGTATTGCTGGCGGATGCGTGCGTGGAGAATGGGCTTGGGCTGATGGCGATGCCGGCGGATCTGGACGCGGCGTTCCGCAAGTTCATCCCGCCGTTCGGCGCGGCCGGAAATCCGGTGGACATCACTGGCGGAGAGCCGCCGGCGACATACCGGAACACGATTCGGCTGGGGATGGAGGATGAGCGGGTGCATGCGCTGGTGCTGGGCTACTGGCACACGATCATCACGCCGCCGATGGTGTTCGCGGAGCTGGTCGCTGAGGTGGTGGAGGAATATCGGCGTAAGGGGATCACCAAGCCGGTGGTCGCATCGCTGGTGGGCGATGTCGAGGTCGAGCAGGCGTGCGCGTACCTGTTCGATCGCCGCATCCCGGCATACCCGTACACGACGGAGAAGCCGGTCGCGGTGCTGGGCGCGAAGTATCGATGGGCGCGGGCCAACGGGCTCATCTGAGGCGCGATCGGGGGGAAGACGATGAAGTTCGGCGTGCTTCAATTCTTCAGTTGGCCGGATCGGCGGGTGTCGATGCCGACGGTATACGAACGGGCGATGCAGCGGATCGAGATCATGGATCGGAGCGGGTACGACGCGGTCTGGATAACCGAGCATCACTTCAACGACTACAGCGTATGTCCGTCGATTCCGGTGATGGGGGCGTATGCGGCGGCGCGGACGCGGAACCTGCATATCGCTACGGGCGTGACGCTGGCCGCGTTCTACCATCCCCTGCGCCTTGCGGAGGAGGTCGCGCTGCTGGACATCCTCTCGGGAGGCCGCGTGTACTGGGGAGCGGGGCGCGGATTCGATCCCAAGGAATTCCGGACCTTCGGGATGACGCCGGAGGAGAGCTATCCGCGGTTTCGCGAGGCGGTGGATATCGTGATGAGCGCGTGGCGCAACCGGAGGGTCAGCTACCGGGGGAAGTATTTTTCGTTCGAGGACGTGGAGGTTCTGCCGAAGCCGCTTCAGCGGCCTCATCCTCCGATGTGGGTGGCGGCGTACTCACCGAGCGCGGTGGAGTGGGCGGCGGAACAGGGCTACTCGATCATGCTCGATCCGCATTCGCCGCCGGCGGTGATCGGAGAGAAGATGAAGACGTGGCGCGAGATGCTGGTTCGCAACGGGCATAGCGTGCAGGGGCGGGTGATTCCCACGGTGCGTCTGGTCGCGATTGCCGCAAGCGATTCGGAGGCGGCGGAAGTCGCGCGCGAGGGCGCCCGGTGGCTGCTTCGCACCTACGTGAATCCGGCCGGAGAGCGCGGCGACAGCGACGCGATGGTGCAGCGGTACGTGGATTCGATGGTGATACACGGGACGGCGGAGCGGGTGCTGGATGAGGTGATCCGGCTGCGCGACGAGATCGGGCTTGACTACATGATCACCGCCCCGCTCAGTCATCAGACATTTCTGTCGTTCACCGAGCGCGTGGTACCCCGGCTGGCTTCGAGCGAACCCGCGATAGCGCCGTAGGACAGCCGCTCAGATCTCGGCGCTGTAGTCGTCGATATTCTGGAAGGCGTAGGGCAGGAAGCGGGCGGCATCGACCGTGCCGATCCGTTTCGCGCGCGCATAGATATCGCCTTCGATATAGGTGGCGCCGCGGAATTCGAGAATTTCGAGATCGGTCAGGGGGTCGTGATGGGAGGGTTTGAAGACAACCTTGCCCTGGCCGCGTTTGAACACGCGGACTTTGGTCTCGAAATGGGCGTGAACGATGATGGGATCGAATTCGAGGCCGCGGCCATCGGCGGAGTGCATGAACTTGAAATGGAAGCGATCGCTGGTGGCGGGTTCGCGCACCGGGACATCCTCAGTCAGCCGGGCTTCGACGGAGAGATAGGGGATGGCGAAGCGCTCGACGACGCCGCGGGTGACGTCTCCGTCGGTTTCGAGGCGGACGCGCCCCTGTTTTTTGGGTTCGCCGAACAATTCGCGCCCGAAGATGATCGCGACATCGGTGGACATCGGCATCGCAAGGCAGTAATTGGCTTCGATTCCGTTGTATTTCGCGCGCACATCGACCCATCCGCCCGCGAACGCGCCGACGCAGTTGGAGCGGCCGAAGGTGCCGACGCCGACGGAGACCAGCGGCTCGCCGGCCGGCTCGAGCGGAGGAGGCAGGACGGCGCGAATGATCTCGGGGCGCGTCAGGTAGGTCACGGAAAGCGAGCGTCCATCGAGGAAAGCGGGAGCCGCAAGGCGTTCCTCGATCTTCCTGATTTCATCGGGAGATTTGACCCATCGGGTATTGGACATCGCGCACCTCCGCCGGACTGTCTGCTTTGGCTAGTAGCAAAGGGACGGCGGGGCCGCCAAGAGGTGGGGGGCGCGATCAGGCGGATGTGATCTCGATGAAGGCGCGATCGCGGGCGCGGCCTGAGATGCGCGAGAAGAGCTTGAGGAGCGCGATTTGCCATCCGTATTTGCGCTCGAGGGCGGCAAGCGCGCGGCCCATCGTGGACTGGTCATCGACCTTGCGCGCCCGCGCATCGATCCATTCGCCGCGCACCTTGCCGCGCGCATCGCATGCGGCAAGCCGCACGCGATCGTTGGCGCGAAGCCGCTTCATCTTGGCGGAGGTGCCGTTGGTGACCGCGTACAACTTGCCGTCCGCCTCGGCGATCCAGATTGGCGTGGCGACGCCGACGCCGTTGCGGCGAAAGGTCATGAGGCTGACGTATCGTTCGGGGGCTAGTTGCAGGATCGAGTCCATGGGGACTGCCTCAACTGAACTTCGGCATCACCCGTTCCGCGAACAGGCGCATCGCGTCGAGGACATTCTGATGTCCGGCGATTCCGCCGGTCTCGAACCAGCATACGAGGCGGGTGAAGCCGAAATGCTCCTTCAATCGGGCGATCTTTTCGGTGATGTATTCGGGTTCGCCGAGCGCGCCCATGATTTCATCGACCTGGTCGTACTGGATTGATTGGAGGCGGTTTCGAACCTTCTCGAACTCGGCCTTGACGCCGGGGACGAGAGATTCGGGCTCGATGATTTCGCTGACGGAATGAAAATAGTTGCGGAGGCTGGGCTCGAAGATGGCGCGGACGGAGGAACGATCCTTGCCGGGAAACGTCATCAGCAGACCCGCGAACCAGTCCTGGGGGCGTTCGCGGCCCGCCTCGATGCGGGCGCGTTCGTAAACTCCGAGCCGCTCGGCGAGGACGGGGAAGGGATTCACCGGGCCGCCGGCAAAAATCGGATAACCGTTGGCTCCGGCGTAGGCGAAGGTCTCGACGCTGTTGGCGGCAAGGCGGATTGGAGGATGGGGTCGCTGGAGGGGCTTGGGAACGACCTCGATATCCTCGACCTGGAAATGGCGGCCGCGGAAGGTGAGGCGATTTTGGGTCCACGCCGCGCGCACCATCTCCAATCCCTCCTCGAACAGGCCGCGGCTTTCCGACACGGGCACGCCATAGCCGCGATAGTTCAGCGGGAAGGCGCCGCGACCGGCGCCGAATTCCACGCGCCCGCCCGAGATCACATCGAGCATCGCGGTTTCCTCGGCAAGGCGCATCGGATGATGCAACGGCATGAGATTGACGGCGAGGCCGAGCCGCAGGCGGGTGGTGTGCTGCGCGATGGCGGCGAGCAGCATCATCGGCGCGGGCATCGTGCAGAAATGCGGAGCGAAATGGACCTCGGCGAGCCACAGGGTGTCGAATCCAAGGCGGTCGGCCTCGATCGCTTCGGCGACGAGCTCGCGATAGCGGGCGGCCACGTTTTGGGAATCGGTTTTGGGAAGCTGGTAGAACAGATCGAATTTCACGCGCGCCTCCTGCGCCGGATCGAAGCGATCGTGGCGGGCTGAGGTAAGGATGGCGGCCTGTGGGCGGCGCGCCGTTCGCGATGGCGGGCGGATCGCTGACGCATCGCGATGTTCAGTATCCGCCCAGGTCGGCGACGCGTTCGCGATGGAACGCGGGAGAGCCGAGATAGGATTCGTTGAAGCGCGCCCGCTTGAACCACAGGTGGATATCGTGCTCCCAGGTGAAGCCGATTCCGCCATGCATCAGGACGGCGCGATCGGTGCCGCGGCTGTAAACCTCGCACAGCCGCGCCTTCGCCATCGCGGCCGCGCGCGACGCTTCGGCCGGGAGCGCATCGAGGGCGTAGGCCGCGAACCAAAGCAGGGAGCGGGCGGGTTCGAGGTCCGCGACGATTTCGGCGGCGGCGTGCTTGAGCGCCTGAAAGGACCCGATGGGCTTGCCGAACTGTTCGCGGACCTTGGAATAATCAACGGCCATGTCAAGCGCGCGCTCCATGCCGCCGAGCGAATCCGCCGCGATCGCGACCGCGCCGACATCGAGCATCCGGCGATAGAGCGCCTCGCCGTCGTCGAGCTCGACCGCGGCGGCATCGCGAAAATCAACCATCGCGACTCGCCGGGTCAGATCGAGATTTTTGAGCGGCCTGATCCGGACCGCATCGGAGCCGGCCTCGACGATCGCGATGGACTTGCGGCCGCCGGGGCCTTGCGCGGCGACGACGATGAAATCCGCAAGGTTGGCGTAGGGAACGAGGATGCCGGCGCCGCTGATTGCGCCGGAGGAGGCGGTGGCGAGCCGGTCGCCGGATTCGGCTATCGCGACTGTGCCGACGGCTTTTCCTTCGGCGAGCGGGCGGAGCCATTTCCTTTTGATATCGTCCGAGCCGCCGCGGATGAGAGCATCGGCGGCGATCGCGGATGAAAACAGGAACGGACCGGGCATCGCGGCATACCCCTGCTCTTCAAGCAGGACAGCCATGTCGAGGAATCCGAGGCCTGCGCCGCCGAATTCTTCGGGGACGATCAATCCGGGCCATCCGAGCGCGGCCATCTGGGCATAGAGCTCAGGCAAGGTTCCGTCTTCGGCGGCCATCGCCTTGCGCACGGCCGAGGTGGGACATTCAGCGGTGAGGAATTCGCGCGCGCTGGCTTTGAGTTGCTGTTGTTCTTCGCTAAGACCGAAATCCATCTTCTTTTCCGTGTGTGCGATGCTTGCGTGGCTGCTGCCGATCGGAACGGGCGCTTCGGGTTGGAGGCGTGCGCCGCCTAGCGCGACTTCGGCATCTTGAGTCCGCGCTCCGCGATGATGTTTTTCTGGATGTGCGAGGTGCCGCCGCCGATGACGAGTCCGAGCGAGAACATCCACTCGTACGGCCAATAGCCCTTGTCGAGGACGTTCTCGTCGTCGCGCGCCAGCATCGAGTAATCCCCCATCGCCTCCATCGCGGCGGTGGCGAGGTCATGGTTGAGTTCGGTGCCGACGAGCTTGTTGATCATCGATTCGATGCCGGGGTTGCGGCCGCGGATCTGGTCGGTGAGCTGGCGTAGCGCGTGATACTTCATCGCGGCGACCCGGATTTCGAGATCGGCGAGCCGCTGGCGGAAGACGGGATCGGCGGTCAGGGGGCGGCCGTCGCGGCGGACGGATCTGGCGAGCGCGAGCAATCGGTTGAAGCGCTGCTCGCTGCCGCTGGCGGAACCCAGCATGTTGCGCTCATGAAACAGGGTGGCGTTGGCAACAATCCATCCTTCGTTGAGTTTGCCGACGAGGTTCTTGCGCGGAACATGGACGTTGTCGAAGAAGACCTCGTTGAATCCGCGGTCACCGGTCATCTGCACGAGCGGGCGGACGGTGATCCCGGGCGAGTGCATATCTATGAGGATGTAGGAGATGCCGCGATGCTTGGGGGCTTCGGGGTCGGTGCGGACCAGACAGAACATCATGTCCGAGTACTGCGCACCCGAGGTCCATACCTTCTGTCCGTTGACGACGAATTCATCGCCGACGATCTCGGCGCGAGTGCGGAGCGAGGCGAGGTCGGAGCCCGAACCGGGTTCGGAATAGCCCTGGCACCAGATTTCCTCGGCGGTGAGGATTTTCGGCAGGTAGCGTTTCTTCTGTTCCTCGGTGCCCCATGAAATCAGCGTCGGGCCGAGCATGCCGAGCCCGGAGCCGCCGATCAGATAGGGAGCCCTGGCACGGACCATTTCGTCATTGACGATAGACTGGCGCACGGGGTCCATCGCCTGGCCGCCGTACTCTTTGGGCCATGCGAGGGCGACGTATCCGGCTTCGTAGAGCTTGCGCTGCCATGCCTTGGCTCGATCGACCCATTTTCGGTCCTGGGTGCCCTCGCGCCCTTCATTGAGACCGGCATTGGGCAGGTTTTCCTCCAGGAAACGTCTGACCTTGAGGCGGAACTCTTCTTCTTCGGGAGTGAAATTCAGATCCATCCACTGACTCCTACGGCACAGTGTTCCGTGGTTCAGCGGCCAGCATAGTCGAAAAGGCGGGCGGGCGGAAAACGATGGGAAGGTCGGGGATGAACGGGACTTTGATGCTCGAATCAGTGTTGCTAAAGTCAAAACATAGGGTGGTTTAATATTTCTTTGCGCGGCTGAGGCTCTGAGTTTTCGATGGCGACGATAATCACGAGCGAGTGCATCAACTGCGGTGCGTGCGAGCCGGAATGCCCGAACACGGCGATCTACGCGGGCGGAGTGAACTGGGAGCTGAACGGCGAGGTTCA
>Ga0070741_10011191_pt1 | contig 16632 bp, 19 predicted proteins | sample Coa_R1_4_FD_66440 | JGI IMG/M metagenome (GOLD analysis project Ga0070741, IMG submission 66440) | Surface soil microbial communities from Centralia Pennsylvania, which are recovering from an underground coalmine fire - Coalmine... | ecosystem: Environmental > Terrestrial > Soil > Unclassified ...
TTCGCCATGCACTCTTGGACGAGTTGAGCGCGAGCGCACGCGCCCTCGGCCCCACTCCGGTGAATATGACGCTATTCGGCTCGTTCGCGCGTGGCGACGACGATGCGGCGAGTGACATAGACGTCGTCGTCGTTCGCCCAAGCACGACTGGCGAGGACGATCGTGCATGGTCCGACTCAGTCACGAGCTGGGAGACTCACGCTCGACGCATCTCCGGCAACGCGGTCAACCGGATCGAGGTCAGCGAGGACGAAGTACCGAAGTTGATGCGTTCGCGTCGGCCGCTCTGGCAGTCGATCCGTCACGAGGGCGTGGTCTTGCAGGGCATGCCGTTGGCGGAGATCGGAACCCACGCCCGTGCCTAAAGAAGGTCGCACTCGGCGGGTGACGCAGCTGCAGGTTCGCAGCTACCTCGGCAAAGCCGAGGAGTTCCTCGCCGTGGCTCGCGAGAGCTTGGCCGCGGGGCACACACTCGCGGCCACGAGTCTCGCGGTGCACGCCGCGATCAGCGCCGGCGATGCGATCTGCGGAGCGCGCACCGGCAAACGTGCCGCGGGTACCGATCACGCGCAGGCCGCTGTGCTTCTCGGGCAGGCCGGTCGTGAAGGCACGGACGCAGCGCGTCTGCTCACGCGGTTGATGCCGCTAAAGAACCGCGCTGAGTACGAGCCACAAGACGTGCCGAAGGCCACGGCGACGCGCGCCGTCGACCAGGCCGAACGAATCGTGCAGATCGCGCGTCAGGTCGTCGGATAGCCCTTGGTGTCGGTTCCAGTGCTCCGCTCGTCGGTGTGGGCCCGGCATCTGTACACCGGTCCGCGATGTGGACGTCCGCTCAGGTGGCCACATCGGGGCGACGGCGCATCCTCAACCGCCGAACTTGACTCGCTAGATAGCTATATGGCTAAATAGCGGCATGGCAGATGACGAAGCCGCCTCCGTGTTCAAGGCACTCGCGGACCCGACCAGGCGCCAGATCCTCCACGACCTCCGTGATGGCGAACTCGCGGCAGGTGAGATCGCTTCCCGGTTCCCGATCAAAGGTCCGTCCGTATCCCGCCACCTCGCCATCCTCAAAGCTGCGGGGCTGGTCGACGAACGCCGGGACGCCAACAAGATCATGTACTCACTCGTCGAGGACCGTCTCGCCCTGTGCGTGGGCGAGTTCCTGTCGACGGTCTGCCCTGAGCAGGTAGTGCTTCGCCGCCGGCGGACAACTCGCACCCGCAAGGCAACATCATGAAACGGCCGGAACTGCAAGCCACGATCGAGCGACGGCTCCTCGTCAATTACAGAGTCGATCCGGACGTCCTCGCATCGGTTCTGCCGGCGCCGTTCCGACCCACCACAGTCGACGGGTACGGGGTTGGCGGCATCTGTTTGCTGCGCCTGGGCGCAGTTCGCCCCGTCGGTGTGCCCAGGCGTCTTGGTCTGACGTCGGAGAACGCAGCGCACCGCATCGCCGTCGAGTGGGACACACCGTCGGGACCAGTGAGCGGTGTCTTCATCCCGCGACGCGACACATCGTCACGGTTCTCCGCGCTCGCTGGCGGGCGGGTGTTCCCAGGGTGGCAACGTCACGCCCACTTCGAGGTCCGAGAAGGCGACGGTCGGTTCGAGATCCGCGTGACGAGCCACGACGGCCTCGCCGACGTCGAGGTCGACGCGCACCTGAGCGAGGACCCAATGCGGGGTTCCGTTTTCACAACCGTCGAGGCAGCATCGACGTTCTTCCGATGTGCGCCGATCGGCTACGCCGCGACACCTCGCGATGGTGTGTACGACGGCGTCGAGCTCGGAACAGACGGTTGGAACCTCGAACCGTTGCAGGTCGCACGAGTCGCTTCGAGTTTCTTCGACGACCGCGCACGCTTCGCGAGCGGGACAGCCACACTCGACAGTGCCTTCCTGATGTCCGAGATCACGACACGATGGCGCCCGCAGCCCGAGCTCGTCGCCGCGACTCGAGCCGACGCGGGAGCTGCGACATGCTGACGACCCTCTGTCCCTGCCGTGCGCCCCGACACACGGTCCTTGACCCTTCCGCCGCGCCTCTCGAACGCACAGTCGTCGGCGCCTGGTGCAACGCCGGCGTCCGTTACGGAGCGATCATGGGCGCGATGGTCGGTGCGGCCGTGGCGCTGTTCGGCGGCTTGTGGGTCGTCGCCTATCTCGGCGTTCTCGTTGGCGGCGTCGTTGGCGCCATCCTCGGTCTCGTCGTGGGAGGAGCGAACGGCATGGTGCTGAGCCTGCTCGCGGCAAGCCGAGCGTGGAATGTTCCACGAGACCAGCGAGCCCGACGAGCCGCGTGGGCCGCAGCTGCCTGCACCGTGCTCACGGTCGTCGGCTTGCAGCTCCTCCTGTTCAGGTCGGTGACCGCTCACGATGAAGTGGTACTCCTGGATCTGCCAACGATCGTCGGCGCCGTAGCAGGGGCGCGCCTCACACGACGACTGCCACCGGTCGTCTGATGCCGGCGTAGGCCGCCCCTCAGGTCGTCGAGTGACCTCGGTCTTGCCCATGAGTTTGCCCATCAGTCTTGGTCATACGCAGCAGATTCGGAGGACTCGACGACTCGTCGCAGACCTGGGACCAGCACAAACGCGACGGCGAAGACGACGAAGACGAGGATGCGCCCTCTTGAAAACCGTTGAGGCGCGAGTCTCCCAGGGTTCGAATCCCTGTCCCTCCGCTCTCGATCACGCGCCGCGCATGCGGTCGATCAGGTGGGGAAGGTTCTTCACCTCGAACGACGTCACGATCTGGAACATCCCGGCAACGAGCGCCCAGATGCCGACGACCGTGATCGCGATCGCGAGTGTCAGGGCGGGACGATCGAGCATCGCGATGCCCAGCGCGAGCTCGACGACGCCCACGACGAGGAACAGCCACCACATGCTCACGTCGTGGCGGTGCGCGATCGCGCCGACGAAGTCGAACGCGCCCGACACCACGACCCAGGCCCCGATGAACACCGCGAGCGTGTAGAGACCGACGTCGGGCCACGACAGGAACGCGATCCCGACCAGGATCTCGACGATACCGACGAAGACGTTCCAGCCGCGCCCGCTCCCGTCGAGCGGGATGGCGGCGGCCTGCAGCGCGCCGCGCACGACGAAGAGGATGGCGACGAACAGCGCCAGGTCGCCGACCGTCCAGTCCGTGCTGAGGATGACGACCCCGGCGACCGCGCTCACGAGCCCGCTGACGAACAGGATCCACCAGCCCTTGCTGACCACCTCCGCGACCTCGCGGTCGAGGTCGTTCGGCCGCGCAATCGGATTGAGCATCGGCCGCCCCCTTTCGCTCTTCGACCGGCTCCGGTGCACGGGCATCATGCACCGCGCCGGCGCCGGGCGCTTGCCGTCGTGCTCAGCCCGATCGCGGTGACGGCCCCAGGAGCCGGCCGAGCAGCTCGTCGACCGCGGCCTCGGCTGTGCGCTGCGTGGCGTCGGGGTCGTCGGATCGCACGATCATCAGCGCGATCTCGTTCATCGTGACGAGGATCGTGTGGGCGAAGACGTCGACGAGCTCGCGGGGGATGCGACCCTCGAGCGCGGCCAGCCCCATCACGGCCTTCAGCCCGCCGAGCGCGTGCTCCTCCTCGATCTCGCGCCACCGTTGCCAACCGAGGACCGAGGGCGCGTCGACGAGGATGATGCGCTGGACCACCGGGTCGCGGGCGAGACGGATCCAGGCCAGGCACCCGGCGCGCAGCGACGACTCGGCGTCGGTCGTGCCCTCCATCGAGGCCAGCGTCGCCTCGCCCACCCGGGTCTCGACGGCCTGCATGGCGGCCTCGAACAGGGCCTCCTTGCTCGCGAAGTGGTGGTACAGCGAACCGCGGCTGACGCCGGCGGCCTCGAGCACCGCCTCGATCGACGTCCCCTCGTAGCCCCGCCGGCCGAACAGCTCGGTCGCGACGGCCACCAGGTGGTCGCGGGTCGCCTGTCCCTGCTCGCTGCGCCGGTTCACGCGCGATGGCCCTCCGGATTGACATACCGACAGTCGGTATGCAAAGGTACTTCCATGAGGCCGACCGACAGTCGGTCTGCACCGAGGATACGCCGAACGGAGGTGTCCGCCATGGAGCTGCACGAACTCGACCGCCAGCGCCGGACCGTCAGCACCCGACGGGGTGACGTGAGCATCCTCGACGTGGGTCGGGGCCCGGCCGCGCTGCTCGTCCACGGCGTCGGCACGAACGCCCTCCTGTGGCGGAACCTGCTGCCGGCCGTCGCGGCCGAGCGCCGCTGCATCGCCCTCGACCTGCCGCGGCACGGCCGGACCCCGGCACCGGCCGACGGCGACGTCTCGCTCGGCGGTCTGGCCGACGTCGTCGCCGCCTGCTGCGAGGCGCTCGATCTCGGCGCCGTCGACCTCGTCGCCAACGACACGGGCGGCGCCGTCGCCCAGATCTTCGCGGCGCGCAACCCGCAGCGCATCCGCACGATGACGCTCACCAACTGCGAGACACACGACAACGTCCCGCCGCCGGCGTTCCAGGCGACGGTCGACCTCGCCCGGGCGGGCCAGCTCGCGCCCGGCGCGCCCGCGCTGCTCGCCGACCTCGCGGTCGCCCGCGAGACGATCTTCGCCTCCGGGTACGAGCATCCCGAGGCGCTCAACCTCGACGTCGTGCGCGCGTTCCTCGAGCCCGTCCTCGGGACGCCCGAGGCGGCCCGCGGCTTCGAGCAGCTCCTCGCCGGGCTCGCTCCCGACGACCTCCTCGCCGTCGAGCCGGCGCTCGCTCGCCTCACGGTCCCGACGCTCGTGGTCTGGGGAACGGCCGACCCGTTCTTCGAGGTCCGCTGGGCGTACTGGTTGCGCGACACGATCCCGGGTGTCACCGAGGTCGTCGAGCTCGAAGGCGCGAAGCTGTTCTTCCCCGACGAGCGAGCGTCGGAGCTGGCCGGGCTGGTGCTCGGGCACTGGGCCGCAGCGGCCGATCGAACCGTCGCGCCGAGCCGGTAGCCGGGATCCCGCCGCGGTGCGGCCGCGCACCGCGCGTAGCCTCGCCGGATGCCTGCGAGCAGCGGCGAGTGGTGGCGCGAGGGCGTCGTCTACCAGATCTATCCGCGTTCGTTCGCCGACACGAACGCCGACGGCGTCGGCGACCTGCGCGGGATCACCGAGCACCTCGACCATCTCGAGTGGCTGGGTGTGGACGCGATCTGGCTCACGCCCGTGACCGTCTCACCCGACGCGGACTGGGGCTACGACGTCGCGGACTACACGGCCGTCCAGCCCGTGCTGGGGACGATGGACGAGCTGGACGCGCTCCTCGACGCGGCGGCGCGCCGCGAGCTGCGGGTCCTGCTCGACATCGTCCCCAACCACACGAGCATCGAACACCCGTGGTTCGTCGACGCCCGCTCGGCTCGCGACAGCGCGCACCGTGACTGGTACGTCTGGGCCGACCCGAAGCCCGACGGCTCGCGCCCGAACAACTGGCTCAGCAGCTTCGGCGGCCCCGCCTGGACGCTCGACGAACGAACCGGCCAGTACTACCTGCACAACTTCACGCCCGAGCAGCCCGACCTCAACTGGTGGAGCGAGGAGGTCAGGGCCGAGTTCGACCGCATCCTGCGCTTCTGGTTCGACCGGGGCGTCGCCGGCTTCCGGATCGACGTGTGCCACATGATCGTGAAGGACCGCGAGCTGCGCGACAACCCGCCGGTCGAGCCGGGCGACCCCTTCCTCGTGCAGACGCACGGGCAGCGCCAGGTCTACAACGCGTGCCGTCCCGGGGTGCACGAGGTCCTGCGCCGCTGGCGGGCCATCGCGGATTCGTACGACCCGCCGCGTGTCCTCGTCGGCGAGACGTTCCTCTCCGACGTCGGTGCCATCGCGCCGTTCTACGGGCGAGGCGACCAGCTGCACCTCGCGTTCGACATCCCGGTGCTGTTCGCCCCGCTCGAGGCGGAGCCGCTCGCCGCGGTCGTGCGCGAGACCGAGGCGCAGCTCCCGGCAGGCGCGCAACCGTGCTACACGGCCGGGAACCACGACGTCGACCGCTTCCCGACCCGGTGGGCGCACGACGACCCCGACCGGGTGCGTTGCGCGCTGCTCATCTTGCTGACCCTCCGCGGGACCCCGTTCCTCTACTACGGCGACGAGCTCGGGATGCCCCAGACCGACGTGCCGCGCGACCGCATCCTCGACCCCGTCGGGCTCCGCTTCCATCCCTACGCCGGGCGCGACGGCGAGCGGACGCCGATGCCGTGGTCGGGCGACCGCGACGCCGGAGCCGGCTTCACGGCGCCGGGGATCGAGCCGTGGCTGCCGTTCGGCGACGTCGCGCGCTGCAACGTCGCCGAGCAGCGCGGCGATCCCGGATCGACACTCTCGTTCACGTGCGCGCTCCTCGCGTTGCGACGCGAGCTCCTCGACCTCCGGAGCGGCAGCTACACCGAGCTCGCCGTCGGCGACGGCGTGTGGGCGTGGCAGCGCGGCGACGCGACCGTCGTCGCCGTCAACCTCGCCGACCGGGCGGCGAACGTCGATCTCGACGGCCGGTGCGGCACCGTGCGGCTGTCGACCGGCGTGCCGTCGCGCACCGGCGAGCGGTGCGACGGGGTCGTCGCCCTGGGCCCGTGGGAGGGCGTGGTCGTCGGCGTGTCGTGACGCTTCGGAGTGCCCGGGTTCACGCGTCGAGCACGAACACGGGATGGTCGGGTGCGATGCGGGCGAGGTCGGCGTCGGGCGAGTCGGCGCCCACGCCGCCGAAGAACACCCCGACCTCGGCCTTCCACCGCTTCAGGTAGGCACGCAGGATCGGCGGCTTGTCCGCGTCGGCAAGCTCCGTCGCGTGGAACGCCTCGACGCGCCGTCCGACGCGCAGCTCGCCCGAACCGGCGACCCGGAGGTTGCGGACCCACTGGGTCTCGCCGCGGGGAGCCACGAGATAGCGCTTGCCGTCGACGGTGAGGAGGTTGACAGGTGTGCTGCGCCATTCGCCGCTCGTCCGGCCCCTGACCCGGAGCTCGCGTGATCCCCAGACACTCACGCCGAGCCGGGTCGACAGCGCGACGCCGCGGTTGAAGACGTGCTTCGTGAACCACCCCGGCTTCCGGTAGCGCGGACCGGCCGGCTCCGGCGAAGGGCCGGGTGGGCTCATGCGCGACCGCGTGCGCGCCGCGCGGGCCGCTCGACCCGGTCGAGCGAACCCTCGCGGCGCAGCAGCTCCACCTTGCGGTGCGGACCGAGGCCGTAGTTGCCGACGCCGCCGGCGGCGGGGACCACGCGGTGGCACGGAACCACGATCGGCACCGGGTTCGCACCGCAGGCGCTGCCGACGGCGCGGCTCGCGCGCGGCGCGCCGATCGCCTCGGCGACCTCGGCGTAGGTGCGCGTCTCGCCGGCCGGGATGCGACGCAGCTCCTCCCACACCCGGCGCTGGAACGCCGTGCCCTGCACGTCGAGCGGCAGGTCGCGCGTCGGGACGTGCCCGTCGATCCGCGCGACCACGTCGTCGACGATCGGCGCGAGCGCGGTGTCGTCGCGCCGGATGTCGGCGGCGTGGAACTCACCGTGGAGCGTCTCCTCCGCCTTGCGCGGGTCGTCGGCGAGGTCGATCTTGCACAGGCCGCGTTCGGTGACCGCGACCAGCAGCGCGCCGAGCGACGTGTCGGCGATCGTGAACAGCACGGTCGCGCCGGCGCCACCGGCCCGGTACGACGCGGGCGTCATGCCGAGGTGCTCGTGGGCGCCCTCGTAGAGGCGGCTCGTCGACCCGTAACCGGCGCTGAACAGCGCACGCGCCACGTCGTCGCCGTCCCGCAGCGCGTCCCGCAGCCGCTCGCGGCGGAGCGTGTCGGCGTACTTCCGGGGCGTCACCCCGAGCTTGCGGACGAAGGCGCGGCGCAGCGCGTCGGGCGACACGCCCACCTGCGCGGCCACGTCGGCGAGCTGCGGGACGCCGTCGTCGCAGCCCTCGAGCAGCCGGCACGCGGTCGCGACCCGCTCGCTCCACTCGTCGGTCCCGGTCGTCGTGGGTTCAGGGGCGGTCATCGTCATACCGTCGATTGTCCGGGTTCGGCGCCGGTCCTGCTATCCGGTTCCGGACTCGTTTCGGGGCATCAGGGCTGGTGGGAGGCGGTCCACGCGAGCAGGTCGTCGGCGGCCCAGGTGTTGACGATGCGGTCCATCGGGACGCCCGCGTCGGCGGCGCGGGCGCAGCCGTAGGGCTGCCACTCGAGCTGGCCGACGGCGTGGGCGTCGGAGTCGATCGAGACCTTGCAGCCGGCGTCGACGACGAGCTTCAGCAGGCGCATCGGCGGGTCGAGCCGCTCGGGGCGACAGTTGATCTCGACCGCCTTGTCGAGGTGGGCGGCGGCCGCGAACACCAGCTCGTGGTCGAACTCGGACTCGGGCCGGCCGCGGCCGAGCACCATACGGCCGGTGCAGTGCCCGAGGATGTCGACGTGGGGGCTGGCCAGCGCGGTGACCATGCGCCGGGTCATCTCGTCCCGCTTCATGCGCAACTTCGAGTGGACGCTCGCCACCACGACGTCCAGCTCGGCGAGCAGCTCGGGTTCCTGGTCGAGGGCGCCGTCCTCGAGGATGTCGACCTCGATGCCGGTCAGGATGCGAAACGGAGCGAGCTCCTCGTTGAGCTCGGCGACGACGTCGAGCTGGCGCCGCAACCGTTCGGGTTCGAGCCCGTGGGCGACCGACAGCTTGGGCGAGTGGTCGGTCAGCGCGAGGTACTCGTGCCCCAGCTCGATCGCCTTGCGGGCCATCGCCTCGATCGTCGCCCCGCCGTCCGACCAGTCGGAGTGCAGGTGCAGGTCGCCCTTGAGCGCGGCCCGCACCTCGCCCCCGGCGCCCGCGTCCGGTGCGGCCTCGGCCTCGAGGCGGGCCAGGTACTCGGGCACCTCGCCCGCGAGCGCCTGCGCGATCACCCGGGCGGTGCTGTCGCCGACGCCCTTCAGGTCCTTCAGCCGGCCGGCGTCGGCCAGCTCGCGGAGCTCCGCCTCGGGCCGGTCGCGGACGGCTTCCGCGGCGCGGCGGAACGCCTCCTCCTTGTACCGGCCGGCGCGGCTCCGCTCGAGCAGGGTCGCGATGCGCTCCAGCGCCTCGAGAGGAGTCATGCGGTTCAAGGTACCCCCCGCCAGGTCGGCAGACTCTCGCTCTAGACTGATCGCTCCTCGGAGGGATGACCGAGTGGCCGAAGGTGCTCGCCTGCTAAGCGAGTAGGGGGCGTTGAGTCTCCTCGAGGGTTCAAATCCCTCTCCCTCCGCCAGACCCCACGCTCCCCGCACCCATCGAACGGGTCCCCATGCCGTCGACCGCCGAGACCGCTGCCGCACTGCGCGAGCTCGGTTCGGCGACGCTGGGCGAGTCGGGGGCGCGCGCGATGCGAGCCCGGGTGCAGCCGGTCTGGCCGGGCGCCAAGGTGGCGGCGCCCGCGTTCCCGGTCCGGTGCACGACCGGCGACAACCTCGCCGTGCACGTCGCCGTCGCCCGGGCGCCCGCCGGCTCCGTGCTCGTCGTCGACGTCGGGCTGCAGCCCGAGCTCGGCTACTGGGGTGAGGTCCTCACCACCGCGGCCGAGGCGCGCGGGATCGCCGGACTCGTGATCGACGGCTGCGTGCGCGACAGCGCCGCGCTCGAGGCGCACCGTTTCCCGGTGTTCGCCACCGGCGTCGCGCTGCGGGGCGCGACGAAGACGCTGCCCGGCGCCGTCGGCGTGCCTGTGGTCGTCGGCGAGGTCGAGGTCAACCCGGGTGACTGGGTCGTCGGCGACCGTGACGGCGTCGTGATCGTGCCGGGCGGCGCCCTCGACGACGTGATCGGCGCCGGGCGGGCGCGGGCCACCCGCGAGGCCCGGTACTTCGAGCAGCTCCGCGCCGGGTCGACGACCCTCGAGCTGCTGGGACTCGATCCGTCGCCGGTCGACGGTGCCTGAGCGGCGCCGCCACGGACCTCGCCGCAAGGCGCCCGCCGTCGCCGCCGTGCTGCTCGCGATGACCCTCGGGATCGGCGTGCCCGCGGCGGCGAGCCCGGCGGCCCGCGGCGTGCCCGCGCCGGCGACCACGCCGCCGGACACCTTCTGCCGTGCCTTCGGCGAGTACTACGACGCCGCGTTCCTGGTCCACTTCGTCACCGCGTTCGCGCAGTCGCTCGAGCCGAAGTCGGTGGCGAGGACCCGGACGTCCATCCTCCTCGTCCTGTCGCCCAAGCTCGAGAAGCTGCTCGGGCAGATGGCGACCACCGCGTCGAAGCCGCTCCGGGCCCCGTTCCGCAGGCAGGCCGCGTGGTTCGCCCGGGGCACCCGGATCCTCCGGCGCGCCGGCCTGACCGACGACCAGATCAAGACCCTGGCCGACGCCGCGCTCCATTCGACGAGCGCGACGGACGATCTGGTGGGGGCGACCAAGCTCACCAAGAAGAAGCTGAATGCGGCGGTCGCGCAGTTCTCGAAGGTCGGCGCGTCGGTCGATCTCGCGAAGATCCTGACCGACGCGCAGCGGACACGCGTCGCGATCGACGGCGTGGCCTGCGGCGTCTTCCCGGACCCGACGGTCTCGTGCGAACGGCTCGTGTCGTCAGCCGACGTCGTCGCCGTCGCCGGGAGCGACGCGGCCGCGCAACGGACGCAGGGATGCTGGTGGAAGGGGAGCGACTCGCCGACCGGGTACCCGTACGGGCTCGGCGTCGACGTCGACCGCGGGACGCTCGCCTACGACCGGATCATCGGCCAGGGCAGCGGCGCGACGCCCGTGGCGGCCGTCGGCGACGCGGCCACGATGCTCGACGGCTTCACCAGCTTCGCCGACTTCAGCTCGTGCGGCCACACCCTCGTCACGAAGGCGGGCGACCGCACGGTGACCGTGGCGATGTGCCCGGCGTCGGGAGACGCGACCGCCGATCGCCTCGCGGCACTGACGCGCTCCGTGCTCGCGAACCTGTGAGGCCCGCGTGCCGCCCCGTCAGGGGATGACGAGGTTGGGCGGGGTCTCGCCGGCGAGGACGGCGAGCGCCCCTTCGCACGCGAGGCGGGCCATGCGGGTGCGGGTCGCCTGCGACGCGCTGCCGACGTGCGGGAGCAGGACCGTGCGGGGAGCGGCGAGCAGGCGCGGGTGCACCTGCGGCTCCCGCTCGTAGACGTCGAGTCCCGCGGCGAAGAGCCGGCCGTCCTCCAGCGCGATCGCGAGAGCCTCCTCGTCGACGACCGGACCGCGCGCGGTGTTCACGAGGACGGCCGTCGGCCGCATCAGCGCGAGGCGGCGCGCGTCGACGAGGTGCGTGGTCTCGGCCGTCAGCGGTACGTGCAGGCTCACGATGTCGCACTCGCCGAGCATGCGGTCGAGATCGGCCTGCCAGCCGGGCAGGCCGGTGTCGTGCCGCGTGTGGTGGAGGACCTGCATCCCGAAGCCGGCGGCGCGTCGCGCGACCGCCCGGCCGATCCGGCCGAAGCCGACGAGGCCGAGCGTCGCGCCGTGCACGTCGCGCCCGAGGTACTGGTTGATGCCCCACCCGGCCCAGCGCCCCGACCGCAGGTCGGCCTCGGCGGTCGAGGCGAGCCGTGACGCGGCGAGCGCGAGCAGGAAGGCGAGATCGGCGGTCGTCTCGTCGAGGACGCCGGGCGTGTTGCACACGGCGACGCCGCGCGCGGCGGCCGCCGCCACGTCGACGTTGTCGTAGCCGACCGCGACGTTCGCGACGACGCGGAGACGGGGCGCGCCGGCGGCGAGCACCGCGTCGTCGACGCGGTCGGTGAGGAGGCACACGACAGCGTCGACGTCGGTCACCGCCGCGCAGAGCTGCGCATGGGTCAACGGGATGTCGTCGGGCTGCTGGACGATCTCGTGCCCGCCGGTGATCAGCGGGTCGATACCGCCGTCGGGCAGGCGGCGGGTGACGAGGACGCGGGCCACCGTCGGCTCGATTCGTTCGGCGTCGGTCGGGTCAGTGGTTCGTGTAGTCGATCTCGCCCGCGTCCTTCAGCCCGACGGCGAAGCAGAAGCAGTGGATCGGTGCGTGCTCGCTGACGGGGCGGAGGCTGTGCACGAGGTCGGGCGGGATGTGCACGAGGTCCCCCTGGCCGATCTCGCGCTCCTCGCCGTCGATCGTCATGATCCCGCGGCCCGACGTCACGTAATAGAACTCGTGGGTCGGGTGCGAGTGCGGGTCGACGAGCCCACCGCCCGCGACCTCGAACTCGCTGACGAGCTCGAGGTAGCCACCGTCGGTGATCTCCTTCATCTCGCGGGGGTTGACGAGCCACCAGACCGGCACGGTGCCGTTGTGCTCGACGACCGGTGCGACGTCCTCGATCGATCGCACGTCCACGGTGACCTCCGGGGGGCGCGGCGCGACGCGGCGAGCGTACCCTGACGATCGCGTCATCCCGGCCGCCGCCCTCCCGCCGCCGGCGAGTTGCCGCGGCGCGGTGCACGGCCGCCGGTGCGGTGTTGCCGAACGGCGCTCGTGACCTTCGGTCGGATCGTTCGGCCGTCCGGCGAAGGTCCGACGCCACTGGGCAGCGAAGGGCCGCCGGGGAGACGATCGATGTGCGCCTGGGGGCGCGCGGTCCTCGGGCCACGGGGTCGGCGCCCCCAGGTGAACGTCCGCGACGCTCCGTGCCACATCGCGCGCGTGGCGGCGGCGGAGCCGGCGGTTCGGCCGTACACTTCCGCCTACCCGGCGTGGGCCGAGCGGGGGGAGCGACGTTGCGCAGGCTGGCGATCGACGCCGAGCCGCTCACGGCGGCGGCGTGGGAGCCGTTCGGCTGGCTCCCGGTCGACGACACGGATCCCGGGGACGTGCTCGACCTGCACTTCGAGTGGGCCGATCCGCACCTCAACTACATCGCGCACACCTTCGACGAGATCCCCCACGCCGACGGCGGCGCGCCCGTCTGCGAGGTCATGTACCGCCACGAGACGCACACGCAGGCGCTGCTGGTGACGAACTGCGACGCCGTCGTCGCCGTCGCGCCCGCCGCAGTCGACTTCTCGGATGGCGCCGATCTCGACACGGTCCGGGCCTTCGTCCTCCGCCCGGGCGACTGCTTCGTGCTCCACCGGGGGACGTGGCACTGGGGCCCGTTCCCCGTCGGGCCGGGATCGGTGCGGCTCCTGAACGTCCAGGGCCGCCGCTACGCGGAGGACAACGCGAGCGTCGACCTCCCGGCGCGGGCCGGTGCCGTGATCGAGGTGAATCTGCCGTGACGGGCGCCGCGCCGCCGGTGCCCCTGTACGACCCGTTCTCGTGGGAGCTGCACGAGGACCCGTACCCGACGTACCGGATCCTGCGCGACGAGCATCCCGCCTATTTCAACGACGACCGTCGGCTCTGGGTCCTGTCGCGCCATGCCGACGTCCGCGCCGCGCTCCACGACGCGGAGACGTACTCGTCGGCGCAGGGCGTCACCCTCGAGGACGCGCAGGCGTTCATCGGCGGGGTCGTGATCACGACCGATCCGCCGCGCCATACGCAACTCAGGTCGCTCCTCTCGCGGGCCTTCACGCCGCGTCGTGTCGACGCGCTCGCGCCCGCCGTCGCCGAGACCTGCCGCCGGATGCTGGACGGCGTCAGCCGAGGCGACGGGTTCGACATCCAGGCCGTCCTCGGCAAGCCGCTGCCGACGATGGTGATCGGTGAGCTGCTCGGTGTTCCGCGCCGCGACCGGAACCTGCTCCTCGGATGGTCGGACGCGTTGTTGCACCGCGAACCGGGATCCGAGGGGTACACGGAGGCGGGAGCCGCCGCCGCGGCCGCGCTCTACGAGTACTTCGTGGGGCTCGTCGAGGAGCGTCACACCGCCCCGGGCGACGATCTCGTCAGCGCGCTCCTCGTGGCGGAGATCGACGGCGAGCGACTCACCGACCACGAGATCCACGCGTTCGGCTTCCTGCTGTTCGTCGCCGGCAACGAGACGACGACCTCGCTCATCGGCAACGCCGCGTACTACCTCGCGCACCACCCCGACCAGCGGGCGCTCCTGCGCCACGACCCCGACCTGGTGCCGGGGGCGCTCGAGGAGCTCCTCCGCTACGACGCACCGACGCAGTGCCTGCGGCGGACGCTCACCCGCGATGTCGAGCTCCACGGCCGGACCATGCACGAGGGTGAGATGGTGAACCTGTTGTTCGGGTCGGCGAACCGCGACGAACGCGCCTTCGACGATCCCGACCGCTTCGACGTGCGGCGCGCCCCCCAGGGACACCTCGCGTTCGGCCACGGAGCCCACTTCTGCCTCGGCGCCGCCCTGGCGCGGATGGAGGCGCGCATCGCGCTCGGCGAGATGCTCGAACGGCTCAGCGACTGGGGCATCGTCGACCCGCCGCCGGTGCGGATCCACTCCGGCAACCAGCGCGGCTTCACGAGCCTGCACCTCCGTTCTTGACATAGGTTGCCGTCATGGCTGAGACGGTCGAGTTCCTGAGCAACGGCAGCACCGCGTCCGGGTACCTGGTCCGCCCGCCGGGCGGCAGCGGTCCGGCGATCGTCGTCGTGCAGGAGTGGTGGGGGCTCGACCCCGGCATCAAGCACTGGGCGGAACGCCTCGGCGAAGCCGGCTTCGTCGCCCTCGTGCCCGACCTCTACCACGGCGAGCTCGCGCAGCACGACGAGATGGACAAGGCGGCGCAGCTGATGAGCTCGCTCCCACCCGATCGCGCCGCGCGCGACATGAGCGGGGCGGTCGACTACCTCGCCGGCCTCGACGGGGTCGTCGGTGACGGCATCGGCGTCGTCGGGTTCTGCATGGGCGGGATGCTGTCGTTGATCCTGGCGGCGGCGCGCCCCGACCGGGTCAAGGCGGCAGTCACGTTCTACGGATTCCCGCAGGGCGACATGGAACCCGACTGGTCGCGGTTGCAGGCGTCGGTCCGCGGGCACATGGCAGAGAACGACGACTTCTTCGGTCCCGATGCGGCGCGCTCGCTCGAAGCGAAGCTGAAGGGCATGGGCAAGGACGTCGACTTCACCGTCCACCCCGGCACCGGCCACGCGTTCATGGGCCCGCACAATGCCCTGGGGACGCTCGACGAGGAGCGGCAGCGCGCGATCTGGCCCGGGGTCGTCGAGTTCCTGCACGAACAACTCGACTGATCCGGATCCGTCTGACATTCCAACGCGGAGGCTCCCACCTGTAGTAGCAACGCGCCCGACGCACGTGCTCGGTTGGGAGAGGGGCGATGCGCGCTCGGTCGACGGCGTTGGTCCTGTTCGTCGCGTGCGGGCTCGTCGTCGTCGGTGCCGGCGCGTTCGCGGAATCGTCACCCGACCACGCGGTCACCCCGGGCGCGACCGACCCGTCGATCACGCAACAGAACGTCGCCACGACGATCTGCCGGAGCGGTTTCGCGTCCTCCGTTCGCGACGTCTCGACCGCGACCAAACACCAGGTCTACGCCAGCTACCACATCTCGCGGTCGCAGCAGCGCCGGTACGTCATCGACCACCTCGTCCCGCTCGAGATCGGTGGTTCCAACGCCGTCGCCAACCTGTGGCCCGAACCGAAGGACGAGGCGAAGGAGAAGGACAAGCTCGAGAACGCGTTGCACGGCGACGTCTGCCGGGGCGACCTGACGCTCGCCGACGCGCAGCGGCTCGCCACCGGTCCGGTTCGGGCCGGCCTTGCGGCGGCGCACGCCGCGAGGGGTGCCGCGAGACGTTCGGCGGACGCGTCGACACAGCTGGCCGAACAGCAGCGCGAGCAGCAGATCGCCGCCTACGTCGCGGCGCGCAACCAGGCCGAGCTCGAGGCGTTCCTCCGAGCACTCGCCGCTGCGAGCACGCCGTCGAGCACGCCGTCGAGCGTGCCGTCCGGCGGGAGCGGCACGCCGTCGGGCGGTGGCTCGGGCCAGGTCGTGCACCCGGGGGCATTCTGCGCTCCGGCCGGAGCCCGGGGCGTCACGTCCGCCGGCACGCCGATGGTCTGCGGACCGGCGTCCGACGGCCGCAACCGCTGGCACTCGGCGTGAGCCGGGCGGGCCGGCAACGGTAGGGGCCGCGCCGGGGCGCCTGTGCAAGACTGGACCACCCTGCGCTCGTAGCTCAATGGATAGAGCATCTGACTACGGATCAGAAGGTTGGGGGTTCGAATCCCTCCGAGCGCGCTGCATCACCCCAGGTCAGATGCCATTTCTGCAGAAACACTTGCGCCGCTCCTCGCTCCGTGAGAAGCATTTGAGAAGCAAGCCGTCAAGAAGCCCTGGTCAGGGCGTTCGCGAGGTTGCTTCTCACGGAGGTCGCGATGCCGAAGTACGACGGCGTCTACCAGGACGCGAAGGGTCGCTGGTACTTCAAGGTCTGGCTCGGTCGCGACCCGCTAACCGGTCGTCAGGTGCAGGTCACCAAACGCGGGTTCGTCACGGCGGCCGACGCCGCTCGTGCGCGGCGCAAGGAACTCGACGAGACCGAGGGCGGCTCAACCGCGCCGAGCTTGCCGGCGTCGTTGAGCGTGAACGACCTCCTCGATCTCTACCTCGATGGTCTCGACGCTGACGAGCGGCTCTCAGCCAAGACGCGCTTCGACTACCGGATCAATGCCAAGTCGTACGTCCGGCCGTGGCTCGGGAAGAAGCGCGTACGTGATCTGACGCCTGAGACCATCGTGGCGTGGCAGCGGAAGCTGATGGCTGAAGGCGGTGTGAAGGACGGCAAAGCCCTGTC
>Ga0070741_10011192_pt1 | contig 16631 bp, 15 predicted proteins | sample Coa_R1_4_FD_66440 | JGI IMG/M metagenome (GOLD analysis project Ga0070741, IMG submission 66440) | Surface soil microbial communities from Centralia Pennsylvania, which are recovering from an underground coalmine fire - Coalmine... | ecosystem: Environmental > Terrestrial > Soil > Unclassified ...
AGCCCTGCTTTGAAACGCACTGGAGCACAACCGGCCGCCCGATGACGGGTCCAATATTCGCGAATGGTGCTGGAAAAGCTCTTGATCTCGACTCACTCTACCGTCGCCAGATGAAGGAACCGCTTCAGAAAGCAGGCATCGAGCGGGAAGGATGGCACGGATTCAGGCGTGGCCTCGCGACCTACTTGGAACGAATTGGGGTGAGAGACGCCATCGCCGCGATGGTTCTCCGACACTCTAACGACCGCGTCACATGCGAAACTGACCAGCCCGGGCATGACCATGGGCACCATCGCCTACATGTCTCCCGAACAAGCACGAGCGGAAGAGCTCGATTCTCGGACGGACCTGTTCTCCTTTGGAGCGGTTCTATACGAAATAGCTTCCGGCCAGCCTCCATTTACCGGCAAAAGCTCGGCAGTAGTTTTCGATGCGATTCTGAACAAGCCCCCGCCTGGTTTGCAGCGTCCTGAGCTACCCGAGAAATTTGTCGACATAGTGGAGAAGGCGCTCGAGAAAGATCGCGATATGCGCTATCAGAGCGCTGCCGAGATGCGTGCCGACTTGAAGCGACTCAAGCCGCAAAGCGCATCGCAGCCCTCCGCGGCTATGCCCGGATCTGGCGCTGCCGAGTCACACCGTTGGCCGCGACTGCAGTGGCTCGCCCTCGTGGGCCTGCTTGTGAGCGGGATCGCGGCGGTAGCGTTCTGGTTTCCAATGCCTCTGCCGCCACCCAAAGTGCTCAGCTACACGCCGCTAACCCACGTGTCGGCAGATGGTGGAGGGCTTGAAGAAGTTTCCCCCGGCGAGCGCGACTAACTCTTCCCCAGTGGTCGGAGGACGGCGAATCACTATTTTTCGGAAACGGGCCAACTGACCCGGGGGAAGTTTCTCCGAGTGCCATCTATCAGTTGAACTTGAAGACAAAGCAACTCACGACCGTGGACGGTTCTCAAGGCATGTGGATACCCAGACTTTCGCCGCATGGCAACTACATTGCCGCTCATTCTAATACGAACCATCTTATGCTTTTTGACATGAAAACCCAGAAATGGACCGAGCTGACGCAAACCAGAGCGCCCCACCCAGTGTGGTCGCATGATGGAAAATATGTGTACTTCGACTACGCGGCCGAAGGTGAGCCGGCGTTGTATCGCGTGCAAATCAAAGACCACAAGCTGGAACGTGTGATCAGCTTGAAAGACGTGAAGCGGCCACCGTCGGGACCACACCCTGGCTCCTGGACCGGCCTAGCTCCCGATGATTCTCCGCTGGCACTGCGCGACATCAGCACTTTCGAAATCTACGCGCTGGACTGGCAGTTGCCATAGCGGACTTTTGCGGACGGGTTCTCCGCTGGAACTTGTCGCGCCGATCGCCGACGCGCTGGGATGCGGCTCACGCGATAACTCGTCAGTTGCCGCCGCGGCGAGCGTAGCTATTTAGCTCCGCGGCCTAGATCAACACAACGCGTAACACCTGGTTTGCTCGGGTTTCGTCTTCTTCTTTTGCCATCACGAAACACTCCCTGGCCTGGTCAGCCATCCTTCCGCACATAGGTACACTCGAACTCAGCCGCAATCCCATACTTGGTTTTCATGACCAGGCAGGAGTGAGGGGGCCTCCTCACCTCGGGCACCCACTCATGCCCAATCACGCGACGCGCTCGGGGTGGCTCCGGAATTTCCTGCAAACTGGCTAAACGTCGTGTCCCCGCAGCACACGGGTGGAGATAACGAGAGGCAGCGCGATCCAAATCAGTAAGCCGGCGATCAGCGTGACGTTCGCGAGCATTACTCCGCCCAGGAATTTCACGAGAGCAGCGCCGGCGTATCCAAACACGGAAGGGTCATCCATGGCAATCAGACTCGCCACTCTCGCCAGATCGACAGGGTTCGCAAACAGGGAGAAGAAGATGAGCTGATTCGCGGTGTGTTCCCGCAATAGAAACGTAACGCCCATCACCAGAAGATCGTAGAAGAGGACAAAGAAGAACCATAAGAAGAGTGCGTAACCCAGAGCCTTGGCCCGGCCACGGGCGAGGATCGCGGTCAGGCTGCCAAGCGACAGAAATGCGGCCGCAAGCAGAAGCGAGAAACCGACAAACGCCAGGTACCTGCCCAAACCATCGAGTCCAACCTGCAGAGCGATCAACACACCGGCGGCCCCGAAGCCGAACAGGGTGGCGGTGGCAACCGACAGGAACAAGCCGGCCAGCTTTCCTACCAGAATCTCAGTACGCGTCACGGGTTGGGAGAACAGGAGCTCGCTCTCGCCCTTCTCCCCGTTGAAACTGAGGGTACCCATCGTCAGCGAGATCATCGGGATCAGGTAGAGCACCAGATTCAGGAGACTGGCCGTGGTGCGCGTGAAGCCCTGAAAGCCAACCACTGCTTCTGTGACCAGCCCGAAATAGGAGATCGCCAAGGCCAAGGCGGCAAAGATCAGCGCAAACACCAACGTCCATTTGTTGCGGATGTTGATCTTCAATTCCTGGGCGGCGATCGTGGTGACGCTGGCGATGTTCATACCCGTTACGGTAGGCGGGCAACCACGCGGAAGCCGAGATCGTTGTTGTTGTGATCTGGCTGGAAAGCGTCGCGATAGGGGATGTAAAGCGGCGCCGCCGTGGCGCTGTACCAGGATCCCCCGCGTGCGGTTCGGCTTCCAGGAGTATCGTCGTGGTTGCGATCGTCGTCCGCGTAAGGGTTATCTCGGCCATAAGGGCGGAAAATGGACTGCGTCCACTCGGCTACGTTGCCGGACATATGGTATAGCCCGTAGCGATTGGCAACGTAGCCGGCATGCGATGCAGCGATATCGACAACCGTCACGGGAACCCCGGGATTTTTCCTCCAGTTATATAAGGTAGCTTCCCGGTCACTGATGGTCATGCTAAGGCCGTAATCGAAGTTATCAGGGCCACGCGCAGCTTTTTCCCACTCCGCGTCGGAGGGCAAGCTGAAGATCCAGGTTCCCCCTCCGAGTTTCGCAGTCAACCAGTGACAATAAGCGTTCGCTTCGAACCAGGTAACGTTCACCACGGGATTACCGGGCTGTCCGAAGCGCCCGTACTCCGCGTCGCCGCTGCGTAAGCTGGCGGAGCTTGCCGTGCGATGAGACACCTTCCAGCGCTTGCCCTTTTCACTCCAATTGGCATCGTCGAGATAGCCGTCATTCAGAAACTGCCGAAATTCGGCATTAGTGGTTTCGAACAGGGCCATAAAGAAGCCCGTAACCCACGCATATTGCAATTCGCGCGGATTATTTCGATCTCCCATCAGGAAGTGCCCACTGGGGATAAAGACCAATTGCGATGCACCATCGAGGACGGGCGGCCGTTGCTCCGGCGGAGGGCGAACAGTGATCAGAAGGGATCCATCGCGTTCCGGGCCGCCGTTGTAGCCTAGGACAGGAACCGGGTACAGCAGGGTCCCATTCGGATGCTCGGCACGAATGAAGAAATTACCCGGACCGAGCGAGATCCTGGACTGAGTTAACCCGCTCACCTCACGAGCGGTATTTAGGTTCTCACCCGCTTGGAAGAGCCGGACGGGCAATCGGGTAGGATTCGCAATCACTACTTCCGTTTCGTTGCCTGCGTAGCGCCGTTGCTCGGCGGCATCGCTGCGCAGAATCCAGAACGCGATTCCTATGCAACAGGTGGCTAGCACGGCCCCCGCGCCGATATAGGGCCACTTGTTCATTTCCATAACTCGGCGAGGCTATGCACGGTGCCGTGAAACCGGGCGGCGTGCTGTTTCGCTTTGGCCGGGTCCTGGACGGCAATCAGGCCGTTTGCCATAGGACTGGCGATCTCAGACGAGCGCACGAACGTGGCACGGCTGGCTTCGAGCCACACCTGAGTGTCATAATCGCGCACAAACCGGGTAGGCGGCTGGCCAATCCAGCCGCGCTGCTCTGCGAAGCGGATCATGCAGCCGATATCGTCAAACTTTAAGACGTTCCCACCAGCGTCGATCATCTCTGCTGCGTAGCGCTTTTCCGAAATGGCCATCTTGCAGAAGGCGCACACGTCCGCGGAATCGATCTCAACCGGCTGGGCTGGACGTGTCGTGCAGGCCGCCAGCACCACCAATAGAAGAACCGGAAGCATTCGCATTCACGAACCTCAGATAAAATTTCTCCAAATCGGGCTCTTCCGTGAAGAATCGCTCAATGCTCGCTCCAGCGCTTTCGAGCGCCTGCAAAACCGGTAATCGGGCAGCGGGCGCACACGAAATGGTCAGGGTACTGTCCGTCAGGCACGCGTCGGCGGCCCCACCCCGAAGAGCGACATCGGCAAACCGAGGTTCCGGGTCACGCAGACAGATGCGAAGGCGTGCCCCGGCGCCGAAACCGTTCTCGATCCGCTTAGCAGACTGAACCACCATCAGCCGGCCGTCTACGAGTACGGCAACTCTATCGGCCAGCAGTGTCACATCCGAAAGGACGTGCGAGGAGAAGATGATGGTCTTGCCAGCTCGAGTCAGAGAGCGCAACACTTCGCGGAAGCGGACAGCACCTTCAGGATCCAGCCCGACGGCCGATTCATCCAGCAGCAACACCGGTGCGTCCGGTAGCAGCGCAACAGCAATACCTAGGCGCTGCACCGTCCCGCCAGAGAACTCGCCGACTGTTTTGTTCTGAAACCCATCGAAACCAAGTTCGTCCAAGATGGTGTTCGCACGGGCCAGAGGCAAGCCGCGTAGCCGGCAGAAAAACGTCAGTATCTCCCCCGCGGTCAGGTTCTCGTGGAAAGCGACGCGTTGCGGCAAGTAGCTCAACAGAGCTTTGGCCCGGCAAGCGTTTCTCGAAACATCAACTCCGCCGATGCGCATCGTCCCGAATGTGGGGATCGCGAGGCCCGCCAGACATTTGAGCGTGGTGGTCTTTCCACTGCCATTGGGGCCGAGGAGCGCGAAACACTCGCCGGCCTTTACGTCAAACGACACGTCCTGAATGGCCGTGACGTTGCCGTAGCGTTTAGTCAGGTCGCTGACTTCGACCATTGCTCCTGCCCCACAGAATTACGGTTGCGGAGATCGCCAGCATCACCGTTGAGAGTGCCAACGCCGCCGCAACGCCGCCTTTATGAACTCTCCGTTCCGGTTCGCGAACAGCAAGGGGCAGAGGGCGCATTAGCGGCACCGGATCCTGCGTACGTGGGCCCTCCAGCACGGGGAAGCTTCGCTCGGATGCCGCCAGCGCCTGGGACGCCGGGCTAAGGAGAAACAGGCGCAGGCGCGGGTAGTTCGCCTCCAGGTGCTCGAACAAGTTCTGAATCTTGAACGGTACGTCGCCGATGTGATCGCCGTTCATGTCGTATCCGTCGTAGGCACTCCAGTAATTACCCTTACCGGTCTCGCTCCACCGGATATCCGTTACCTTGCCGATCAACTGGAACGGACTCAGATTATGAATGAAGTTGTTCTGCGCAAAAGTATCCCGCTCCGCGCTGCTGAATGCCTGCACGGCGATGTCGTTGCCCGAGATGATATTGCGCCGGAACACGCTGTCCGTGAGGGTCTCCATGAAAATGCCGACCGCATTGTCCAGGATAGTGTTGTCCTCAGCCACGCAATCGCGGCTGTCCTGAAACAGGATGCCGAAAGAACTGAAACCACGATTGTGTGCGAAGGAGTTGTGGCGGAACTGAATGTGGCGCGAATACATAATCGCAGCGCCGGCCACGTTGTCATAAAAATCGTTGGCTTCGAAGCGGTTCTCATCCGAGAACATGTAGTGCAGTCCGTAGCGCAGATGGTGCACGCGGTTGCCGGAAATGAAGTTCCCGGAGGCATTCTGGAGGTACATGCCGTCTCGCATCTCGGAGATGGAGTTGTTCAGAATGGTGTTCCCGGAGGAATCCCAAATGTGGATGCCGCTGCCTCGTTCCCCGGGTTCCAGCCAAGCCCTGCCACGCAGCACGTTGCCAGTGACGGTATTACCGCTGGCACGGAAAAAATAGATGCCGAAGAGCACATCGCGCAGCTCATTCTCTGAGACAACATTGCCGCTGGACTTAAGCAGGATGCCGGAATCCTCATCCACCAGCATGGAACCACTGTGTTCCACGACGAAACCGCGCATCACGCATCTGTTGGCCAAGATAGTGACGACGCTCCCGTGGCCGTCGCCGCGGATGACCGGCTTGCCTGCGCCTTCGACGACAACTTGCCGGTCGAGAGTGATGTTTCCCTGGTAGACACCCGATTCGACGCGAATGGTGTCACCCGGCGCCGCTTGGGCAATTGCCTCGCCAATAGATCGGATTGGGCCAACGGTCGCGCTCACCTGGAGCGTTTTCGCCCACAGGGCGGGGCTGCACGTCACGAGAAGCAATACGACCAGCCTCATGAAGCTCCATGGACGGGCCTGCGCGTAAGCAAAATTGCGACTACCAGCAGGACGAAGAACGCGACCATGAAATACGATGCGGGCCCAGGCAGACTGTACACCGTGAAGTTCGCGAGCTGTTTTGAACCAAACAGCGTGGGGGTGAATGGCGGCACCTTCACCGGCGCGGTGGGGTCCAGATTGTGCCCGTAAGCATACAGTCGGTTGTAAAAACTCCACAACGAGAACAGCCCGAAGTAAAGAAAAAGCACGGTGTTATCCACCAGGTTGGACATCTTGGCGAAGACTACCGTGCGCAGCGCATAAATGATGAAAAACCCGATTACCAGGGGCATCCAGACGAACTCGGCGAAATCGCTTTCCAGCAGCGGCCGCATGCCGATGTAATGGTTAAGGGTGTTGATCTCCCGCAGGTCATCCCGGGCTGGAGTTTTTTCTCCCGCCAACTTGTAAGTGTAGATATCCAAGTGCAAGCCGTCGGGAAACTGATTGGAGTATAGGGTCATGGTCCACAGCGGCAGCAGAAATGTGGGCACGAGCAGCAAGGCAGCGATGAAAACTGCGATGCGGCTCCGTTTAGAGAGATTCAAGTCGAAGAAGCCGTGCGCAGTATCGTGGGATATCGGCATACTGTCGTCTCCTGGCTAGCGCCCCGCTCCCACGCTTGAAGATCTCTTCAGCTGGGCTGCTGCCTTGCCCCCCGCCGAGGGCTTGACCAACATATATCCCTGCATTTCCTGGTGCAACGCCGAGCAAAAGTTGGTGCAGTAGTAGGCAAACACGCCCGGCCTGTCTGCCGTGAACTCGATGGTCTTGGTTTCCCCCGGATCCACTACGACGTTGAGGTTATACTCCATCAGGCCGAAGCCATGCAGTTCATCCGTAGTTTGTTCGATGTTAGTGAGGTAAACGGTCACGTGGTCGCCCTGGTTTACTTCGAACGACGTAGGGGTGAAGCTGCTGCGCACCGCGATCATCTTCACGGCGACGTTCCTGCCCGAGCGGGTGACGCTCGCGTCCTTGACGTCCCAGATGGCGTTTGGATCGCTGTTGTCTTCCTTCGTATAGACCTCAATGGGCTTGATTCGGTCCACGCGGACCATCTGGGCGTAGTGTGGCTCCGGTTCGGTGAACGCGTCATAGAGTAGTTTCATCTTATCGCCCGCGATGTCGATGAGCTGCGAGCTTTCCGGTTGGGAAGGTCCCACGCTGACATGGCGCCCGTGGGAAAGCTTATTTAAGGCGAGCACGTATTTGCCGGCGGGATGCACAGTATCGCCCCCCGGAACAGAAAGGTGGCCGATGTTGTAGGCAACCGGGATCTTGTCCACCACTTCCCATGTGCCCATCTTCCATTTCGCGACGGCGCTCTCGACAAACAGGCTCGTATAGGCGTAGCCCTTATCGTCAAATTGCGTGTGCAGTGGCCCCAGGCCGACGTTGACCTCGGCATCCTTGACCGCGTCGTAGTTCAGAACCGGGATACCGTCTTCGTCGCCCATGAACTTCTTGTTCTGGATAGCATCCTGAATCTTGCCGATATTAAAGACTGTCGTAATCGACTGCAGCTTCCCGCTGCAGACGATGTACTTGCCATCGGGGCTTACGTCAACTCCGTGCGGGCTCTTTGAACACGGAAGGAGGAACACTACGCCGGAAGTATCTTTCGGGTCGATCACCTTAGTGCCGCCAAGGGTCTTAAACTTGCCGCCCTTGATCGCTTGTTCTGCTGCCTTCCAGTTGACAGCCGCAACATAGTCGCGGTCCTTTTGCGTGGAGGTCACCTCGAGCTTGCCAGTGGCGCGCTCAGTGTTATACGAGGTCCAGAATGCCCAGCCTTCGCTCGCACCTTTTCCAGCACTGCCCAGGTCGAAATCAAAAGGCGGCATGAGCACCTGCCAGCCCAGGGTCATATGGCCGGTCTTGGGATCGACCGCCACGCCCGACACAACGCCTTTATAAGCGCTGGCATATTGCTCAATTGGCGCGAAGGTACCCTTCGGCAACGGCACCGAGAAGCGCGACGCCGACAGGATGTACTCACTATTGGGAGTCACGAACGTAGATCCATGATTGCCGGACACGTTGGGAATTGGACCGTAGATCTCTTTGGTTTTGAAATCCCGCAGGTCAATTCGCGCGACGCGGTTGTTGGCATTGTCGTTCGCAAACAGCCAGCGCCCGTCGTAGTCGCCATTGGTCTCGCTGAGCGCCGGGTGATGCACATCCCCCCAGCTATAGCCGCCGAGCATAGCCCGGGTTTCCTTGTCGAACCCATAGCCACTTGCCGGGTAGGGTGTGTAAACAGGAATGGTAGCGATGTGGCGCATGGAAGGAACTCCCGCCACGTAGATGTTGCCGGAGTGGCCTCCGGAGTAGAACAGGTAGAACTCATCGAGGTCTCCCGGGGCTACGTAAGTGGCGATGGCCGCTTGGGCAATGTCGCCCCGTTGCACCTTGGGCTTGCGAGCGCAACCTGAGTAGGCGGCGGTGATCAACACGATGATGCCCGCGCTGACTGCAAACCATTTAAATCTCATTTTGCTGCCCATACGCCGATCTCCTTTATTTCTTCACTTTCGCAAACTGTTTCTCCTGCTGTTGCCGATGAATCTGGTATGCATCTTTGAGTTTTTGGATGGCCTCGGCCCTCTCGTCATCCGTCAGGCGTATCTGCGTCGACAGGACCACCGCCATGGTGCCGGTTGGGGCCTTGAGAAAATCCTCCAGAGTCCGACCGAACCGGCTCTGGACGTCGCTGAAAGCAATTGACAGGTCGGGACCAATTTTGGCGGCCGATTCCACCCCGTAAGCCGACACATCGTGGCAGATGAAGCAGCCCTTGCGCACGAAGAACGCGCCCGGACCCATCTGCATCTGGCGTTCTTTTTCGGCCTCCTGCGGAGTGGGCACGTCGGCTACGACCACGCCGGGGATGTAACGCACCGGCAGGTTCACACGCCTCCAGCTCATAACCAGCATCGCGAGCGCGTGCGCTTCGCGCGTGCCAAAGCTGAAATTCGGCATGACCGTGTTGCTCACCATTGCTTTGGGGTCTTTGAAGTGGGCCACGTGCCATCCGAACGTGGACGGCTTGCCTTCCATGCGGGAATAATCGAACTGCTCCGGGTTCTGGTCGCCCTCGTAGGTGAGATCCGGACCGATGATGCCGCCCCGGCCGTTGATCTTGTGGCAGGCCCGGCAACCCTTCTGCTGCACCAGTGCCTTGGCGTAGTTGATATAGCCGGCGCCCGTGGTCTCGCGGTCATAGCGGTGGCACAGGTTACAGTTGATCTGTTCCATCGCCGTGCGTTCAGCTACGAGGTAGATCTCGCCGAGCTCTCGACCGAGCACTGGTTGTTCCCAGTGTTCTTCTTGAGTGGCGTGGGCGGAGTCGGCCGTCGTGGCGTAGCCCTGCCCGCCGTGACAGAGGGTGCAGCCGTAATCCGCCACCGGATGTTTGGCCAAGATTTCGGTCGGATGGGTACGATACGGTTCGGGAGCGCTTTCGAGCCCCTTCCAGGCCCAGCCCAGGTGGCAAGTGGTACAGCGATCCACGCGATCCAGCGCCGGAACCCAGATCTGCTGGATTCCGCTTGCCACCGCCTGGGCTCGTGCCGGCCCGAAGCGTTGCGTCGCCAACTCGCGAAATCCCGCCTGATACTGTTTCCAGTCGGGCTGGAGATAGAGCCAGTAGACCGCCGCCGTGACGGCCAAGAGTGCACCGCCCAGGCTGTATAAGAGGAAGGCGTCCCGCTTCTTCCACTCCATAGCGCGCCTCAATACCTCGTGGGAACCTGCGGCCAGCTCTCCCACGGCCAGAAAAATCTCCAGGAAGGTCCGCGCAAGAAAGCGCCAATAATCGTTAGGATCAAAACGATCCCGAAGACAACGAGGAAAACAGTGTTCTGCGCTCTCCTTTCCGTTGCGAACCAGACCCCCACGGACTTGACCGAGCTGCGGTCAAAATAGGGCCACAGCGCCAGAATCAGGATGAGAACTCCGGGCACGATAATGCCGCCGACGAGAGCACCATTGATGGTGAAATCGCCGAGCTTGATGGTGGTATCCGTTACCAGCTCCTGGAGCCAGAGGAAGTACCACGGCGCCTTGGCGGGGTTCGGCGTAACTCTCGGATTCGCAGGCTCTTCGAGCGGAGCGGCCACAAACAGAGCCAGGAGATAGCACACCAGAACCGTCGCCACGAGCACTAGCAGTAGGCGGCGCGTGAGGTGCGGTGAGGAATCCACCGTCAGTCCGTCGAAATCCACCAGCGAGGTTTCCACGTGCACCGTGCGGCCTTTGGTGATGCCTAGCAAGGAATATGTCTTGGTTTTGGCCGGCGCAAAGGACTGGCGGCGTTGTGCGAGCGCCAGGTGATCTACGCAGGCCAGGCCACCATCCTTGCGCACCCGCCACATGTGCCAGGAGAAAAGGAGCAGCACCAGCGCGGGGAGAAAGAAACAGTGCAGCACGTAGAAGCGCAGCAACGTGTTCTGATCAATCTGGTTGCCGCCCAGCAGCAAGAAACGTATCTGCTTACCGACGAACGGCGCGGCGCTCGCGATGTTCGTGCCTACCGTAATAGCCCAATAGGCCAGTTGGTCCCACGGGAGCAGGTAGCCTGTAAAAGACAAGAAGAATGTGACTAGCAGGAGTACCAGGCCGATGATCCAGTTCAGCGGCCGATTCTGGTTGGCTCCTGTGCCGTTCTTGTACGCGCCGCATACAAAAGCCCGAGCCAGGTGGAGCGTGACCACCGCGACCATGAGGTGGGCCGCAATGCGGTGCAGCCTGCGGATGAACCAGCCAAAAGACACGGTGAACTCAATGTCCTTGACCGACTGGTAGGCCCGTTCCACCGATGGCACGTACAGGAACATTAAGATGACGCCGGTGATCGTTAATAGGAAGAACAGCACCGCAGAAATGGTTCCCAACCAAAACGAGTATCCGTAGCTGATGCTGCGCCGGGTCGCCTTGGCCGGTAACCAATGCAGCAGGAGATTGCGGACGACAGAATCACCCGCCTCGCGCGTGGTCTCAGGCCGCCATGTCCAGGTTAACTGCTCCCACAGGCTTTTCTTCACTGGCATTTCATTCCCTACACGGTCAACCGGTAATTCCGGTCAACGGGTTGTGAGACATCCACGATGAGCTGGCCGTCATCCGGCATTACTTCCACGCGGTAGCGTTCCAGCGGCCGAGGAGCCGGGCCGGCATAGTTGGTTCCATCGCCGTAGTATTTCGATCCATGGCAGGGACAATGAAACTCGCGCTGCTCCTGGAATCGCTGTCCACGCACTTCCACCGTCTGAGACTGGTTGAGAGTCACCATCTTGACGGTGCAGCCGAGATGCGTGCACACGGCCGACATCGCCTGAAAAGTGTTCTGATCGCGCACAACAAACAGCCGGCTGTCTTCCAGATAGGTGACGCCTTCGGGGAACCTTTCCGGTGATCCGATCTTAAAGCGGCGCGGCGGTTCGTATAGCACGTTGGGCACAAGCGACCGCACAAACGCATTGGCCAGGCCCACCGCCGAAGCAATGAGCACGCCGATGCCGAGTTGGCTCAGCAGCGTGCGGCGGGCCGGGTGGGGACGATCCCCCGGCGGCGGCTCGGGCAACGCCGCCGGCTCACGCGAAAGCTTCAGACTCTTCATAGAAGAACAGCTCCATGGTCATGGCGTCGGTGGGACAGCGAATGGCGCAGAGGCCGCACCGGATGCACTTCTCCTCGTCCTTGAGCATGACGGAGAATCCGCTTTCCTCGATGCCTTCGAAGCCGTAGTGGGCCAGCAATTCGGCCTTGACCTCCGGCGCGACATCCATTTCTTCAATGGATACCAGTCTCAGGCAATACTCGGGGCAGACATCCACGCAACGGTTGCAGAGGACGCATTTCTCCACGTCGTAGATGGTTTGAATGTGGCAATGCAGACAGCGTTCGGCCTGCCGCCAGGCTTCCGTCTCGGAGTAGCCAGATTCGACTTCGGAAATCCCGGTACGACGGGCCAGCGGCGTGGTGGGCGGGGCCTCGCGTGCGAACTTCGTGTACGGGAAAGGCCGTGCGAATTCACGGGTAGGAAACTTTTGCACAAGGAGCTGAACAACCGGGGCGCTTTTCACGCCGCGCAGGTAGCCGTCGATGGAGAGCGCCGCCCGCTTGCCATTAGCGATGCCTTCAATAAGGGTGCGAGGGCCAAAGGCAACGTCACCGCCAGCAAACACCCCCGGAGCCGTGGTCGCAAGGGTTTCGCGATCCACGCTGATGGTCTTCTGCGGCGTCAGTTCGACGCCATCTGCGGGAGTAAGGAACGAAAGATCCGCCTGCTGGCCGATGGCCAGGATGACAGTGTCGGCATTCAGGGTTTCACTAATCGAGTCATCGTAGATGGGGCTGAAGCGGCCGTTCTCGTCATAGGTACGAGTGACCCCTATCAACTCCACGGCACGGACACGCCCGTTGTCCCCGGCGATGCGCCGAGCTCCGCGCTGGGGGTGGAAAACGACACCTTCTTTGCGTGCTTCTTCAAACTCCTCCACCCCTTGCGTTGAGCGCAGCCCAGGCATCTCCGCGAAAGACTCCAGGCTGACCATGCGAACGTCAGGCACGCCAGCGCGCACGGCGGCGCGGGCGGCATCGAGCGCAGCAGGTGTAGTTCCGCCTCCCGCATCAGACAGTGCGGGCTCCGCCGGGACGCTAACGCCCTCTAGAGCCAAAGCCGTCCGCAGGGCCATGCGAGCCGCATCGAACGCCACCAGCCCGCCGCCAAGGACGAGCACCTTTTGCCCCAATTCGACGCGGTACCCGTGGTTGACGTTGAGGAGAAAGTCAATGGCTTTGATCACGCCATCGAGTTCCGCACCCTCTATGGCAAGATCGCGCCCTCGCTGCGTGCCGATGGCCAGAAACACCGCCTCATATCCCATCTCGCGCAACTGTTTCAGCCCGAAACCGGGTATCAATGGCGTATTGAACCTGAACTCCACACCCAGTCCGCGAATCCTCGAGATCTCCTTCTCGATGATTGAGCGTGGCAACCGGAATTCCGGGATGCCGTGATACATCATGCCGCCCGCCATCCCGCTGGCTTCGAAGACGGTAACGCGGTATCCCATGGTGGCGAGGTCGTGCGCGCAGGAAAGGCCGGCAGGGCCAGCTCCGACTACGGCAATCTTCTGGCCGCGCGCCACGGATTGTCGGTCTTCGGTCAAGACGGGCAGATGCCAGGGAAACTTGTTCCCCGGCTCGGCGGCGGCGCCACTTAGCAGTTCGTCCTGGGTATCCGGTGCCAGCGATTCGACGCCATGCTTCTCGCAAGCGAAACGCTTCAGCGCGCGTATGGCGACCGGCGCATCGAGAGCACCCCGCCGACAGCGGTCTTCGCATGGCGCGGCGCACACGCGGCCGCAGACCGAGGCAAATGGATTCGGTGAGCGTGCGGTTAGGTACGAAGTTCGATAATCGCCGGACGCGATCAAACGGACATACCGGCCGGCATCGGTGCGAACAGGACAGGCTATCTGGCAAGGCACGAGATTCTGCCAGAACTCGATGTCCGGGATGATCGTGCGGTACCGTGGACCATTGGCCACGTGCACCTCCACAGCGTCGTATTAGGCGATGCCCGGCGAAAGGCTGTCTGTGACACCGGTCACATCACGTTGTGGATTAGATAGCCAGTATGAGTTGGTTTGAGAAGCCATTTCGTAAATCAGTTTTGAAGGGGCTCGGCTTCATCCGAGCCGCTCAGGGCCGCCAAGAATGCGGCTTTTAAGCCCCCGAGGAAAACCGAGTTTAACCTCTTGGTTCATTGTGAGATGCCTTCTCAGTACTGCTGGCTCGGGAATCGCAGGCTTTGTACCAGGCTTGATGCGGATGCACCCAAGCTGATTCTCGGGTTCGGTATCCACCACCGGATGACAGGTCTTCTTTCGTACTCTGGGCTTCACTACTGTCTCAAGCCATCGATGCGGGTTTTGTTGAGCGGGATTTTTCCCTCCGGATCACGGCCGAAGTCACGTGTGCGCAACTCCCTGGCCAGGTATGCTTGCGCTACCCGCATGGGGACCAGAGATCGTTCGATTGTGGTTCTTGCGCTTCTGGGTTGCGTGCCAGCCTGGACACCATTTATCCGACGACCCAAATCCAGCTCACGGCTTACAAGTCCACAAGCACCACTGGCTATTCCCCTTATTACTTCCGCTTGAGTGGTACCAGCATGGCTGTACCACAAGTAGCTGGTGCAGCGGCGCTGATGCTTCAGAAGGATCCGACTCTCACCCCTGACCAGTTGAAGGCGCGTTTGATGAAGAGCGCCTACAAGAACCTGGTTCTATATTCAACCTCTACCGATGCAGCGACGGGTACCATCTATTCCGAGCAGGCGGACATCTTCACCGTCGGGGCTGGCTATCTGGATATCGCCGCTGCCCTCAACAACACTGATTCCGCTTCCTCCACGGTGGGCGTCGCCCGCTCTCCGATCGCGACGTACAACTCCTTGACCGGTCAAGTCACTCTCGTGAATGGCAGTTCCGTGCTGTGGGGCAGTTCGGTGATCTGGGGGACCTCCGTCATTTGGGGTACCTCGGTGATCTGGGGCACCGATGCTACGGGCCAGTCCGTCCTGTGGGGCTCCTCGGTGATTTGGGGTACCAGCGCGACGCAGGGCTTCAGTGTCTTGTGGGGCACCTCCTGCTCCTCGACGAGTGTGATCTGGGGTACTTCGACCAGTGCAACCAGTGCGATGTCGGTACTAACCGATGGCGACCAGTAGAGAGATCCAAACAGCATCCTCACTTGGACGAGAGGGCAGGCACAGGATGACGATGCCAAATCGAGCTAAGGGGTTCCTGACAACGGTCATGCTCGCGGCTGCGGCGGTAGTCGTGTACGCGATTTTCGGCGCGCACTTCTGGCATGGCTTCGAGTCACTCGCCCTCCTAATAATCGCGGTGGCAGCCTCTCGGCTCAGGCTGAGGCTGCCTGGGCTGACCGGTAACATGTCTGTCAATGTCCCTTTCATCCTAATTGCCGTGGTGCAGTTGAGCCTGATAGAGGCCCTCATGATCGGTGCCGCCTCGACCCTGACGCAGTGCTTCCCCAAGGACGGGGGCAGGCCTAAAGCCACCCAGATGCTGTTCAACATCAGCAATGCCGCAGTCGCGGTTGGAATCGGTAACTTGATCCTCAGGCAAGCCTTTGTCGGTGGAACTGTCTGGACCCTTAAGTCGCTACTGCCCCTGGCGGCGGCAAGCTTCTTCCTCGCTCAGACCATTCCGGTTGCAACCATCATTTCACTGACTGAAGGGGGAAGCATGCTGCGGATATGGTCGAGCATCTTCCATCTGTCGTTCCCCTATTACGTGCTCAGTGCGGACATGGCTTCGATCGTTACTACCGTCAGCCATCGTATCGGTTGGCAAATCCCGCTCTTGGTGCTACCGGTAATGTACGGCGTGTACCGCTCCTACCGGCTCTATTTCGTCCGCGCTGCGGAGGCACCGCAGAGCATAGCATTAGCCAAGAGTGCGTCAGCCTAGGAATAACCGGTGTCTGACTTGTCGCGCGGAACGAAGACTAATTCGGACGCAATGACGGTCGCAATCAGCAGCGGAAAAAATGAGGATTACTGCTGCGCGTTGGCAGGACAAGACCTACATTACAAAGACTGGAAGGATGGTCACGAAATCGACAGCTAAGAAACTGGGAATGGCGGTACTAATCACGCTGGGAACGGTCCTGGCTCTGGTTGCGGCCGCCGGCGCCTCAGCAGTGTGGGGAGGTTAAGTACGATTTGCGGTGCGCGCTTGCGCCCACGATCAATCTCAGGGAGCAGTGAAAATCATATCTCCGGGAATTCACTGCTATTATATGCGGGGATGAGACTTCCATGTGCGGCATGGCTGCAACTCGAGATAAGTCCTGACATCTCAGGTCGTACACTCTTACCCGGCTGCGCACGGTTTCAACCCTGAGGTCTCTTCCATGAAATCTATTGGTACTCCCTGCTGGGCAGATTGATGAAGTCGCCACTTTCCCGGTCAGCCTGAAGCAGAGTAGAAGTTTTGTCGATTCTGAATCACCGGACTCTCTCCATTGCCCTTCTCCCTCCAAACTGGTTATTTGAAGAGCATAGGGAGAAGATCGGTGAGATTGCGTCGCCAAACCTGCCATGTGTGCGCTCCCGCCGTTTCCACGCTGTCGAATTTGATGTTCCGCGACGCCAGCCAGCTCTTGAACTTGCGATTGTTTTTAATCAA
>Ga0070741_10011193_pt1 | contig 16631 bp, 14 predicted proteins | sample Coa_R1_4_FD_66440 | JGI IMG/M metagenome (GOLD analysis project Ga0070741, IMG submission 66440) | Surface soil microbial communities from Centralia Pennsylvania, which are recovering from an underground coalmine fire - Coalmine... | ecosystem: Environmental > Terrestrial > Soil > Unclassified ...
GACATTTCAGAAATTAAATGCCGGCAGTTACGCCGTGGCGCGCGCCAAGGTACCGGGAGGATGGCTAGTGACTGGCGGCACCGGGATTACGTTCTATCCCGATCCCCGGCATGAGTGGGATGGCGCGTCTATCGAATGACGGTGTGCCGGTCCCCCGTTCACATGCGCCACTCACTACTCGTACCGGATCGCCTGCGCGGGATCGGTTCGCGTCGCCCGCGCCGCCGGAATCAGGCACCCGAGCGCGGCGCACAGCATCAGGACCGCCGTCGTGCCCACCAGTGCGATCGGATCGGAAGGAGATACCCCGACGATAAACGTGTCCAGCGCGCGGTTCACGGCCAGCGATGCGGCCAGGCCCACAACCAGTCCCGCGGCCACCGGAACGATCGCCTGGCTGGCGACGAGCGTGAGAATCCGCGCGACCGTCGCGCCCAACGCGATGCGAACGCCGATCTCTTGCGTGCGCCGGCTCACCGAATGAGCCACCACCGAATACAAGCCGGCAGAAGCCAGCAAGAGCGCAACCGCCGCGAAGATCAGAAACAAAAGGCTGACGGTGCCTTGGTAGCGATACGTCTGGCCCAGATTCTCGGCCATGCTCTGCGGGGCGAAGATGAGCGGGATCGCAGGATCGAGCGCATGCAGCTCGCGATAAAAGGCGCTCGCGAGGGCCGCCGGAGGAACGCGCGTCAGCGCCTGCACCGAGAGGACATTCAGCGGCTTCTGGCGGTACGGTAGGTAGATCTCCGGCAGGAATCGGTAGAGCGGATGCATAAAGTCACCCTGGGCAATATCGGGGCCCACACCGATCACCGTTCGCCACGGCCCGGCCACATTTCCCTCGAAGAAGCGCAGGTGTTTTCCGATCGCGCTTTGATTCGGCCAGACGGTGGAGGCGAACCGCCGGTTGACGATCACCACCGGCATTCGCTCGGCATCATCCGCTTCGTTGAAGTCACGGCCTGAAACCATCGACTGGCCGAGGCTTCGAAAGTAATCCGGAGTGGTGCCGGCCCATGAGGTTTTCGGCCGCGACGATTCGCCTTCCACTGGAGAGGCAGGCTGTGCGCCCTCCGCTTCGTAACCCAGGTTGCGCGCCGGCAAGACCGGGCGCGTATTCGCAATCGCCACCGACTCGACGCCGGGAAGCGCCTCCAGCCGCTCCTTCAGACGTTTCGTGAATGAAATTTCTTCCGCCGGCGCATAGCGCGGCTGCAGGGTCATGAGCATCTCGCGCGATGGGTCAAAGCCGAGCTCCGCGGTGTAGACTTTCACAAAGCTGCGGATCATCACGCCGGAGCCGGCCAGCAGCACAACCGTCAAAGCGGTTTCCGCCATCACCAGGAGCGCCGACAAACGCTTGCCGCGCGTTCCGCCGGTGGCGCCGCGCCCGCCGTCTTTCAGCACATTGTGGATGTCGAGCTTCGATAGCCTCAACGCCGGCGCCAGCCCAAACAGCAACCCGGTGGTGAGTGAGAGCGCCGCCAGGTAAACGAACACGCGCGTGTCCATGGAATAGTCGAGGATGTTGGCGAACCACACGCCCGTCCAATTGGATAAGCCGGCGCCGTCCGCGAAACGGGCATACACCCGAATGCCGTAGCGAGCCAGTCCCCAGCCGAGCACGCCGCCGGGTACCGACAGCAACACACTTTCCACCAGCAGTTGCCGGGCGATGCGCCAGCGGCTGGCGCCCAGCGCAACCCGGACCGATAATTCCCGGGAGCGGTCAATCGAGCGTGCCAGCAAGAGGTTGGCCAGATTGGCGCACGCGATCAGCAGCAGAAAACTCACCGCGCCCAGCATCGCCTCGTACACCCGGATGGAGTCGGAGCGGATGAAGAATTCCGCGAACGTGCGCACCAGCGGAAGCGCGTTGTCGGTGCGGGGGTAGGCCGCTCGCAAACGCCGGCCGATCGTCTGCATCTCGGCCCGTGCGCTTTCCACGCTCACGCCGTCCGCCAAGCGTCCCAGAATGTACCAGATCTGCCCGGACTTGGAGCGGTCCCGAAGAACGGCGGTCGGCGCCATGGGCAACCAGAGGTCCTGGTTTTGTGGAAACGAAAATCCCTGGGGCATGACGCCGATCACCATGGTGGTCTGCCCGTTGAGCCGCACGGCGCGGCCGAGAACCCCGGGGTTTCGGCTGTAGCGCTGGTCCCACAGACGGTAGCTGAGAATGGCCACCGGCGCAGCGCCCGGCAGTTCATCCGCATGCGTGAAATCGCGCCCGAGCATCGGTGGGCGTCCTACCAATCGAAAGGTGTTTGCGGTGATCTCAGTGGCGTAGTAGGTCCGCGGAGTATTGTCTCCGGCTCCGTCGCTGAACGTCCGCCGGCTGTCATGCACAGCCGCCATGCCCTGGAACGATCGGGCCATGTCGCGCCAGTTCTCGAAGGTCGGATACGAGACGCAGCAATCCGGGTACATGGTGAGGTAGAGCAGCCGGTCATTGCGCTCCACCTGCGGATAACCTTTGAAGAGCGCCGCGTTGACCAGCGTGACCACGGTAGTGTTGACCCCGATACTCAGCCCCAGCATCGCGATCGCGACCAAGGTGAAACGCGGATTGGCGCGCATGACGCGCAGGCCCTGAACGATATCTTTGAAGAAGAACGATTCCAGGCCCGGGAAGCTGCGCCGCTCGCCGGCGCTTTCCTTCGCCGCCAGGCGGCGCGCAAACCGGATAGCCAGGATTCGGTGCCAGTATTCCCGCAATCGGGCAGTCATGAGCTGTTATTCCTGTCTCAATACCACAGCAGTATGGCACGATCCCCGGCATGAGTGCGATGGCGCCCTCACCGGCGGTCACCGCCTCTCCAGAATTTCCCACCCCCAACAAAACAAACCAAAAACTCCCATTTCCGCCCCACTCCCACCCCCATCCAGTCGCCCCTCGTGAGAGACAATAAGGTAGGGCATGAAGCAGGAACGCAGGAACGGTTCGGCGGAAAACTTCGGTTTCGGCTCGATCGTTCCGAACCACCCCCGTCAACTCCCCTGTTTGCAACAAAGCTTCTCCCAATCTCGGAACGATCGTTCCGAAAAGACAGTGGATTTCCCCATCGGCGATTGCCACCGCGCGAAACCGAGAACCGAATCCGGGCTCAGTTCTGCCTGCCGAGCAGGTTGTCGAGGAACACTCGTTCCATGGGCCATGACCCGGAAACCCTCGTACCGGTGCTCTGGAACGTCCCGCCGGCAAGAACGCCGGTAAGGTCGGCAGGATTCGGAGTCTGGTGTTCGCTGGAAAATGTCTGCCGCAGCAGAGAGGTCAGGCGCGTCAGTTGCGCGGCGAGCCCGGTGGCGTCTTCCGCGGTGCGGCAGCGGACCGCCAGCTTGGCGGCAAACCGCGCCTGTTCCGGGACGAACGACAGCGTGACGGAATTGGCACCGGCCAGCGTTCGCGCGAAGGTGCGCGTTTCGGCGGGTAAGGTGTCCCCGGATTGCACCACAGACGGCGGAATTGAGATCCAGAGCGGCGCGTCCGGCGCCGGAATGTCGGGTTGCGCAGCCGCGGTGCTCAGCCGCAACGCGGCGGATTCGTCGGGGCTCACCGCCAGCGCCATCAGGTCCGATTCCACTGGGAAAAACGAGATGCGGCGGTCAGGGGTGCTGCCTTGCATGCGGCAGAACGAACGCTCGCAATGGCCGTTCTGCGATTCCACATAAGCGTCCAGTTTTTTCCAGTTGAAACGGCCGCGCACCAGCAGATATTTTCCGGTGGGCGCAATGGCTAACACGGCGGCATCCAGATCCCGGCTGTAATCGAAATCGATTTGCCGGGCGAAATCGCGGTATTCGGTTTCTTCGGCGGCTTTCGTGTTTTCGAACTCCCCGAGAATTCCGGCGCGCCGCAAGGCGTCGAAATCGACAGACACGATCACGGCATCACTGGTCGGAAGGCGTCGGAGCAGCGGGGCCGCGCCGGGCGTGTGCGGGCGATACCACAGCCCGCCCGCGATGGAGAGGGCCAGAACCGCGAGACCCGGTAACGCGAGGAGAGCGGCGCGAAGCTTCCGGTTCACCGGCAGCCCTTACGCCACGGCGACGGTGGCAGCCGTGCGGGCTTCTTTCCAGAGTCGGATGTACGGCTGCAAATCGCGCATCATCCTGCGGAACTGGTCGAGCGTCAGCGATTGGGCGCCGTCGCTGACCGCTTTCTCCGGGCACGGATGCACTTCCACAATAATGCCGTCGGCGCCAATCGCAACGCCCGCGCGCGAAAGCGCCGGCACCAGGCTGCGCTTGCCAGTCGCGTGGCTTGGATCGAGGACCACGGGCAGGTGCGTCAGTTCATCGAGCACCGGAACCGCGCCGATGTCGCAAGTATTGCGGGTGGCGGTTTCGAATGTGCGGATGCCGCGCTCGCACAGAATGATGTTCGGGTTTCCGTGCGCCACGATGTACTCGGCCGACATCAGCAGTTCCTTGATCGTGGAACTCAGGCCGCGCTTCAGAAGAACCGGACGTCCGCAGGTGCCGAGCGTCTTCAACAGCGCGAAATTCTGCATATTGCGCGCGCCCACCTGCATGCAATCCGCGTACTCGGCGACGAGCTCGACGTCGCGGTCGCTCATCACCTCGGTGATGATGCCCAGGCCGGTCGCCTCCTTCGCCTTGCGCAACAGCTTCAGGCCCTCGAGCTCGAGCCCCTGAAAATCGTACGGCGACGTGCGCGGTTTGAAGGCGCCGCCGCGCAGCATCTGCGCGCCTGAGGCGGCGACGCTCTCGGCGGTCTCCATGATCTGTTTTTCGCTCTCCACCGAGCACGGCCCCGCCATCATGATGAACTGATCGCCGCCGATATCCAGCCCATTCACCTTGATGATGGAATCCTCTTTCTTGAACTCGCGGCTGACAAACTTGTACGGAGCGGAAATCCGTACGGCGCTTTCCACGCCCGGCGTGGCTTCGAGCGATTCGAGACAGGCTGTGACGTCTCCCACTCCCACCACTCCGATTACCACTCGTTCTTCCCCTTCGATCGAATGAACCTTATAGCCGAAGTCACGGATTCGCTCGCAGACGTGGTCGATTTCCTGACGTGTTGCATGAGGCCGCATCGAGATGATCATGAGTACCCTCCTGGCGCAAAAATAAAAAACCCACTCTTTCGAGTGGGTTGGTTTGAAACTCGTTCAATGCCGTCTAAACCAACGCCACTCTACCGGGCCTGGCGAAAATGCCAGAACCGGAACCTAAACGAATTGGCGTAGGGATACGACATCTGAAACAACGAGTATACCCCAACCCCCGTGCACAATGCAAGAAACACGATTCCTGTTACAGAGTTGCGGCACCACCTGCACACGGTGTATGGTCACTCCAGCGTGACCGCAATCTCCTCGGACCGCGCGCTTTCGTTGCCGGATTGATCCACGGCGCTGATGGAGTACCGGTAGGTTTTGCCCGACTCGACGGCGTGATCGGAATACGCCGGAACCGTGGAGGTGTCGGCGATTTTCTCGAAGGCGCCACCCGGCGCGGCACGGTAAACCCGATAACCGGCGAGGTCGGAATCGGTATCCGCGTTCCACGAGAGCTCCACGGAATTCGAACCGGCGGTGACGCGGATTCCGGCCGGTACGGCGGGCGGGAATTTGTCAACCGGAGTAATCGAGACCGGCTGCGACAGATCGCTTTCAGCCTCGCGGTTGCCCGGCAATTTGTCGATGGTTTGGACTTGATAGACGTAAGTCTTTCCGAATTCGGTCGCGGAATCCGTCCAGGATGGCTGCGAAGTATCGGCGACGCGGGCGAAAGGCTCGCTGCCGAGGCGACGGAAGATGCGGAAATCCGTGCCGCTGGCTCGCCAGCTCAGGCGCACGCCTTCTGCGGTAGCCATGGCGCTGACATCGGCAGGCGCATCGGGAGGCGGAACTACCGGGACTGTCACGAGGTTCGACCAGCGGGAAGATTTCCCGTTCTCGGCCGTGACACGAACCCCGAGCACGGCGTCTTTTCCGGTCCATGGCGCGGAGGGGATCTCGTAGGTGGCGGTTCCGTTGTCGATGGAGGTCGGCTCGACCGGCGTCGCGGAGGCCGCCCACAAATCCTCCTGCAGCGGGTCGGAAGGGGGACCGATGCGAAGATCGAGTTTTAAGACGTCTTTGATCGGCATTCCTTCGCCGGTCACCTTGGGGACCGGAAACCGCGCGACAATGCGGCTGCCGCGTTGAACCGCCGAGAGATCGACGACGCGAGCGGGAATGTTAGCGAGCGGCGAGAGGGGTTCGCCCACGTATCCACAACCGGCCGCGAATACGGCGGCCAGCACCGGCAAAACGCTGCGCATGAAACGACTAGCGTAGCAGGCGTGCAGGGGTCGGCTGTCCGCTAATCGATCGCCAGCGGATATGGATCCGAGCAATAGGATTGCCCTGTGACCCCAGCGCAGAGAATGATCTGCGACATGCCCGAGGCGAGGCCGCTCGGCACGGCAACATTCACTTGCTGGACGCCAGGGACATCGGGCGCCGGCGCGGCATACTGCGGGATCAAGTTCATCCGGGCGCCGATTTGCGCCGTGACAGTAGCTCCGGAGGGAATCCCCGTGCCGAAAATTTGCAGGATGGTCGTTGCTGCCGCCGGGCTGGACGGCGTATTTTCGCTCCAGTCCTGATTGCGAATCCCATGCGCGAAAATCACCGGATAGGCAGGAGCAAACACGGCAGTGGCCGGCGCGCTGCTGACGCCATCGACAGTGACGACGACGTTTGCGGAGCTTACCGGTCCCAGGCCGGGCGGCACCTGGAAGTTGATCTGGCTGTTGCTCGTGAACAGCATCCTCGCCACCTGGCCAGCCACCGTCACACTCACGACTTTCCCCGAAAAACCGGAACCCTGCAGCGTGGCCACCGAGCCGGACACTAAGGGGCCGGCCAGGAAAGTGGCGGCGTTGACGATTTTACTGATCGTTACGGTCGGCGCTGGTGGAGGCGTCGCAGGCGGAGGTGCTTGCACCGTCAGCGTGACCGGAACAGTGTTGCTTCCCGCCTGGGCTCCGGCATCAATTACGATATTGGCCTTGTACGTTCCTGGAGCCAGGTTCTGGTTCGCGACAAACACGCGAACGCTCCCCGGGCCTACCAGGCTGGATGGCTGTTCCAATCGAAGCCATCCGGAACCATTCGTGTAATTTACCGCGATCGTCCAGATCAACTGGCCACCGCCGGCGTTTTGCACCGGGATGTATCCAGGATCGCCGAGCTGAGTGCCGCCCGAAATCGCGGTGAGTTGAATCGGGCCGGCCGGCACAGTGAGCTTAGGAAAGTACGAAGCCTGGCAATCTCCGACGACGCTGCAATCGGACGACGGGGTTGTCGCGGCAAAACGCGGGACCGGGTCGGTTGCGGACGCGGAGGTCACGGTGGAGACGGGGCCGATCGAAATGCTCTCCTGCGCCACCGCGGTCGTCGCTGCGCCGGTCAGGCCGATGAAAGTCGGGAACTGTGCGCTTTCGACAACGGCCGCATTGGAGTCGATGACTTCATAAATAACGTAACCGGCGCCGCCGCTAAGGGACACTTGCGTCACCGAATCCAGCGTCACGGCGCTGGCTCCAGTGGGCGCGGACAACGGTAGACCGCCGACGCCATTGACATCGGCCCCGATCACGCGAGCGAGAAGCAGCGTGCCGCTACCTGGAAGATATTGCCCCACCGCCTGAGATCCACCCAGGTCGCCGCCATTGGTCGGCTTGGTGGCATCGGAGCCTGCAACGAAGTCGGGTGTGTACACCTGAGCGTTGGCGGGAAATCCGGTGTAATTGACGACGAAACGCGTGCCGGAGTTCTGTCCGGCAGAACGCACCGCGAAAGCCGAAGCGAATCCCTCCGTCAATCGGGTGGATGCCAGAACGGTTCCGGCCGCGAAAAGGCTGGTCATACTGAAAGTCGAAGGCAGCGGTGAACCCGAGCAGGCGATACCGGCGCCAGCCAAGGTTGCATAGAGAGCCGGAGTTGTCGTCCCCACCGTCACGTGCGTGTTGTTTATCGGGAAGGGAGCGGCGAGATCGACTGCAACCGGCTGAGATGCGGCGAGTTGGTTTACGGCACCGAGAATGTTCGAGACCTGGACCTGATAATTACCGCTCGCGGGGGCTGTGATCTGAACGTTGTTGAATGTGAGGATCCGGCCGTTTACTAAGCCCGGAACACCGGATGGGGTTAATCCCGAGCCAGTATCGATGGAAACTACAGCCTGGCTCGTGAAGCCGTTGGAGTCGACGCGGTTGGTCACGCTCACAGGCAGAAAAACCGACAGGTTGCCCGCGATCACAGCGCCGGGCCTCGCTCCGGAGCAGGTGAACAGGATGCTGCCGAGCGGCTCGGTGAGGCCCTCGGCTCGAAGTTGCGCGATCTGGGTCGAAACCTGGCAAGCCCCGGTTTGCGCGTGAGCGGCGCAGAAAATGAGCGTGAAGAGGAGTAATAGACGAATGGGGAAGAAGACCCGAGTGGACCTGAACCCTTGGTTCGACACCAGACAACATGGGCTGGTTCGAAATGGAATCATAAGCTTGTCTCGCAAGGCAATTGTAATGCTGCTCACACGAGAAAGCCAGCTCGGGAATGTACGTGTTTACGAGAAAAGGGGCGTCACCAGTCGGCGTAGGCGGTGCCGTCCAGGCTGGTTTTGTCGGAGCCGCTTTTGACATCCCAAATCCCCGGATTGTCCTGGTTTACGGCTTGGGTGGGATCCTCCATGATGATCTTCCAGGTCTGGTTCGAGCCGGTCATCGGGTCCAGGGGCACATCCCTCAGATAACCTTCGCTTACCAGGTCCTGCAGCGACTGCGGAGCCTTCTGTTTGTCGTAGGTATAGTTGTCCACGACGGTCCGAAGGGTGAAGAGGTTGTTCTTCAGAACGCTTTCCTTCGTCCGGATAATGGATTTCTGGTAGACCGGAATCGCTATGGTGATCAGGATGACGATGATGGTCACCACCACCATCAACTCGACGAAGGTGAAGCCGCGGAGGCCGCGCCTCAACGGACGTTTACCATTTGCAATAGCAAGTCCCATCGGGAGCTTTCTCGTTGGTTTTACTGTACACATTGAAGACGTTCTGGCCGCCCCAACTTTGGGAATCGGTATCATCCTGATCGCTGCGCATGCCCCATTCGGCTTTGCCGGTGAACGGATCGACGGGGATGCGGCGGAGGAACCGCAGCTTCTGGTCTTTGGCGCTGTTGGCCACCTTCATCCCCTCCACGAGGACATCGAGCGATTCCGGATAACCGTTGGTGCCCTGTTTGATCGGTCCGAAGGCGTTGGCGTCGGCGAAGTCCTTGTACTTGTCGATCGCGTGACGCATGTCATCCAAGGCGTAGCGGAGCGCGCGCTCGCGTTCGGCACGCATTTTTGCCCGCGCCAGTGGAACCGACATGGCGGTCAGGATGAGCATGATAGTGAACGCCACGATCAGTTCGACAAGCGTCAATCCGCGCTGATTCCGTCGTCTCATACCTGACTTACTGGATGCGGATCGGGAGGGTCGGGTTACCGCCGCCAATTGGTTGATTTTGCGAGTTCCGCAGATTGAGATTGGAAACCGTGACGTTGGTATTGCCTCGCGCCACGGTCTGGAAATTCAGCGTAACTAAAATACCTGTACCGGAGGCGCCGGCCGAACCAGGAGGCCGGCTGAACTGGACGGTGGCGGTTCCGGAATCGTTTTGAATGTTCTTGGTAAAGACCGGCTGCACGCCACCTTGCGCCAGAAAGTCGCCGCTGGTGATGTCATTGAGGCGTAAGAGTTTTGGATCGAACTGGATTTGCATGGCGGCGGAGTTGGCGTCGGCGGCATTACTCACGGCAACCCCGACCGTAAAGGTACCGGGGACAGAGCTATCCACCCGATCGGGAACGAAGCGCACCGCGGCAGCGCCGGGCGCGGGCGGATTCGGGTTGGGAGGCGCCGCCGGTGCGGTCGCTGGAGGTGCTGTGGCCGGCGGTGCGGTAGCTGGCGGTGCCGTAGCCGGCGGTGCGGTAGCTGGCGGTGCCGTAGCCGGAGGTGCGGTGGCTGGCGGTGCCGTGACCGGGGGTGCGCCGACTGGGCCGGCGGGCGCGGCCGGGGTGGCTGCGGCAGGCGCCGGCGTCCGAGACGGTGTTTCAGCGGCTCGGGGACCGTAGTTCAGGTGGATGGTGGTAGCGTTACCCACGGAGATCTCACGAAGATTGTCCACCGTGATTTCGGGACGCCGCACAATGTGCGGGATCAGCGCAATCATCAGCTCGCTGCGGCTGTGGTCGATGCTTTCTCCGCTGAAGAGGCGCCGGAGTAGCGGAATGCTGGAGAGGCCGGGAATCCCGGTGACCGTCTTGTCTTCCTGCTGCTGGATCAAGCCCCCCAACAGGTTCACCTCTCCGTCCCGCATACGAATATCGTGGACGACCTTCTTCTGGCTGATGATCGGCTGGTTTAGGCCACCGAGGTTGACTTGACCGCTGACGTTCGAAATATCGAGCTCGACGTGCATCGAGACGTCGCCGTTATCATGCACGCGCGGCGTGATATCCACATTGACGCCGACGTCGATGTAAGTGAACTGAGTGTTGACCAGAGGGTTGATGCCGACGCCGCCGATACCCGGCTGGAAGCTTCCGGTCGCGGTGGGTTCGCGGTCGCCAATCTTGAGCGAGGCTTTGACGTTGTCCACCGAGCGAATCTGCGGGGATTGCAGAACTTTGGTGTTAGCGTCGCTCAGGGCTGCCTGCAAGAGCGCACCGGGAAGAGTGATGGAGAAATCCGAACTGGCGAGGTGGCCGAGATTGGAGAGAGGAATGGCGGCAGGGCCGGTGTTGGTCTGCGTCACGCCATTGTTTAAGCCATTGTTAAAATTGTTGTTGTTTTGGTTATTCAGATTGTTGTTATTGTTGTTGTTATTGTTATTAAGATTCGGGTTTTGCACCACCTGCAGGCCCGGACGCGGGCTGAAGTTCACGGGAACATTCAAGCCGGTGGAAGCCAGCGCCGCGGTAATCTGCCGGCTGAATGTGGAACTGGCCTGCAGCACGAGAATATCGACCACCACTTCCGGCTTGGGCTTATCCAGATTGCTGATGATGCGTTCCGCGAGCGCCACGCGGTCGGCCTCGCCGCGCACGATAATCGCGTTTTGCGAGTTGTAGGGCATGATGCGGTTCAGCTCGGTCAGGGTGCGGACCGCATTGATGATTTCCTGAATCTCCTGGGCCGTTTGGATATTTGATAAATAAAAGACCTTCATCACCTGGTCTTCATAATCGCGGCGCTTATTCACGTTGTCGTTGGTGATGAAGATGGTGTTGGCGGAAAGCGGTTTCCAGAAAAACTTCGTTAAAGTCGCCAGGTCATCGAGGGACTGTTGGAGAGTCGAGTTGGTCAGATCGATGGACAGAGTTTTGCCGGAATTCGGCGGCGGGTTCATGTCCTGATCCCAGAGGACGTTGATGCCGGCGACCTTAGCCACGGTTTCGAATAACACGCGCGGCGATTGGTTGTTCATCTTGAGATTGATTAGTTCGTTGTTCAGCGGCCTTAGCTCGGGGAGGGGAAGAAGAGTATTAAGTTTCGCTTCGGACTCCCGTCTTGCTTCTTCGACTGGCGTGAGCCCCCGCTGCTCCGGCGGAGCTTCTTTGCCGGTCTGCTGGACCCTCTGGCGCTCGCGCTCGATCATTTGCTGCGTGCGCCGGATCTCCTGTTCGGCGGCCGAAGAGGCCGGATTGTAAACGTAGGCCTTTTGAAAATCTAAAAGCGCGTCGCCCAACTGGCCTTCTTCGCGGATTTTCAACCCATGATCCAGATGCGCCTGGGCCGCCTGGAAGCGGGCCTTCTGGGCCGCCATCTGGTACACGACTTCGGCCGGATCCTCGGAAAGCGCCTTCTCATAATTATCGAGAGCAACGTCCCAGTCTTTTTTCGCCTCGGCCGCGCGGCCTTGACCCAGGTAGCGGTCGCCTTTCTTGGTCTTTGCCGGCGCCAGCGGCGCGATTAGAAGCGCGGCCAGCACGACCGCAGTCAAACGATTGAAAAAAGACATGTTTCCTTACTTTTCCCAGCCTCTCCAGAGCCCTATGCTAAGATTAATTACGATTGCGCGCGCCACAGCCATCTAAAGCCATTGACGAGCTTGGGATTCCGCGCGTTGAGATCAAAATTGGCCGCCAAAGACGCCAGCCTAAAAATCCTCAGCGATAACCGCCGGGCCAGTCACGATTATTTCCTGTTGGAGCGGTTCGAAGCGGGTATGGTCCTTACCGGGACCGAAGTCAAAGCAGCCAAAGACGGCAAAATTCAGTTAAAGGAAGCCTACGCCGCCGTCCTCGATAATGAGGCGTGGCTGCTCAACGCGCACATCAGCCAGTATTCGCACGGCAACCGCGAGAACCACCCGCCGATCCGGAACCGCAAACTGCTGCTGCATCGCAGGGAAATCGACAAGCTACTTGGGCAGACGCGGGAAAAGGGACTTTCGCTGATTCCCACCAAGATTTACCTGAAAGAGGGCCGGATCAAATGCGAGGTGGCGCTGGCGAAAGGCAAAAAGCTGCACGACAAACGGGAAGCCGAGCGGGCGCGCACGGCGGAGGCGGAGGCGCGTGCGGAGATGCGGCGCCGGGCCTAGAGTGAAACGCTATCCGTAGCCACGCCACTAAGCAGGTGCGGGAGGCGATCCGCATCCCGCGGCCGGGACCCGAGTCTGGGAAACAACGTCTCGCCGCAGTATTGTGGACGCCTTGTATTTTTGCAATACTACATCCATTCAGGACGCCGGAACGGCATCCTAAGAGAACAAGCTGAACCTCAGGAGATCTTATGAAGTCAATCGCCATTACACTTCTTTTACTGTCGACCGGTTTGCTGCGGGCCGAGGTTAAAACCCAGGAGAAAAGCCAGGTAAAGTTTCCCGGAATGCTGGGGCGCATGATGGGCCTGTTCGGCGGCAAGGCCATGCGGGAAGGCGTGGTGGACACCGTGGCGGTGAAGGGCAACCGCAAGATCACCATCAATGACATGACGGGCCGCATCATCGACCTCGACGAGGAGAAGATCTACGATCTCGACCTGAAGGGCAAGAAGTACAAAGTCATGACCTTCGAGGAGGAGCGGCAACAGATGGAGCAGGCTCAACAGCGGGCGAAGAACGAGCAGGAGAAAACGCAGCCATCTACTGCCTCTAAGAGCGAGCCAGATCCCAATGCCAAGCAGATGCAGATCGATTTCGATTTAAAAGAGACGGGGCAGAAGAAGAACATCAATGGATTCGATTGCCGCGAGGTGGTCATGACCATCACGGTGCGCGAGAAAGACAAAACGCTCGAACAAGCGGGCGGCATGGTGATGACCACGCACCAGTGGCTGGCTCCGCGCATTGCCGCTATGAAAGAGATCAGCGATTTCGACAGCCGCTACGCGGAGAAACTGCGCGGCCCCTCGTTCGCCATCATGCCTTCCGCCGATCAAATGGCTGCCGCGGCGGCAATGTACCCGATGCTGACGCAGGCCATCGGCAAGTTTAACGTCGAGAACGTGAATATGGACGGCACGGCGATCCAGACGGTGATGACGACGGAGTCGGTGGCGAGCGCAGAGCAGCTCAAGCAGCAACAACAAGAACAGCAGCAGAACACGGCAAAGAGCGACAGTTCCACCACCAATGTCCCCACGTCCATTGGAGGTCTGATCGGGGGGCTCGGGCGGCGGGCCGTCCGCAACAAGACGCAAGAGAAGCAAGAGGAGCAAAACAGCACGCCCGGGCGCGCCACGATCATGACCATGAATCACGAAGTGATTAAGGTGGCTACCGACGTGAGCGCCGCGGATGTGGCGATCCCGGCCGGATTCAAGCAGAAGTAAGCCTCGTGGCGGAACGCGGATAACAATTGTGAGGTTTCGGTGAGGCTGCGTGGAAGGCCCCGGGGAACCTAATTTTTTCGGGAATCGGGACAGAATCCGGCGTACCGATGTGCGCCGGATATTGAAGTTGTCAGGCAATCTCAGCCTTGGGCGAGGTCGGCAGGAGACCGTTTTCCGAACCTCGGGCACGAGGTGTCGCCGACCGACGCAACCGACTTCCATTCAGCCGGTCGCTCAGAATGCAAAAGAACGTGTCTCGGTGGGCAAAGCCGCCGCGCAATGCCGACGATCCGCGGGAACCAGAGCGGCCATCTACTTCGGATTGTCGATCGGCAGTTCTTCCGGTGCTCCCCCCGAGAACATCTTTGCGGCATCGTAGAAGCCGGCTGTGTTCAGGTGCATTTCGACCTCATGATCGGTCTTGTTCTCCCAGAACCAGCCATGGATTCCGGTTGTCGGTGCGGTGAATGAACCAAAGGAGCGATCGACGCCCGCCTGATCGTTGAACTCGTACCGCTCATAATATTCTTTGTTCGGTTTCTGATCCGGCTCGCCGTGAAATTCGAAACGCAGCTTCCCGTTCGCTTTCCACCCGTACAGCATTACCGCGCCTCTCGCCATGTGGTATTTGAGTTCCACTGCTTCGCCCGGGCGCAGCATGAAATCTTCGCTGTCGACCTTGTAGTTTCCACCTTGCGAATGAAACGCCCCGGCAACCACCTTGCCCGGGACCGGCTCCTTCGCCTTCTGCGGATTGCTTCCATTTTCCGCGGGGAGCGCCGCGGCAAACAGGATCGCCAGCGCGATCGCCGTCGCGCTCGACCACCGTTTTGATCTCATACTTCTTGCTATAGCGCGTTGCGCCGGGAATAACAGCCCCTACCGGCTGGGCAGGCCCGTACGGTGGGTCACCAGCAGCACGAAAAAAGGCGTCGCGATTCGGCCGACTCGGCCGCGAATTCGGCAGTGGGACCCGCGATCACGGCCGTATCTCCGGCCTGGAAATATGCCATTGCTTCAGAACTCGTGTTTTGGTCATGCCAGTCGTGGTAGTCCGGCACGGAAACGCTGGTTGGTCGGCTCCGGTCTTCCTCCAGAGAGTGGAAAGGGTCCCGATGCGGTCCGCGTCGCGGTAGGGCCAACGGCTTTGCATCAAGCTGGAACGGCACGCAGTAACGGCGTTGACCACGTTGAAAACGGCCGTATGGGCGCCGATGCCGAGCGCCGTGATGAGAACCGCGAGGGCGGCAAAGCCTGGATTCCGCCACAGGCTGCGTGCAGCATATTGGAAATCCCGAAACAGGTTATCGAAAAGCGTCAGGTGGGACATATCGCGGCATTCTTCCTTGTTTATTGCGACTTCTCCCATTTCACGCAGCGCAGCTTATCTTGCGGCTCCCGGTGTGAGGCCCCGGTTCAGTCCGTCGTCAATTTCCCGACCTAAATGATACTGGAGCTCTTCGTCCAGTTCCCGATCGATCTGCTTCTTGCGAAACACGGAACGAAGAATCAGTCGAAGCTGCATGATCCAGCGCGGCATGGATACTCCTCACGTGCTGCACACAATCGCGGAGATCGCGTTTGCGCAAAACCCCTCGAAGAATTCGTCCAAGCCGCTCGCCGCAAGGTTCCGCTTTCCGATCTTAAAGTCGTTTTCGAGGGACTGGCAACAACATCGGACCGCCATTCCATAGCGATGTCCCGCTCTTCCACGTCGGTGTCGCACAGCCTCGGCACCGGTACCGCGCGGACGCGGCCATACCCGTCGATATGGGCCGCCCGGTATTCAAGCCCGATCCAAGGCTCTATATCATTGCAGGGATTCGAGTTCCTCGGCCTCGGAAGTGGTCATTCGCTGACGCGGTACGCGCTGTACGCCCAGTTCTTGTACGAGAAGTGGAAGGCACTGATAATCGGGAGCAGAAGGAAAGCGTTATGCACTGTCTGTACTGTGGAAAAGGATTCTGGCTGGCTTCCAAGATCGTCAACGATCTCGATTTTTGCAGGCCGACTCATCGTTGGAAGTTTCATAAACGGCTGGAGGCGGCTGTAAAGGTCATCGACCGGGTGGACGAGATGCATCCGGCTGGAACTGCCGGATTCCGGGGCGAAATGGCTACGTTCGATAGCACGTACAACTCCAGCATCGCCGGGCCGTGCTTGCGGGTGCACGCTGTGGCCGTTCCCGCGTTCCGCCTGGTTGCTATCGGCGAACAACTTCCGTTGGAATCACTCAATGAGATAACGGCGGAAGCCGCCCAACCGGTGGCGCGCACGAACCAAGCAGATCGGCACGCACGATTGGTGCGCGTTTCAGACATGGTGACTCAGCTCCGCCGGGATGTGGAACGACGCCGCGAGGACGCCGCGCGGGGAAATTCCGGCCGTGTCCTCGCCCGCGTGATCGAGCTCAAGCCGGGTGTGCAAACTCCCCCTGCGGTACGGCCGAGCCTCAGGGCCGAATTGCCGCTCGCGATCGGCCTGGGATAATCCCGAACCGCTTGTCGCAGAAGCGGAGCCACATCGTGGTTTAGGTTAGATGGGGCCAACTTCGGCTGGAGTTGCTCGGCGGTGCTGAACGGTTTGGGCCAGGTGGTTTATCAGTGTGAATGTGGGAAGAAGTGGAGTTTCCGGCGCCGCGCTGTTCCCACTGGGCCACCGTGAAGCCCTTCATCCCAGGGCAAGAAGAGAGTGGTTAGGCACAGCCAGGAACCTCCCGGGCCACCGTGAAGGCACACAAGCAGCGGGTTACTGCGGTCCTGGCCGCGGATTTGATTCCATTGGTC
>Ga0070741_10011194_pt1 | contig 16629 bp, 18 predicted proteins | sample Coa_R1_4_FD_66440 | JGI IMG/M metagenome (GOLD analysis project Ga0070741, IMG submission 66440) | Surface soil microbial communities from Centralia Pennsylvania, which are recovering from an underground coalmine fire - Coalmine... | ecosystem: Environmental > Terrestrial > Soil > Unclassified ...
GCGTTGCCGCGGAAGCTGAGGTAGGACGGCACCGCGATGGCAACGAGGATGCCGAGGATGACGATGACGACCAGCAGCTCGATGAGGGTGAAACCGCTCTCCTCACGGGCCAGGCGCGTCTTGATCTTGCTGAGCATGAAATCTCCTTCCGAGCAAACGATGTGGCGAACCGTTCTCTCCATCGTCATCCGCTGAAAGCACGATTAGCCTCGTTTGGGGGATCGGAGTCACCCAACCCGGGTGACGGCGCGGGAAGAAGGCTCTACGGGGCGTGAACGGCGGCGGTCGCGTCGATGCGCCGCAGCAGCTCCTGGAGCCGCGCCTCGAGCACCGCGCGTTGTGCGTCGGCGTCTGCTCCGAGCTCGTCGAGCCGGCGGCGCACGTCGTGCTCCAGCTCGCCGATGCGGCCGTCGAGGCTCGTCATCCACTCGTCGCGCTGGCGCTCGAGCGACTTCGCCGCATCGGCGAGCTTGCGCTCCAGCCGCTGCGCGCCCGCGTCGCCGACGTGCGCAAGCCGTTCCGCGAGCACGACCTCTGCTTCGCGCGCGAACGTCTCGACGGCGCGGTCGAGCTCGCGCGCGAGCCGGCGCGCGGCATCCTCGCGGCTCGACTTCACGAGCGCAGCAAACTGCTGCGTTCCTTCGTCCGCATACGTCGCCGTCGCGCGTTCGACCGTGCGGGCGAGCTGCTCGACCTGGCGCCGCTGCACGTCTTCGAAGCTGGTTCGGATTCGTTGGGCCGCCTCGGCCTCTTCGTGCTCGATCCGCTCCATCAGCTCCTTCTCGCGACGGCGCATCCGCTCCTCGAGCTCGTGCAACGCGCGACGGCGCTCGGCCGCTTCTCCCTCGACTTCGGTGCGCGCCGAGGTGAGGACCTCCTCGAGCGCCTTGTCCAGCTCGGCACGGAGCCTCGTGACCCCTTCGCGTTGCGCCTCGCTCTCCGCAGCGAGATGCTCGGCGTCCGCCTCGAGGCGAGCACGGGCGTCGGCGAGGAGCTGTTTCTGACGCTCCGCAAGCTCGGCGAGGCGTTCCTTCGTCGAGTCTGCCGCGCGGTCGATGTCCTTCTTCCAGTCGGCGAGCCGTTGCGACACCTGCGACTGCGTCTCGGTGAGGGCGTTCGTGAGCGAAGTGACGAGCTCGCGCTCACGTGCGGCGAATGCGACCCGCCGCTCCTCGGAGATGCGGCGCTCTTCCTCCGCGAACAGCGAGATCGAATCCGCACGGGCACGCGCGAGCGTCCGCTCCAGCTCCGCCGCCCGGTCGGCCGCCTCCTGGTCGACGAGCGCCTGGAGGCGGCTCTGCGCAGCGGTGACGTACGCCTCGGTGTTCGCTGCGCGTGCGAGCGCCCACGCGACGAGGAGAGACGCGCCGCACGCGAGCGCGCTGCCGGTGATCCCGCCGGCCGCGAGCGCGAGATCGCGCGGATGGCCGTGCCGCAGCGCGAACGCGATCCAGCCGCCGGCTGCACCGCCGAGGACGAGGAGGCTCAGCAGGATGAGCGTGCTGCGGCCGAGGAACCGGATCGCCGCGCCGGTGAGCGCGAGCCCGGCGACTCCCACCGAGACCGCGAATCCGATGTCGAAGCCCGTCGTCAGGGACATCGCCGCAGTCTAGGTAACGCCGGTGTCGGACACCTGCTGGTGTCTGACTTCAATGCCAACGGGCGAGGAGCAGCGCTCCCGCGAGAAGCGGCATCGATGCCGCGAGCAGCTTCAGGGCGACCTCGGCGGTCCGCGCCTGCGCCGGATCGCCCGCATTGCGGCGCGCGAAGCGGACGTCGACCGACAGGCGCTGCTGCACGAGGCTCGTGACGAAGGCGAACGCAGCGATCGCAACGGCTTCCGCGCGGATGGTGCGCGCCGAGGCGAAGAACGCCGTCAGCGCCGGAAAGGATCCCCAGGCGGCCGCGAACCAGAACGGCGTGTGCACCAGGCCGCCGAAGAGCTCGAGGTTGTAGGCCACGACGATCGCGGCGCCGAATGCGATGAACGCGAGCAGCCACCACGTCGTGTAGATCGCGACGTGAACTCCGATAACGCACGCGCCGGCGATCGACCACGCCGCGAGGAGGACGAGGACACGATCGGGGATGCGCGTCTGGAGCGGCCGGCTCTTCATCTCGTCGAGCGCGTGCGCGCCGATGCCCATCGCGAGGACGAATGCGAGGACCGTCCAGCCGAGGATCCGCCAATGCATGTGCGGCGCGACGGCGGCGCCGAGCGCGGCGTACGAGAGATGCCACAGGGTGTACGGGGGATGGAGAAGCGTGACGTAGTCGCGCCATCCGCCCGAACGCAGCGCGTAGAAGGCGGGACGGACCTCGGAGCTCACGAGCGGACGCCCCACATGACGACCCCTCCCCCGAGGCTGAGACGCCGCGTGTGCACATCGCGCAGCCCCGCGTCGCGCCACAGCTGCTCGAGCGACACGCGTGCGTGGAACTCGCGGATGCTCGGGCCGAGGAAGCCGCCGACCTCGCGCCAGCCGGGCGAGACGATCGCCCCCGCGAGCGGCAGGCCGACGCGCACGTAGAGCTCCCACAGCAGCCGCCAGATCCCGCGCGGGACATCGAACTCGAGCATCGCGACAATGCCGCCGGGCCGCACGACACGGGCGAGCTCGTGCATCGTCGCGAGCGGATCGTCGACGTAGCGCAGCAGATACGTGAACGTCAGCGCGTCGAACTCGCCGTCTGCGAACGGGAGCGACTCTGCACGCCCCTCCCGCAGCTCGATCCGGTCCGCGAGCCCCGCCCGCTCCACGCGCGCGCGCCCGGCCGCGAGCATCTCCGGGCTCTGGTCGATGCCGACGACCGTGCGCCCTTGGGCGGCCTGCGCGAGCTCGATCGCGACCGCAGCCGTGCCGGTGGCGACGTCGAGCACCCGTTCCGCGCCGGGCTGGACCCTCGAGACGAGGAACCGGCGCCACCGCGGGTCTTGCCCGAACGAGAGCAATCGCGCGTAGCGGTCGTACGTCGGGCCGAGCGGTGCAAAGAGCTCGCGCGCGCTTACTTCGGACACACTGCGCATCATGGCATCGGTCGACGACCTGGAGCGGATCGCCGCGGCCGCCGAGCGGCCGGGCGAGCAGGTCTCCGGCGTTCTCGCCGCCGAGCTGCTCGGCGGCGCGCGCGTCTACCTCTGCGCCTACGAGTCGGGCGCGTGGCTTGCGCTCGACGAGGCCGGCATGCCGGTCGAGTCGCGGCAGGCCGTGCACGATGCCGTCTCGCTCGTCGCCCTGTGCGAGGTGGCGGAGGAGACTGCTGGCGGCGGTCACCTCGACGAGCTCCGCGAGCGGCTCGCGGAGCTCCGCGTCACCGAGGCGCCCGAAGGCATCGAGGAGGCCGAGGCGGCGGCGACCGCGCTGGGCGAGACGCTGCGGCCGCAACCCCGCATCGCCACGACGGAGTACCTCGATGCACTCGGAGCTGCGTCCCGTCGCCTCGAGCAGACGCTCGGCGACGAGTCCGGCTCGCCCTTTGCGAACGCGCTGCAGCAGGCGCTTCCGGCGGTGGAGGAGCTGGCCGAGCAGGTCATCGCGCGGCACACCACACCGCTCGCCTAGAGTGCTTCCTATGGAAGGTGGCTTTCCCTTCGGCGGCGATCCCGAGGATCTCATGCGCAGCCTGCGCGAGTTCGCGGAGCAGCAGGCCGAGCACGTGCAGGAGGCGCAGCGCGAGCAGTTCGCGACGCTCACGCTCAACACCGCCGTCGAGCTGACCTCCGCGGCGCTCTCGCAGATCGAGACGCGCGGCAGCGTCGACGAGCAGGCGATCGCTCTCCGCGACGCGATGCGCGTGCTCTTTCCCGAGGCGGTGGCGCTCGTGAGCGCCGCGCGCCAGGGCTTCATGCGCGAGCGCTAGCACCGCGTGCTGCTCGACCGTGCACTCGTCCGTCTGCTGCCGGCGGTGCCGAAGCCGGTGGTACAGCTCTTCTCGTCGCGCTACATCGCGGGGTCGACGCTCCAAGACGCGGTTGCCGTCGTTCGCCGGCTGAACGCCGGAGGCATGCTCGCGACGATCGACGTGCTCGGGGAGGAGACCGCGCACGCCGACCAGGCCCGTGCGATCGCGCGCGCGTATCTCGAGGTGTTCGACGCGATCGAACGCGAGCATCTGGACGCGAACGTCAGCGTCAAGCTCACCGCGCTCGGTCTCGAGCTCTCGTACGAGCTGTGCAAGGAGAACGTGCTCGAGGTGCTCGCGCAAGGGCGCTTCGTACGCATCGACATGGAGGATTCGACGACCACCGACGCGACGCTGCGCCTGTACCGCGAGCTGCGCGAGGCGGGGCACGACAACGTCGGCATCGTGCTGCAGGCGTACCTGCGGCGCACCCTGGAAGACGTTCGTGCACTCGCCGACCTGAAGCCGGACGTCCGCCTCTGCAAGGGCATCTACGTCGAGCGGCCCTCGCTCGCATACACGGATGCGGCCTCGGTGCGCACGAGCTTCGTGCAATGCCTCGACGCGTTGCTCGAGCGGGACGCCCGCGTCGCGGTCGCGACGCACGACGAGCGGCTCATCGTCGAGGCGCTCGAGCGGAACGTGCCCGAGCTCCAGATGCTGCTCGGCGTGCGCGAGGACCGCGCCCGCGAGCTCGTGGCGGAGGGGCACCGGCTGCGTGTGTACGTGCCGTTCGGCGAGCAGTGGTACGCATACTCGCTGCGGCGCCTCCAGGAGAACCCGGCGATGGCGACGACGATCGCGCGCGCCGCCGTCGGCCGCGCACTGCGCCTCTAGTTCCGCGTGGCGTAGAGCAGAAACGAGCCCGGGATGCGGCGGTCGTGCCGCCGTCCGCCGGCGTCGAGCGGGTACTCCTCGAGCGCCTCGACGCGGAAGCCGGCGCGCACGAGCGCGCTGACGAGGCGGCCGAGACGCACGATCCCGTCGTCGAAATAGTCGGCATGCCAGCGCAGCAGCCCGTCGACGCACAGCGAGACGGGATGGTCGTCGAAGACGAGCAGCTCGCCCCGGCTGCGAAGCGCCGCAGCGAGGCCGGCGGCCCAGGCATCGACGTCGAGGAGGCCGCCGAGCACGCCTTCCGGCGAGTACACGAGGTCGAAGCGGGCGCGGCGCAGGTTGGCCGGCAGGGCCTGCGCGTCGGCGGCGATCCAGAGGATCGAGGGCCAGCTCTCGCGCGCGGCGTCGACGAGCGCCTCGTCCGGATCGATCGCGGTGACCACCGCACCCTGCTCCGCGAGCTCCGCGCTCCCTTCGCCGGAACGGCAGTTGAGATGGAGCACGCTCTTCTTCGTCAGATCGCCGAGCGTCTGCTTCACGATGGGCGGCAACGACGTGCGTGCGTCGGCGCGCCGGCGATGCCTCTCGTCGAACATCCGCCGGTTGACGTCCGTGGGCTCCATCGCGTCAGGCCCTGAGGGAAAAGCCGCCGTCGACGACGAGCGTCTGCCCGCACACCATCGCCGCGTCGCCGGAGCAGAGGAAGGACACCGCCGAGGCGACGTCCGCCGGCTCGACGAGACGTCCGGCAGGCGTACGGTCGACCGTCGCGAGCATCTCGTCCTTGTTCGGGAAGAACGCGAGCGCCTCGGTGTCGACGACGCTCGCCGAGACGGCGTTGACGCGGACGCCGCGCGGCGCGAGCTCGACGCCGAGGTAGCGCACCACGGACTCGAGCGCCGCCTTCGACGTCCCGATCAAGATGTAGTTGTCGAGCACGCGTTGCGCGCCGAGGCTGGAGATGGCCACGATCGCCGAGCCGGGCTCCATCGCGGGCGCCGTCGCGCGCGCAAGGGCGAGCAGCGAGCGCGCGTTCGCGTTCAGCGTCCAGTCCCAGTGCTTGTCCTCGGTCTCGAGCGCCGGGCGGACGACGCCCGTCGCCGCGTTGTGCACGACGACGCGATAGGGGCCGCCGGCTGCGAGCTTCGCGATCGTCCTCTCGGTCGCGACGTTTCCGCGCACGAGATCGACCGTGACACCCGCCTTGCCGAGCTCCGCCGCGGCGGACTCCGCGGCGGTGTCGTTGCGCAGATAGCCGAGGACGACGCGGCCGGCGCCGTCGCGCACGAGCCGGTGTGCGATCGCGAGCCCGATCCCCCGTGTTCCCCCGGTGACGAGCACCGAGGACCCGTCGAGGCTCATCGCCCGCGCGGCAGCGGCTCGTCCGCCGGCGCAGAGCTGGGCAGCCCGGACCAGCCGGCCCGCGAGCGCGGCTCGCGCCCACCCTCCTCGGCCTTCGAGGACGCGTACCCGAGCCGGTCGAGCAGCTCCATCTTCTCCTCGGCGTACCTGCGGACAGGGTGGCCCTCGTCGAGGTCGCGGACGAGCTCGCGCACGCGCGCGCGAAGCTGATAGGCGAAGTGCGGCGTCGCAGGCCCGACGAGGGCGTCGACGTCCGCTGTGGTCGGCTCGGCCATGGAGGAACCCTAACGGACGTTAGGCTCGAGAACATGCGCCGAGTGACGCCGGTGGACCTCATGCTGCTGGCGACGGTCCTCCTATGGGCGCTGAACGTGACGGTGACGCGGTACGTCATCCTGCACGGCTGGCAGCCGCTCGCGTACGGGACGATCCGCTACTTCGCCGCCACCTCGCTGTTCTGGATCTTCACGTACCGCCGCGAGCGCTCCTTTCGCATCGCGCGCGCTGACCTCCCGCTCGTGCTCGTCGCGGCGCTCTCGCTCTTCCTCAACCAGCTGTGCTTCGTGTACGCGCTCAAGCTCGCCCAGGCGTCCACGGTCTCGCTCCTGCTCGGCGCGACGCCGGTCTTCATCGCGCTGCTCACGATCGTCCTCAGGCTCGAGCAGTTGTCGAACGCGTTCTGGCTCGGCGCGGCGATCACGTTCGGCGGCGTTGGGCTCATTGCGGCCGCGAGTGGGGGCAACTTCTCGAGCGGTCTCGGCGGAAACCTGCTCGCGATCGGGCTCGCGTTCACCTGGAGCTGCTACACGGTCGCGATTCGCCCCTTGATGCGGAGCTACTCGCCGTTCCGGATCAGCGCTCTCGTGCTCGCGATCGGGTGGATCCCGCTCGCGCTCGTCAGCATCCCGCAGGTGTCGTCGCAGCACTTCGCGTTCGGCTGGAAGGTCTGGCTCGGCTTCGGCTACGCGGTGATCGGCCCGCTCTTCCTCACCAACATCCTCTGGTTCACCGCGATCGACCGCGTCGGGCCGGCGCGCGCGTCGCTCTTCGGCAACCTGCAGCCGTTCTTCGCGGTCTTCTTCGCGCTCGTCCTGCTCTCCGAGACCTTGCACCCGCTCGAGATCGCGGGCGGCGTCCTGATCTTCGCCGGGATCGCGCTCGAACGGGTCTGGCGGAGGACGCCGGTTGTCGCGCAGCGGGAATAGAATTCGACCCATGGCCGAAGACTTCATGCCGCTGCTCGGATGGGACTACCTCGAGCTCTGGGTCGGCAATGCGAAGCAGGCTGCCTACTTCTACGAGCACGCGCTCGGCTTCACGCGCACGGCGTACGCGGGCCCGGAGACCGGCGTGCGCGACCGCGCGTCGTACGTGCTCGAGCAAGGAGAGATCCGGTTCGTCCTCACGTCGCCGCTGCGCGAGGAGCACGAGATCACGCGCCACCAGGCGAAGCACGGCGACGGCGTGCGTGACATCGCCCTGACCGTTCCCGACGCGACCGAGGCATACCGCCAGGCAGTTCAGCGCGGCGCACGCGGCGTCTCCGCGCCGAGCAAGGTCGAGGACGACTTCGGCGCGATCGAGACGGCTGCGATCGCGACGTACGGCGACACGATCCACACGTTCGTGAACCGCAGCGACTACGCGGGACCGTTCAGGCCGGGCTTCGTGTCCGTCTCGAGCAACGGGAATCGCAGCCGCGGCCTCGGGCTGACGAACATCGACCACGTCGTCGGGAACGTCGAGCTGGGGAAGATGGACTACTGGGTCGAGTTCTACGAGAACGTCTTCGGGATGACCAACATCCTCCACTTCGGCGACGACCAGATCCAGACCGAGTATTCCGCGCTCATGTCGAAGGTCATGTCGGATGGGCAGGGGAAGATCAAGTTCCCGATCAACGAGCCGGCCGAAGGCAAGCGCAAGAGCCAGATCGACGAGTACATCGAGTTCTACGGCGGCGCGGGCGCGCAGCACATCGCGATGGCCACGACCGACATCGTGCGCACGGTCGAGACCCTGAAGGAGCACGGCATGATCTTCCTCGACACGCCCGACTCCTATTACGACGAGGTCGTCGCGCGGGTGGGCGAGATCGCCGAGGACTACGACGACCTGCAACGGCACAAGATCCTCGCCGATCGCGACGAGGACGGGTACCTGCTCCAGATCTTCACGAAGACGGCGCAGGACCGGCCGACGCTCTTCTTCGAGGTGATCGAGCGGCACGGAGCGACGAGCTTCGGCGAGGGGAACTTCAAGGCGCTCTTCGAGGCGATCGAGCGCGAGCAAGCGCTCCGCGGCAACCTCTAGCCAGCAGGCTCCGTACTCTTCGCTCATGACCGCGCAGCGACGCACTGCGCTCCTCTCCGTGTTCGCGGCGGTGGCGCTCATCGCGCTCAAGCTGACGACGGGCCTGCTGACGCACAGCCTCGGGCTCATCTCCGAGGCGGCGCACTCGGGAACCGACCTCGTGGCGGCGTTGCTCACGTTCTTCGCCGTCGGCGTCGCGGGCAAGCCGGCAGACCCCGGGCATCAGTACGGGCACGGCAAGGCGGAGCACCTGGCTTCGCTCGGAGAGGGCGCGATACTCGTCCTCGCGAGCGCGGCAATCGTCTGGCGCGCGATCGTGCGGCTGACGGGAGGCGCGCACGCGCCCGTCGAGGCGAAGTGGTGGGCACTCCTCGTCATCGGCGTCGTCATCGTCGTGGACGTCACGCGCACGGTCGCGTCGGCGCGCGTCGCGCGGCGATACGCGAGCGCGGCGATCGCATCCAACGCGTTGCACTTCGCGAGCGACCTGGGCGGATCCGTTGCGGTGCTGACCGGTCTCCTGCTCGTGCGGGCGGGATACGGCAACGCCGACTCCGTCGCGGCGCTGCTCGTCGCGGTGATCGTGTTGTTCGCCGCAGTCCGGCTCATGCGGCGGAACGTCGACGTCCTCATGGATGTCGCCCCGGCCGCAGCGGAGGAGGCCGCGCGGCAGGCGATCGGCGACCTGCGGCCCACCGTCGACCTGAGGCGCCTGAGAATGCGGCAGGCCGCCGGCCGTCACTTCGCCGACGTCGTCATCGGCGTCTCGCCCGACGCCGCGGTCGGGCAGGGGCATGCGGCGGCGGACGCAGTCGAGCGTGCCGTGCAGGGCGCGCTGCCGGAGGCCGACGTCGTCGTGCACGTCGAGCCGCTCGAGAGCGAGGCAGCCGTGCGCGAGCGGGCGCATGCAGCAGCGCTCGGCGTCCGGCAGGTCCGCGAGGTGCACAACGTGAGCGTGCTCTCGATGGACGGCGGCACCGAGCTCTCGCTCCACCTGAAGCTGCCGGGCGAGCTTTCGCTCGAGGAGGCGCACGCGATCGCGGAGCAGGTCGAGCGCGCGATCGTCGAGTCCGTGCCCGAGGTCTCGACGGTGCAGACGCATCTCGAGCCGCTGATCGAGACGGCAGGCGCCGCCGAGGTCTCCGGCGACGTCGCCTCGGTGCGCGACATCGTCCGCGAGGTCGCGGGCGTGGAGCCGCACGACCTCCGCTTTCTCGACACCGACGACGGCCTCGTCGCGCACTTCACGCTGCGCCTCGGCGCCGGTCAGGCGCTCGCCGACGCACACGCGCGGGCGAGCGAGATCGAGGAGCGCATCCGCCTGCGACTGCCGGAGATCGCCGACGTCGTCGTGCACACGGAGCCCGGGGAGTGAAGCTCTGCATGTTCTCTCCGGCGGATCTCGCCCTCGAGCGCGGCTGGCCGGGACGGATCGACGGCGACATCGTCGTGCAGCTCGCGGCGCAGACGCTGCAGTCGTTCTTCAGTGGCGGCGGCCTCGCGCGCGAGCACGCGACGTATCCGCTGGACGAGGTCGCGTTCCGGGCGCCTGTGCTCCATCCGCCGTCGGTACGGCTCTTCGACGAGGCGGGTGACTTCGTGTTTGCGAATCCTGCGGCCATCCTCGCGGCGGACGACGTCGTCCACGCTCCGGTCGGCGCGGAGGACGTCGTTCCGGTGCGTCGCGTCGCTGCCATCGTCGACGCCGACGGCGGGATCGGCGGCTTTACGCCGATGGTGGAATGGATCGCTCCCGAGCTCGACGGCGCGAAGGCGCGCGACTTCGCGCTCTCGCTCGGACCGATCGTGACGACGCCCGACGAGGAGACGCCACCTGGCATCGACTGGGAGCGTCTCGTCGCGCACGCGGCTGCGAACACGCGGCTCTATCCCGGCGACATCCTCGCCGTATGAAGGTTGCCGTCGTCGGCGCCGGCATCATGGGCTGCGCGGCCGCCTGGGCACTGAGCGAGCGTGGGGCGGAGGTGACGGTGCACGAGCAGTTCGACCTCGAACACACGCGCGGGTCGAGTCACGGCCGCTCGCGCATCTTTCGCATTGCGTACCCCGATCCGTACTGGATCCACTATGCGCAGGAGGCCTACGCGGGCTGGCGCGAGCTCGAGCGGCAATCCGGACAGGAGCTACTCGACCTGTACGGGCTCGTCGAGCTCGCCCCCGATCCCGCGCTGACGTCGGCGGCCGCGCTCGACGAGTGCGGCGTCGAGTACGGCCTGCCGACCGAGCTCGAGGGCATCGCGATTCCGGACGGATGGACGGCCCTGCAGGTCGGCGACGCCGGCATCGTCCACGCGGACCGTGCGCGGCGCGCGTTCCTCCACGGCGTGGATGTGCGGACGAATACGCGCATCGAGACGCTCGAGGACATCGACGCAGACGTGGTCGTCGTCACCGCCGGTGCGTGGATCGGACGGCTCGTCGCCGGGATCGACGTCCGCGTCACGCGCGAGACCGTCGCGTACTTCCGGCACGAGGGGCCGCCGCTTCCGTCCGTCGTGGACATCGGCGCCGGCGGCGGGCACGACATGTATGCGCTCCACGACCCCGTCCACGGCTTGAAGGCGGGCGCGCACCATGCCGGCGCAACGGCCGATCCCGACGATCCCGGCGAGCCGGATCGGGCGATCGTCGAGCGCACGGCCGCGTGGGTGGCCGAGCGCTTCCCCGGCGCCGATCCCGAGCCGGTCGAAGTGGACACGTGCGTCTACACGACGACGCCCGACCACACCTTCGTGCTCGACCGGCGCGGGCGCGCCGTCGTCGGCTCCGCCTGCTCGGGCCACGGGTTCAAGTTCGCGCCCGCGGTGGGGCGCCGCCTGGCGGAATTGGCCCTGGCCTCATGACGCACGACTGAATAACGCAGTATTGCGTTACCCGCATCGGCGTAATACACTGTGCGGGGTGCCGAACCCATTCAACTTCGGCGACGTCGCGCTCGACGAGGGCTTCACCGATCGCGAGCGGGATCTCGCCGAGCTGAAGGCGGACATTCGAAACGGCCAGAACGTCGTCGTCTTCGCGCCGCGGCGGTACGGCAAGAGCTCGTTGATCTGGCGAGCGGCCCAGGAGCTCGCCGCCAGTGACGAGGCCCTCGTTGCGCAGGTCGACCTCATGCGCGTGACGACGAAGGAACAACTCGCCTCCAAGCTGTCGCAGGCGATCTACGAGGGCATCGCCACGCCGCTTCTGCGAGCGCGCGACCGCGCCGCTCGGATCTTCGAGAGCCTTCGCGTGCGCCCGATGGTCACCGTCGAGCCGATGACCGGCAACTTCAGCTTCAGCTTCACCGGCGGTCACGATCCAGGTGACGTGAATGCGACGCTCGAGCGCCTGTTCGAGCTCCCGGCGGAGCTCGCAGCTGAGCGCGGCAAGCGCGTCGCACTCGTTTTCGACGAGTTCCAAGAGGTGGTCGCACTCGATCCGCGTCTGCCTGCTCTGATGCGCGCTGTCTTTCAGCTGCAGCCGCACGTCGCACACGTGTACCTCGGCAGCAAGCGAAGCATGATGCGGTCGCTCTTCAACGATGTGAACGAACCGTTCTGGAGAAGCGCGCGACAGATGGAGCTCGGGCCGATCCCCGCGGCCGACTTCACCGAGTTCATTCATCAACGCTTCGAGGCGACCGGGAAGGGCGTCGACGACCGGATCAGCGCCGAGCTGCTCGCGATCACCGGCTGCCACCCGTACGGGACACAGGAGCTCTGCTATGCCCTCTGGGAAGAGACTCCCGACGGCGCCACGATGACCGCCGGCGCGCTCGAGCGGGCGGTCGACCGCGTCCTCCGGGCCGAGAACGCGCACTTCACGTATATCTGGGACACGATCGCGCGCACGCAGCGCCTCGTCCTGCAGGCGCTCGCGACTGAGCCCGCGGCGCGACTGCTCAGCGAGGAATATCGCGCGCGCCACGGCCTCCCGGCAGCCTCGAGCGTCCAGCGCGCGGTCGGCGAGCTCGTCGAAGCGGAACTCGTCGCCAGGTCCGGGCGGGGCGCGTATGCGATCGTCGAGCCCTTCCTGACGCAGTGGATCAGGGCCAACGCGGTCTAAGCTTCCGGCATGCCGTTCTACCAGCGCCTCGGCGACGTTCCCCGCAAGCGCCACGTGCAGTTCCGGGACAACGGAACGCTTCTCACCGAAGAGGTGATGGGCCTCGAGGGCTTCACCGGCAACGAGTCGATCCTGTACCACCTGCAGTCGCCGTGCCGCGTCGTGAAGCTCGGCGGCTTCGAGCCGATCGAGCGGGAGGAGTGGGTGCCGGAGCAGCACGCGCACCGGCACTTCAAGACGTTCGACACCGAGCCCGAGGGCGACGAGATCACGGGGCGCAGGCTCCTGATGTGGAACAACGATGTGGAGATCTCGCTCTGCCGGCCGGCAGAGCGCATGCACTACTTCTTCCGCAACGGCGAGGGCGACGAGGTCGTCTTCGTGCATGAGGGGTCGGGGACGCTGGAGACGATCTTCGGCGACGTGCAGTACAAGGAGGGCGACTACATCGTCATTCCGCGCGGGACGACGTATCGCTTCGACCCGAGCGGGCCGCAGCGCTATCTCGTGTTCGAGACGCCCGGGCTGATCGAGATCCCGCGGCGCTACCGCAACCACTACGGCCAGATCATGGAAGGCGCGCCGTACTACCACCGCGACATCCATCCTCCGACCGAGCTGCACACCGTGCGCGAGACCGGCGAGTTCCCCGTCAAGGTTCGCGTGCGCGGCGGTTACCAGACGTACGTCGTCGACTACCACCCGTTCGACGTCGTCGGCTGGGACGGCTACCTCTATCCGTGGACCTTCTCGATCCACGACTTCGAGCCCATCACCGGCCGCATCCACCAGCCGCCGCCTTCGCATCAGACCTTCCAGGGCCGGAATTTCGTCATCTGTTCGTTCTGTCCGCGCAAGCTCGACTTCGATCCGATGGCGATACCGATCCCGTATCACCACTCGAACCTGCAGTCGGAGGAGATGATCTATTACGTCTCCGGCAACTTCGGCTCGCGCAAGGGCGTCGAGATCGGCTCGATCACGCTCCATCCGTCAGGCCTGCCGCACGGCCCGCAGCCGGGGCTGGCGGAGAAGAGCATCGGCCTGCACGAGACGCACGAGCTCGCGGTCATGTGCGACACGTTCAACCCACTGAAGCTCTCACGCTTCGCGCAAGGGCTCGACGACGGCCGCTACTGGCGCTCGTGGTACGACAACGCCGAGGCGCCCGGAGACGTCGAGGACGCGTCGGGCGCCGGTTTGACGTCGCACCTGTGAAGCGCGTCGCGGCGCTCGCAGCGCTCGTGCTCCTCGGCGCGGGCTGCGGCGGGAGCTCCGCGGCGACACCGCGCGAGGGCGTGGGCGTCTTCATGACGCGCATCCTGCGGGAGGAGGTCAACGGCCAGTGGGGCAAGCAGTGGACCGAGCTGCACCCCGGTCATCAGAAGCTCATCACGCGCGCGCAGTACGTCGCCTGCTCGAAGCAGATGGGTACGGATGTCGCGACCGGCAGGGAGACCTTCCGTGTGCTCGCGGTGGAGGACGATCCGATTCAGGTCGAGGGCGTGCCGCAGCACACGTCGAAGCTCGTCACCATCAGGTTCGTCGAGGCGGGAGCCACGCCCTTGACGTACCGGCTGCACGCCGTCGCCGTGTCCGGCCGCTGGACGTGGATTCTCGGCGACCGGTTCCTCGCCGCCGTCGGGAAAGGGAAGTGCCTCGACGGCTCGCCGCTGCGCCGCTGAGCGGGGGCGTTTCGCCGCGATGAAACAGATGTAACAGAAATTCTTCCGGGTTTTCCCATTCCAAAGCGGAAAACCGCTTGACATCGCGAGGCTGGATTCGTAGCCTCCCGCGGTCGTTCCAGCTGCGGTGAAACGTGTTCCATTCGAGAAGGGGGATTCGGATGCGTTCGCTTCGCCCGCTGGTGCTCTCCGCCCTCGCCGTTGCCATCGTCGGCATCGGCTCGACCGCGTCGCTCAGGCACCCCGAGGCCGCAACGGCCGCGGGGTCGCCGACGACCAAGGCGGATTTCACCGGCGACACGATCTACCAGATCATCACGGACCGGTTCTACGACGGCGACTCGACGAACAACAACCCGTCGTCGAGTCCCAACCTGTACAGCGCCGACAAGTCCAACTGGACGCTGTATTGGGGCGGCGACTGGGCCGGCATCACCCAGAAGATGTCCTACCTGCAGGGCCTCGGCGTGACTGCGATCTGGATCTCGCCGGCGGTCCAGAACGTCAACGTCGCCGTCCCGATCAACGGCGTCAACCAGGCGGGCTATCACGGCTACTGGGGCATGGACTTCTACGTTCCCGAGCCGCACTTCGGCAGCTGGACGTCGTTCGACACCATGGTCACCACGGCCCACAACGACGGCATGAAGGTGATCCTCGACTGGGCTCCGAATCACTCCAACCCGGCGGACCCGAACAACTCGAGCTACGCGAAGAACGGATCGATCTACAACAACGGCACGTTCGTCGCGTCGTACTCGAACGACCCGAATGGCTGCTTCCACAAGAACGGGAGCATCAGCGACTACAACGATCTCTATTCGGTCTGGTACAAGAGCATCGTCAACCTCGCCGACTTCGCGGGCGAGAGCTCGTGCGCGAACTCGTATCTCCGCGGCGCGGTCGACACCTGGCTCTCGCATGGCGTCGACGGCATCCGGATGGACGCCGTGAAGCTCATGCCGACGGGTCAGGTCAAGGCGTACGACGACCACATCGTCCACCAGAAGAGCGTCTTCATGTTCGGCGAGTGGTTCGACAGCAACGGCGCGACGCTCTGGCCCGAGGAGATCAAGTTCGCGAACACCGCCGGCCAGTCGGTGCAGAACATCGATCTCAACACCGCCATCCGCGACGTGTTCATGAACAACGCGAACATGTCGGAGCTCGACTCGACGGTGTCGCGGGATGCGTCGAGCTTCACCTACCAGAACCAGCTCGTCAACTCCGTCGACACCCAGGACATCCCGCGGTTCCTGTCCGTGAACAACAACCAGACGCTGCTCAACGAGGCATACGTCTTCGACATGACGACAGTCGGGATCCCGTGCATCTACTACGGCGACGAGCAGTATCTGCACAACGACACGAACGGTGGCAGCGACCCGTACAACCGCCCGATGATGTCGTCGTTCAGCACGACGCCGACGCTGTACAAGATCATCCAGAAGCTGTCCGCGCTCCGTAAGACGAACCCGGCGCTTCGCTACGGCTCGTCGACACAGCGCTGGATCAACAACGACGTCTACATCTACGAACGGCAGTTCTACGGTGACGAGGTGCTCGTCGCGGTCAACAAGAGCACCACGACCGGTTACAACATCACCGGGCTGAACACTGCCCTTCCCGCCGGGACGTACAGCGACCAGCTCGCCGGCCTCATGGGCGGCGGCTCGATCACCGTCACGAACGGGACGTTCAACAACAACCCCGTGAACGCGTTCACGCTCGGCGCCGGCCAGGCCGCGGTGTGGTCGTTCGTCGAGGGCGCGCCGAGCACGCCGCAGGTCGGCAACGTCGACCCGGTGATGGGTCGCAGTGGCGACGTCGTCGCCGTCACCGGTCGCGGCTTCGGCACGACGACTGGCACTGTCACCGTCGGCGGGGTCTCCGCCACGGTCGGCTACTGGTCGGATACGGAGGTCGACTTCACCGTCCCGAGCACTGCTCCGACCGGCACGCAGCAGGTCGTCGTGACGAAGTCGGGAGGTGGAGCGAGCAACGGAATCTCCTACAACGTCCTCGGCGGGCCGCAGGTGCCCGTGACGTTCACCGTCAACAACGCCACGACGAGCTTCGGCGACAACGTCTACCTGACGGGTAACGACGCCGAGCTCTGCAACTGGTGCACGACGACGTCGGGCGCGGTCGGCCGGTTCGTCGACCCGAACTATCCGACGTGGTTCGACGTCGCGAGCCTGCCCGCGAGCTCGACCGTGCAGTACAAGTACATCATCATCCACTCCGACGGCAGCGTGACCTGGGACGGCGGGAACAACCACCAGATCACGACCCCATCGGACGGCAATACGGGCTCCGTAACGGACAACTGGTAGCGGTGACGCCGCGCCCCCACGCCGCGGTGCTAGAACCGCGGCGTGGGGGCATCCATTCGCGACGACGTCGTCATCCCCGGCCTCGCGGACGACGACGAGCGGGCCGCCTTCGTCCGCGCACGCCG
>Ga0070741_10011195_pt1 | contig 16628 bp, 17 predicted proteins | sample Coa_R1_4_FD_66440 | JGI IMG/M metagenome (GOLD analysis project Ga0070741, IMG submission 66440) | Surface soil microbial communities from Centralia Pennsylvania, which are recovering from an underground coalmine fire - Coalmine... | ecosystem: Environmental > Terrestrial > Soil > Unclassified ...
TCGCTGCGTGGACAGCCGTACCATTCGGCCAGGACGTGCAACCCCAGGACCGGGGAGCGGGTGCGAAGATGAACGATGTTGTCGTGGCGGAAGGGCAGAGGCAGCGGCTTCATGGCCGGTCATCCTGCATAATCCATGCCTCGGACCATCGTATGGCAGCGCGGCGATGACTGCGAACCCCCTCGTCTGGATTGGCCTCGCCGGCATCGGCCCGGACGACAATGCGCGTGCGCGCTTGTGGCAGCAGCGCCTGCACGGCGTGATGATCGGCGTGGCATTGCTCGCCCTGCCCGCCTACCTGCTCGACGCCGGCGGCGAACATCCCGCACTGCATCATGTCGCGCGGGTGCTGGACGGCGTCATTTTTGGCGCGTTCCTGCTCGAAACGCTGTGGATGCTGTATGTCACGAGTCATCCTGCACGCTACCTGGTCGAGAACTGGCTCAATATCCTGATCATCGTCGGGTCCGCCTCGAGCGCCGGCGGGGCGGCCACCGACTGGATCGCGCTCATTCGCGTCGCGCGCGTGGCCGTCGGCAGTCTCGTCCTGGTGCGAGCGCTGTCGGAGTTCCGGGTGCTGTTCACGCGGCGCGGTGCGCCGCTCCTGGTCGGCATGGCAGCGCTGATCATGCTCAGCGCCGGCGGCATCATGTACTGGCTCGAGCCCACGGTGCACAGCTACTGGGACGGCCTGTGGCTTTCGTTCGTCACCGGCATGACCATCGGCTACGGCGATTACGTGCCGACCTCCGGTGCGGCGCGCGTGTTCGCCGTGTTCGTCGCGCTCGTCGGCGTCGCCCTCATGACCCTGTTCACGGCCAACGTGGTCGCGTTCTTCATCGGCGATCACTCCGGGTCCGCCGACAAGATGGGCGAATCGCTGCGCCGGGAGATCGCGCTGCAGACCGCGCAGCTCGAACGCGAGGTGCAGGCGCTGCGCGCCGACATCGCGGAGCTCAAGACCCTCCTCGCACGAGACCACGACGGCACTTCCGGCGAGCAATGCCGTCCCAGCAGCATGAGCATCACGACGTCCGATCCGAAATGAATCTCGACGCCCTGTCCGGTCACGCCGCGCCCTCTTTCGACGATCCGCTCGGCATGCTGCACGCGTGCCATCGGCGCATCGAGAAGCAGCTTGCGACCCTCGACCGCCTGCAGCGGCATCTGCCCGAGCATGGCTGCGACGACGATGCGCGCAACGCCGCGCGCGCCATCCTGCGCTATTTCGACACGGCAGGGGTGAATCACCACGCCGACGAGGAGCAGAGCGTTTTCCCGCGCCTGGTACAGGCGGCGGGGACGGAAGCGGCGACCCTGACCGCCGACCTCGAGCGCGAGCACCGCGAGCTCGCACACGCCTGGGCGCACATGCGTCCGTTGCTGGTCGGCATCGCGGCGGGACAGCGTGCGAATCTCTCGCCGCGCGACGTGCTCGCGCTACGCGAGGCCTACGCGCGCCATATCGCGCTCGAGGAACAGCAGCTGCTTCCGCTGGCAAGGACGTCCCTGGACGCCGACGCCCTCCGGATCATCGGCGAGGAAATGGCGAAGCGCCGCAACGTCGACGTGACCGGGGAGCGCCTTGCGATGTAATTGCTACAGGCGTCCGAGCAGCAACAGCACGATGAGCAGGATCAATACCGCGCCCACGACGCCGCTCGGCATGTATCCCCAGCCGCGGCTGTAGGGCCACGCAGGCACGGTGCCGATGAGGAGCAGGATGACCAGGACGAACAGGATGGTTCCGAGGGCCATGAATGCGTTCTCCGTGGTGACGGCGGGCTTTCGCAGCATTCGTGCCAGGCGGTGAACGGCGATGGCGGCGCGCAAGCCTCCCAAGGAGAACACCGACGCGTTCGCGGCGCTGCGCGCGGCAATGCAGGCCTGTCGCGGGTGTGATCTTTACAAGAACGCGACGCAGGTCGTGCCGGGTGAAGGCAACGAGCACGCCCCGATCATGTTCGTCGGCGAGCAGCCGGGCGACGTCGAGGACCGCGAGGGCCATCCGTTCGTGGGTCCCGCCGGCAGGCTCCTCGACCGCGCGCTCGACGAAGCGGGCATCGACCGGAGCAAGGTGTTCGTCACCAATGCGGTGAAGCACTTCTCCTGGGAGCCGCGCGGCAAGCGCCGCATCCACAAGAAGCCGACGTTGAAGCAGGTCGCGGCGTGCATCGACTGGCTGCATTCCGAGATCCGGCTCGTGCGGCCGCGGATCATCGTGTGCCTGGGCGCAACGGCAACGCAGGCGCTGCTCGGGCCGAAGGTGAAGGTGACGCAGGCGCGCGGCACGTTCGTCGAAAGCGAGCTCCCGGCGCACGTGCTCGTGACCGTGCATCCTTCGTCCATCCTGCGCGGCGATCCGGAAGACCGGGCGCGTGCCTTCACCGCGTTCGTGAACGACCTGAAGCAGATCGCGAAGCGGATGTAGGCCTCGCACGCTGCCGCTCGATCAGGCGCAGCATCGTTGCAATGGTGATGGTGCTGAATGTCGCGCGCGCGATGTCGTCGATCTCGGCGAGCACCGTCAGCAAGGCGCGCCCGACCGGCGTGCCTTCGCCCGGATCGCGTCCCGCCGCTGCCGGCGTCAGCTCCTCGAAATGCATCATGACATCGAGCAGCGTGAGCCGACGCGGATTGCCGGCGAAACGATAGCCGCCGCCGGCACCGCGCACGGAATCGAGAATGCCGGCACGCGCAAGCTCGGCCAGCACCTTGGCGAGGTGATGCGCGGAGACGCCGTACTTGCCTGCGATTTCCGCGGCCGTGACGTGACGCGAGGGATCGGCCGCCGATTCCAGCACGCTGTAAAGCGCAAGCGAGGTGTTCTTCTGCAGCTTCAGCGCGCTGCCCCTGGTCCGCGCTTCAAAGCGGCATCAGTCGAGCGACATCTCGAGCGGAATGAAGGGCCCGGCCATCATGCCCTGGCTGCGAAAGAACGACAGCACGAGCCGGTTCTCCGGCGAGAGCATGGTGCGCACGGTGCGTACGCCCGCGGTCCGAAACCCGGCGCAGATCGCGTCGAGCAGGCGCGCGCCGACGCCCGATAGTCGCGCACCGGGCGCGACGTCGATCGCGAACACCCAGCCACACGGCGGCGATCCGAACTCCCAGTCGCGGATCTCGCCGATGACGAAGCCCACGACGCGCGCACCCGCCGCTGCCACGAGGAACTGCCGGCCGTGCGTTTCGTCGCGTCCATAGCGGCGGTGAATGGATTCCCAGTAGGCGCGCTTCTCGAGGCCGGTCACCGTTGCATCGATCGCGATCACCTCGTCGAGGTCGCGCTTTCGCACCGGCCGGATCTCCACGGCGGCGGCCGCGGCAGGCCGCCGCGGCGAACCTTTCACGCGCTTTGGCGGCGCGCCGATCGCATCCTGCGCATTTGAATTCAAACGCTGATCCACATCAATTCGCTTTTCGGCATCGGAGTACCAGAATCCCGAACACTTGCGATTGTAAGCACAACGCGTCGGCAACGCGAGCGAAGGAGGCACATGAAGGCGACACTCGGCCCCGGTCTCGAATCGACCGCGCGAATCACGGTGGACAGGGAGCGCACGATCGGCTTCATGGGCGAAGCCGCGCGCGTGTACGCGACGCCCATGCTCGTGCGCGACGTGGAGGTCGCCTGTCGCGAGCTACTTCTCGCTCATCTCGATCCGGGAGAGGATTCGGTCGGCACCCGCGTGGAGCTCGATCATCTCGCGCCGACACTGCTCGGCATGGCCGTCGAGATCACGGTGCGCGTAGTGGAGGTGAAAGGCCGCGCCATCACCTTCGAGGTGTCCGGGCGCGACAGCGTCGACGCGATCTGCCGCGGCAAGCATCACCGCTTCGTGGTGGATGTGAATTCCACCGCGCAACGCCTTGCCGGCAAGCGCGAGAAGGCCGCGGTCACCCCGTAGTGTCATGAATGCAATGCGCGCCGCCGCGCAGCACGTGCCGACGTACTGCTACCAGTGCGTCGCCGGCCCCGACCTGCTCAAGGTCAAGGTGGTGGACGGCGTCGCGACCGAGGTCGAGCCCAACTTCTGCGCGGCACAGATTCATCCCGGCGGCGGACGCGTCTGCGTGAAAGCGTACGGCCTCGTGCAGAAGACGTACAACCCGCATCGCGTGCTGACGCCGATGCGCCGCACCAATCCGAAGAAAGGCCGGGGCGAAGATCCAGCATTCGTGCCGATCTCGTGGGACGAGGCGTTCGACCTCATTGCCGCGCGTCTCGGCGCGGTGCGGGCGCAGGGCCTCACCGATGAATCCGGTTATCCACGCGTCGCGGTGAGCTTCGGCGGCGGCGGGACTCCCCAGTCCTACATGGGCACCTTCCCCGCGTTTCTTTCGGCGTGGGGGCCGCTCGACATGGGCTTCGGCTCGGGCCAGGGCGTGAAGTGCTATCACTCGGAGCACCTGTACGGCGAATACTGGCATCGCGCCTTCACCGTCTCGCCCGACACGCCGCTCACCGAATACCTCATCTCCTGCGGCGCCAATGTCGAAGCCTCGGGCGGAGTGGTGGGCGTCTGGCGTCACGCCGAGGCGCGCGTGCGCGGCATGAAGCGCGTGCAGGTCGAGCCGCATCTGTCCGTCACCGGCGCGTGCTCGGCGCAATGGGTGCCGATCAAGCCCAAGACGGATGCGGCGTTCCTGTATGCGTTATTGCACGTGCTGTTGTGCGACACGCCGCGCAGGCGTCTCGATGTCGATTTTCTTGCGCGCCGCACCGCCTCGCCCTATCTCGTGGGCGGGCATGGCTATTACATGCGCGATCGCGCGACGCGCAAGCCCCTGGTATGGGATTGCAATCGTGCTCGTGCGGTGCCCTTCGACACGCCCGATATCGTCGAAGCGCTGGAAGGACACTACGGGGTCGATGGCATCGAGCTCGGACCCGACGGCGACGTGCTCGCCGACGGCGTGTGCACGGCCGATACCGCGTTCACGAGGCTGGTCGCGCACATGCGGCCCTACACGCCGGAGTGGGCGCAAGGCATCTGCGAAGTTCCGGCACCCACCATGCGCAAGATCGCGCAGGAGTATGTCGACCATGCGCACGTCGGCGAGACGATCGAGATCGAAGGCCAGACACTCCCGTTCCGCCCCGTGGCGGTGAGCCTCGGCAAGACGGTCAACAACGGCTGGGGCGGTTACGAATGCGTGTGGGCGCGCACCATGCTCGCCGCGGTCGTGGGTGCACTCGAAGTCCCCGGCGGCACGCTGGGTACGACCGTGCGTCTCAACAAGCCGCTCGGCGAGCGCCTGAAAAGCGCCAAGCCCGGCGAGGACGGCTTCATGGCGAGCGCGCTCAACACCACGCGCAAGGGTGAGTGGAAGCCGCAGCCGAACATCCGCAACGCGTATCGCACGATGGTGCCTCTCGCCGCGGACGGTCCCTGGAGCCAGGCGCTGGGCCCGACCCATTTCTCGTGGATGTTCCTCGACGAGACACCGAAGGGCCTGCCGCGCGTGACGCTACCCGACGTGTGGTTCGTCTATCGCACCAATCCCGCGATCTCGTTCTGGGACACCCCCGCCATCACCCAGAAGATGACGCGCTTCCCGTTCGTCGTGGCGTTCGCGTACACGCACGACGAGACGAATCATTTCGCCGACGTGCTGCTGCCGGACGCGACCGATCTCGAGAGCCTGCAGCTCATTCGCATCGGCGGGTCGAAGTTCGTCGAGCAGTTCTGGGATCACCAGGGTTTCGCGTTGCGCCAGCCTGCCGTGGACGCGCGCGGCGAGGCACGCGACTTCACCGACATCGCCACCGAGCTCGCGCACCGCACGGGCCTGTACGACAAGTACGTCGCGGCCATCAATCGCGGCGCGGGCGGCGTGCCGCTCAAGACTGCGCAATGGGACTTCTCGCTCGCGCCGGACCGCACCCACGGCCGCGAGGAGATCTGGGACGCGGTGTGCCGCGCCGCGAGCGCCGAGCTCTCGGAAGGTGCGGACGTGCACGACCTCGAGTGGTGGAAGGAGCATGGCCTCGCCACCAGGCCGTTCCCGCGCACCGACTGGTATCTCTATCCCACCATGGCAGCGCAAGGCATGCGCTTCGAGCTTCCGTACCAGGAGCGGCTGCAGCGCGTGGGCGTCGAGCTCGGGCGCCGCCTGCACGAGCACGACATGCACTGGTGGGATCGCCAGCTCGACGAATACCAGGCGCTACCGCAGTGCAAGGACTTCCCGGCCGAATGGGAGAAGGCGATCGTGCAGATGGGTGGCCGTCCCGCCGATTATCCGTTCTGGCTGCTGACCGCGCGCAGCATGCAGTACGCATGGGGTGCGAACGTCGGCATGCAGCTCATCAAGGAAGTCGCCGACAACGTCGCCGGGCATCGCGGCGTGATCATGAACGGCACGGCGGCGGCAAGGCTCGGCATCACCGAAGGCGATTCCATCGTGATCGCCACACCCCGGCGCAGCGTGCATGCGAAAGTCGTGCTGCGCCAGGGCATCCGCCCCGACACGCTGCTCCTGATCGGCCAGTTCGATCATTGGGCGACACCGCACGCCAAGGACTTCGGCGTGCCGAGCATGAATGCGCTCACCCCGATGTCGATGGAGCTGACCGACGCCACCGGCTCGGGGGCGGACATCGTGCGGGTGCAGGTCACGAGGAAAGTCGCGCCATGACGCGATGGGTGATGGTGGCGGATCTGCGCCGGTGCATCGGCTGCCAGACCTGCACCGCCGCGTGCCGGCAGGCGAACGGCACGCCGCCCGGGGTGCAATGGCGACGCGTGATCGACGTCGAGCTCGGCGAGTTTCCCGACGTGCAGCGCGCGTTTCTTCCGGTCGGCTGCCAGCATTGCGACGAGCCCGCGTGCATGGACGTGTGCCCGACCCAAGCGACCACCAAGCGCGCCGACGGCATCGTGGCGATCGATTACGACCTTTGCATCGGCTGCGCCTACTGCGCCGTCGCCTGCCCGTACCAGGCGCGCTATCGCTCGAGCCGTCCGACCTATGCGTATGGCGTCCCGACCGACAACGAGCGCCAGACCGACGATCCGCGCCGCATCGCGGTCGCCACCAAATGCACGTTCTGTGTCGATCGCATCGACGCGGGGCTGGCCAAGGGCCTGACACCCGGCGTCGACGCCGAAGCCACGCCGGCATGCGTGAATGCGTGCATCACCCAGACCCTCGCGTTCGGCGACGTCGAGGATCCGCAGAGCAATGTCGCGCAGCTCCTGGCAACGCATCGTCATTTCCGCATCCACGAGGAGCTCGGCACCGGTCCCGGCTTCTACTACCTGTGGGACAAGGCATGAGCGCGCCCAAAGATGTGGCGTATGGTGCTGCGCCGTGGCGGCAGACGAGCTGGGACGCGCGCGCCGCGGGCAATTTCATCGGCGGTGGCACCGGCGCCGGGTTGATCGTGTTCACGGTGGTTGCGAGCGCCAGCGGAATGGTGCGCACGGGACTCCTCCTGATCGGCCTCGTGCTGGTCGCGGCGGGCCTCGCGAGTGTGGCGCTCGAGATGGGCCGACCGCTTCGGGCGATGAACGTGTTCCGGCATCCGCGCCGCTCCTGGATGTCGCGCGAGGCCATCGCTGCACTGCTGCTCGCGATCTTCACCCTCGCAGCATGTTCGGGTTATCGGGTCGACATGCTCGCCGCAGCGCTCGCCTTGCTGTTCGTCTATTGCCAGGCGCGCCTGCTGCAGGCGGCCAAGGGCATTCCGGCGTGGCACGAACCGCGCATCGTGCCGCTGCTCGTGACGATGTCATTGGTGGAGGGCGCCGGTCTCTTCTGGTTGCTGGCGCCACTGCACAGGAGCGGCGGCACGCGGCTGCTGCTCGGCTTCGCCGCTCTCTTGCTGCTGCGGGCGGTGCTTTGTCATACCTACCGACAGCGCGTCAACGACGCTTCGCCCGCCGCTGGCGCCGCGCTTGGCACCGCCGTGCGCGTCCTCGCGATCGGCGGAACGCTCGTGCCGATCGTGCTGATCGCCCTCGCGGTGTGGCTGCCCTACTCCGCTGCCATGCAGGCCATCGCGCTTGCCGGCGTGCTCGCGTGGATCGCGGGAGCGTGGCTCAAGCTCGCGATCGTGACCCGCGCCGGATTCAACCGTGGATTCACGCTGCCCGCCCTGCCGGTGCGCGGCACGCGAGCCTGACGTCGCGCACGACTCGCGACAGGAGGAGAACATGGGTGCCACCACGATGACCGAAGCTGCAACCCTCGCCGGTTCCGGCGTGAGCGTTGCCGCCGGCGGGCGCGGATTGACGCGCCACTTCTTTCATCACAACGCCGAGACCATGTCGCGCGATCGGCTCGCGATGCTGCAGCTCGAGCGGCTGCGTCTCACCGCGCGCAACGCATTCGACAACGTGCCGCTGCATCGCATGCGCTTCCAGCAGCTCGGGCTCGATCCCTCGGACATCACCGAGCTCGACGACATCCGCTGCCTGCCATTCACCACCAAGGCCGACCTTCGCGACGGCTATCCGTTCGGGCTTTTTGCGCGCGGACAAGGCGACGTGGTGCGCATTCATGCTTCGTCCGGGACCACCGGCAAGCCCACCGTCGTGGGCTATACCGCACGCGACATCGACACCTGGGCCGATCTCATGGCGCGCTGTCTCTCCTGCGCCGGCGCGAGGCGCGGCGACGTCGTGCACAACGCATACGGCTATGGACTTTTCACCGGCGGTCTCGGTGCGCACTATGGCGCGGAACGGCTGGGAGCGACCGTCGTGCCGGTCTCCGGCGGCGCGACCGAGCGGCAGGTCGCGCTGATCATCGACTTCGAGGCGCGCGTGCTGTGCGCGACGCCTTCGTATGCGCTCGCCATCGCGGATGTCGCCGAACGCGAAGGCGTCGATCTTCGCACGAGCAAGCTCGAAATCGGGCTCTTTGGCGCCGAGCCATGGAGCGACGCGATGCGGCGCGAGATCGAGGCGCGCATCGGGCTGCGGGCGGTCGACATCTACGGCCTGTCCGAGATCATGGGGCCGGGCGTGGCCTGCGAATGCGAGCACCAGGCCGGCTTGCACGGCTGGGAGGATCACTTTTTGTTCGAAGTCATCGATCCCGACAGCGGCGAGCCGGTGCCCGAGGGCGATGCCGGCGAGCTCGTGATCACGACCCTCACGAAGGAAGCGCTGCCGATGCTGCGCTACCGCACGCGCGACATCACGCGCGTGACGAGCGAGCCCTGCGCGTGCGGCCGCACTCACCTTCGCATCCTGCGCATCACCGGTCGCAACGACGACATGCTGATCATTCGTGGGGTCAACGTGTACCCATCGCAGATCGAGGCGGTGCTGGTCGGGCGGCCGGGTGTCGCGCCGCATTACCAGGTCGTCATCGAGCGCCGCGGCAGCCTCGATCACGTCACGGTCGAGGTCGAGGCGCAGCCCGGTGTCCGGGCAGATCAGCACCCGACCCTATCCCGCGATGTCGCGCATCACATCAAGTCGCTGGTCGGCATCAGCACCGAGGTCGCGGTGAAAGCGCCCGGCACGATCCCGCGCTCCCAGGGCAAGGCCGTGCGCGTGCGCGATCTGCGCAACGGCTAGGACATCGACATGGCCAGGCGCCTGCTGACTCTTACCGTCAATGGCCGCGCGCGCGAGGATGCGGTCGCCGATCACGAGCTCCTGGTCGACTACCTGCGCAACACGCTGGAGCTCACCGGCACCAAGCAAGGCTGCGATGGCGGCGAATGCGGTGCGTGCACGGTGCTGATCGACGGCGAGCCGCGGCTTGCGTGCATCACGCTGGCCGCCACCTGCGAAGGGCGCCGCATCGAGACGATCGAAAGCATCGCGACCGCCGGCCGCCTGAGCCGACTGCAGCAGGCGTTCCATGAAAAGCTCGGCACGCAATGCGGCTTCTGCACCCCGGGAATGATCATGGCCGCGGAAGGTCTCCTGCGGCGCAACCCGAATCCGGACGAGCGCGAGATCCGCGAGGCGCTGTCGGGCAATCTCTGTCGCTGCACCGGCTACGTGAAGATCGTGGAATCGGTGCAAGCGGTGGCAGGAGATTAGGGTGGCGCGCACTCGTGTCGTCGGGCAGCGCACGCCCCTCATCGACGGCGTGCAGAAGGTCACCGGACGTGCGCAGTACACGGCGGACCTCCCGATCGCGCATGCCCTGGTCGGACGGATCCTGAGAAGCCCCGTCGCGCATGGTGTCATCCGCCGGATCGACACCACGGCGGCACGCGCGATCTCCGGCGTGCGCGCGGTGATCACCGGCGAGGATTTCGCGGCACCGTACGGCGTGATTCCGATCGCGCAGAACGAGTGGCCGCTGGCGCGCGACAAGGTGCGCTACCGCGGCGAGCCTCTGGTCGCGGTCGCTGCCGTCGATGCCGCCACCGCGGAGGCTGCGCTGGCGGCAATCACGTTCGAAATCGAACCGCTGCCGGCGTACTTCGGTGCCGCCGACGCACGTGCCGACTCCGCCGTGCTGCTGCACGACAGGAAGAAAGGCAACATCGAGCGCGAGGTCGATCAGCTCTTCGGCGATGTCGAGGGCGGCTTCGCCGCGGCGGATCTCGTGCGCGAGCAGACCTTCCATTACGCCGAGGTGACGCACGGCCAGATGGAGCTCAATGCCTCGATCGTCGAATACGATGCGGTCGAGGATCGCCTGATCTCCCACTCGGTCACGCAGGTGCCGTATTACCTGCACCTCACGATCGCGCAATGTCTCGGCATCGACACCGCGAAGGTGCGGGTGGTGAAGCCCTTCGTCGGCGGCGGCTTCGGTCACCGCGTCGAGCCCCTCAATTTCGAGCTGGTGAATGCGGCGCTGGCGCGCGCGGCGGGCGACACCGTGCGGATGGACCTCTCCCGCGAGGACGGCTTCCTCACTCATCGCGGTCGTCCTGAAACCGACATTCGCCTGAAGCTCGGCATGAAGAAATCGGGCGAGATCACCGCCGTGGATTGCGAGATCGTGCAGCGCGGTGGCGCCTACGGCGGCTACGGCCTGGTGACCATCCTCTATGCGGGCGCGCTGCTGCACGCGCTTTATCGCATTCCGGCGGTCAAGTATCGCGGCCATCGCGTCTACACCAACACGCCACCGTGCGGCGCGATGCGCGGGCATGGTGCCGTCGATGCGCGGCACGCCTTCGAGGCGATGCTCGACATCATGGCACGCGAGCTCGGGCTCGATCCGTTCGCGGTACGACGCGCGAATCTGATCGCGCCGCCCTGGCGCACGATCAACGATCTGCAGGTCAACTCCTACGGCATTCCCGAATGTCTCGACCGGGTGGAGCGGGCATCGGGATGGAAGACCCGGCGCGGCAAGCTTCCGCGCGGCCGCGGGCTCGGCCTCGCCTGCTCGCACTACGTGTCGGGATCGGCCAAGCCCGTCCATTGGAGTGGCGAGCCGCACGCGGTCGTCAATCTCAAGCTCGATTTCGATGGCGGCATCACGCTCTTGACCGGCGCCGCCGACATCGGCCAGGGCTCCTCGACCCTGCTCGCGCAGGTCGTCGCGGAGGTGCTCGAGATCCCGCTGCTGCGCATACGCGTGATCGCCGGCGACAGCGCATTGACACCCAAGGACAACGGCTCGTACTCGTCGCGCGTGTCCTTCATGGTGGGCAATGCGGCCTTGAATGCCGCCCAGGAGTTGAAGCGCATCCTCCTGGCCGCGGCAGCGCGCAAGCTCGAGGCGAGTGTGGACGACATCGATTGGGAGGGGGAGCACTGTCGCGTGGCCGGCACCGAGCGCGTGATCGCTTTCGACGCCATCGTCGAGGCGGCACTCGCCGATGCCGGCACGCTGACGGTGAAGGGAACGTGGTCGACCCCGCCCGAGACGCAGGGCGGCAAGTTCCGGGGCGCAGCGGTGGGATCGACCGCCGCGTTCTCGTATGCCGCGCAGGTCGTCGAAGTCGCGGTCGATGAAGAGACCGGCGAAGTGAAGGTCGAGCACGTGTGGGTCGCGCACGATTGCGGTTACGCGATCAATCCCCTCGCGGTGGAAGGCCAGGTGCAAGGTGCCGTGTGGATGGGCATGGGCCAGGCGCTCGCCGAGGAGACGCGCTACCACGACGGGCTGCCGCTGCACGCCAGCATGCTCGACTACCGCATCGCGACCAGCGCCGACACACCACCCATCGACGTCGAGCTCGTCGAGACGCACGATCCACTCGGTCCATTCGGCGCCAAGGAAGCGAGCGAAGGCGCGCTGCACGGCTTCGCTCCCGCGCTCACCAACGCGATCTACGACGCGATCGGCCTGCGCCTGAACGAGCTCCCTGCCTCGCCCGACCGCGTGCTCGACGCGATCCAGGCGCGATCGCGCGAAGAACGCCTGCGCGCACGGCGTCGCGCCAAGGACCTGCAGCCCGTCGCGAGCTGACGATGGAATCGATGCTTCCGTTCGTGCTGAGACAGCCCCCCACGGTGGCCGAAGCCGCGCGGCTTCTGTCAGCGCTTCCCGACGCGCGCGTGCTCGCCGGGGGCACGGATCTCGTGCCGAACCTGCGGCGGCGTATCGACCGCCCTGCGGTGCTGATCGACGTGCACGCGATTCCCGAGCTCGCTGCCATTCGCCACGACGGCGCCCGACTCGTGCTGGGCGCGGGCGTGACGCTTGCCAGCGTGGCCGCCAATGAACGCATCGCGCAGCGCTATCTCGCCCTCGCGCAAGCGGCGCGCAGCGTTGCCGCGCCCGGTCATCGCGCTGCAGCGACCATCGGCGGCAATCTCTGTCTCGACACGCGCTGCGTGTTCTACAACCACAGCGAATGGTGGCGCGAGGCCAATGGCTACTGTCTCAAGCGCGGCGGCGATGTCTGCCACGTCGCGCCGCAGGGCGAGCGCTGCCATGCCGCGTATTCGGGCGACCTCGCGGCGGCGTTGCTCGCGCTCGATGCCGAGGTGGAGATCGTTTCCACCCGCGGCCGCCGTGCCATGCCGCTGGACGCTCTGTACCGGGACGATGGCGCGGCGCACCTGACCCTCGCGCGCGACGAGCTGCTCGTGCAGGTGCGCATCCCCGCCCCGGCCGCGCGCTCGCTGTCGGGCTATCGCAAGTCCCGCGTGCGAGGTGCGATCGACTTCCCGCTCGCGGGCGTCGCCTGCGCGCTCGCGATGCGCGACGGCGTCGTTTCGCAGCTGCGCATCGCGATCACCGGTGCCAATTCGCGCCCCATCGTGCTCGCCGACACCGATGCGTTGCTCGGACGCGCGGTGGACGACGCGCTCCTCGCCGCACTGACCAAGCTCGTGCAGAAGCAGGTGAGCCCCATGCGCACGACGCTGGTGCAGGCCAATCATCGCCGTCAGGTCGCCGCGGTGCTCGCGCGTCGCCTCGTCGCCGAGCTCGCGCATGCAGGCCTCGCGCCCACGCAGGTCACATGACCACGAATGCGGCACACGTGCTCCTCTCCGGTCACGACCGGCAGCGGGTGGCGTTCGTGTGCGGCGACGACAGCATCACGTACGGCGCGCTGATCGAGTCGGTGGCACGCGCTGCCCGCGCATGGAGCGTACGCGGCCTCGGCCGCGGCGAGCGTGTCGCCATCAAGCTTGCGGACAGCATCGACTGGGTGATCGCCTACCTGGGCGTGATCTGGTCGGGCGGTGTGGCGGTCGGGGTGAACCCGCGCATCCCGGAGGACGACTGGAGCTACATCGTGCGGGAAGGCGCGTTCAGGTTCGTGCTGCACGATGACGATGCGGCCTCGCCCGCGCTCGGTGCACGCAGTGTCGCGCGCGACGATTTTCGCGGCGAGATCGCGCGCGCAGCACCGATGCCGGCAACGGCGATGCACGAGGACGAGCCCTGCTTCTGGTGTCACTCGTCCGGCAGCAGCGGGCGCCCCAAGGCCGTGGTGCATGCGCACCGGTTCGCCTCGCAAGTGCATCGCGTGGCGGTGGATCTGCTCGGCATTACGGAACACGATCGCCTGTTCGCGAGCTCCAAGCTTTTCTTCGCCTATCCGCTGGGCAACAGCTTCTTTGCCGGGATGAAGATCGGGGCGACGGTCGTGCTCGACCCGCAATGGCCGACCGCGCAGAGCGTGGCGGAAACCGTCATGCGACATCGGCCGACGGTGCTGTTCAGCGTGCCGGCGCTCTACCGCAACCTGATCAAGGCGGGTCTCGCGCGCACGCTTGGCGAGCATCTGCGCGTGTGCGTGTCGGCGGGCGAGGCACTGCCGCCGAGCCTGCGCGAGGAGTGGATGAAGCAGACCGGCATCACCATTGCGAACGGCTTCGGCGCGTCCGAAACGTTGAGCCTGGTGCTGTTCAACCGCGGTGAGGGCGATGCGCTCGAGCCGACCCCCGGTGTCGAAATCACGCCGTGCCATCGCGATCGGAGCAGCGCTCCGACCCGTCTCGAGATCCGCGGGCCGATGGTCGCGCTGGGTTACTGGAACCGACCCGACGCGCAGGCCGAGCATTTTCGCGATGGAGCTTTCATTCCGGGCGACCTGTTCGTCGCAACCGACGATCGCCGCTGGCGCTTTGCCGGACGCGAGGATTCGCTGGTCAAGATCAATGGGCGTTGGGTCGATCTCGTCGCACTCGAGGAACGCCTGTGCCTCACCTGCTTCGGCATTCGCGAAGGCGCGGTGATCGCGGCGCCCGACGCCGACGGCGTGCCGGCGATCGCGTTCTACTACTCCCCCCGATCGGAAGTCGAAGCGTGCTGCGCGGACTGCGTGCAGCGGTGCGCGCAGGCGCTCCCGTCCTATCAGCGTCCGCGATGGCTGCGCCCGCTGCCGGCGCTGCCGCGCACGCCGACCGGCAAGCTCCTGCGCCGCAAATTGCTCGATCTGCACTGCGCACAGGAGGTCGAGCAAGAGCCCGCCACCGGCGCCATGGGGCGAGCCTCATGATCGCGCCGGTCCTCGCTCTCTCGCGCGTCGATCGCGTGCTGACGGCGACCTTGTGCCGGCCACCGGTCAACGCCCTCGATGCGACCGTGATCGACGCGCTGCAGCAGGCGATCGACCTGGCGAGTGCCGATGAAGACATCGCGGTGCTGCATCTGCGCAGCGATCAGAAAGCCTTTTGCGCGGGCGCGGATCTCGCGCTCATGCATGAATGCTTCGCCACGCGCGAGGGCACGCGCAACATGGTCGTCCTGGTCGAGCGCATGCAGCGCGTATTCGCAGCGCTCGAGAATGCGCCGGTGGTCAGCATCGCGGAAATCGGGGGTGCTGCCATCGGCGGCGGCCTCGAGCTCGCACTGGCCTGCGATCTGCGCGTAGCGGCGACCGAAGCGAAGCTTGGATTGTCGGAAGCGCGCCTGGGACTGCTGCCGGCAGCCGGCGGCACGCAGCGTCTCACGCGGGTTGCGGGGGTGGGCACCGCGAAGCGCCTGATCCTGACCGCCGAGCTCGTCGATGGCCGTGAAGCCTCGCACCTGGGTCTCGTGCAATGGTGCCGGCCGCGCGTCGAGCTTTTTGCATTCGCGGCCGATCTCGCGCAACGCATCGCCGCGCACCCCAAGGCCGCGCTCGTGGCCAACAAGCGCTGCATCGCCGCCGAATCCGATCCGTGGAGCGACGGCTTCGCCGAAGAGGTCGCCGCGACGCGCAGGCTCTACCAGGAAGCTGAAACCCGACGCAAGGTCGTCGAATTCCTCGCGGGCTCGGCCCGCTGAACGCATTCAGGAGACGCACATGAGTTTCGAGGGCAAGATCGCGGTAGTGACTGGCGGCGCGTCCGGGATCGGGCAGGCCACGGCCGAAGCGCTGGCGAAGGAAGGCGCCACGGTCATCGTGGCCGACATCAACGTCGAGGGCGGACAGAAGGTTGCGAGCGCGATTCACGCGTCCGGCGGCAAGGCCGACTTCTTCAAGCTCGATGTGACGAGCGATGCCGCGGTGAACACCTTCGCGCAGGACGTAGAGGCGAAGTACGGCCCGGTGGACATCATCGTCAATGGCGCCGGCTGGGGCGCGACCAAGCCGTTCTGGGAGGGCACGAACGATTTCTGGGACAAGCTGGTCAACCTGAACTTCGTGGGCCCGATGAAGCTGGTGCGGGCACTCCTGCCCAAGATGATGGAGCGCGGCAGCGGCAGGATCGTGAACATCGCAAGCGACGCCGGACGCGTGGGCAGCCTCGGCGAGACCGTGTATTCGGGCACCAAGGGCGCGCTCATTGCGTTCACCAAATCCCTCGCCCGCGAGACAGCGCGCTACAACATCCACGTCAATTGCGTCTGCCCGGGCCCGACGGAGACACCGCTCATGGCGGCCGTGCCCGAGAAGGTCACCGAAGCGCTCAAGAAAGCCATTCCGTTCCGACGGCTGGGCAAGCCGGCTGAGGTCGCCCATGCGGTCGTCTTTTTCGCCGACGACCGATCGAGTTACATTACCGGCCAGGTGTTGAGCGTGAGCGGCGGCCTGACGATGGCGGGCTAGACTTCTTCCATCCTTTAAAAGGCAACTCCAAATGAAACAGGTCAGGCTCGCCGATTACAAGGCGCAACATTTCAGCTACGCCGTCGACGGCAAGGTCGCCACGATCACGCTCAATCGTCCCGATCGCAAGAATCCGCTCACGTTCGACTCCTACGGCGAGCTGCGCGACCTCTTTCGCGAGATGGTGTACGCGACCGACGTGAAGGCGGTCGTATTCACCGGCGACGGCGGCAATTTCTGCTCCGGCGGAGACGTG
>Ga0070741_10011196_pt1 | contig 16628 bp, 23 predicted proteins | sample Coa_R1_4_FD_66440 | JGI IMG/M metagenome (GOLD analysis project Ga0070741, IMG submission 66440) | Surface soil microbial communities from Centralia Pennsylvania, which are recovering from an underground coalmine fire - Coalmine... | ecosystem: Environmental > Terrestrial > Soil > Unclassified ...
AATTTTTGCGCGGCCTTGTCGCTCTCGGCCGTGAGGCGGATCGTCTCGAACGCGATCTTGTTCTCCGCGGTTCCGAGGGCCGCGATGCGGCCGGTCAACTGCATGACCAAATCGCTCAGCGCGGTGTAGTCTTGCAGCTTGCCGGCGTCGGGCAGCATCCCGCCGGTCTTATCCATCTCTTCAGTGAGGGAGGCAATCAGCTTGCGCTGATCTTCCAGGATCTTGGTGAAGCCAGTGCGCTGCTCGATCTCCTTCCGCATCACCTCGACGTTGGCCAACCCGAAGGTCGCCACTTTCTCCACATCGAGCGCCATCTCGCCCAGCGCTTTGGCAAATGCGGAGACCGGGCTCTCGCGCAGAAGCTGAAACCACGCGCCGAACCCGAGGATTGCGTCTTTGATGCGCGGGATTAATACGCTGCCGACCTCGCGGCTGACCGCGGTGAGCGACGCGGTGAGCGATTTCATCGCGATCTCGAATGCTTTCGCGTCCTGGGCGGCCTGCTGATTGAAATAGAGACCCAGCGTTTTCGCCTGCTCGATCGCCGGCCCGTATCCCTCCTCGGCCAGCATCTTCAGCGTCTCGATGTTGGTCATCCACCCGCGGCCAAGCAGGGCCTGAAGCGCGAGATTGCGCTCGCCCGTGTCATTGAGCGCGAAAACTCGCTGGAGGACGATCTGGAGCCGCTCATCCATCGGCTTCAGCCCCAGGTCGGTGAGCGCCTGCGTGCTGCCCATCACGCGCGTGAGGACCGCGCCAGCCTGGCCCGCGGGATTCTGAATCGCCATCTGCAGGTTGCGGCCGGCGCGGCCGAGCGACATCGACAGCGAATCGAAATTTTCTCCGGTGATTTTTGTGATTGCCATCAGGCCAGAGAGCGACTCCGCCGAGAGCCCGGTGCGCTCGCTCGCCTCGAAGATTTGCGCTCCGTACTGCGCGGCATGCTCAGCGGCCTCAAACAGCGCCGCGCCAAGCGCCACCGCTCCCGCGGCAAGGGCGGCGGTGACGCCAGTCAGCGCGCCGGCGACGGTCGTGAGATCCCCAAACGTCCTGTTCGACCAGTTTTTGAATTCATCGGCGATGCCGGACAGGTCCTTACTCAGCAGCGTGCGGAAACGCTGGATGTTTTCCGATGCGTCATCGGTGTTCGCGGCGATGGTGAAAAGCAGGTTCGCTGTCGAGTCAAAAGGCATCGATCACGGCTCCTCGCCGAGCACCAACATGCGGCCGGCCGGCGCAACCGGCTGCGCGGCCTCGATCATGTCGCGCGCCACCACCGCGCCTGCCAGGTCAATCGCCAGAGCCAGCACTGGGTCCTCGATCGCCATCAGCGCCGACGGGCGCGCGTGAAAGCATCGCGCTGTCGCCACCAGGGCCTGCATCTGCTCGCCGGCGACGAAAGGCTGCGAGGCTTTCGGCCTCTTGCCTCCTCAGCGCCCACGACAGAATAAACTCCGTGTCCTCGTCCGGAATATCCGCCGGATGGATCTCCTCGGGCCCCTGCGGATCGAGGCTAATGCGGGGCTGCACGCAGCAATATTCGAGGATCTGCCTGCACACGGCCGCCACGTCGGCCACGCGCATGGCCTCCTGCTTCGGAGTCTCACCGGCCGCGGCGGCGGCGAGCGATACTGGCAGCCGCTGCCACATGGCGAGCTGCACGACGTCCGGACGCCGTGCGAGAATCCGCATCCCGCTCGGCAGCTCGAGGTCCTGCGCGCCCGCTAGTGCGGCCTTGCGCGCCAGCGCGCGCCACTGCGAAGCTGTCGGCATCGGCCTACACCGTTTCGTACACGATGCCGACAGCCTTTCCCGGCGACCGCGTGAAGTCGTAGGTCGCCGAGAACTTTACCTTGTAGAAACTTGGCTTCTTCCGCGTGATCGTCAGCAGCGGCGGAGAGACCATCGCTACGGCTCGAAAGATCACGGAGACCCAGTATTTCGTCGCGTCTGCTTTTTTCGGCGTAATCGCGGCATAGCAGCCCACCGGAACGACGTTGATGCCGCCGACGGTGATCTGGTCGTAGCCGGCAGCGTTTGATTCAGTCGCCACGCCGATAGCGCGCTGAAAGTTGGCGGCCGAAGACTGCGCCAGTTCCGCTTCGATCGTCATGTCCATCGCCTCGACGAAGTAATCCACCGGGGCGTCGAACTGGTCAAGCTCGATCGGTTGAATTTTGGGCGTCACCGCCACCACGATGGGGCCCGAGGCGGCGCCCAGATGAATCGACCCGGGGTGCGCCGTCGAATCGGGCGTGCCGTCCGGCGCCAGCGTCAGACGCGGCGAGGCATCGGTGGGGGCCTGACCGATGAACCATAGGTCACCCGGCCCCTGTTGAATTTGAGCAACATCAAGAGACTTCGGCGTTCCTGCCATCTACCTCCTCCTTATGCCTTTCCTCGATGGCGATCAGCGCGTGTGCGTAGCGCCTCGCCTGCTCTAAAGTAAGATCGGCCACCTGGCCGTACTCGTAAACTGCGCCATCGATGTCAATGCGCAGCGTGACCCGGTATTTCGCGGTATCCATCACATCTCCTCCGCCTCGACAATCAAGTCGATCTCGGGGAATCTAGCGAGCATGCCGCGGCCCTCAAACACCGGGCCGTAATCATGCGCCCGGATAAAGACGCGCTGCACCTGGCCGTCCGGCCCGAGAGCCGCGGCCCAATCCTCTGGATCGCTCGCGTAGATTGCTGCGTCGATCGCGGCGAGATACGCGGCGGCGGCGGCGGCCAGCTCGTCAGGCTCGCCGGCCGCAACTGCGCAGATGATCTTGATCTCGTGCGCCTGGTGCCGCATTTCCTGTTGGTCCGGATCGAAGGTCGTGCGCAGAGGCATCACCCACACGGCGGGAAAATTTTGCACCGAGCCGGTGAAAAGCCGGCCGTAATCGGCGAACGGATCGCGCGGCGGGGTAAGCGCCGCCAGCGCTGCGGGCGTTCGCGCCTGCAGAATCGCCAGAGCCGCATCGACGATGGCGCCCACGAATTTAGCCATGACGGCGCCGCGCGCTCATGCGCGGTCCTCCTGCTGCGCTTCGCGAATTCTCCGCGCCGCCAGGGCGAACCTCTTCCGGTCGATCTCGAAGCCGATAAACGCCCGTCCCGTCCGCACCGCCGCCACGCCCGCGCTGCCGGACCCCATTGCGTGATCGAGGACCACTGCGCCGGGCCTGGTGTAAGTGCGAATCAAATACTCCAGCAGCGCTACTGGCTTCTCGCAGGGAACACCCATGCGCCCCGCGGGGAAGCGCAGAATGGACCGCGGGAGGCCAGTAAACTCCTGGAATGCCTGCCGCCCGCCATTCTTTCCGTAGATCGCAGTCGCAGTGCGGACCAATCTCGGGCGCGGCAGCCGCACCATGCCCTGCGGCTGATAAAGGGCCCGGGAGCGGTAGAACACTAGAATGTTCTCGTGCGCGCGCAGCGGGCGGTGGCGAGCCGCAAGGAATCCAGTTACGGCGACCTTATCCCAGATCCACTCGTAGCGGAACCATCTGCGCATTGCCGAGATGAGCTCGGTAGCATAGGGCTGCTGGGCGAACAGCACGATGGCAGCTTCCGGCTTCGCGATGCGCATGTATTGCTGCGGCACCGCATCCCACGGCAGCCGCACGTCCCATGCGAGATTCGTCACGCCGTAGGGCGGATCGCACAGCACCATATCCACGGTCGCATCCGGAATCGACAGCATCAATTCCACGCAGTCGCCGCAGCGCAGAGAAACCCGCGGGCGCGCCTCTGTGGCCGCCGTCATGGCCGCGAGCGCGGCGGCCGCCCAACACGCGCTAAACATTCTCCGCATCGGATCAAAACCTCAACTCCCCGCCGATGAACCTCGGCGACGCGCCGCGCGGGGGAATGCCCACCCCGAATATCGCGCCGAGCTTCGCGGCGGTCAGGGGCGTGAGCCCCTGTCGGAATCCGGACTGCGTCGCGATCTGCACGAGGTAGACCTGTATGTGGTGCATCACCGACCGCTTGAAGGGCTCCGGCAGCTTGATCTCGGGCCGCGCAGGCATCTTACTTGTCCCGGTCTGGTGGTAGATGGCGTACGGTATCTTGCTGCCGAGCGTCAGCGCCTGGGGGTCCTCGACCTTCACGGCATTCGGGTCGGCGCCCGAGGTCAGTGACCGTAGTAGATTGCCCGTGCGCTCGAGGATCGGCTTTCCGGGGTAATGCGCCTGCTTCCAGCCCGCGTATTCGGGCGAGAGCGGCTGCCACCTTTCGCCGCCTTCCGCCCCCTCGCTGGCGAACTGAGCCTTCATCTGCGCGTAGAAATCGTCCTCAATCACCGGCCAGATCGGACGGTAGTCGGAGACGCCATCGGCGAAGCGCGCGATGCCGCGATCCATTTCCACCGTGCCGGCGACCTCGAGGCGGAATCGGAACACTATCGCCCCTCAATGTTTTTTTTGAGCTGCCACACGAGCCAACCCACAATGGCCGCTGCGGCCGCGCCGGCGCCGAGGCCGATCCATCCCACTATGGCGATCATCAGAACACCTGGTCCTTCCCGAAGGCGTTGTCCGGCTCGCCTTCGTCGTTGGTCACATCGCCCGCAGCGAACTGCGGGCCGATTTCCTCGGTCACCGCGACCGAGGGACTGAACAGCTTGTCATAGCCGCCATCCTCCAGCGTTTTCATCTCGGCCTGGTAGCGAGCATCGAGGCGCTTCGAGAGCCCCCATTCGCCGGATGTGAAATCAGCCGCAATCGCCGCGGCGAGCTGCGCCGCGGCCCCTAGGCAATTGATCAGGTCGAGCACTGCGCCGGGCGTGAAGGCCGATGCCGGGTCCGGCTCAGCCCAATCCGAGGGCGAGAGCGACAATCCCCTGCGCACAAATACGGCGCGGATCGATCCCGCGATTTGCGCGATCCATTCCTGGATCGTGTCATCGCCGATGCGGCCGCCGCGCTTGAACCCGGGGACCTGCGCGGCGACCTTCGCCACCGTGGTGAACGATTGCGCGAGCAGCGGGAATTGAACGGTGAACGGCAGCGTTCCGCTCTGCGAGCCGTCCGCATTCTGCACGTATACGGATACGACGATCGATTGTCCCGGCTGGCCTTCCATATCGGGCACCGTGCAGCGCAGTTCCGACGAGCTCACGAAAGTAGTAGGCACGAGCGCCGGACATCCCACCTGGGCAGCGGGGTCGAACCCGCTGCCCAGCAGGACCATCGCCGCGCCAGGAGGGCCTGAGGCCGGCGAAACCGAATTGAGCACCGGCGGCATCGCGCGCTAGGAGACGGCGTTGGTGAAGAGAACGCCGGCGCCGGCGGCCACAATTTTCTGGTCGTAATAATTGTGGACCTCGATGATGTCCGCGCTTCGGGATTCCATGCGGTAGCGCTTGACGATCCGTCCCGCCACCGCTCCCTGAATCGCGGCCGGCGCCGAGACGCCGGTGCGATCCTTCACCACGTCCCACATGAAGTGATAGCCGAGCGCCGGCGTGCGCAGTCCCGGCGAGGGGGGCCGGTAAAACAACAGCGCCAGCTTGCCCCAGATAAAATCGAGCGCGTCGGCCTGGCCTTCATGCGACGTCAGATAGGCCGCATCGGCTACGATCAGCTCATCAACCTCGAGCAGTTGACGCAACTGCTCGACCGTGATCATCGTATTCGGCGCAAGCTGCGGGGCGCCTGTCACGCGGCTGACGACCTTGGCGTTGTTCCGCAATCCCCGGAACGAAGGCCGCGAGAGCAGCAACACGTTCGGGCGGCGGCCGATCGCTTTAGCTACCGTCTCCTTCTGCGTGTCGATGAATTTGACCGGATCTTTAGTGTCATCGTCAAACCGCTGCGCCGTCGCATTCAGGTCGATGGTCGCAGAGCCGGTCATGCCCGCTTTGAGCGTGTTGACGAGGTTGATCTCGCGGTTCAGGTCGATGCTCTCGGTGGCGTTCGTCACCGCATCGAGCTCCACGTCGATCGGTACATCCTCGTTCTCCGCCCACTCGTCCGGCAGCGAAGCACGCAGCGCATGGCCGTCGCAGAAGTAGGTGTCGGACGACAAGTCCCACACGATATCGTTGGGCTCCGATCCCGGCGCCCGGAGATCTTCCTTCGGGCGAAACCGGTCTTTGCCGTAGACGAAGTATTTGTTGGATTTTTTTTGCACCGGGACTTCCGGACAGACCCGGCTCGCGACAAACTCCGCATTGGTGTACGCCACGCTGAGCGACGTAAGCGCGGAGTCGATATGCAGTTTTGAAAGATCAACAGCCATTTATTTTCCTCGCTCTCCTCCTTGCTGCGGCGCGACGATCTCCGGCGTCCGCCCGCCGGAGTCCCTGGCGGAATCGTCGTGTGCGCCTGTGCCGGCGCCCGCTCACCAGGCGCGAGCGCCGGCGATCAAGCGGAATCTTCAGCTCACCGGCGTTACGACGGCGTAATCCTGAATCAGCACCGGAATGATGTCCCCGTCCGCCGCCGTCGCCATCGCCCTGCCGACCACGTTCACCAGCGCCGCCGGGTTCTGCAGGATCGCGGCTATGGCGGCCTCGCAGGACTGGACCTTGCCGGTATTGTCGGCGATTTGCACGCGGTCGCCATAGGCGATCGAGCCCTTCGCCACCGCGCGCGAAATGCCCTGCACCCGCACGGGCACGGCCTTGTTCTGGACCGTCTGCGACTCCTGCGTGAAGCCGACAAATCCCGATGCATTCGCCCCGGCCGGCTTCTTGCAGCCGCCATCGTTCGCGCCGATAACGACCGCCAGGAACTGGCCCACGCCGGCGGCATCTTCGATCTTGAAGCTTTTATCCAGTATGTAACTTGCGCCAGGCATCTATCGATGTCCTCCTTTCGCCACCAGCTCGCGATGCCGAGCGAACAAATCAGCGTGCTCGCTCGCCACCAGCCGGACCACTTCCTTCCGGTCGAGCTTCGGGTTTTCCTTCGCCTTATCGGTGATTAGGCGCTGGAGCTTCGCGTCGATCTCGGCGAAGGTTTCGCGCCTGCCCCGCAGGTGCTCGGGAATATTGGGATCGTTCGGGTCCTCGATCGCGGCCCCAATGCCCCGCTCTCCGGTCTCCACTTGCACCGGAAGCGTCTTGACGATCTCGCGGAATCCCGCCAGGTCGCCAAGCGCCAGCTTCTCGAAATGCGGCCGCTGCGCCGGAGTAATTTTGCCGGCCTTGACGGCCTCGTCGAGCTCCCGCTGCGCATCCATCGCGTACAGCACCTCGCCCGCGATCATCGCGCCGGCCGGCAACTCTGCAAGCGACGAAAAGTTGTATCGCCCCTTTTCGTCGCGCTTCACATCCGACAGCCTCACGATTCTGCCGTCGGCGCCGAACATCGCGCCCTCGGGCATATCGGCCATCGTCTGCTTTCCGCACTCGCCGCAGGTCACGAGCAGTTTTCCCTTTTCCCCGTCGGCGAGCTTTACGTGCGTTGCACCCATACCTTCGTCCTCCTCTGTGTGAAATTGCCAGCCCGCCTCGGAGAGGTGAATCGCTGGCATAGCTTCCAGAAACGGGCGGTTCACCAGAGCCACGCTCGTAAGCGTGGCGCCCTGCTGCTCGCCGGTCTCTTTGTCGCGCGCCGCCCAGTTGATGGCGGGCGAAAGATACTTGTACTCGCGGGCCGCGATCAGATCGCGCGCGCGCTGCGTGAATTCCGCCTGGCCCCACAGCACGCCGCGCGAATCCGGCTCATCGTCGATCTCGCGCAGCCAGCCGGCCGCCGGAATCGGATTGCCTTGCGCAACCTCAGGGAATTCGCTTGCGTGCTCATAATCGATCACCGTGTCGGCTTTGCGCTTACGGAAGTTTTCCACCAGCCGCCGAATGTCGTCACGCGTGATCGAAAACCGGACCCCGCCCTTGATCCATTTGCCGAGCATCGCGATGGGAATCCGCGTAAGCTGCGCAGCCTGCGAGAGCGTGATCGAGGCGAGACTCACGAGCAACTGCGGCCCGCTGGCCTCGCTGGCCTTTACGGAATCCGGTATGTCTTCATCCTTCACTCCGAGCGCATGGTAGTGGGAGCGAATCTTCGCTTTCGTCTTCGCCACGTCGGCCTCGGGGATCTCTACTCGCCGGCCGCGAAATCCGCCGGGGGAAAACGCTGCCGCCGCCCGCCCCAACTGCGCTGCCGTGACCTTCCCCGGCGTCTCCTCGATCCGTAATTTCCACGTCGATGGGTCCTCCGGATCGCCCACGTAGGCGTAGGCGCCGGCCGTGTATTCGTGGCCATCCTCGGTCTTGGTCTTGCTCATGGCTCCTCCGTCAAGCCGTCTGTGATCACGGCCACCGCCTGGCCGCGCATTAGCGCGGCAAGGCGCGCGGCCGTACTTCGCACGGATTCGTCGCCCGAGATCGCCTCGAGCTCGGCGATGCAGGATGCGACATCCCGGCTGATGCCCTGGTCGAAAAGTTCTTCAAGCGCTGGCTTGCCCTTGGCCGCCGCGATCAAATCGGCATAGCCGCGATTCGAGGCGAACTGCCCGAGGGACTTTTCTTCATTCGCCAGTTCCCAGCTCATCGGATAAAGCTCCTCAGCTCGCTGATCGAGCCGAACTGCTGCATGGACGTGATCCGGAAGCTGCCGAGGCCCTTGGCTGCGTAATAGCGCGGAGAACTTGCGCGCCGGTCGACGACCACGGTGTAGGTGCGCAGCCCGAGCGATTTCGCCGTTTCGACCTTACGCGCCAGGCTTTCCGGGTGCATGGTGATTTTGCTGTTTTTGTTGTCGGTGAGCGTCTTCACCTCGACGCCCACAGCGCCCGTCTGCAAATCGAAAGGGCTGTTGTCCGCGGTGCGCTCCATGCCGAGCGCGCGGCTTAATTCCTGCTCGCTCTTGTCGGCGAGCGCCTGCTTCTCGCGCGTCGACGGCTTGTAGGTCAGCTTCGCCCGCTGCTCGCGCGTAAGCGCTCGTTGTTCTTTTTCCTTCGCGCCGCTTGCGCCGCCCGTCGTCCACCGGCCGGCGTCATCGCGCGGCTCATCGTCGGAGTATCCAACGAATTTGTCCGGCCCTCCCGCCGCCTGCCCCTCATCGCTGAAGACGTAGACGTGCACGCAGCGGCACCGGTCGCCGCCGTCGCAATCGGGGTTAGGCACATCCGGAACGTCATCTTCGGTTTCGCCCTCCTGGCCGTCCGCATCGGCGCAAGCCTCGCAGGTGTTGATGTCGAGCAGGGCCGAATAGATCACCCGCTCGATCTCATCTTTGTATTGCTCATATGCATCGCTGCGCCCATCGGCGAATGCGTTGTTGGCGGCCTTCGATCCGACGGCGTCGATCCATCTGTCGCTCTGCTCATCGAGCGTTTGGCCCGCCTGCTGAATGATTTCGCCGGTAGTGAGATCGGCCTTGCGCTTGAGATCGAGCGTCACGTTGGTCGCGCGCTGCGTCAGGTTGTTTGTGAATTCGGCGACCGCGGCATCGGCATATAGACCGAGCGGGTCGCGCTTATCGGCGGCCCGGATTTGCGAGGCGCTCTCCGGCGGCTTTCCGGCGCGCTGCCGGTCCCGCTCCTGCCCCACCTGCTCGAATCCGAACTGGTAGACCGTGTGCAGCACGGACTCGATTTCGTCGAGCAGCTTCTGGTCGGGCGCCACGCTGACGCGATGCATCGTGCGGACGGGCGCGCCGACCAGCTTGTGGATAATTTCCGCCTGCACGCGCGGGCGGGCCCGGCGGAGGGCGGCCGCGATTTCATCCCTGCCGCGGTCGAGCTGGGATGTGATCTCAGCGAGCGCCAGGAAAACTTCCGCCCCCACGGGAGCGCGGCTGACCGGGGCATCGGCGAAGGTCAAGCGGATCGGCGCACCGCCCAGGGATGGGCGGCGGCCGGGGACGCCGGCCGCCGCCCCCTGTCTCTGGAGCTTCGCGCCACCTCCTTCCTCCCCGGCCTCGGCTCTGGCCGGCGGATTGGAATCACCGCTGGCGGGGTTTTCCGGCCCGTGGGGCGATTCCGGGGGAGGGGGAGGGGGAGTTCCCGCCCCCCCGGTTCCGGACGCCCCAGCGGCGGCCGGAGCGCGGCCGCCGGGCGCCTCTGGCGGACCAGGCGGCAGCGAAATGCCGCCGCCGCCGGGCCGCGGGAGCAGCTTGGCCCGGTTCGCTTCGGGCGCGCCCATGTCTTTGCGCAACCAGGCCTGGAGGTCCTCGTCGGGCACGATGGCGCCCACGTTGGCGTTGGCCAGCTTCGAGAGCGCGTCCACGACCGCCTCGAAGCGCAGACTGAGAAGCTTCTGCGCTTTGAGCGCGGGGTAACGTCCATCCTCGATGCCGGCAAAGTTGAAGTCGACGATCCGCCGCACGGTCGAGAGGGTAAATGTCCGCTCGATGCGCTTAGCCACAGCCTGCAGGCTGAGATAGAAAAAATCGCTCTGCGTCTCGCCCAGCGACCGGTTGCCCCCGCGCGATGCGCCTTGGCCGAGCAGCATGAACTGCGACAGCCCGGCCATCGAGATCTGCATGTTGTGATGCGCAATCGATTCCTTTGGGTTCACCAGCAATCCCTGCACGCCTTGGAGCCCGAACTTCCACTCGGCCGGCAACAAGATCGCGGCTTTTTCGTGCACCGATAGCTGCTGCAGCCACTTGATCGCCGTGTCCCGGTCTTCTTTTTTCACGTCGGGCCCCATGGAAATCCACGGGATTCCCATGCCGTTTCGTTCTTGCGCGATCGCATCGATCTTGTACAGATTCGATTTGATGTACCAGTGCTGGTACATCGGCCGCATGACGCTGCGGCCAGCGAAATTCGCCCCCTCCTGCTGATGCGTAAATAGGGCGATTTTGTTCGCCGGCACCGTAGCGATCACGAACTGACTCCCGCGATAGCCGTACTGTTGCAGCGCGGCGAGAGTCTCGCCGTCGGGCTCGGTAAGCCAGCGATAGAAAGTCAGCGGAAGGCGCGGAGCGAGCTTTTTGAGGCGCACGCGGTCGCCGTCGACTGCGTAGACGTCCTCATGGGCCGACGCCCCGAAATCCAACATCAGCAGCGCATTCTCGATCGCGGCGTCGAAATCGATCGATTCGAATAGACAGGAGCGGACAAAATCAGCGGCTTCTGTTTCTTTCGGCGAAGCGTTTTCGGGCGGCGCTACCGCCCACTCTGCGCCGCGGATCGCCAACTTCATGGCGTACACAGTCGCTGCTACCTGCGCATCGCTGCGCCGCATCTGCTCGTAGACGCGGTAAGCCGAAAGCCCAACCAGGTCCGGATTGTATTCGCCGAGGTCCCGCAGGAATCCAGAAAAGATCGGCGTTCCCGTGACGCCGATCTCTGCGGGCTCAGGCCGCGCGGCTGGCTCCGCCGAGACGGCGGCCTGCGCCGCGGGCGGCCCCCAGGCCGCGGCCCAGGCCTCAGCCAGGCGCGTGAGCAGGCCGCTCATGTCTCCACCTGCCGGGCCGCATCGGCCATCTCGAAATGTCCCATATCGCGCTGCTTCCATCGGCCGCCCCAGCGCAGCCCCAGCGCCTCGCCGATGCGGCCAACGGTCTGCCATACCGGATCGCCGGCATTCCAGTCGAGCTTTGCCGCGCCCCAGATTTGGTAGGTCTGGTACGGACAGATGTCGATCGCCAGACCATCCTCGTGCTTCGAGTGCTCGACCCACGAGACGCCCTGGGCGATCTTGCGCCGCTGCTCCTCCGCGGTGCGCCGCGTCTCGATGATCATCACCGGTACGCCGGCCTCGCAGCAGCGCGCGATCAGCGCTATCGCGAGAGGCCGAAACCGGGCGTCGAGGTCGTCGAGGGCGCGGCTCAAAATGCAGCCTCCATCAGTCCGGCGGCAACCGTGCGGCTGGCGAAATCGCAATCGGCGGCCGGCACATAGCTCTTGCCGCCGGCGGCCGAGATCGCCAGCGCCAGCGCCCAGAATTCATCCGCATGTCCCTTGTCGGTGCGCGCTGCGTCGAATCGCATATTGCCGGTAGGCGTTACGGTGCGCTTTACGCTTTGGATCGCCCGCCGGATCGCGCGGGACTCCGGAATGGCGAGCGCCCGCTCCTCGATCTGCCGTTTCGCCTCGACCGCGAGGCGCTCCTTGATCGGCGCCGTAAACTGCACCGGCCCAACGATCCATGGCCACTGGTTGTGAAGAGTCTCAGCGAGCATCGCGCCGATGCCGCCGGCGTCGATAAGAAACCGCTCGCAAAGCGGAACTACGCTTCGCGCGACATCGGCCTGTTGCGCGAACGGCATGCGGTCGAGGGTGATCACGCCCCGCGTTACGAGCATTTCGCCGCGGCGCTCGGCGATCCAGATCACCGAGAGGTCCTTGGTGCGGCCGATATCCATGCCGGCGAACAGCCCGGGGCGCGGGATGAAGTCGAAAGCCAGCGAGGCCTCTTCGGATTCGCAGCCCAGCACGAGATCGAGCGGGATGAACTCCTCGGCGCTCGACATGGGCACACAGCAATACTCCTGCGCGAAGATCTCCTCGTCGGCGACCGCCTCGCGGATCTCGTCGATATCGACGTCAAGCCCCTGCGCTTTGGCCGCGTAGATATCAACCCAGTGGCCGCTCCAGACGCCCCTGCGTGTGGGGTTCGGCTCGGGAGCGACCCCGAGGTGCAGGCCGCAGTCTTTCGCGAGCTCATAAAACTTGTTCGCTGTGCCCTTGAACGACGAGAGCACGCGGACTCTGTATCCGCGCGTGGCCCGGCCGACCATGGCGGCCCAGATCGAGCGGGCATCCCGGTGCATGGCGAATTCGTCGAGCAGGACGTTGCCGGCGAAACCGCGAGCCGTGTCCGGATTCGCGGGCAGTGAGATAATGCGCGACCGGTTGGGGAACCGCGCCTCGTGCTGCGTGATGCTGGTTCCCGCGAAGAATCCCGAATCGATCACGACGCCGGCGCCCGAACTGTGCTGGCCCACTTTTTCCATCAGCTCCTTCGACTGCCGGTCCGAGGCGGATAGCATGATCCACAGCGTGGGACGCTCCAGGCAGTCGAGCACGCACTCGAGCGTCGAGGCGAAGCTGCCGCCGGTCTGCACGGACTTCACCAGCAGCTTCCAGCGGGACGCATCCTCGACGTACCGCTTCTGCCAGGCCAGCAGTGGGACGGCAGGCTGCACTTAATTCGACGGAGGCACCGGCTGTCCGCTCGGCGTGCTCAGGTGGCTGATCACCGAGATGGCCACCTGGATCACCGCCAGCCCGGTGGCCACCCAGAATTTCCCCTCCGCCGGCAGCGCGTTCTGCACCACGTTCAACGCTTGGGCGACGCCGGCGAAAAGCTGCAGCACGACGTTGGTCGTCAGTTTCATCGTCATCAGTGTTCCCATCCTTTCCAGAATCGGCCGCAGCTTCAGCAGCAGCCGGATCTCGGTAAAAACATTCATCGGAGCTTCCGTTTCAGCCTTGCAGGCCGTACAGCTCGCGGATCTTGCGCAGGTCCTCGGCGGTCACCTGGCCGCCGGCGCATGCTTTCTCTTCCTCGGCCGCGAGCGCGGCCTCAACCTGCCGCTGCTTTTCCTGCATGGCCGCGAATTTTTTCTCATCGAGCTCAATAGCCCGGCGCCGGATTTCCATCTCCTCCCGCTTCAGCCGCAGCTCTTCGGCGCGCAGCGCCTGGCTCGAAAGCCGCAGGGGTTCGGCCGTGAGGGCCTGCGGGTCGCTCATCATCTGATCCATGGCAAGCGCGCGAATCATGGCCGCCGCATCGTGGTTGCCGGCGTCGGCGGCATCCATAATCGCCAGCATCTGCTCCTTCGCCGCCTGCCGGCGGGCCTGCTCGGAATACCATTCCGCCATGCGCCGCGATATGGTGCGCTCCGCCACCTTTTCGCCCGTCGCCTGGGCTATGCGCCAGGCGATCATGCGGGCGGTGAGTTTTTGCCGGAAGCCCTCGATCATAGTCCGGCGTGCCTCTTCGCTCAGCGAATCCGTCGATCGATGCACGATGCGCATGCATGCACTAACTAAAACGAAACCAGCGGATCTTCAGCCGTCTGGCCGTCGATCAGTTGCAGCCCTTTGGGCCGCAATTTGGCGAACAGGATCGTGTCGGGCGCCACCCAGCCCGACTCCTGGCGGTCGCGACGGCGGGGCAGGTCGCGCGCGCGCCAGATGTCGATATAGCCCTGTGCGGCGAGATAATTCAAGTGAAACTCCAGGGCCTCGATCGACATCGGCATGCGCAGTAGATCGAGCGCCCCCCGCAGATTCCGCACAGACGTCATCTCCGACGTGAAATCCTGCTTCAGCGCCCTCAGAATTTCGCCGCGCTCGTTGGCATGCCGCGCCTTCTCGATCTCGCTCTGGCTCATCCCAGCATCCCTCGCACATGCTCATCCAGGTCCTTCATCCAGCCCTTGATTTCCTCGAGCTTCATCGCTTGCACGCGCACGGCGAGCAGCAACTCGTGCTGATCGCCGAGCGTATCCCGCACGGCCGTGGCTAGCTCCGACATCGCCGCGGCTTGCGATTTTTGGACCTCCAGGAACTGGGAGGCCCACTTGTCCGCGAGACGCCACAGCAGAAACACGCCAAGTGCCAACACTCCCAGGCCCCCGAAGCTCTCGACCAATTTGGCCGCTCCGAAGGCTTCGCCCATGAGCCGGGTCATTCTAGCCCACAGCGCGGGCGCCAAGACAAAAAAAAGTAAACCGGCTAAAACATTTTTTGCGGTTTTGTAAGTCGCTGTGGCACCGGCCTTTGCCGGCGGCGGAATAGGAGGTGTGGAATTCCGAGCGACTGGAGGTAGCGCGTCGCGTTGGCCTTTGCCGCTGGCGCCTCATCGATCAGATCGCGCAGAATGCGGGCGAGCTTGCTGCGACGGACGAGCAGCAGATCGCTTTCGAGTAGATAGCGCCGCCGCTCGCGATAGACGAGCTGCCGGAAGTGGCCCGGCTTGACCGGCGCAAGCGGCCTGCCTCGATTAGCGGGGATAGATTCCATCGCGCCGGTTCATCGCGCGCACGCCGCTAAAGACCCGCCAGAAATCGGCCCGCGTGCGAATCTGTTCGCGGCCGCCGAGTTGGCGGCGGACGAAGTTGCGCTGCGTCTCCGCATCCCAGCCGCGCAAAGCAAAAGCCCTGGCCAGCGTCTCGATATCGTCGCCCGTGACCATCTCGATCAGGCGCTGGTCTCCGCCGCCCCGCGCCGGCAGAGCCGATGTGCGCTTGATGCGGCGCCCGGTCCACTCTGCGTAGATCTGTTGGAGCTGCGCATCGGTGGCCGCCCGCATGGAATCGACGCCGAAGCGCGCTCGGCAGATCTCATGCAGATCGGAGTGATCGAGGCCCCGCTTCGCCGCTTCGCTATGCAGCGCGCGGTAAAGACGCAGGCGAACCGGGCTGTTCATGCGCGCCTCCGTTCGCTGATGCCGAGGCGCCGCGCCGCACTCTCGATGGCAGCGCGGTGCAGGCCGGTGCGGGCGGAGATCTCGACCACCCGCCGGGCGATTTCGCCGCGCGGCCATCGCGAGCTCCAGGCCCACCGGAGCAGTGCTACGCGTTGGGGCGTCCACTCGATCGCCGGGCCGCGGTCAAGCCGCTGCCGGATGCGCGCGGCCACATCGATTTTATCTTGCGGCGGCAGCGACCAGGCGGCCCCCCCCCGGGTGAAGTAGTGCGGCTCGTCGCGCATAAGGGCGTGGATGCGGCAGATGCCGCCGGGCGAAGCCGGCCAGGGGCACCCTTTTTCCAGACACAGCTCGGCCGCTCTCATCGCTGTAGTGTGCTCCCGCCCTGGAATTCCTGCGGGCGGTTGCGCACGCGTAAATGCCACCCGCACAGCGTCTGGGCCGGGCCGGCCACCGGCCACACGCAGCCGCGCTCGGCGCACGTCAGGCGAGGCACCATAGGCCCTGCGGCAGCCGCCGCGCGACTCCGAGATACCTGAGCTGCGATAGCATCTTGATGACCTTCCGCCGCTCTGCTGGAATCTTGGCGGCGAGATCGGCCGTCGATGCCGGCCCCCGCGCGAGCGCGTTTTCGATCGATAGCCTCACTGCGCCTTTCCGGCCCTTCCTTGTCCGCGGCGCCGCTCGGGCGCCGCGGCTCTTTTGGGTCCCGACTGGCGGCTGCGGCCGGCTTGGGCCCGACCCCATCGCCGGCTGCTGCCGCTGCTGCGGGCGTGGCAGCTATCGCCCGCCGCTCACCGAGATTGCTCAGGATTTCCGCGGCGCTTTTCAGCGCCCCGCAAACCGTTTCCTCGCTGCCGTCGACAGACAGCGTGATAAGCACGATGCGTCCCATCAGCCCTCCTCCTCGAGGCGGAGCTGCCCGAGCAGCTCGCGCAGGCGCGCCGGCTCATCGAGCGCGCGCAAAACTTGGAACATCCGCACCACCTGCGAGCGGTAGGCGGCTAGCGTCGCCTCGCGGTCCTCTGCATCCATGATGCGAAAATAGCCCGGCGGATCATCGCGCTTCGAGCCGATCGCGGCGCGGTGTATGATGCGCAGATCCTCGACGATCTCCTTGATCTTGCGCTCGCTCAGCCCCTGGGGCGGTGCGGCGCTCGCCGTGAGCCTCCGTATCTCCGCGATCGAGATAGGGTTGCGGCGGCCGCAGTGACGCCAGATCAGTCCAGCCACCAGCGCCTCGACCGGAGAGGGCCGCACCCGCGAGCGGGCGAAAGGTCCCTCGGCCCACTCAAACAGCGGGCCTGGCGACGAAGTTAGGCCGGCGAAATCGTCTGCGTCCTGCATTTCA
>Ga0070741_10011197_pt1 | contig 16628 bp, 23 predicted proteins | sample Coa_R1_4_FD_66440 | JGI IMG/M metagenome (GOLD analysis project Ga0070741, IMG submission 66440) | Surface soil microbial communities from Centralia Pennsylvania, which are recovering from an underground coalmine fire - Coalmine... | ecosystem: Environmental > Terrestrial > Soil > Unclassified ...
CCACCGCCCCCACCAGCACCGCTCGGATCGCGCAGTCGCTTCGCCGCCACACGACGAACCTCGCCGCGATCCTTCGCCGCCAGCAGGACGGCTCGCTGACGGGCCGCAACGGCGACGCGACGTCGTCGGCGATCGAGGCGCACCTGCGCGACGGGCGCCAGCTCGTGACGGCGCTGTGCGACGTCGAGGACTGGGACGAGACGCGTCATGGCCGCATCATCGACGCGTTCTGGACGGTCGAGCGGCGCGCGCTGGGGCTCCCCGCATGATCGATCTGGACGACATCGAGGTCGGGACGGTCGCTCCCGCGTGGGACTTCATCGGGTTCGACCACGACTCCTACTGGCTGCGCATCGTCGGCGGCCGCGCGCGCTACGAGGCCGCGATCTACTACGACGACACGCCGGGCGATCACGTGAAGCTCGTGCGCCTAGACACGTCCACCGGGGGCATCCGCCAGATCGAGCGGTGGGTGTCCCCGGACACGCCGCTGGAGGTCGTCGCGGCGTGATCGAGTCGCCTGCGACCTGGCCGCGCGCGAACCAGGCGCAGGCACGCGAGCGCTCACTGATGTCGATCAACCTGGTCGTGCGTGAGCTGAGCCGGACGGGCTCGATCTTCGGTGCGCGGCTGCGGTTCGCGAAGGACCGCTCCGGCACCGTGATCGCGGAGACACCCGACGGGCGCATGGCGATGCTGCGCCTCACGATCGACGGGCAGCTCTTCATCGCCGACATGACGCCGAGCATGATGCAGAGCGTGCGGCTGCGGCTCGCGCGCTGGTATCCCGACGATCCACCCTGGCCGGTCGGCAGCGGCTAGGATGGGGCGGTGAGCAAGACCGCCGAGTACAACCTCGTCGCGACCGTCCCGCAGCAGGTCGCGGCCAACCCTGGACCGCAGCCGAAGACGTTCCTGATCTCCGTGGAGACGGGCGGCCCGGTCACGCTGGGCGGCTCGGACGTCACTCCGGGCGAGGGCGTCACGCTCACGTCAGCGCAACCGGCTCTCTCGATCCAGCTCAACGGGGACGACCTGTGGGCGGTGACCGACACGGGCATCAGCGCGGACGTCGCGGTCGTCACGACCATCTCGGGACTGGAGGCATGATGGAGGCTGCTGCCGCACCGAAGGCCACGCCGACGAAGGTCAGCCCGATCAGCCTGCCGAGCATCGTCATCACGGTGCTGTCGGCGGTCGCGGGCGTCTTCACGGCGCTCCTGCAGGCGCACGTGTTCACGATCGGGTCGCCGTGGGCGAACGACCTGTCGATCGCGGTGCTCTGCATCGGCGTGTTCGTGGGCCCGGCGACGGGGATCGAGTTCCGTAACCTCTTCCACTTCACCGCGCCGGTCCTGACCGGCATCGACTCGGTGCTCGCGGTGCTCGGCATCCTCGCGATGAAGGTCACCGACCTCGACCTGCGCGGCATCCTCTTCGGGATCGTGACCGTCGCGGGCATCCTCGGCTTCGGCCTCGCGTCGCCGCAGCACATCGCGGCGCAGTGGCATGCTCGCCAGGCACGGAAGGCGGCGGCCGCCGGGCCATGAAGCAGGCGTTCCTCGAAGCCGCGAAGGACCCGACGGTCACGCTGCAGGCGTTCTCGCTGGCTGAGCTGGCGCAGTTCACGCACGAGGGCCAGTTCGGGCCCGCCGACTCGCCGGAGTACCGCGGCTTCTACGTCGGCCGCGACGACGTCCACGGGGTGCTGAAGTACCTGCTCGCGCGGTGCGCGCGGACGCTGAAGATGAACATGTTCGGCTACGACGACGACGAGCTGAACGCGATCATCGCGGCGAAGGTCGAGGACCCGACGATCTACGTGCAGGGCACGCTGGACAAGAGCCAGGCGGCCGGGGTGCACGAGAAGAAGATCCTGGCCGGGTGGGACCCGCGGATGCGCGCGAGCTTCGCGATCGGCACCTCGGCGACGCACCAGATCAGCCACACGAAGGGTGGCGTGATCGACGGCGTGGTGGCGTGGGAGGGCTCCACGAACTGGAGCGCGTCCGGTGAGGGCACCGGGATCGGCCTGGCGGGTGCCCAGAACGCGACGGGCTTCAAGGCGCAGAACAACACGCTGCTGGTGCACGTCAACCAGGTCGAGGTTCGGAAGTTCTCGGACGAGCTGGACGAGGAGCACGCGGTCGTGCTCAGCCAGCAGTCCGCATCTACGCAATCGCTGACAGGGAGCGCCGCATGATCATCGAGTTCGGAAATGAGGCGGCGCACCGCGCGATTGACGAGGCGCCGCGTGTCACGCAGATCCACATCCCGGAGGCTGACGAGCACGGCCTCGGCGGCTACTCGCACGCGCCGGGGCTGAGCGTCGAGGAGTTCCGCAAGCACATCACCGAGGCGATGATGTTCAACGATGGCATCACGCATCTGCCCGAGCACGAGCTGCTGCAGAGCGTGGCGGCCGCGTGGCCGCGGCACTCGCGGCTGCGTCCGACGTGGGTGAACGTCATCCCGTCGGAGGGCCACCCGGTGCTCGACGCGAAGGGCCACCCGACGGACAAGGTCCGCGGCCGCACGCCGGACGGGCATCAGGACGATCTGCACGCGTTCCTGGAGGAGCACTTCGGGTGCAAGGTCGGGAAGCCTGCGAACGTCGAGGACACGCACTGGACGCAGCACGGCGGTCTGAGCTTGCCGCCGGGTGTGCATCCGCCGGAGCCGTCGCTGCCGCCGCTGGAGGCGCTGTTCACGAACACGGGCCGCACGCAGCAGGCGGTCAACTACGGCGGCGGGCAGACGGGCCTGATCGGCGCGGGGACCGCGGCGACGGCGACGACGCTGACGACGAACCTGACGCTGGTCACGAACGCGTGGGCGGGCTACCGCGTCTACGTCTACTCGACCAGCTCGAACAACATCGTGTGGGGCAACGTCCTCTCGAACACGAACGCCGCGAGCGCGTCGGTCCTGACGGTCGATCGCTGGTACAACGCGGCGACGCCGGGCGGCTCCGCGGGCACGACCCCGACCACGCCGTGGGCGTTCATCCTCGCTGACGGTGGCGTCGTGTCGGGCTGGTTCTGTGGCATGACGACGACGAACATCACCCCGGCCGCGGGCGACACGACGATGACCGGCGAGTACACGACGGCGGGCGGCGGCTACATCCGCAAGATCAGCCCCTACTCGCTCACGTCGGGCACGTCACCGATGACCTACACCCTGACCCCCGTCTTCACCGGCAACGGCTCCGACAGCTACCCGCAGACGTTCTACGCCGTCAGCTTCGGACCGTCGATGGTGAACACCGCCGCCCTCCAGAAGTTCGAGACGTCGCTGAACGCGTCGGCGACCGTCGCGGCGTCAGGCGATCAGGTAACTGTGACCGAAACCTGTACGGGCAGCTAGTAGTTTGATCCCCTAGAGGTGGTACGCTTCCGGGCATGCCGAGAGCCCGGAAGCGCCCACCGAAGCCGCCGATGCCGTCCCGGGTCTGCGGGGTCTGCGGCGTCGAGTTCGTGCCGACCCACGCAGCGCAGAAGTATTGCGAGGAGCACAAGAACCGGCACGCGAAGCACCAGGTGGACCGGCGGCGCCTCGGCGCGCGTGAGCGCCCCGGCTACTATCGCCCGAGGGTCTGCGAGGAGCCTGGCTGCGGCGCCGAGTATGAGCCCACCTCGGGTCGCCAGCGGTTCTGCGAGACGCACCGAGCGGGAGCGTGGGAGCGGAACAACCGCGAGCGGCACCTGGCGAACCGGCGCGCCTACATGCGACGACGGCGGCACGCCGAGATACACGGCGAGGCGGGAGTCTACGATCGACTCGTGGAGGAGCACGGCGAGGCGTGCCGGATCTGCGGTGCGACGCCCGAGACGACGAAGTACCTGTGCGTCGATCACGACCACGAGACGGGCGCCGTGCGGGGCCTGTTGTGCGAGCCGTGCAACATCGGCCTCGGGTGGTTCCGCGACGACCCGGCGCGGCTACTGGCGGCGATCGACTATCTACGCGGGGTGGGCCAGTCGGTCTAGGATGGGCTGATGGCTGCCGACGACGTCCCGACGCCCCGCATCACCTGCCGGGCGGACGGGCACTGGGCGATCTGCCCTGACTGCGGGACGCCCGAGGAGCCCGTCGAGTTCGAGGTGCCGGTGAAGACGGTCCCGTTCCAGGACGCCGCGGGGCGCCGTCGAGGGCACACGTCGAGCCATGACCTGTCGAAGTTCGAGCGCCACTGGCGGGAGACGCACGCCTGATGCCGCAGTTCATCGCGACCCCGCATACGGCCGCTGGCGCGGTGGTGGACCTCGCTCCGGCGACCGGGCTGAAGACGATCCTGCAGGTCGGTGTTCCGGCCGCGACGGAGATCGAGCTGCTCGGGTGGGGCGTGTCGATCGCGGGCACCGCGGCGGGGGACACGCCGTTCTACGCGTACCTGATGGAGGGCGACGTCGCGGCGACGGCGGGGACGGCGCTGACGCCGGATGCGCTGAGCGCGCCGGGCATGCAGGCGTCGGCGTGCGTCGGCGGCACGGGCGCGACGATGTACAACGCGGCGCCGACGGAGGGCACGATCGCGGCGTCCCGGTTCTTCGACTCGCAGCGCGTGCATCCGCAGACCGGCTACTCGGTCTGGTTCCCGTCGGACGCGCGCCCGGTGTGCGGCCTGGTCGCGTCGGCGCGCTACGTGCGCGTGCGTGTGAACGCGGTCACGTCGGCCTACAACCTGATTCCCTGGATCGCCTGGCAGGAGTAGGAGTGTGGCCCGCCTCCTGAGCTGCGGGTTCGAGGTCGGCTCGCCATCGACGGTGACGCTGCTGGGGGAGGACCCCCTGATGGTGTCGTGGGGCGGGACCGCGACGATCGCGTACAGCTCTTCGATCAAGCGCAGCGGCGCGCAGGCGTTGCGGGTGACGACGTCGTCGTCCACGAACGGCGGGTGGGCGTACCAGTGGTCGCAGGCGACGACGGTCGGGATCTTCATGCGCGCGGCGGTGTATGTCGCGAGCGCGGGGCTGACGAACCGGGTGACGCTGATCTCGATCGAGGACAACTCGACGGGGTCGGGTGTGATGATCGCGCTCGACACGACGGGGAACCTGGTGCTGGGTAATCACGGCACGAACGCGGTGCTGCAGACGGGTCCGCTGCTGGTCTTCAACACCTGGTATGTGCTGGAGCTGTCGTGGGTGCCGTCTACGGGCGCGACGGCGTGGCGGATCAACGGCATCTCGCAGGGCTCCACGACCGGGCAGACGGGGTCGAGCGGCACGTGGAACGCGAACCTGGCGGTCAGGAACAACGTCGCGACGTCGTCGGCGGCGGACGTCTACTACGACGACTTCGCGGTGAACGACGACTCGGGCGCGAATCAGAACTCGTGGCCGGGGATGGGGCAGCTCGTGCTGCTGCTGCCGACGGCGGATAGCGCGCGGACGGGGTTCACGAACGGCGCGGCGGGCACGACGGGGCTGTGGGACGCGACGAACAACACGCCGCCGGTCGGCGTGGCCTCGGGTTCTTCGACGGCGACGTCGCAGATCAAGGACGCGACGTCGAGCACGACCGACAACTACCAGGCGACGCTGCAGACCTACTCGGCGGCGGGGGTCCCGGCGGGCGCGACGATCGTGCTGGTGCAGGGCATCGCGAATCACGGGAACAGCACGACGACGAGCCGCACTGACGGGGTGCAGGTCCTCACGAATCCGACGGTGGCGGAGGCGACGGGCGCGACGGGCACGGTCGCGGCGGCGACGTTCCCGACGGGGTGGACGACGCTGAAGACGACGGTGAGCTACTCGCCGTCGGTGACGCTGGGGACGGCGCCGACGATGGAGTTCCGTAAGGGCACGGCCTCGACGGATGTGGCGATGTGCGACCTGATGGGGCTCTACGTGGAGTTCATCCCGGCGCGGGCGCCGGAGCTGATCGGGCACCGTAGCCCGGTGCGCACGCACGCGCGTCGTCCGCTCGCGGCGGTCTTCGGCGGGTAGATGGCGCGCGGTTCGCGCAACGTTCGGCGCGCGCATCTGCCGCCGACTGCGTCGTCGCTGACGCTGGGCCGCACCGCGTCGGACACGAGCGTCTCGACCGATGCGCTCACCCGCCTGGTCGCGCTCGGGCGCACGACGGCGGACACGAGCGTCTCCACGGATGCGCTGACGCGCCTGGTGGCGCTGGGACGGTCGGGCAGCGACACGAGCGTCTCGACCGACACGGTCACGCGCCTCGTCGCGCTGCCGCGCACCGCGGCCGTCACGAGCGTCTCCACCGATACGGCGACCAGGGCGGCGCTCGCGTACGCGCGCACCGCGGCCGACACGAGCACTTCGACCGATGCGGCGACGCGGCTGGTGGCTGTCGCGCGCTCGGGCGCGAGCGCGGCCTACGCGCCGTCAGTGTTGGCGCTGGGCCCGCGCGCGTACTGGCGCCTGGACGAGACGTCGGGCACGACGATCACTGACCAGACGGGCAGCCACAACGGGACGCTGACGGGCACGCCTGCGGGCCGCAACGTGACGGGCGCGCTCGCGGCGGCGGGCGGCGACAGCGACGGCGCACTCGATCTCGGCAACGCCGCGTCGTACGTCCAGACGAGCTACAGCCCGTACGTCAGCGGTGGGAAGCAGACGTTCCTCGTGTGGGTGAACGCGCACTCGGGGTTCGGGGCGGCGTCGATCATTGGCGGCGACGGCAGCGGCAACGCGCCGACCCTCTGGTTCGACAACACGTCGCAGATCGGGTGGTGGCCGGACGGCAACCACGAGATCGCGTGGCCGGGCACGACGTTCCCGGGCCCCGGGCAGTGGGTGATGATCGCGGTCGCCTACGACGACGCGGCGATCAGCGCGGAGCTGTTCGTGAACGGCGTCTCGCACGGCGTCAGGACCGGCACGAACCGCTACAACGTCCCGGGCAACCTGCAGATCGGGGCGTGGGACGGCTCGTTCCTGGTGGACGCGGCCGTGGACGAGGTCGCGGTCTTCGACTACCTCGTCTCCGGTGCGGCGATCGCGGCGCTCTACGCGGCGGCGCAGGGCAGCGAGGTGTCGTTCAGCTCGGACGGCGCGTCGGCGTCGGTCAGCAGCGGCACGCTGCATCTGACGCGCACCGCCGCGGACACGAGCACCTCGTCGGACACGGCGACGCGCGGGCTGTCGCTGCCGCGCTCGACGGCGGACACGTCGGTCAGCACGGATTCGGCGTCGCGTGCGGCGCAGGCTCTCGCGAGGTCGAGCACCGATACCTCGACGTCGAGCGACGCGGTGGCGCGCGTGGTCGCGGAGGGCCGCTCGACGGCGGACACGTCGGTGTCGAGCGTCACCGCGACGCGGGCCCTGACGCAGGCGCGCTCGACCTCCGACACCTCCACGGGCGCGGATGCCGTCACGCGCGCGCTGGCGCAGGCCAGGACCGCCTCTGACGCGTCCGTCTCGTCTGACGCGGCGACGCGGCACGACACGCTGGCGCGCACGGCGTCGGACACCTCCGTCTCGACAGATGTGGCGTCGCGCGCGGCTCCGATCGCGCGCTCGGCGAGCGACACGAGCAGCTCCTCGGACGCGGTCGTGCGCCTGCTCCAGGTCGCGCGCCCGACGTCGGTCACCAGCACCTCGATCGATGCGGCGGTCAGGGCGCTCGTGCAGGCGCGCTCGGCGTCTGATGCGAGCACCTCGACCGACGCGACCTCGCGCACGGACCGCCTGTCGCGCACGGGCTCCGACACGTCGGTGAGCACCGACACGGCGGTGCGCATCCTGGCGCTGAAGCATACCGCGGCGGACACATCGCTCTCGACAGACACGGGCACGCGTGTGTGGGTGGGGGCTCGCTCGGCGTCGGACGCGAGCACGTCCACGGACGCTGCGGTGGCGTCTGGGCGCCGGTCACGCACGGGCTCGGACTCCTCGTCCACCTCGGATCTCGCGGTCAGGATCACGGCGCAGGCGCGCGTCGCGAGCGACATGTCCACGAGCGCCGACACGGCGAGCCATAGCCCGGTCCTGGCGCGCACGTCGAGCGACACGTCGAGCACGAGCGACCTGGCGGTGGTGCGGGTCGCGCTGCCGCGCACGACGTCGGTCACGTCGCTCTCGACGGACTCGGCGAGCGCTGCCGGTCTGCGCGCCCGGGCGAGCGCGGACGCGAGCGCGTCGAGCGACAGCGTGTCGCGCACGGCGCCGCTCGCGAGGACGGCCAGCGACAGCTCGGCGAGCACGGAGGTCGCGGCACGCGTGCAGACGGCATCTCGGGTGGCGGCGGACGCCACGGCCAGCGCGGACTCGGCGACGGGGCAGACGCCGTCGCTGCGCTCGACGGCTGACAGCTCGGCCAGCTCGGATGACGCGAGCGCGACGGTGAGGGTCTTCGCGTCGGCGGACGACAGCTCCGTGTCGGACGATCTGAGTGTTCGCTTCACGGTCGCTGCGCGCTCGGGCTCGGACACGAGCACGTCGAGCGTGGCGGTGACGTTCGCGTGGAGCGGGGCACGCTCGACGTCGGATCGCTCGACGTCGGCGGATGCGTCGGCGACGGGCGGCGTGGCCTCGCGGTTCGTGATGGACACGAGCACGTCGAGCGACACGGCGTCGCGGCTGCGCACCCAGTTCTTCCACGCCAGCGACGCGTCCGCGTCGAGCGACGTCGCGTCGCGGGTGCTGGTGCACCGGGTGACCGCGGCGGATAGCTCGCTGACGGCCGACGTCGCGCACGTCGCGGTGCTGATCTTCCTCCCGGCGGAGTTCGCGGTGGCCGGGGACCTGCCGCTGCTGTACTCGACGTGCGGCGACCACCTGGTGACGGCGTCAGTGACCGGCGACGTGCCGGTGCTCTACTCGGCGGCCGGGGACCACCTGGCGGTGTACTCTGCGGCTGGTGATCTCTCTCGTGAGCTGTCGGTGGTCTAGATGAGCGGCGGCCCGTACGAGATCGGGAACGTCATCCGCTGCCCGTTCGCGTTCCTGGCGCGCGATCTCACGCCGGACGAGCTGGGCGTGTTCCTCACGGGCGGCGGTCTGCCGTCGATGGTCGGCGTCGATCCGCCGGGCGCGGTGTTCTTCGACTACCGCATCGACGGTGGCGCGATCACGACGATCTCGGGCGGCGGGGTGCTGCATGACGCGGTCGGCGCGTTCCATGTGGACCTGCCGGTGGATACGCCGGGGCTGTGGACGTACAAGGGCCGCGCAGACGACCTGGCGGGCAACCCGCTCGTGGCGACGCTCCCGGGCAGCTTCGTGGTCGAGGGCTTCTAGGTAGGCTTTCCGTGTCGGCGTGGATCGCGCGACGCACCTCAGAGCGCGAGCGCCGACCGGGTGACCGCAGACCCCCGGTCGGCGCTCCGCGCATCTACGCGGCGCCGGGGGAGTGGGTGCCGCAGACGAGGCCGGGGGATGTGCTGCTGACCAGGCGGCGGGACATCGTCGCGGACGCGGCGGTGCTGGGCGCTCGGTTGCGCGGCCGCGGCCGCCCCGAGTTCAACCATGCGGCGCTCGTGATCGGGTCGCACGGGGAGCTGATCGAGGCGACGTCGAGCGGCGTGCGGTTCAGTCATCTCGGGCGCTACCTGCGCGAGGAGCGCGTGATCGTGAGCGTGCTGGACGGCGCGGACGCGCGCGGGCGCGCGATGGCGCATGCGTGGCGCCTGCGACGACGCCTGGACGAGTGGGACCTCCTGGCCGCGGTGGCGCGCGCGGTGGCTGGCGCTCCGCCGTCGCGCGGTCTGACGCCCGCGCAGCTCGTCGCGGCGTGCCTGCACGCGGGCGGGTGGCCGATCGAGCCGGAGCACGCGACGATGACAGACCTCCAGGCGTTGTGATACGCTGCGACGCGCAACCCTGAGACTGGAGGAGTCGATGTTCACCGATGGCCGCTACTACGCGATGAACCATCCGAAGCCGGAGCCGCAGCTCGTGGCGCAGCCGCGGGAAGGGTTCCGTACGCCGGAGGACGCGATCCAGCATGCGAAGGCGCAGAGCCTCCTGCCGGAGGAGATCGAGGTGTGGCGCTACACCGAGCTGGGGGCTGAGCGGGTGTGGCCGGTGAAGTCGCTGGAGGAGGTCGCGGCGGAGGCGCTCGCGCAGGCGGAGGCCGACAACGCGCGTGATCGCGGCACCGACCAGATGAGCGCGCTGGAGTGGCTCGGTGAGCGCACCGACCATCCGGTGTTCGAGATGCGCCCGCGCAGCTTCGAGGGCGAGCTGGCGGTGCGCGGGCTGGGCCTTGAACGCGGCGACGGCGATCGGCGGATCGTGGTGCGCTTCCCGGACGGCGCGGGGCTCGTGATCATGGCCGCGGATCGGATGGTGCTCGCGTGGAACACGATCGAGCTGACGCGCCGCGGGCGCGCAACGCTGACGACGATGATGAACCAGCACGAGAGGACGGGCGACGGTGGCGACGACGACTGACTGGCTCGGGGCACCCGAGGACGAAGAGCACGCGCAACTGCTGACGGAGATCGCGACGGAGCTGTCGTGGTGGGAGGCGCAGCCTCTCGACCCGTGGCAGCCGGTCGGTGACCAGACGAAGCTCGCGCCGCAGTTCGGGCATGACCCGAAGGCGCCGCGCGAGTTCAAGCTGACGCCGCCGTCGCGGCTCTCACGGAAGGACTACGCGGGCGGCGTGCTCGCGTGCCTGCGCGCGTTCCGCGTGGCGTACGAGAACCGCGCGCACATGACCTACACCGAGGGCCCGACACGCTGGGACGGCATCGAGCACCAGCGCCGCTCGATCAAGGGCCAGTACCCGCTGTCGGGTGACTGTTCCTCGACGGCGTCGTGGGGCGGCTGGGACGGCCTGCTGTTCGTGCTGCGCCGTCTCGGTGACATCTTCAACGGCGCGAACTTCACCGGGGGCTACACCGGGACGCTGGTCGAGCACGGGATGGCGGTCGAGTGGGGCCACACCGTGCCGATGGACTTCCTGTTCTGGGGCGGCACGATCTGGGTGCCGCAGCATGTGACGGTCGCGATCGGCGGCGGGCGCAGCTTCAGCATGGGCCACCCGGGCGATCCGGGCCTCTACCCGCTGGACCTGTTTCACACGATGCCGCTGATGGCGATCCGGCGCTACATCGTGTCGGCGTGATGGTGAAGGATCGGTCACGTCTGTCGCGGTCGCTCTGGTGGTCGTGGGCGCGCGCGATCATGCTGGCGCCGGTCGCGATCCCGGCTGGCCTCGCGTGGCTGGCGTGGCAGGTGATGCGGATCGTGGTCGGCCCGCGGATCGCTGATCGGTGGCGCGCACTGTTCGGCGGAGACTGGAGCCTCGATGGCTGAGGCGAGCGCAGCGCCGGTTGCAACTGTGACGCTGGCCGCCGACGGCATCGTGAGCGTTCTGCGCGAGTCCGCGGCGCAGCTCGGGATCGTGCTGGAGGGTGACCTGTCGCAGACGCAGGTCGATGTGCTGCACATTGTGATCGGCCGCCTGGAGGGTGCGGCCTCGATGGTGGAGGCCATAGCGCATGGCCGCTGATGGCCCCGAGCGCCGCGTGGTCTGCGAGGTGTGCGGCGAGGTCATCGAGACGGAGCCGATCGGCGGTCCTGACGATCGTCACCCGGAGCTGGGTGACGCGGACCGGATCGTGCCCGAGGAGGAATGCACGCTCTGCGCGTGGGAGCAGGAGGAGCCGTGAGTGGCCGGGACTGGGTCCTCGCGGTCGCGCTGATCTTCGCGATGGCGATCGCGGTCGCGATCTGCTTGACCACGGCGCCGCGCTCGACGGTAAACTGGCAGCCAGTGCAGCCAGCGCAGGGCACGCTGTGAAGAACGGGATCGCGCAGCGCCGTCGGCATAAGCCGAGCGCGGTGACGTTCCGCCGACCCGAGACAGCGAACGCTGCGCACCCGCACGGCTACTGGTATCGCCGCTGCTCGGGCTGCGGTGAGGTGAAGCGGTTGCACGACAACTTCCAGCGCCGCGGCGGGCGCCGTGACGCGTTCGGCCTGGTCCCGCGGATGTACTACTGCAAGTCGTGCATGCGCGCTCGGAGCAAGGCCGCGTACGAGCACACGAAGCAGACGAACACCTACGCCTACCTGAAGATGCGCGAGCGCGTGGCGCGCAATCAGAAGGCGTGGCGGGAGGCCAACCCGGAGAAGTACCGGGCGCAGATCCAGCGCGGCCTCGCGAAGCGCACGCGCCGCTACTGGGACGACCCGGAGTACCGGCGGGCGCTCCTGGACGCGAGCACGGAGCGCAAGCGGCTGCGGCGCTTGCAGGCGGGACTTCCGATCCGGGCTCGACGTCGCGGTCGTGACCGGCCGATCGTGCCGCTCGAACCGTTCGCGCGGTGGCTGGATGAGGTGCTGCCGATGATGCAGCGCGAGGACGGCGCGGTCGGGTCGCTCGCGAAGCTGCTCGGGGTGCCGGAGCGGACGCTGTTCCGGTGGCGCGCGCGCGAGCACAAGTTCGTCGCGGTGGACCATGTCGATCGCGCGCTGCTAGCGTGGGGCGAGCCGATGCTGGTGGTCCTGAACGGAACGGGGAAGCGGACCTACGTGGTCGGGATTGACGACCTGTACCCGCCGCGCGAGGGGATCAACGTGCTGGAGGTATCGCCGTTCGAGGCGCCGAAGGTGTTCGCGAAGGACGTGGCGCATGCCTGACGAGAAACGGCAGTCTGAGCGCCTGCGCGAGTGGGCGATGGTCTTCGCGGAGCAGGCGGCAGACTCGCTGCGCCCGACGCCGTCGCAAGAGGGAAGCACGGCCGTCGAGGTGGGCTCGGCGCGGAACGGCGCCTACGTCGAGCAGTGCGCGAGCGCCGCGCACGACCTGATGCGCGCCGCGGCGATGGCGTTCGAGATGGAGTCGCGCCAGCCTGCAACGCCGACACCGGGCAGCGAGGAGATCCGCCAGTGCGTCGGCGAGATGGGTGGCCTCCTCGTGGACCTGATGAACACGTTCGAGGGCAGCGACTCGGAGGTCGCGACCAGGATCGCCGCGCGGATTCGCGCCGTGCTGGAGAAGTGGGGTTACCTGCCCGACTGAACCGGCGCTACGATCCGTGGCAGTGAGCGCCCTAGAACTTCGCGTCGCATGCCCGGCCGGGACGTTCATCTCTCCGCCCGGTGAGGGCCCGTCGGTGCTGTGCGGCGTGATCGAGCGCGAGAACCGCCGCTCGGGCGAGCCGGTCCATGATCACGTCGAGGCGCTCGTGTCCGGTCGGCGCGAGCCGACGACGATCGCGGCCTACTGCACCGCGGCGCGGCCGCTCGCGATCGAAGCGATCGACACGCAGGGGCGTCGCACGCCGACGGGGTACATGAACTGCCCGGTCTGGCGAGCGGAGCAGGCGCGGCTGGCGCTGCGAGCCCAGCGCATCCGGGCCGACGACGTGAACTTCGGGAATGTCGGCAACCGCTTCTGATGTCGGGGCGATCGCTGCGATCAGGGTGCGCCTGGAGGATGCGGGGGTCACGATGCGACCGGCGACCGACGATGACGCGATCGCGCGGGTCCTGGCGCGGTGCAAGGGGCATGCAGGCGTGTGCGGCGACGCGATCCTGATGACGCCGCGGCCTAACTGGCTGCGCACGCTGATCGGGTACGACCTGATGGTGGAACATCCGCAGGGGAAGCGCTGATGGCGCGCTCGGGTGGCCTGGTCCGGCGGGTGGTCGAGGCGACGTCGGAGTACACGGGTCTGACGCTGGCGCGGGTCAGCGAGATGGAGCGCATGGAGCGCGTGATCGCGGAGGCCGCGGAGGACGTCGGCACGATGCGCCGCGAGCTGTCACGGCTGGGGTACGCGGACCTGAACTACGCGGGGCAGCAGCCGCACGAGCTGACGCCGAAGGCGCGCCTGAACGTGGTGCAGAAGGCGCGCGTGGCGTGGGCGGAGGACCCGATGGCGGGGGCCGCGGTGGACCTGAAGAACGCGTTCGTGTTCGGCCGTGGGGTGCCGAAGCCGCAGGCGTTCGATGAGGAGGTCCAGGACGTCATCGACCGCACGTGGGCCGACCCGCAGAACCGGCGGATCTGCACGTCGCACGTGAAGCTGGTCGAGAAGGGTGTCGATCTCGCGATCCAGTCGAACGTGTTCTTCCTGTTCTTCGATGACGGCGACGACGGCCGGGTGCGGATGTCGCTGGCGGAGCACGACACGTTCGTGAATGCGGTGCGTCACCCGGAGGAGCGGCAGCGCATCCTCTACTACAAGGCGAGCAAGCGCGACGTGCGGTGGGACTGGACGAAGGGTGAGTACGTCGCGGTGGGTGACAACTCGCGGCCGAAGACGATCTACTACGAGGCGCTCGACGCATTCGCGAACCTGGAGGACGCGGTCGATGTCGAGGACCTTGACAGTGGCACTCTGCCCGCTCCGCCTGCGGGGCTGCTGGCGCCGGGCAAGGTGTACCACCTGACGGTGAACAAGGGCAGCGAGGCCATTTTCGGCACGCCTCGCTTCAAGCGGCTCCTGCGCTGGTTCAACGCGTACGAGCAGACGATGCGCACGTCGATCGACCTGATGAAGGCGGCGGCGTCGGTGTACATGAAGGCGCAGGTGAGCGGTGGACGCCAGCAGGTCGAGCGCGCGAGCATTCAGGCCACGCGCCGCGCGTCGCCGCTGACGCAGCTCGCGGTCGAGCAGTTCGAGGGCAGCGAGTTCATGCCGACGCCACCTCCGGCGGGCCCGTCGATCCTCTACGAGAACGCGGGGCTGGTGCACTCGCCGTTCTCGCTCGATCCGCACGCGAAGGACTCCGCGGCGATCGCGACGCAGGCACGGATGCAGATCGCGTCGAACACGTTCCCGATGCACTACCTCGGGGACCAGTCGCAGTCGAACCTCGCGACGTCGGCGAGCGTGGAGCTGCCGGTGCTGAAGCTGATCGAGGAGGAGCAGGAGATATGGGAGGGCCTGTTCCGCACGCTGGCTGATCTGGCGATCAAGCGTGCGGTGGACACCGGCTGGCTGAGCGAGTTCCGCGACCCGACCGACGACGAGCTGGAGCGGATGCGCGACAAGCGCGACGAGGTCACGGGCGTGGTGACGCCGGGCGAGAAGATCGACGCGTACGACGAGGTGTCGGGCAAGATGCGCCGCGACCTCGGGTACAACTTCTCGCTGCCGAACCCGTTGAAGCGGGTGCTGGCGGATCTGGTGGCGGCGATCTCCACGATCGCGGCGACGTTCGATCCGCAGAACCAGAACGTGGCGCTGAATCGCTTCCTGCTCGGGCTGGTGCTGGAGCAGGCGTTCGACGTGAACGACCCGAAGCGGATCGTGGATGAGGTCTTCCCGTCGAACTTCGACCCGACACCGCCCGCACCGCCGCCGACGGTGGTGCATGTCGGGCCGGACGGGAAGCCGCTGGCGGTGCAGCCGGGCGCTCACGCGCTCGGCGCGGGCGGCACGTCACCTGGCGGCGCGGTCGGCGCGGACGGCAAGCGTCACCCGGCGACGAACCCGTACGGGACCTACCAGTCCTCCGCGGGCGGTCGAGGCGGTGGGCGGGAGGTCCGGGAGGGCTGGGACTTCACCCCGGAGGAGATGGCGCTGATCATGGAAGCGGCGGCGGTTCGGGCGCATCGAGGATTGCGGCCTCGCCCGGACGACCCGACGTTCCTGCGCTACAGCGAGCAGTTCGTGCACGAGACGGAAGAGAATCTGAGGGAGCTGATCGACGTGATCCGCGAACACGAGGGCAGCGCCGCGTGATCTGAGGATGGCGGTCCCGGCAGGGGCACTGGATCGGTGGGCGGCGCGTCAGCGCGCGCTGCTCGTGCGCTACTACGACGAGGCGTGGCAGCGGGGTGTCGCGAACTACGTCCCGGACGAGGACCCGTCGTCTGAGGATGAGCCGCTGGGCGCGGAGGAGCTGAAGGCGGTCAGCGATGCGGGCCCGGGGTCGGTCGCGGCGCTGATCGCTCGCCGTCATCGTCGGTATGTGCCGCCGCGGGAGCCTGACCCTGATCGCAAGCGGCGCGCGCTGCTGGCTGCGAGCCGGTCGATCGACAAGATGGTCGGGGAGATATCCGACGTGGCGCGCGCGCGGCCGAGCGAGCCTGGCGTGGAGGCGCAGAGCGCAGCCGCGGCGACTGCGGCGTGGGCGAAGAGCAACGCGTACCGGCTCGCGCTCGGCGCGGGGGTCGTGTGGGCGGCGGAGCAGCTCGGGTTCGCGCAGGCAGCGTCCGCGGACGGCTACCTGATGCAGTGGATCTGCGCCGCGGACGGCGCGAGCTGCGACGAGTGCCTGGATCTCGGGGGGACGCCGCCGATGCCGCTGGAGGACTGGCCGACGCTGCCGGGGGAGGGCGCGACGTCGTGCCGTGCGAACTGCCGGTGCACGATGGATTACGTGACCGACTGGGTGTGGCCCACGACGACAACGGTGGGGGTGACATGACGGTAGAGGCGAGCCCGAGGAAGGTGGTCCGCAAGCCGCGGCCGTGTGTGCGGATGCGGGAGCTGCTGGCGGAGGCGAAGCAGGTGCCGCCGTTCACGGTCGGCGCGGCGCGCGTCGGCGACACGTTCGGGATGGCGTTCGAGCAGGCGTGGGACGCGTGCTGGGCGCGGATGGTGACGGAGCGGTCGTGGCCGCACGCGACGGACGAGCGGCGCGAGTGGAAGGCGGTGCTGCTCGCGACGCGGGAGGAGTTCCGGCGGTGCTGGCTGGGTCTGCCGTCACCGTTTCAGAGCGTGGGGATGAAGCTCCTGG
>Ga0070741_10011198_pt1 | contig 16628 bp, 14 predicted proteins | sample Coa_R1_4_FD_66440 | JGI IMG/M metagenome (GOLD analysis project Ga0070741, IMG submission 66440) | Surface soil microbial communities from Centralia Pennsylvania, which are recovering from an underground coalmine fire - Coalmine... | ecosystem: Environmental > Terrestrial > Soil > Unclassified ...
GACCGGGAGCGAACCGAAGTCCGCTTCAACAGCGAGTGGCTGGGCGAAATGAAGTTCATCGAGGATGTGATACCGCTCTGCTCGCGCTATACCGTGGCCCGGCTGCTTGAGCGGGAGGATTTCGCCAAGCGGTTTCGCGAAGGCCAGCCCATTTCCGTTCACGAATTGCTATACCCCCTGACCCAGGCTTACGATTCCGTGGCGCTCCAGGCCGATGTGGAGATGGGAGGTACGGACCAGAAGTTCAATCTCCTGGTCGGGCGGGAAATTCAGCGCGATTACGGCCAGCCTCCGCAAATCGTCGCCACCATGCCCATCCTCGAAGGCCTCGATGGCGTGCAGAAGATGTCGAAGTCGTTGGGCAACTATATCGGGATCACGGAACCTCCTGAAGTGATGTATCGCAAGGTCATGCAAATCAGCGACGAGCTGATGTACCGGTACTACGAGCTGCTGACCGATCTCAGTCTCGCCGAAATCGCGCAGCTTAAAACGGAAATGCACCCGATGCAGGCCAAGAAGGATCTGGCGCGCCGCATTGTAGCCGACTTCCACTCGCCCGAAGCTGCCGAGAAGGCGGCGGAGGAATTCCGGCGCGTGGTGCAGGAAAAGGAGGTCCCGGAGGAGATTCCGACCGTGCCGCTGCCCAACGGTGCGCGCAGCGCCGGTGTGGTTCGCATGAATAAGCTTCTGCCGCAGATCGGTCTGGCTGATTCGGTGTCCGACGCGACCCGAAAAATTAAGGCCGGCGCGGTAGAGGTCAACGGCGCCCGGCACCGGGATCTGGGTCTGAAGCTGGAGGGAACGGCAGGCCAGCTTCTCATCCAAGTGGGCAAGAAGTGGCGCCGGGTAACCTGGTAGGGATGCCCGGACTTCTTGCAGCCGGTTCGACGCAGGCGAGACGCGCGTGGCCCGTCGGCCCCCGCAAACCGGTCAAGCCGTTGGACGCCTGGGTGCTGTTGTGATGGAATGAAATGCCTGGCCTCCGCACGAATGTGACGCTCGCCGCCGCGTCGATCCGGGCGCAGCGGCTGCGCTCTTTCCTGACCGTCCTCGGCATCACGATGGGAGTGGCCACGCTGATGGCCGTGATCACCCTCGTGCAAGGGGCCAACACCTATGTCGAACAGAAAATTGCGAATCTCGGAACGAACGTTTTCCAGGTGAGTAAATACCCGTTCGCCACGACGAACTTCGACGAGCTCATCCGTTCGCGCAGAAACCGCGATATTACGCTGGACGACCTCGAAGCCATACGGCGGGCCTGCCTCCACTGCGAGGCCGTAGGAGGGCAGGCGGAGGCCGTGGCTCACGTCCGCTATAAGGACCAGGAGCTCCAGGATCAAACTTTTTACGGGCACACGGCCAACATGAGCGTGATCGGCTCCCGCACCCTCGAGAGCGGCCGCTACTTCACCGATCTGGAGGAGCGGCACATGGCCAGCGTATGTCTCATCGGAGACTCCGTTCGAACCAAGCTTTTTGCCGGAACGAATCCCATCGGCCAGGTTGTGCGCGTAGGCAAAGACGATCTGATTGTCATCGGGGTGTTCGAAAGAATCGGCGCCGTGCTCGGCCAGGAGCAGGACAATTTCGTGGTGGCTCCGCTGCCGCTGTTCCTGCGGACAGTGGGGATTCGCCGCACGGTGACCATCAACGCCAAGGCCAGCGGCGGCGAAGAGATTTTTCAGCACGCCCAGGACGAGGCCCGCCTGGTCATGCGCGCCCGCCATCATATTACGGGCAACAAACGCGAGGATTTCTATATCGGCACGGCCGAGAGCTACATCGCCCTGTGGAAGAGCATCACCTCGTCGTTCTTCACGGTTTTCCTGATGCTCTCCTCGATCGCGGCGATCGTGGGCGGAATCGTTATCATGAACATCATGCTGGTGAGCGTGACGGAGCGGACCAAAGAAATCGGCATCCGCCGGGCCTGCGGCGCCCGCCAGGGGGACATCCTGCGGCAGTTTCTCACCGAAAGCGTTCTGCTGTGCATAGCGGGAGGCGTGGCGGGCGTGGCTCTCGGGTTCCTGGCTGCTCTGGGGGTCCGCACGCTGGCCGACTTTCCGGCCACTGTAAAATTTTGGGCTGCTGCGCTGGGCGTAATTCTGTCCTCAGTCATTGGCCTGTTTTTCGGAATCTATCCGGCGGTCAAAGCTGCCCGCCTCGATCCGGTTGCCGCCCTGCGAACGGAATAAAGATGGGCAAGCGATCCGGGCTCTGTCCTGGCCGGGCCAATGGCTGACAGCGAATCTAGGGCTGCTCGATCTGGTCTCCATGACTCGCGCTGAAATTCACGAAAGCCTTCTGATCGCTTTGGACGGCATTCGCAGCCGCAAGATGCGCTCGTTTCTTACGGTGCTGGGCGTCGTGATCGGAGTCACCTCTGTCATCGCCGTCGCCGCCATCATCGATGGATTGAACCGGAATATCTTGGAGCGCGTGCAAGCTCTGGGCGCGAGAACCTTCTTTGTGAGCCGGCTCCCGGTGGCGCGGTTTGGCCGTATACCCGAGGAGATCCGGCTGCGGAAGTACCTGAATGTCTCCGACGCCCAAGTGATCCGGGAGTCCTGCCCGGCGGTCGCAGTAGCCTCGGCTTTCGCCACGCGCGCCACTTTCACCGGCGACGTGAACGACGTGCGGTATGGAGACCAGCGGGTGACCAACTCGATCCTGCGCGGGGTGGACGCCGACTACGGCGCCGCAGTGCCGGCATTCGATGTCACTAACGGCCGGTTTATTTCCGGCTACGACATGGACCACGTGCGCTTTGTCGCCGTGATCGGGCAGGGCATCGCCGATTCTCTGTTTCTCAACTCGGATCCGGTTGGAAAATTGCTGCGCCTGAACGGATTGCCGTTTGAGGTGATCGGGGTCTTTGGCAAGGATTCAGGTTTTCTGGGAGCGCCAGGCGTGGACAGCTTTATATGCATTCCGCAATCCACGTTTCAGAGGCTTTATCCCGAGTTCCGGGAGTACAACATTGCTGTTTCCGTTCATGATGCGAAGGACTTGCCTGCCGCCGAAGATGAGGTCGTAACGGCGCTGCGCCGCCGCCGGCGCGTCAAGCCTTCGGCCCCGAACGACTTCGAAATCACCATGCCCGATTTTCTTTCCAATCTCTGGAATCAACTGACCGGGGCTCTGGTGATCCTGACGACGGTTATCAGCTCGATTGCGCTGCTCGTCGGCGGCATCGGCGTGATGAACATCATGCTGATCTCGGTCACAGAGCGCACGGCCGAAATCGGCGTACGCAAAGCGCTCGGCGCCCGGCGGAACGACATTCGCGCCCAATTTTTGATTGAGGCGATGACGCTCACCAGCGTCGGCGGCGCTATGGGAGTTCTGCTCGGGGCCCTGGTCAGTTGGGTGGTGCGGACCTTCGTTCCTTCGCTGCCTACCTATGTTTCTCCCTTTTGGGTTGCAGCCGGGCTGCTCATGTCCGCTGGCGTGGGGCTCTTTTTCGGCTTTTACCCAGCCAACCGCGCCGCAGGCCTGGACCCCATCGTGTGCTTGCGCCACGAGTGACGGCGCCCCGGCCCCATGCGGGATCGACAGGCGGCCTCTTTTCCGTGGCGGAGAGAGCCTGTGCTCACGGTCTCGCCGCTTCCTGCACGGGAAGCGAAACTTTATCTGACGGCGACGTCGATAGACTGCAAAACAGCGCCGTTGTAAACGATCGACACCGGCGCTCGGCCGGGGGATACGGCGTCGGGAACCCTAACGTTGATCTGCCAAACGCCCGTCAGGCCGGGGGCCAAGCCGCTGAAGAGAACCTGAGCGGCGATGCCGCCGATGCTGACCTCCGGAAGGGTGTCCGTGTAATACAGCAGAGTCCCCGAAGCCGGCGGCGCGAAGTTCAGGGCCGGCTTTTGATCGGCGAGGTCCAGGAACAGGCCTCTGGCCGACCCGAATAGCTGTAGGATTGTTCCGCGAGAGGCAGGGCCCGTCCCGCCATCCTCATTTAAGGCGGCCACGAAATCAGGTTCGCGCGCCGGCGGGCGGGGCAAGTGAAAGAAGCCCTCGCCGGGTTCCGGCGTCAAGCCAAGAATGTGGCCGTTCACAAGCACGTGATGGCCCGGCGGCAGGCACTCGGTTCCGGGTGTGATAGTGTGGCCGTGCTGGCCGTGGTGGACATGGCTGTCGCCGTCATGGCCGTCAGGCGGCGTAGTGGTGACATGTCCGCACCCGATCACGTCGGGAGTCGCGTTTCCGCTCAACCCAGAGTCCGTCGAGTTTGGCGCCGACATTACCGGAGTGAATCCGGGCCTGATCCTTGCCACATTCGACAACGGCAACCCCGCCATCATCGCCCAGGGAAACGGCACCGTGTCGCTAGGCGGCGGAGGAGCCTGCCCCGATCACACCGTCCAGTCTGGGCCATCCCGATGGCCGGGGGATCCAACTTTACCCTTCCCGTTAACGCTCTCTCTCACCCGTGCGGGCTCGCGAAATCGTGAAGATCGCCCCTCCACTGCGCCCGGTATAATTGAAGTGTGGCAGTACAAGCTGGCAGGATTTTGGCGCTCGATTTAGGGGCGCGCCGGATTGGTCTGGCCGTGAGCGACGAGCTGGGATGGACGGCGCAGGGCCTGCCTACGCTCCTGAGAAGAAACACGCAAACCGATCTGGACTCCCTGGCCGCCGTGATTCGCGAGAACAATGTCGGCTTGGTGCTTGTGGGCAACCCGTTGCGGATGGGCGGCGGGGAGAGCGCCGGCACACTGCAAGCGGCGCGGTTCGCCGGCCAACTGAAACGGCGCACCGGAGTCGAAGTGCGGTTATGGGACGAGCGGCTTACAACGCGGGAAGCTTCGCGTGTGCTGCGGTCGAGCGGCGTCAGCATCTCTAAGCGCGCGAAGGCGATTGACCGGCTGTCAGCGATTCTCTTGCTCGAAAACTATCTCGAACACGAGAGCGCCGCCCGGAAGCAACCCTGATGCTGCGGCGGGCTGCGCTGCTGATCTTTTTTTTTCTCGCCGGCGCCCTTTTTTACACAGCCTACTCCATCCTCAAACCGTATCGCGCCTACGAAGGAGAGGTTTTTGTGGACATCCCGCGCGGGGCAGGCACGCTGGAAATATCGGCGCGGCTTCGGTCGGCCGGAGTCCTGCGATCGGAATGGCCGTTTTGGCTGATCCGCCTTTCGCGCTCGCGCGGTATGCTCAAAGCCGGCGAATACCGCTTTGACCGCCCGCTTTCGCCTCTCCAGGTCTACCGGAAAATAGCGTCCGGCGAGGTTTTCTATTACTCGCTGACCATCCCAGAAGGCTACGACATGTTCCAGATTGCCGAAGCGGTAGCCCGAACGGGCATCATGAACCAGCAGCAGTTTCTGGAGGCCGCCCGGCATGGCGAGCGCGTGGCGGCCTTCGCCCCCGGCGCCAAAACGCTCGAAGGTTTTTTATTTCCCGACACCTACCGGCTGACCCGGCAAACCACGGCCGAAGAACTGGTAGGCCAGATGGTCCGGCGCTTCCGAGACGTGTTCCGTGAGGTGCAAGGCGAACATCCACCGCAAACGCAGCAGGTGCTGGAGACCGTTACTTTGGCTTCGCTGGTCGAGAAAGAAACGCCTGTCGCGGCCGAGCGGCCGATGGTGGCTTCGGTGTTCCGCAACCGGCTGCGCATCGGAATGCCGCTGCAATGCGACCCTACGGTAATCTACGCGCTGGAACTCGCCGGCCGGTATACGGGGGAGATTCGGAAAGAAGATCTGGCTTTTCCAAGTCCTTACAATACCTATCTGCATCCCGGGCTGCCGCCAGGTCCCATCGCCAGCCCGGGCCGGGCGTCCATAGAAGCCGCGGTGAATCCCGCCAAGACCGATTATCTTTACTTCGTCGCCGACAACAAGGGCGGACACGTATTTTCAGCGAACCTCCAGAAGCATTCTCAGGCCGTTGCGAGCTACCGTCGCGCCAATGGTCGGCGGCCAGGCCCGGCGCAATCCGCCAAGAAAGATGCCCGGCGCCGGTAAGAAGCCCTCGCGCAAGTCAGTGTTCGAGGAATACATCCGGGCAAACCCACCCGCGGAAATCAACCGGCAGACTCTGGCTGAGCTGCGCGACTCCATTTCTCAGCGGCTCGGGGGCGCGGCGGTTTCCGAACGCTACCTGCTGGAGCTAATCGAGCACACCGCCGTGCCAATCTCTCGCGAGCTGGGCGGCTTGCCGCCGGACCTGCGGAACCGAGTCCGCTTTCATGATTTCGCTTCGGCAGAGGCGAGCCTGTATGATTTGCAGAAAGAGTATGAAGACGCCCGCCGAGCGGGCGACCGTTTGCGAGCGCAAGATTGCCGGCGTGCTGTGCTGCGGGGCAGGCAGCGCCTGGAACTGCTGTTGCGGCGGCCGCGGTGGCGGGCAGAAAAACGCGCCGAGAAAATCGAAATCCTGGGCTGGTTTCGGGTATGGCTAGAAAACCCCGAGCTGTTCCGTACCTGGCTCGAGTTGAGGAAGCGCGCGATCGACTGGGCGCAAGGGAAGACGGAAACCGGCGATTAAATATCCGGCCCCACGGCCAGTTCATTGCCGTTCGAGAAGTGGAAACGGCGGCCGCCGGGAAAGCGGAACACAGATTTCATAATTTTGCCGCCAGCAGCCGTTATGTTCGCTTCCATTTTTTCCAGATCAGCCCAGCAGATCGCGATCAGCGGCCTAGAGGCGCGCGCTTGCGGAGGCTTGAAGAACCCTCCGGCCAGCCGCCCGCCGTGGAAGCTCGTAATCCGGCCCATAATCCTCGAACCTCCGCCCGAAAATCATCGAGTCGAACTCCTTGGCCTCCGCGATGCCGGAGGCCGGGAACTCGATGTAAGCGATGCGCCGGTCGTGCTCGGCATTACCCATACGCTCTCCTGAAAGATTGTCGTTGCAAGAGATAAATGATCGCGAAGCCGCCCGATCACCGGCGCTTCACGCATTTGCCTTGGGGGAGTCTTTGAACCCCTTCTTGTATTGATCGAGGATGTACTCGCAGGCCCGCGCGGTGACCGCCATCATGGTGAGCGTGGGATTCGCGCATCCCGACGAGGGAAACGAAGCGCCATCGGTGACAAAGAGGTTTTTCACGTCCCAGCTCTGGTTCCACTTGTTCAGCACGGAAGTCTTCGGGTCTGTTCCCATGCGCGCCGTGCCGATTTCGTGAATGCAGGTTCCCGGCGGCCGGGGCGTGTAATTCACTTCGGTAATTTCCGCACCGGCGGCCAGCAGCATCTCCTGCGCGGTATCCACCGCGTCCTTCATCATTTTCAACTCGTTGTCGCCGAACGCGCACTCGATGTGCAGCACCGGGACGCCCCAGCGGTCTTTCTTCTCGTAATTGATGCGCACGTGGTTTTCATAGCGCGCCAGGCACTCGCCCCACGTAAACAGGCGGAGGGGGTATGGCCAGCGCTCGCGCACCGCCCGTTTGAAAGCCGCTCCATAGCCGGGCGTGCGCTCGGCGTGCGTGGGGAACATGCCGCGCCCGCCGCCCCCCTGGTAGCCGAAGCCCCGGATGTAATCCGGGCGTTTCGTTTTCAGGTTCCGGAAGCGCGGCACATAGATGCCGTTTGCCCGGCCGTCATCCCACCTGTCTACGGGGCCTGCGGTTCTGGTAAGAAAACCCGCGGCGCCGCAGCCAATCGTGTGGTCCATCAGATAATGGCCGAGCACGCCGCTCGAGTTGCCGATGCCGTTGGGATGAAAGCGCGACCGCGAGAGGAGCATGAGCCTGGTCGATTCCAGCGTCGAAGCGCAGAGCACCACGGTCTTGCCGTAGACTTCCCGGCTCCGGTTCGTGAGCCGCTCAATGTAGGCGACGCCCCTGGCAAGCCCGTTTCCATCCACCAGAATTTCGTGCGCGACCGAATCGGGCTGCAACGTGAGGCGTCCGGTCTGGAACGCCGCCGGAATCGTCGAAGCGGGGCTGGAATAGTATGAGCCGGTGGTACAGCCGCGCCCGCAATGGCCGCACCAGTGGCACGCCGGCCGGCCCCGGTGATTGCGCGTGAGTATGGCAGTGCGCCCGATAGTGAGGATGCGATCGCCATGCCGATCCACCGCTTTCTTCAATTCCAGCTCGCCGCATGTGTACTTCATGGGCGGCAGAAACCTGCCGTCGGGCAGCGCTTCCCATCCTTCGGCGCGGCCGCTCACGCCGATGAAATCTTCCACCAGGTCGTAGTAAGGCGCGAGATCCTCGTAGCGGAAAGGCCAGTTGACGCCGTAGCCGTCATGCGACGCGGCCTGAAAATCGTAATTGCTGTAGCGGTACGACTGGCGGCCCCACGTGATCGAGCGCCCTCCGACCTGCCGCGACCGCACCCAGTTGAACGGCTTGTCCGGCGGAGTCGTGTAAGGAACATCCGCGTCATTCACGAACAGGTGCGTTGTGTACTCGCTCGAGAAACCCGCGGCGCTGCCCTGGCGCACTTCCAGATCCATCGGTCGGCCGAAGCCGCGAAACGGCATATCATAGGGCCAGGCGTGCTCAAGAAAATCTTTGGCCGGGTCCAGCTTGCGTCCCGCTTCGAGCAGCAGGACTTCCATGCCCCCTTCGGTGAGCTGCTTGGCCGCCCAGCCGCCGGTGGCTCCCGAGCCGACCACGATCGCGTCATAGATTTTCACTGGCATAAAAGCGACTTCATCCGCCGCGCCTTTGCCGGGCGCAGCCGGCGCATGGCGATTTCAAGCGGATCGTCCGATTGCAGGGCGAGCCGCATACCTCAGCCCCTTTGCTCCGGCGCTGCGCACCCCGGAAAGTCCACCTGCGCCGTATTTCCTATGTATTGCAGATCCTTATGGATCCCGACGGGCGATGTGTAGTACCCGTTGATCGTCATCAGCTTCAGCGCCGCAAAGAAGCGTTCCAGATCGTTTGCCGGCTTGTTCTCATTGGCGGCCATCGCGCGCAGGATTTGATCTTGCTGCCCGGCATTGCAGTCGAGAAACCGATTCCGGAAGCGGTTCTTGGCCTCGCTTTCGACGGCTTGAAGACCCGAGATCCATTGCTGCTGCACGTCTTTGCGGCTATTGGCGACCATAAGATCGATAAAGAGGCTTACCTTCGCCTCGCGGGCTCCCGGAGAGCGCCCGTCCGCAGGGATGATCAATTCGGACAGTTGATCGAGCAGCGCATTCTGAGCCGGGGTGAAGAACTGAAGCTTATAGGCGCCGGGCGCGCGGGCAATCGTTTCCAGGTGATGCTGGGCCTCGGCAAGCCGCTCGGCCAGAACCCCCGCCGCAATCAGTTTCAGGGCCGCACGCCGATCGATATTTGACATCCGCCAATTTCCTTTGGACGCGATTGTAGCACTCTACAGCGAGTACAGCCTACCCCCGTGCTGTCCGATCAGAATCTGAAAAATCCGGTGTCCGATCAACTCATGCAAAGTCAGCAGCTCGCGGTTTGCCTCCACGATATTTCCAACCGGCCCGGAGCCGTTTCCGCCCGCCCGGAGCGCGGCGGCAGCCTCGCCGAGGATCGGATCGGAAATTACCTCCCCGGCCATTTCCCAAAGGGTGATGAAGCGGTCCACAGCGGCCGGAAAACTGACATGAAATACGCCCCAGTTGGACGTTGTGCGCGGCGGCTTGTAGTCCAGGTTGAACGGGCCATTGTAATTATGCAGGCGAAGCAGCACGAGCACGTTCAGCCAGTCGAGGGGATTGACCAAACCGACGGCGATGTCCACGTCGTGCTTGAGCCGGTAGCCATCGTTGATGTCGAAATGCCAGAGCTTCCCCGCGAGCAGGGCCCGGGCCAGAGCAGCCCGCGGCGCTCCGCCCCACATCAACTCGTGCAGATATTCGGGGTTCACGCCCACCATCTCGGGATGGGTCAGCAAGCCGCTCGCTATGAAGGCCAACATGGCGTCCGTAGTGGGTAGAAGAATTTCGGCCTGCGGCTCAAAAGGCTTGGCCTCGAGGCAATGCCGGAGCGTGGGCCGGCCGTCCCTTCGCGCAACTTCCCTGTCGCGCGCGCAAGCGGCGTTGATGCCGTCCGCGAACCAGCGCAGCGTCCGAGTCTCTTCGATCGCGCCCTGCACGAGGTAGCCCAGCGTACCCGGCCAGTAGACCACGAACTGGGCTCCCAGCCGGCGCCCGATCTCGACCGTGTTCGCCAGGCGCTCCGCCGCATATTGGCGCACCTCCGGGGCCTCGGCAGCCGAACTGGCGGCCCATACCGGGTGATGGAACGTCTCCGTAGTCACCATCGAGCAGCGCACCCCATGCTCGTCGAGCGCGCGCTTGATATCATCGACGATTTCCCACTGGCGCTCAGTAAGCAGAGTGCCGGCGGGAATCACGTCCGTATCGTGCGTACTCCAGTAGCCGATGCCGATGCGGGAATACTCGCGAATCACATCGCGGTAAGTGATCGGGTCCCGGGTTGGCGCGTGGAACAGCGCCTGGCCCTGATAGGCCGCGGCCCACTGCGGCCCGCTGATAAAATGCCTGCGCCGGACCTCCGGCGAATAGCTGCCTCCGCAGGCGGCCATGAGGCGTTCGACCAGCGCGCGTTGCGTTTCGCTCATGTCATCAGTTGTAACGCACGGGCGGGTTAAAGAAAAGGAGCAGAAGATAAACGGTCATGCGAGAAGTGCTGGAGCGCCGGTTCCGCTTGCGGGAACACGAAACCACCATCAGCCGGGAGATCGTAGGCGGCGTCACCACGTTTCTGACGATGTCCTACATCCTTTTTGTCCAGCCCAGCCTGCTTAGCCAGGCGGGCATGGATTTCCAGGCCGTGCTGGTGGCTACCTGCGCGGCGTCGGCGGCTGCGACGCTTCTGATGGCTTTAGCCGCGAATTACCCGGTTGCGCTGGCCCCCGGAATGGGCGAGAACTTCTTTTTTGTATACACGCTCTGCGGTTCCTACCGTCTGACGTGGCAGCAAGCTTTGGCGGCGATCTTCACCGCGGGAGCGGCATTCATGGCTCTCGCCGCCTTCGGTCTTCGCAGCAGGATCGTCAACGCGATTCCCAATGCGCTGAAGACCGGTATTGCAGCCGGTATCGGCCTGTTCATCAGCCTGATCGGCATGCAATACGGGCGCCTGGTCGTGGCGAATCCGGCTACACTGCTGCAACTCGGCGATCTCCGCAGCCCGATCGCTCTCATTACCATGGCCGGCCTGCTGCTCACTCTGGGCCTCCTGGCTTTCGGCGTACGGGGGGCCATCTTGCTAGGGATTTTGGGATCCACCGCGGTAGCGGCGGGCTTTGGGCGCGTGCATTATTCCGGCATCGTCGCGGCGCCCGCCGGACTGAGCGCCACGCTCTGGAAGATGGATTTCGCCGGCCTGTTCCATCGCGACCCGGCCACAGTCGCCGTAGTGGTCTTCGTGCTGTTTTTTCTGGCCTTGTTCGATACAGTGGGAACCCTGGTTGGCGTTGGAAGGCAGGCGGGTCTGATGAGAAACGGCGCGCTGCCGAGAGCCGAGCGGGCATTGTTTTCCGACGCCACCGGCACCGTCGTGGGAGCGGCGCTCGGGACTTCCACCGTGACTTGCTACATCGAGTCGGCGGCCGGGGTCTCTGACGGCGCGCGAACCGGACTGGCCAGCATGACAACGGGAACGCTGCTGTTGATCAGCATGCTGTTCGCTCCTCTGGCGCGCATGATCGGGGGCGGCGTTCCAGTGCCGAGCGCGCAAGGCGGCGGAGTCGCCTATCCGACCCTTGCGCCCGCGCTCATCCTGGTGGGGGCCATGATGATGCGTTGCGCGCGCGACATGGATTGGGAAGACCCGACGGAATCGGTCCCCGGCTTTTTGACCATGATCCTGATCCCGTTTTCGTTTAGTATCGCCGCCGGCGTGGGAGCGGGCTTCGTGCTATACGCCGCGGCCAAGCTGCTCGCGGGGCGGCCGAAAGAATGCCCGGCGGTGGTTTACGTATTTGCGGCCTTGTACGTCATCCAATATGCCGTGGCGCGGCAATGAGGCAATCGAGGCAGACGCCCGCGTTTTTACTCGGCCGCGAACGGCCCCTTACGCCAAGGCGTCCCTGAGCACTTCCGCGGCATGGCGCGGAGTGCGCCGTGTGAAGTGCGAGATCTGCTGGCGGCAGCTTACCCCTGTAATCACAATCTCGGTGTCGGGGCTGGCCGCGTTGACAGCGGGAATCAGGCGCGTCTCAGCGATGATCCTGCTGATGTCGTAATGCTCCTTCTCAAATCCGAACGATCCCGCCATGCCGCAGCAGCCGGAGTTGATTTCCGAAACTTCGTAGCCGGCGGGAAAGCGCAGGGCCTGGAGAGTCGATGCCGTGCCAATGTGAGCTTTTTGATGGCAATGGCCGTGCAAAAGGATCTTTTTCCGCTCCTGCCTCCATTGCAAGCCGAGTTTACCCTCGTCTTCCAGTTTGCACAGGTACTCCTCGAATAAGTAAGACTGCCGGGCGACGCGCTCGGCGGCGTGTCCCTGAAGCAGGTCCAAATATTCGTCCCGCAATGTCAGCAGGCAGCTCGGCTCGCAGCCGACGACGACGGCTCCCTTTTCCACCAGAGGAACCAACGCCTCCACATTGCGCCGGGCGGCGCGGCGGGCGTCTTCCAGCAGACCTTTGGAGATCATGGGACGCCCGCAGCAATCGTGCTTCGCCAATATTACTTCAAATCCGGCCCGCTCCAGCAGTTCGGTCGCAGCCCGGCCCACCTGCGGGTAGTTATAACTGAGGAAACAATCGTCGAAGAGTACGACCGCACCCCTCGCAGCGCGGCCATTGGCCCTGCCATTGCCGCCGGCCCGCTTCGCAAACCAGCTTTGGAACGTCTCGCTGGCGAAAGCCGGAAATTCGCGGCGGGCGTCGATGCCGAAGGCCATTTCGGCCAGATTCTTTGCCCAGCGCCGGCTCATCATGTAATTGGCGACGCCCGCCATGCGGCTTCCCCAGCGGTTCAGTTTGCCGATGTTGGCGAAGAGCAGAGCGCGTTCGGGCACGCCGTGTTTGGCGTAGTACTGGGCGAGGAACTCGTATTTGATTTTGGCCAGGTCTACATTGGACGGGCACTCGCGCTTGCAACCCTTGCACTCCAGACAAAGATCGAGCGTCTCGTACATCCGGCGGGACGTCAGCTCTTCGGCGGGCAAGCGCCCGGAAAGCGCGGCGCGCAAAGCGTTCGCCCGGCCGCGCGTCGAATGCTCCTCTTCGCGCGTCGCATGGAAGGACGGGCACATCGTGCCCTCGAGCGTCTTGCGGCAGATGCCCATGCCGTTGCACATTTCAACCGCGCCGGCGAACCCTCCTTCCCGTGAGAAATCCAGATGCGTCTGGATCTGGATGGTCTGGTACGTTTTGCCGTAACGCAGATCCTGCGTCATTTCAGGCGCGTTCACAACCTTGCCCGGGTTCATGATGTTCTGCGGGTCGAAGATCGCCTTGAGCTTCTGAAACGCCTCGTAGATCTTGGGGCCGAACAGCCGGGCGTTGAAATGGCCCCGCGCCAGCCCGTCGCCGTGCTCGCCGCTCATCGAGCCGCCGCACTCGACGACAAGCTGGAAGACCTCTTCCGCGATGTCGCGCATTTTGTACATTTCCGACTCTTGCTTCAAGTCGATCAAGGGCCGGATGTGCAGGCAGCCTACCGACGCGTGGCCATAATAACCGCCGGTGGTATCGTGATCGGCGAGAATCTGGCGGAAGCGGCGTACAAACTCGGGCAGCCGCTCGACCGGCACCGCCGGGTCTTCCACAAAGGCGATCGGCTTCCGATCGCCCGGCACGGACATAAGAAGACCGAGGGAATCCTTACGCACCTTCCAGATGCTGGCTTGCCTGGCCGGATCGACCACGGGGAGATGGCCGAAGCCAATGCGCTTTCGTTTGAGCCGGGCATCGAGTTCCTCGACTTTCGAGCGCACCTCCGCCTCGGTGTCGCCATAGAATTCGACGATCAGCAGGGCGCCGGGATCGCCCTGCACAAAATCCATCTGCTTGGCGAACTGCGGCGTCGCGCGAGCCCGCTCGATGATCAGGCGATCCAACAGTTCCGTGGCCACGGGACTGGTGACCGTCATCTCATCTGTGGCTTCGACGGCATCGACCAGGTCATCGAAGAGCACAATCTCGATGGCTTTTTTTTGGGGCAGGGGCACGATGCGCACTTTCGCTTCGCTGGCGACGGCCAGCGAGCCTTCCGCGCCGACGATGGCTTTGCAAAGGTTGAACAGGCCGGGGCGCGTGGCGAAGCCGGCGCCGAAGATGCCCGGTCTCTCCGCTCCGGGAGCGGGAACGAATTCGTCCAGATTGTAGCCGCTGACGCGCCGGATGATCTTGGGGTACCGCGCGAATATTTCCGAGCAGTAGGCTGCTCCCAGAGCGCGTACTTCTCGGTACAGCCGGTTTTCCAGTGCGTCGCCGCGCGACAACTGCTCGAGCCGTTCGGGCGTCACTTCCCGGAAGCGCGCTTCGGAGCCGTCGGATAGAACAACATCGAGCTCCAGCGTGTGATCGATGGTCTTGCCGTAAAGAATGGAATGCGAGCCGGCCGAGTTGTTCCCGATCATCCCTCCGATGGTGGCTCGGTTCGAGGAAGAAGTGTCGGGGCCGAAGCCGAATCCGTAGGGCCGCAAGTACGCGTTCAATTGATCCTGGACCACGCCGGGCTGCACGCGGACCCACCGCTCTTCGGTGTTCACCTCCAGCACGTTGCGCATATATTTTGCGAAATCGATCTGGATGGCATGGCCGACCGTCTGGCCGGAAAGACTCGTACCGCCGCCGCGCGGGAGAATCGGAATGCCATAACGGGCGGCCACACGCACCGCCGCAGCCACGTCATCCCGATGCCGGGGCACAACGACGCCAATCGGCTCGATCTGGTAGATGGAGGCGTCTGTCGAGTAAAGGACCTTGGAATAGGCGTCGAAGCGTACTTCACCTTCGATCTCTTTCCGCAGTTCGGCCTCGAGGTCCGGGCTCGGGTGTTTCATACGGCGTCTCCGGGCGGGAGCCAGAAGGCCGGGCCGGCTGCCGTGATTGTAATCGCGCGTCTGTGCATGTGTTTGCGGGCGTGCGGGTAATTTGGAAGGAAGACTCCGCAGCCCCGCCTGACCTCTTTCAGTTTAATAATCGCTTGCGCCGCAACGCAATCAGTATAATGAAGAGAATGATTCTGCGGCGATTATGCGCATTGCTGGCGAGCTTTTGCTCCTTGCTGTGCGCGGCTGGGGAACTGTCCAATCGCCCGGCGCCGGATTTTCACCTCAGCGATTCCCAGGGCCGGATGGTGAGCCTGAGCTCCTTCAAGGGGAAGGTTTTGCTCGTCGAGTTCCTGTCTACTACCTGTCCCCATTGCCAGAAGTTCGCTCCGGTGCTGGATTCGGTCTACACCCGGCTGAAAGGGCGCGTGGCGGTGGTAGGGATCTCGACCTTTCCCGACACCGCCGAGACCGTGGCCGAGTTCGTGAAAACGTATAAAATTAGCTATCCGGTTTTAGTGGACCCAACCAACAAGGCGGCGATCGATTACCTAAAGCCCGACCCGAATCACGGCTTTTCCATCCCCCACGTCTTCGTGGTTGACCAGTCCGGTTACATTCGGGATGATTTTGTGCAAAACCCTTCTAATGCGGAATTGTTCACTCCCGAGGGCCTGACTCGCCTGTTGCGGGCGTATTTGACGAGCAAGTGAGCCCGGTACCAAGAGTTTGTCTTAAGAGGTACCTGTCTTGCCTCTAAACGATTGTCCTATTGTGTTTTGTCGCATCGCTGTTACAATCGCAGGGGATTTTGCAAAAAAAGCTTGGCAGGCATTCATCGGAGAGAAACAACAAGGGGATAGAAATCAAAGGTGAAATGGTCCGTGAAGGAACAACGACGCTCCCAGCGCTTTCAGCTCACCCTCCCGCTGACCCTGATTCGGGGCAGCCGGGGCGAGATCAACCGGATTGGCGAGACCAGGAACCTGAGTTCCACCGGCGTTTACTTCGTGGTCGGCGAAGCGGTGGAACTCGGAAGCCTGCTGGAGTTCGTGGTGACTCTTCCGGATGAAATCTCAATCGCCGGTCCGGTTCGGCTGCTTTGCAAGGGCAAGGTGACGCGTGTCGAGCAGCAAGAGGCGAGTCTGGTCGGAGTGGCTGCAACGATCGAGCGTTACGAGTTCGTCCGTGATAACGTGAACTAATCCAAGACCAAAGCTTTCAGTCACATAGGCCGGGCTTCCCGGCTTTCATAACTTTTTGACAACTTCCGGGGCTGCCGCTCTTGCTTATGTATATGAATTTGATATAGTAGGATTCCGTTCCATACAAGTTCGTCCACGCGGACGCTCTAGCTTTCTACATTCCGGAAAGGAAGGTGCCTGGTGAGCAAAATAGACTCTGATGACCATGGCAAAACGAAACAGCCCGGCAAGAAAGGATTCTCGCGGCGCTCATTCCTGCAAGGGGTTGGGATTGGAGGCGGCGCGGTAGCCAGCTTGCCCACCGGCTTGCTGGTGGAGCCCGAGGTTGCGAGCGCGGCCCCCGTCATGGGGCCCGGGCCGGTTCGGGTTTCACTACGTATTAATGGTAAGGTTCACAACCTGAATATCGAGCCCCGGGTCACACTGTTGGATGCGCTGCGAAATCATCTGGATATGACCGGGGCGAAGAAAGTCTGCGACCGGGGCACTTGTGGAGCTTGCACTGTGATTCTG
>Ga0070741_10011199_pt1 | contig 16627 bp, 13 predicted proteins | sample Coa_R1_4_FD_66440 | JGI IMG/M metagenome (GOLD analysis project Ga0070741, IMG submission 66440) | Surface soil microbial communities from Centralia Pennsylvania, which are recovering from an underground coalmine fire - Coalmine... | ecosystem: Environmental > Terrestrial > Soil > Unclassified ...
AATTGCGTGAGGACGTCCTGAAGGGCGGCCAGATACCCGAAATGCCAGTAGACTTGCTCGGCTGTGCCTTCTTGCAGGTGCCTCTGCTCGTCCCAGCACCGGTGGCCGTTTTCTTCAAGCCACGACCGAAGCTCTTCCGCACGACGCTGCAGCGCTTTTTCCAGTCGCATAGTTTCGCACCGGAACCCCGGGGGTCGAAGTGCCGGTGACGTTTTGCACGACAACGTCCCGTCTCGCCAAACAAGAGCAAGCGGCAAACCAGTGGGGGGTTCGTCACGATCCATGGGGAATATACTCTGCCAATATTCTGAGAATGGTGATCGCGCGCGGCCTGACGCGGGCCGATGTGAGCACCGCCGGTATGGAGACGTTCGCCGCAGCGAAAACGTCCCGCGGGTCGCCCGGTTTTGATTACTTCAACAAGTCGCGCTGGCGCGACAGGCGCTGGTCCCGCTGCTGAGCGAAACGCTGGATGGCCGCAATGATCGACGCCGGATCCAGATGGGCTTCCGCGATGACGTCGGGCTCGAGGCCGCCGGTCAGCCATTGATTGTCCCAATCGGAGGTGAGCGAGTATTCGTCGGTCAGCGGGCCGAGGTTGCGCGCCGGCATCATCCGGCGGGTCCCGGTGGAGACTACCATGAGGTCGTACAGTGCTTCCGGCGGTAAGACGGCGCGGCGGTACGATTCGGGCTGGCGGTCGAACAAGTCCTCGCTGATAGCAGCAATCACTTTCACATTGATGCCGGCTGCTTCGAGTTTCGGCAGCGAGTTGACCAGGTTCACGGTCGAACTGGAGCCTTGGGTAATGACGTAGCCGTGTTTCGGCCGCCCCGGGGCGAAGTCGCGAATGACATAGAAACCTTTGGCTGCGGCGCGAAGATCCGTATCGGCAAACTTGCTGCGATCCGCGACGGCGAAATCAGGGCGCGCAACTTCGATGGTGATCAGGCCGACTTTAGGATCACGGGCGGCGATCTCGGCGGCGGCGAAGTAGCCGGGAGCAACATCGTTGTAGTCCCAGAAATTGAGGTTGATCGCCTGGCCGCGCGGGAACAGCTTCCATACCTGAGGCGCGAAAATGCCGAAGTGGGTGCGGGCGTCGGCCGCAGTCTCGGGACCGGAATGGCCGGAGAGAATGTGCAGTACTCCCACCCGAAACCGGCTGTCCTGGTTCTGCTGGCTCCAGACGCGAGCCGGTGTGTACATGAGCGGCGTAAACGCGCCGTAGGTGCCGCTGATGGCCCAGACTCCGGCGAATTTCGTCGGGTCCACTGAGGCGCTCTGGCCGACGAGGCCGATGGCGGTCGAGACGTTGCCCGCCTCTTCGATGGCCGCCTTGAGACGCGTACCGAGCGGGTTAGTCTCCGGGTCGTAGTGACCCCACAGGTTACCGTGTTCGAGGTTGATGGACTCCGAAAGATCCGCCGCAATCGTGAAGAAACGATTGTCCGTGACGTAATTCATCCACTTGAGAATCTCGGAGATGCCGCGGCGGGTGCCCGCGACTTCGCCGGGTTTCTTGAAGAGCGCGATACTCACTTCTTTTTCGGCTCCGGATACCCGGTTCTTCACTTTAACTTTTTGGGGCTCGACGGGCAGGTTGGCCACCCGCAGGCGCTCGTCGAGGAACGGGTCGTGCTTCACGTCGATCCGGAGCGGCAGTTCGTCCTTGACGGAATCGCCGAGTTCGACGAGGCGGTCGGCCAGCCAATCGCCGATCCCGTTCCGGTCGAGCAGCGACATCACCACGTCCATGTTGGTCTTGAATTGAATCAGGCGCTCGCGCGGATCGGCGACTGCGCCTTGGCGGATGCCGGCGAACTCGACGCCGTAGTGCTTCTCAAAGCTCTCGGCAAGAGCAACGAAATAGGGCGAGTTCATCTTAAATGCGTACGGATGACTAGGGTAGCCCACGAGTTGATCGCCGAAGCCGGGTAGCTTGCCATCGACCGCAGCGGGCCAGAAGCCCTTGACGGTCTGGCCGATGACCACCATGGGGCGGCGGTCCTTGGGGTCCCAATCCTCCATGCTCTTCAGGGCCGCCACGACTTCGCCGTAATCGTTCCCGTTTTCAACCGCGAAGACATTCCAACCGTAGGAAGTCCACTGGTCGACGAGGCGGTAGCGGTCGAATCGGGCTGGGATAACGCCGCCGAGGAGGCTGTCGTCGATACCGGCATTGTTCGAAGAGACCAGAACGCGGAGGCGCTTGCCGACGGACAGCGCGAGGGCCTGGGTTTTGAGCTCCTGCGCGTGACCTTCGGTGAGGGCAAATTCTCCTTCGAACGCCATAACCTTAGGCGAGCTAGAGCTGGGAGCGCCCATCGCATCCCAGAAGGCAGCTTTGCCGGCGGCGGTGGCGATTCCAATGCCAGAGGGACCGCCGTTGACATCATTCGTGCAGTCAATGCTTTCGGCGTGACCGGAGAGAGCGCGGATGCCGCGGCCTTTGGCTTGGGCGAACAGTGGATGGTCCGCGAGTTTCTGATCCTGCAAGAGCGTTTTCAGGGCGCCGGCGCCGCGGCGAAAGCCTAGAGCATCAACGGGCAGCATCGCAACGTGGGGATCGACGTAGTAACGACGATCGCCGGTCGCTTCGTATTTACGCGCGAGGGCCTGACCCATGATCATCCACAAGGCGTAACAGGTGGGGATGCAATGACCGGCAGCCAGCATGAACTTGTCGCCATAAGGGTGCTTGGGCCGGCGGTAATCGTACCGAAGCCCGCCCAATTCCGGGCCGACCAGATGAGCCGCCACATTGTAGGGAGTATAGGCCAGTGGGCCGCCGAAGTGGCCGGTTTGGGCATAGTTACCCAACAGGACCAACGTCATGCACGTCATGTAGCCGACGTCTTCCAGACGATCCCGGTCGTAGGGCACTTTGACGGGGGCGACTGGTGAGACCAGGGTGTCGAGAGTGGGAATCAAGGGAAATCCTCCGTATACGAATCCACCATTCTACGACGGGAACGGGCAAAAGACGTAGTACTCCGGATCTCTGGTGGGAAACGGGAACCTGCCGATAGAGGGACAGGAGATCTTGCGTGAAGATCCTCGCTGCGGAAGATAATCCTGTATTTCAGTCGATGCTTCGGGCGGTTCTGACAAAGTGGGGCTATGAAGTCGTGATCGCCAAAGACGGCAACGAAGCGCTGCACATGCTGGAGGCCGAGGATGCTCCGCGCCTGGCCATTCTGGATTGGATGATGCCCGGTATCGACGGGGTGGATGTCTGCCGGCGGGTGCGGTCGATGGGGCGCGAGCCCTACATCTATATCCTTCTGCTCACGTCACGAGCCGAATCGGAGGACCTGGTCGAGGGAATGGATTCGGGCGCTGACGATTACCTGACCAAACCGTACAAGGCTCCGGAACTGCACGCGCGGCTACGGGCCGGACAGAGGATTCTGGAACTACAGGAACAATTGCTGGCAGCCCGGGAAGCCCTGCGGCAGGAGGCGACGCACGACTCGCTGACCGGTCTGCTGAACCGGCATGCGATTCTGGGTGTCCTGCAGATCGAACTGGCGCGCTCATCGCGGGAATCGCAGCATCTTTCGGTATTGATGGCAGACCTGGACCACTTTAAGCAGGTCAACGACTCATACGGGCACTTGGCAGGCGACGTCGTCCTGCGCGAATCGGCAACCCGGATGAAGGAATGCATCCGCAGCTATGATGGGCTTGGCCGGTATGGAGGCGAGGAATTCCTGGTGGTGTTGCCGGGTTGCAACGCCGAAGGAGCTTTGGCTCAAGCCGAGCGCATTCGAACTTCGCTGGCGGGCATGCCTTATTCGTACGGTACGCATTCGATCCCTGTCACCTGCAGCATCGGATCGACCTGCTACGCTCCGGGCACGAAAGCAGATACCGATTCGCTGATTCGCGAAGCGGACCTGGGACTTTACGCGGCTAAGGCCAACGGCCGCAATCAAGTAGTGACAACCTGCCTCGAGCCCGTGAGCCGGAACTGAAGACGTTTGCAAAACGTGCTGAAAAAATCATTGCGCGCGACAGCGCTTGGGTTATACTGAGTTTCCCCCAAAGCGGAGTTTGACTGATGAACGGTTTGGTGCGCAGCAAATCCGAAGAATTGGTGGCCGACTTGGTCCACGACTTGCGCCAGCCCCTGAGCACACTGGAGTACAGTTCGTGTTATCTGCAGATGCTGCTGGGTGAAGCTCAAGAGGCGGTTCAAGAGCAGCTTCGGATTATCCAGCAACAGATCGACCTCGCCACGCGCATGCTGAGCGAGGCCGCGGCACGCATCCCGCGCCCGGAGTTTCAGCGCGCTGCAACTGGCGAAAGTCTTGACTTGACGAAGTCGGAAACCGCCGCCGTTACGTAGACTGGCGGCGTCACCAGGAACTGGGGTTTGTGATCCCAGATTCCCCTCGCGACATCTTCCCAGAGCGGAACGTTGATTCCGCTATCAATCACCACAAAGGCATCCGCCCGGTCCATGAACCGCAGGCTGGAGGGCTTGAAATCCTGGCAGGAAAAATCGAGAACCATCAGAAACAAATCGGGGTTGAGTAGTTCCAGTACGCTGTTGGACTCAATAATGATGTTGCTGCCTGAACGGGCGATTTTAGACAACGTCGTTTTCGCGCGGGCTAATTCACCCATTGGCGTCCGCAACCAGAGAGACCTCTCAGCGCCGGCAGCCAGGAAGCGACCGGAATCGGTGCGGCTGGGTTCGAACTCCTCACTGAGCGCGAAGGGATGTTCCGGCTCGGTTTCACAGCCACAGGCTTCTCCGTGGTGGGAACAGACACCGTGCCCATACTGAGTGATCTTCAGGGCAGTCCACTTCTGGTCGCGAAGCTTGCGGATCAAGCCGGCAACTACCGAGGTCTTGCCGATATTCCGGGAATGGCCGCCCACGACGACAAGCATCAGTGTTTCTCCAATTCGGCCATCCGCCGTCTAAGGTCAGCCAGCTCGCGACGCATTTCAGGGAGTTTCGCCAGATTGGCCAACGCCTCGAGGTGTTGCTTCAAGGGCCGGGCGGGAGTGCCCCAAACGGTTTCACCAGAGTGCACAATCTTCGAGCTCAGCACGCCACAGCCGGAGCCGAGCGTGGCGCGGCTCTCGATGCGCGCCTTATCGCCGATCCCAACCTGTCCGCCGATGACTGCGTAGTCTTCCACGATTACACCACCCGAAAACCCGGTTTGCGCGGCCACCACCACATGACGCCCGATGCGGCAATTGTGGCCCACATGAACCATGTTATCGAGTTTCGTGCCCTCGCCGATAGAGGTGACGCCGAGCGCGGCCCGATCGACACAGGAATTCGCGCCGATCTCGACAAAATCCCCGATCTCGACGCGACCGACTTGCGGAAACTTGTGCCACCGGTCGTGATCCATGACGTAGCCGAATCCGTCCGCGCCGATCACGCAGCCGGAATGGAGAATCGTGCCGCGACCGATGTCAACGTTGTCGTATATGGTCACGTTGGGATGGAGAATGCAGCCTTCGCCAAGAACCACGCGCTTGCCGATGGAGCAGCCGGCTCCGATGCTGGTGGCGACACCGAGGCGCGAGCCGTCGCCGACCACGGCGTGCGGCCCAATGTAAATCATGGCGCCCATCTCCACCTTGCCCACGACCGCAGTTGGGTGAATGCCGGGCTTGAGTTCAGCGGTGGGATAAAAACGGCTCATCGCGCGCGCAAAGGCAGTTCGCGGCTCCGCGACGCGAATCACCGTACGGTGACCGGGGTTGGTCCAGCTCGTTCCAACCAGCAGGCATCCCGCCGCGGAATTTTCCGCCTGAACCTCGGCTTTGCGAGTGCCGACAAACGCGAGGTCGGACGCGCCCGCAGATTCCAACGGCGCCACACCGGTCAGATCTTTTTCGCCGTCGCCTTCATAGGTGGCGCCGAGCCACTCCGCTAGTTCTCGAACGCGCATGACTTATCATACAAATTGATATGGAGATCACAGCGTTGCACGGACTAAAAGGCGAGCCGGCGTTGCGATGGCGATAGACGCTTCGGCGGTTATCGGGGCGACGGCTCGGGTCGATCCAGGCGCGGTTATCGGGCCGGGAGTGCACATCGGGGAATTCTGCATCATCGAAAGCGATGTTTCCATTGGAGCAGGATGCCGCCTGGAACCTTACGTTTACGTGAAGCGCTGGACGACTTTGGGGGAACGTAATGAGATATCCGCCGGCACTGTGCTCGGTACGGACCCGCTCGACAAAGGGTTTGGCGGTGCGCGCAGTTTTCTGCGGATCGGTAACGATAACAAAATCCGCGAACACTATACCGTTTCGCGCGGCACGGCGCCGGAGTCGGTGACCGAGATCGGTGACCGCAATTACATTATGACCTCGGGCCATATTGCCCATAACTGCCGCATAGGAAACGATACTGTGATCGCGAGTTGCGCACTTCTGGCCGGCTATGTGGAAGTGGAAGATCAAGCCTTCATCTCCGGCGGTGTCGTGGTTCACCAGTTTTCGAAAATTGGCCGGCTGGCGATGATCGGCGGAAATACGCGGGTCAACAGCGACTTGCCACCCTTCTTCTTATATTCCGGTTTCAATGTGGAGGCTAAGGGATTGAATGTAGTCGGCTTGAAGCGCGCGGGGTATAAGGCGAGCGACGTCACGGTACTCAAGAAGGCCTATCAGATCCTGTATCGGTCCGGGTTAAAGCTGGAAGCTGCTTTGGCGCAGATCGAGAATGAAACCCCCACACCGGAAACGCTCCACCTCGTGCGATTTATCCGCGCCAGCGAGCGAGGGATCTGCCGGGAATAGTACTGCAACCGCAGATCCGCCGGTTCGTTGTCATCCGGCGGTAATATCTCTTATACTGTGGACTTCGGGTGAATACTCTCGCTGTGTCCCGGCGCTACGGGACCGGGCGATTTCCGGAACCAGGAGGTTCTTCGTTAATGTTTTCCACAACGGACACCGTTCGTGTCGGGCCGCGCGCGCCTCGTTTGCCGGCGGCCGTATTAGGGTGCGCCAAGCCCCTGTTTCGCGCGGTTCTCGCATCGCTGTTTCTGGCGCTGCTCGCCGCGCCCCTGATGGCTCAGGAGCAGGGCGGCGGCGAAGCCAACCTGGTAATTCCGGATCTGAACTCCGCGTCATTCCTCGGCGGAGTGGGCGGGCGTTCGCTTCTGATGATCGGCCTGGTGGTCAGCGCTCTCGGTTTTGTGTTCGGGCTGATGATCTTCACACGGCTCCGAAATATGCCGGTGCACCAATCGATGCGCGAAGTGTCCGAACTGATCTATGAAACCTGCAAGACCTATCTCGCCACGCAAGGCAAGTTCCTGATGATCCTGGAAGCCTTCATTGCGGTCATCATTATCTTCTATTTCGGGTTCCTCCAGGGCTTTGAAGCGTACAAGGTGGTGATCATCCTGTTGTTCAGCGTGATCGGCATTGCGGGCAGTTTTTCGGTGGCGGCGTTCGGTATGCGGGTGAACACGTTTGCCAACTCACGGTGCGCTTTCGGCGCGCTCACGGGCAAAGCGTATCCGTGCTATGACATTCCGCTCCAGGCCGGCATGAGCATCGGGATGCTGCTGGTGTGCGTCGAACTGCTGATCATGCTCTTCATCCTGCTGTTCGTACCCGGTAGCCTGGCGGGCTCCTGCTTCATCGGATTTGCGATCGGCGAATCGCTCGGCGCCGCGGCGTTACGCGTGGCGGGCGGCATCTTCACGAAGATCGCCGATATCGGGTCGGACCTGATGAAGATCGTATTTAAGATCAAGGAAGACGACGTCCGCAACCCCGGCGTCATCGCCGATTGCACCGGTGACAACGCGGGTGACTCAGTCGGGCCCTCGGCGGACGGATTCGAAACCTACGGCGTAACAGGCGTCGCGCTGATTACCTTCATCATCCTGGCGGTGAAGGACCCGGTGGTTCAAGTTCAATTGCTGGTGTGGATCTTTTCCATGCGCGTGATGATGGTGATCTCCTCGGGGCTGGGCTACTTCATCAACGGCATCATTGCCAAGGGCCGTTACGCGAACGCGGCCAAAATGAACTTCGAAGCGCCGCTCACGACCCTGGTTTGGCTGACTTCAATCCTTTCCATCGTGCTGACGTACGTCGTCAGTGCTTTCATGATTCCGACCTTGGCTGGCGATTCATCGCTGTGGTGGAAGCTCGCGACCGTAATCAGTTGCGGCACGCTGGCGGGCGCGATTATTCCCGAATTCGTCAAGGTGTTTACCTCGACTCAGTCGCGGCATGTGCGCGAGATTGTCACCAGCTCGAAAGAAGGTGGCGCTTCGCTGAACATTCTTTCCGGTTTCGTGGCCGGCAACTTCAGCGCATTCTGGCTGGGATTCACTATGTTGCTGCTGATGACTGTCGGGTTCGGCGTAAGCACAACGGGATTCTCTACGATCATGGTGGCGCCCGCGGTGTTCGCGTTCGGCCTGGTGGCTTTCGGATTCCTCGGCATGGGGCCGGTGACGATTGCGGTGGATAGCTATGGACCAGTTACCGACAACGCGCAATCGATTTATGAGCTTTCAGTGATCGAGACGCTGCCCGGCATTGAGCAGGATCTGCAGAAGAATTTCGGTTTCAAACCGGAATTTGAGCGCGCCAAGGAAAACCTGGAAGAGAACGACGGTGCCGGCAATACGTTCAAGGCAACATCGAAGCCGGTGCTGATCGGCACCGCCGTGGTGGGCGCCACGACCATGATCTTCTCGACCATCGTGCTACTGACGGACAAATTGACAACCAATCTCGACAAGCTCTCGCTGTTGCACGCGCCCTTCCTGCTCGGACTGATCGCGGGCGGGGCGGTCATCTACTGGTTCACCGGCGCCAGCGCACAGGCCGTCACCACCGGTGCGTATCGCGCCGTCGAGTTCATCAAGCGCAACATCAAGTTGGAAAGCGCCGAGAAGGCATCAGTGGCGGATTCGAAAAAGGTGGTGCAGATCTGTACTCAGTATGCGCAGAAAGGCATGCTCAACATCTTCCTCACCGTGTTCTTCATCACGCTGGCGTTCGCGTTTGTCGAGCCGTTTTTCTTCGTCGGCTATTTGATCTCGATCGCGTTGTTCGGCTTGTACCAGGCGATTTTCATGGCCAATGCAGGCGGCGCCTGGGATAACGCGAAGAAGGTGGTCGAAACCGAACTGCGCGCGAAGGGCACGGAGTTACACGCAGCCACGGTTGTGGGCGACACGGTGGGCGATCCGTTCAAGGACACGAGCTCGGTGGCGCTGAACCCGATCATCAAGTTCACGACCCTGTTTGGCCTGCTGGCGGTCTCACTGGCGGTCTCGGTGAGCAAGCAGCAAGGAGAGGGTCTGAGCTGGACGCTTTCGGCGATTTTCTTCGTAGTGGCGTTGTTCTTCGTGTACCGCAGCTTCTACGGGATGCGAATCGAGAGCGAAAACAAGAGCTAATCGAGGCCGCTCCATTACGGTCACAGTTTTGTAACAGAGCGGCCCCGGGCCGCCGACGGTAATGGAGCGGCTCCTGTTATACAATCGAAGTCCGCATGTGGCCACAAGTTTATACTCCCGTCGCCGGTAGTCTGGCGTTCTCCGCCCTGGTAGCGGCGCTTCCGATTTTTGTACTGCTTTTTTTGCTCGGAGTGAAGCGCAAACCTGCGTGGATTTCGTCGCTGGTGGGCCTGGCGGTGGCGATGCTAACAGCCGGGTTGGTCTATGGCATGCCGGCCGGACGACTCTTTTCGTCCGTCCTGATGGGTGCGGCATTCGGACTCTGGCCGATCGGATGGGTCGTATTCACGGCGGTGCTGCTCTACCGCATCACGCTGGAGAGCGGCTGCTTTGCGCTGCTTAAAGATTCGATAGCCCACCTGGCGGACGACAAGCGAATCCAGGTGCTGCTGATCGCGTTTGCGTTCGGCGCCTTTGTGGAAGGCGCGGCCGGGTTTGGTACGCCCGTAGCCGTAGCCGCAACCATGCTCACGGAGTTGGGTTTCACCCCGTTTTACGCCGCGGGAATCTGCCTGCTCGCCAACACCGCTCCGGTGGCGTTCGGTTCCCTCGCGATTCCGATCACCACGCTGGCGGGAGTGGCGAATCTGCCGGTGGACCGCATCAGCGCGGGCGTGGGACGCATCTGCGCGCCGGTTTCACTGTTCATTCCGGCTTACCTGATGCTGGTGATGTCGGGCTGGAGCGGACTCCGCTCGGTGTTTCCGGCAGTCGCAGTCTGCGGGATCTTCTTCGCCGCGACTCAATTCTTCGTTTCCAACTTCATCGGTCCGCAATTGACGGATATTTTCTCGTCCCTGGCGGCGATGGGCGCGATCGTAATCCTGACGCGCGTCTGGAAGCCGAAGGACACGAAGCAATCGGGAAATGCCTCGGCTCATTCGGGCGGCGGAATGCGGCACACGGGCGGGCAGCTCTTGCGGGCCTGGAGCCCATACATTCTGCTGGTGATTTGCGTTTCGGCGTGGAGCTTTAAGCCGGTCGCAACGTGGCTGGCCGCGCAGAATATTTTGATCAATTGGCCCGGGCTGCACAATACGATCCAGCGAATGCCGCCGGTCGTGGCGCAGCCAACGGCCTACGGCGCCGTGTTCAATTTCAGTTGGCTCGCGGCGTCCGGCACGTCCTGCCTGCTCGCCACGATTCTTGCGGCCATGGCGGTTGGAATGTCGCCGGCCAAATACTTTCGAACCGTCGGCCATACGGCCAAGCAACTGGCACTCGCCGAACTGACGCTGGCCGCGGTGCTTGGGCTGGCCTACGTGATGAACTATTCCGGGGCGACCGCCACGCTCGGCTTGGCTTTCGCGGCAACCGGCGTGGTGTTTCCGTTCTTCAGCGCGATGCTCGGTTGGGTGGCGGTGTTCCTGACGGGCAGCGACACGTCGGCGAACGCGCTGTTTGGAACTCTGCAGGTGGTGACGGCCAACAAGCTCGGGATGAACCCGGCTCTGATGGCTTCCGCCAATTCCGCCGGCGGAGTGATGGGTAAGATGATCAGCCTCACCAGCATCGCGGTGGCGGCGGCGGCAACGTCGATGAAACGTGAAGACGAATCGCTATTGTTCCGCTTCACAGTCAAACACAGCGTGCTACTGGCTTCGGTGGTCGGTCTGGTGACGCTGTTTTATACGTACATCGCGCCCGGCTGGGCGCCGTAAAGGCGTTTACTCGCCGTTTTCATGAATTGACGGCAAGTTTTACCTTGTGCAAACGAATGTCGAGGTTTGATTCGGAACCGGGTTTATCGCGGTTCGGCTCTTCGCCCTTTCACAAATTCCAGTTCGGTCTGTTTGGGGATGCCGGGCTCAAAACACCGGCGGCACCGGGCTTCATACATCTCCGCCGCCCCTACGACAATCAAATCCTCGGAGCCGCGCAGCCGTTGCGTGTGCTTGGCCGGATTGCCGCAGCGCACACAGATCGCCAGTGTTTTGGTGATCGATTCGGCTAACGCCAACAGGTCGGGAATCGGAGCGAAGGGTCGACCGAGATAATCGGTATCCAATCCCGAGATGATCACCTGTTTGCCGCTATCCGCCAATTGCTGGGCCACGTCGACCAGTTTCGGTCCAATGAAATTTGCCTCGTCAATGCCGACCACCTCCGACCGCCAGTCAATCCGGCCCGGAATCTGGGCGGCATCGCTCACCACCTGTGACTTCATACGCAGGTCGCCATGCGAGACAATTTCGTCATCCGAGTAACGATTGTCGATCGACGGCTTGAATACTTCCACCCGTTTGCGGGCGATCATGGCCCTCCGCAAGCGCCGGATCAGCTCTTCACTTTTGCCCGAAAACATGGGGCCGCAAATCACTTCGATCCACCCGATATTGCCGGTGACAATGTCCATGCGAACTGTTCAGCATACCAGTAAACTGGTAACTTGACCCTGACAGACTTGTTCGATCTTTCTCTCCAGGGGCGGCGCGACACAACCGCATTGGAGTTCGGCAGTCGCAGTTTTACGTTCGGTGAAGTGGACGCGCGCAGCAACCGGCTGGCGCAATTGCTGGCCCGCCGAGGGCTCAGTGCCGGCGACCGGCTTTGTGTATACCTGGCCAACTGCGTCGAAATGATCGACCTGTTTTTGGCCTGCATCAAGCTTGGTGTGATCTTCGTCCCGATCAATATTCTCTACCGCGACCGCGAGATGAGCCACATCCTGAATGATGCCGAACCGCGGGCGCTGGTCGCCGCGGACGCGCAATTCGGGGATCGAGTAGGCAAGCTCCAACTATGGAAGCCGGAGGAGCTGAGCGCAGAAGCCGCCGCTCTTCCCGACGAGCGCCCCCGCGTGACACTGGACGGCGACGCTCCAGCCGGTATCATCTACACCTCGGGCACGACCGGAGCCTCCAAGGGCGCGGTGCTGACGCACAACAACTTCGCCGTCAACGCCGTGAACCTGACCACTTGCTGGCACATCACCGGCGACGATCGTTTTCTGCTCGCCCTGCCGCTGTTCCATGTGCATGGTCTGGGCAATGGGCTGCATTGCTGGCTGGTGAGCGGGTGCCGCATGCGGCTGCTGGAGCGGTTCGAGTCGCAGAGCGCAGCCGCCACGTTTCTCGATTTCCGGCCGTCATTGTTTTTCGGCGTGCCCACGATTTACGTGCGCCTGCTCGATATTCCCGATGAGCCGGCGCGCGAAATCGGCCGCTCTATGCGCCTGTTTGTTTCCGGTTCAGCGCCGCTGCCCGCGCAAGTACTTCAGGAGTTTCGCTCGAAATTCGGCCATACAATTCTTGAACGCTACGGGATGAGCGAAACGTTCATGAACATCAGCAATCCGTACACGGGCGAGCGGCGGCCGGGCAGCGTCGGACTACCACTGCCGGGGGTTTCGGTACGCCTGCTGAACAATGATGGTGAGCCAGCGGCCGACGGCGAGACCGGCGAGCTCTTTCTGAAGGGCTCGAATATTTTCGCCGGTTACTGGCGACGTCCGGAAGCCACGCAGGCGGCCTTGGCCGATGGCTATTTCCGCACGGGAGACCTGGCCGTGCGATCTCCGGATGGCTACTACACGCTATCCGGGCGTCGCAGCGACCTGATCATCTCGGGCGGATTCAATATCTACCCGCGCGAGATCGAGGAGTTTCTACAGGAACAGGACGAAGTGGCGGAGGCAGCGGTTGTCGGCGCGGCAGACCGCGTGAAGGGCGAAGTGCCGGTTGCCTACGTGGTATTGAAAAGCCAGGTGGAACCCACTGCGCTGGAACGGCGCTGCCGCGACAAGCTGGCTTCCTTTAAAGTTCCCCGCGAGTTCGTGGTGGTCGAGCGCCTTCCTCGCAATGCGATGGGCAAGGTCCAGAAACATCTGCTGCCGAGCCGGACGCCTTAGTTTTTCACTCCAACGCGCAGCGCCAACGCGGCGCGTATCTTTACGCCGGAGCTTTATGAGATTCACCCGATGTGCTTATAGAGCGCCCTGCCGGCTAAGCACAGCATCCGATCAGACATCCGGCGGAAGAAGTACCCGGAGGCCGGAAGCAGGCAGTTCCTCCCTGCCAATGCCAATTTCCCGGTGAAACTCGAAGCCGCAAAGCGCCAGTACGTTACCGTAGATCGCGCGCTGCCCCATCGGTCTTTGAAGGTGATCAATCCCGGGTTGTCGAGGTCGGAACGGCCGAGGTCGAAAGCCCTCAGACCCGCTCCTTTGGCCTCCAGAATGCATCTCCACAAGAGTAGATGCGTTCCCCCCAGATGATTGAAGCGCGCATCGGAGCACCCGTATTTAAAGACCAGAGTCTCGCGGTGGCGAAGCGTCAGGATTGCCGCTACGGGCCGCTTTACGTGGAACGCGACTCGAATCTTCAAGTCTTCGCCAAAACAATCGATCAGATTGCGAAACCAACTGGCGGGTTGCGGAGGAAGCTGGTGGCGCCGCCGCGTGAGCACCAGCAGATCCCAGAACGCGCTCAGAAGAGTGTCCGACTGGCCTTCCTGGTATTCCAAGCCTTCCTTCAGCGCCCGCTGAATCTTTCGTTGTGTCGAACTTTTGTGTAAGCGGTGAAACAGCGTGGCAAGGTCGGGCTCCAAATCGATTCGATGGAGCGCATAAGCATAGCTCGAGCGGAACAGTGCCGTGGGTGCGTCAAACGGCTGGGCCGTCCGAATCTCGATATACCGAAGATGCTCCCGCTGAAGCGTTTCTTCCAATCTGGCCAGAAACACGTGCTCCTGGCCCGGCTCTTTCACCAGCGGCTCGCAATGATCTGAAAATGGCAGTGAAACAAGCCGGCGGCCTGTAATCCAGCTTGCTATCCGGCAGAAAACCATCCCGTCTTCCAGCCTCGCTCCGGGCGGAGATGTCGTATACGCAATCGGTTCATAGCCATATGTTCGATGTAGCGCTTGCAGCCAGGGGCTGGTATGAAATATGGAGGCGCGCGGATGCGACTGAACCAGTTCCGCCCAGCGCGGATCGTCGAGTGGTTGAATCTCATAAATGCAGCGGACCGATTCGAGTGGTTTTGTTTCCGAACTGGCCACTTCGACAGGGGAAAGAGCCATAAGCACCTTTAGAGATAGCTGTAGAAACGGTCACCCAACCGGGCCGTAACCGGGAGCGGCAGATGCCGCCAGCCGGCACTGGCGAGCATTTTGAGATGTCCTTGTTCGGAGCGTGCTGGAGCGCCGACCGCGCGCGGACCAGGATAATAATAGCGGTACATCTGTACCGGCTCCGCTCCCCACTTACTTTTGAAGAGCGTCAATTGCTGGTGATCTTCGGAAACCTCTCCGAAGTCGTACCAGTGGAGACCCTTTTGGGCGGCATCATGGATCGCATGCCATTGGATCAGATCATTCGGGTGCAATAGCAAATCTTCCTTTTTCGAGCCGGTGAAAACGTAGGACGCGGTTTGCGCGTAAGTGAAAATAATCGAGCCGGCGACCATTCTAGGAACCCCGTGTTCCTGGCGCTCGGCCAGCAGCAATTGCATCAAGCCGGCTGGACGGAGGAGATTCCACAGCGCGAGAAAAAGACGGTAAGGTCGCGGGGGCACGGTGTTGCGGCGCATCGTATCCAGATAAAGTTCGTACCAGGCGCGTAGCTCGTCTTCTCTCTCAGCAACTCGCACATATAATCCCAACTTGGTAGCTTTATTCACCGCGTTTTTGACTCGGTGCCGCTGAGCGCTGCTGGAACAGCGGGGCCGGTCGGGATCGCCTGAGATATCCAAGACATAGGAGAGCCTCCAGGGAACGCAGGCCAATTCGCGGAGCATGCCGTCGAACTCGGCCGATTGGGTTTTGACTTGAACCTGAACGCCAGACTGGCATTGTGCCAGGTCCACAGCAGCCTGAAGCAGGGCGGCCGTCGCCTGGGAGTCGATCGAAAGAGGCCCAGCCAACGGCGTTCTTGGCAACGAGGACAGCCTCCGGCCTGTGATGTGCTGTGGGCCGAAGGAAAGACCTTTGGTGTAAACCATCGGCAAAATCGCCAAAAGCCGGCCATCCGAATCCTCGCAAGCCAGATGGATCGATTTTCTTGGGTATTCGGCGTTCAGAGCCTGTAACCAGCGCGGATGATGATAAATCGAGCCCTGCGGGTGCCGGGCTACGAAGCGCTCCCAACGAGGGTCCGCCGCGGGGTCAGTTTCGACCACCCGAATCCGCGGGACGGTCTTCCGCGCCAGAAGCGCCGTCGAAAAACCCGGTATCCCATCCACGATTTGCCAGTCGCGCCCGCATCGGCAATGTAGCCTACCTTGCAGGACACGGCTTTGATGGCATTCGGAGCAATCGTCCGGGGCCACCTCCGCAGCCGGACGCTGCTTGAAGCCGCACCACGTCTGGCACTGCACCGTATCGAGGTTCAGCTCCGCGGGCCTGCTGGTTACGAGTCCATCCATGCTCCATTCTTCGCGCCCACACGAACACTGAATCTGATCCAAGAGAGAAAAGCGCATTCCATCTCCACTGAGGCGAAAATCGACACAGTCCACCTGCCCGCCAGTCATTACAATTCCGAGCAGTTCAAGGTCCAAACAGGATATATATATCTGTTTACCTGATCCACCAACCCCAGCACACTTGGGGTAGGCACCTGTTGCGAAACTCTTAGAACCCAAAGCGAATAATTTGAATCGGACGGATCAGGTCCGTGCAGCACCAGGGCAGACGATTGTTGGGGCTCATGGCAATGAAAGCGTTTATTGACCCACGGCCGCTGTAACGGTTGGCGCAGGTGATCCTCGGAGCGCAGTACTCGCGAGATCTACTGAAGGAAATGCACATTCGGCAGAATGGCTGGGGGATCGGTCATCGCCTACAGAGTGGCACCACTCGCGTTACCAGGTCTTCCGAACTTCAGCACTGATTGTGGGAACACTACCGGGCCTTATAACGACGCGGCGCTCACGGCGTACCGGCTGACTTCCAATCTCCGGCTGCTGGAAATCGGGATGCAAGTGGTGTTGAGTAGTCGTTTGAACCGGCTACACAGCACAAGCCGCCGCACATGGCCTATTTTGCCCGTCGCGCTGCAATTGTCGTTCTCTTGCTGTCGTTAACAAGTCAAGTTGTCCGGTTTTAATAATTAGTGATCTGTCCGCTTTGTGAAACAAAGCGATGCGGCCGTTAGGCCGCCGCCTTGGGTTCAGTTTTGGCCTTTGCTTTGGTTTTCAATCCAGCAGAAG
>Ga0070741_10011200_pt1 | contig 16626 bp, 12 predicted proteins | sample Coa_R1_4_FD_66440 | JGI IMG/M metagenome (GOLD analysis project Ga0070741, IMG submission 66440) | Surface soil microbial communities from Centralia Pennsylvania, which are recovering from an underground coalmine fire - Coalmine... | ecosystem: Environmental > Terrestrial > Soil > Unclassified ...
GAAGGAATACGTCGATTTAAAATTTAATCCCCCTCTGTGAGCTCTGTGATCTCTAGCGAACCTTGTTCGCGGGTGGTTGAAAAATGCTTTTTCCCGATTCTTCAGTTTTTTTCGGTATAGATTTTATCCATATTCAGAATGTATCCATGTTGATCAAAGTGGGATCTATATTAATTTCGATGGTGCGATTCAGAAAGTCGATTGCCTTTTTTCCGATTCTAAAGGAGTATACGTTAGCAAAGTTCCAGTAAATACATGGAGATGTGACAAAGGTCACCCTAATCCGCCATGGGCTGAGAAATGCTTATCTTGCCCAAGGTAAAAAACATCTAATCGTATAGATCCATGGTAATTGGCAGGAAATCAGGAGTGGTTGTTTCATTCTTGGTAGTAACGATTGGCTTATTATTTTTTACGTGGCCAAGTCGAATTAACTACTCCTTCTTAATGCTTTTAATTTCAAAAAATGATCGTGACGTACTCGAAGCTTTTTTTCGACGAATTGTGTCGAAAGTAGATTTCGGGTACACCATTTTTGGTAATAAGCCTGTTTCTGTTACAGGGTTTTTCGATCCCCTTCCTGCCGAAAATATTCTGATTAACAAAGGGAGAAACGCTATTACACGGGAGGGATGGACGGTTTGGAAACGTTTTCGATTTCTATTCCCCATGAAACACTACCTTTTCCTTGAAGAAACTTCTGATTTTGTACCTACTCTCAGGGAAATTATCTTAGTAAATAAGCTTGAGTTTATAAAAACAGTGAATGCGAACTTAGACTTGTTTAAGAAGATTTTAGGAAGAGGGGTGTCTGCTGAAAAACTGCTTATAGAACTAGAAAGAGGACATATAAGCTTATACAAGCTCTTGGGAAGTCACGATGGACTCTACGGGATTCTGCTGGGATACGGAAGAGAAAATGCGTTACTTTATCAAAGGCGTATGGAACTAAATATCCATAATCCTTGGCCACAATTTTCTTTATCCAAAATTACCCCTAGTGAAAAATATCAAAGCCTCAAGGAAGAAATTGATGTTCTCAGAGACCTAGATGTCGTCGAAGAACATCACGTGTTACGTCCGATAGAGCTGCCTGCATTTTTGGGGGTGAGAGAATCAGCAGAGAGCAAAGAACTGATTAAACAGTATCGCGCTACGGAAGCCCAGATCTTGCAGTATTATTACAGCAAGGACTTCCTTAAACACACCTTAACTAGATTGAGCGTTGTGTCAAAGGATGAGTGAAAGCAAGGCCATACGGACGTAGAGGCCGTTTTCTGCTTGCTGGAAGTAGTAGGCGTGGGGTGTCTTATCTACCGTCGCTTCGATCTCGTTCACGCGAGGAAGTGGATGGAGGACTCTCATGTTCTTTTTTGCTTTTGAGAGCATGCCTTCGGTTAAGATCAGCGTCTCTTTGAACTTTTCGCGCTCAGAAGGATTTAAACGCTCACTTTGCATGCGCGTCATGTACAAAATATCTGCTTTGCTAATGACCTCTTCGAGGGTGGGGTGGAAGGAAAATTTAATTCCTTGCTTTTTTAGAACATGACTAATTTCGTCGGGGAGTCCAAGCTGACTCGGAGAGACAAAAAACAGGCGCATATCGAAATGTGCAGAGGCAAGGCTTAAGGAGTGAACAGTTCTTCCATTTTTCAGATCACCAATGAAAGCGATATTTAAGCCTTTGAGCTTACCTTGACATTCTTTGATCGTGAAGAGATCTAAAAGTGTTTGTGTCGGATGTTGGTTGATCCCATCGCCAGCATTGAGGACGGGCTTGTTTGTCGCTTCAGAAGCAACGCGTGCAGAACCATCTTTTGGGTGACGAAACACGAGAACATCGGCGTAATGTCCAATGACCTTGATCGCATCGTGCAAGGATTCCCCTTTTTGAGCAGAGGTAGAGGTGGAGTCGGAAAATCCGATGACATTGCCACCGAGGCGGATCATGGCCGCTTCAAACGAGAGACGGGTCCTCGTAGAAGGTTCGAAGAAGCACGACGCGAGTATTTTCCCTTTGAGAAGCTCTTTGGGCGTTTTTTTCTTGATCTCATCGGCTTTTTTTAAGATTGTCAAAATCTCCTCTTTGGATAAATCAGCGATCGAGATCAGACTGCGGCCTTGAATTGAATTTTTCATCTTAAACTGCCTTTTTCGTAAAAAAGATTTAAAGCTGCATCATAGACTTGCTGGACTCCGATTTGCATCAGGCAAAAGGGTTCCTTGCAACTTTTGCGAATGCAGGGTGTACAAGTGGGTTTTTTTGCGATGGCAAGAGCGGAGTCAATAAAGTAGGGACCACAAAGCTTGGGGTTGGTAGGAGTAAATAGACCGATTGTCGGCGTCTTTAGGGCAAAGGCGAGGTGCATAGGTCCTGTATCGTTGGCGATCATCATGTTCATACGCTTGATCAGAGCTGCTGTGGCGAGGAGAGGCAAATGCGTTGCGGAATAAGCACCTACGATATGAGAGGTGATTGTATCGATTAAAGACTTTTCGGAAGGTGTGCCGGTGACGATGATGCGGCAGCCAAGATTTTGCACGAGCCGATTTCCGAGCTCGATGAAATGGGAAGCGGGCCACTGTTTAAAAGAATCTTTCGCGCCAGGATGAATAGCGATTAAAGGCAAATAAGAAGGAATGCGTAGGTCTTCAAGGAATGCCTCCGCTGATTTTTCATCTTCAGAACTTAAGGAAAGCTCCATGGAGGAATCAAGGGTATGAGCGCCTACTTGAGCGACAATGGCTAGTCGTCTTTGGATCTCGTGCACGGGATCATTGTCAAGAGAATGCGTGAAAAGAAAGTCAAGTTCCTTATTAATTCCGTTTGTGCCGATAATTTCCGTAGCGCCTAGAATAGCAGCAAGGGGAAGCATCGGTCTTTGTGATGTGTGAAAGTTAAGAATGTGAGTAACTTTTTGTGCACGAAGCTGCCGATGAAGAGAAATGAGCGAGGGGAGAAGGGGATTTTTAGCGAGGAAAAGTTCATCGATTTTGCGGTTGTGCTGGAGTAGGGCTTTTCCAATAGGGCTAGTGACTACTCCGATGTAGCTTGTAGGAAAGCATTCTCTAAGCGCGCGTATTGCAGGAGTTCCCCAAAGAGTATCACCCAAGCCTGTTGTCGATAAAATGAGAAAACGTTTTTCCTCACTGGTGTTGAGTGCATTAGGCCTTAAAGCGTCGACAAGAGTCCTAATTAGTTTATTTTTGAAATTCAAATGGAATAAGCCTCTTTAGTTGCAGTGAACTCTTTTAAAGAAAGAAGAGGAAGTTTATCCATTTTTAATTCAGCTAAGCACTGTAAAAAGACTTGAGCGATTTGCAAATTGGTGATGAGAGGAATGTGGTGGTCGATACTCAATCTGCGAATGCTGAATCCATCCGTCTTGTGGTCCAGCCCTCTACTGCGAGGGATGTTGACAATCAGATCAATTTTATGAGTTGAAATCAAAGAAGTGACATTCGGTTCAATTTTTTCGCTTGCTTTATAGACGCAGCGGGAGGCTATTCCGTGTTCGCATAAAAAGTCATTCGTTCCTTCCGTTGCATAAATTTCCCAGCCTTGCGCTTCGAGTTTTTGCAATTGCTCAAGAAGTTTAATCTTTCTATCTCCGCCAATGCTAACCAAGAGCCGTTTGCGGCGAACGGTTTGCTCTGTAGCGAGCCAGGAAAGGAAAAATGCCTCAAGGAGATCGTGGCCAAGACATGCGACCTCGCCTGTTGATGCCATTTCCACATGTGCAACTGGATTGGCGCCTTTTAAGCGTTGATAAGAAAATTGAGGAGACTTTACTCCGACGTAGTCAAGCTCCAAAGTTTCATAAGGACTGAAGGCAAGCTCGCCCAGAAGCGCACGGGTTGCAATTGCGATGAAATTATGATTTGTCACTTTACTGACAAAGGGGAAAGATCTGGAGGCGCGTACATTGCATTCGATCACTTGGATGGCGTTGTTTTTTGCAATAAATTGGATATTAAAGGGACCTGTGATGTTAAGGGCTTTAACGATGTCACGCGTGATTTTCTTTGTACGACGAATTGTTTCAAGATAAAGCCGTTGTGGAGGAAGAACAATAGTGGCATCCCCTGAATGGACTCCGGCGTTTTCAATGTGCTCCGAAATTGCTTCAATGATCACTCTACCATCCTTTGCGACTCCATCGACTTCGAGTTCTTTGGCATCAGTGATAAATTGGGACATGACAACGGGATAATCGGGAGAGATACGTATTGCATCGGCAAGAAATCTTTCCAACTCCTCATCCGAGGAAACAATATTCATCGCTGCGCCCGAGAGAACATAGGAAGGACGGATCAATAAGGGATATTCTTTTTTGCTTGCGAACTTTTTTGCACTGGCAAGACTTGTGACCGTCTGCCAAGCGGGCTGATCAATCTGTAGCTTGTTCAGGAGAGAGGAAAACTTTTTTCGATTCTCGGCCATGTCGATCGAAGCTGCGGATGTGCCGAGTAAGGGATAGCCTTCATCGTGCAATTTAAGAGCGAGATTATTGGCAATTTGACCCCCAACAGAGACGACAATGCCTTTGGTTTTTTCGAAGTCGGCAATATCTTGCACTCTTTCTAAAGTGAGCTCTTCAAAATAAAGGCGGTCCGACTCGTCGTAGTCGGTGGAAACCGTTTCAGGATTCGAGTTGATGATAATCGTTTGCTCTTCTAATCGGCGTAACGTGCGACAAGTATTGACCGCACACCAATCAAACTCTACAGATGAGCCAATGCAATAAGGACCCGATCCTAAGACGATGACTGGCTTTTTTTCTGATGGAAGAATGTCGTGGAAGGCGCCGTGATAGGTGAGGTAAAGGTAATTGGTTTTGGCGTCGAATTCTCCTGCTAGTGTATCGATCTGTTTAATTAAAGGCGTGATACCCAGTTTGATACGCTGGCTACGCACTCTTTGGGCATTGCTGTTTTTGATTTTGCCGATTGCCTGATCAGAAAAGCCCAGTTTTTTTGCCTCTCTAAGAAAGGCAGCGGTGAGAGTTGCTTTTTTTAACTTTTGTTCCCATTTGGCGATATGATGGATATGATGCAGGAACCAGCGATCGATTTGAGAAAGACGATGCGCTTCATTTACGGATCCCTTTGCCTTAAAAAATTGGTAAAGAGCGAAAAGACGGCGATCTGTAGCATGCGCGATTTCTGCTTTTACATTAGCGATCAGGTACGGGTAATCTGTAAGGCCAGATGCGCCGATATTGAGCATGCGCGTGGCCTTTTGTAAGGCTTCGGGAAAGGACCTTCCGATCGCCATTACTTCGCCAACGCTCTTCATCTCTGTTCCAATTTTTCGGTCGGCGGAGCGGAATTTATGGATATCCCAGCGAGGAATTTTGACGACGACGTAATCAAGAGCCGGTTCAAAAAAAGCAACAGTTTTTTTTGTGACGGCATTTTTGATCTCAGAAAGAGAGAATCCCAAGGCAAGTTTTGCAGCGACGAAAGCAAGAGGATAGCCTGTGGCTTTGGAAGCGAGAGCAGAAGAGCGCGACAGTCGCGCGTTCATTTCAATCACGCGATAGTCGCCATTTTTTGGGTTTAAAGCATATTGGATATTGCATTCGCCGACGATTCCGAAGTGACGCGCTGAACGGATTGCAATCTCTCTAAGGCTGTGATACTCGGAATTAGTGAGTGTCTGTGAAGGAGCGACAACGATGCTCTCACCGGTGTGGATTCCCATTGGATCGATATTTTCCATATTACAAACGGTAATGGCATTATCGCACCCATCGCGAACGATTTCATACTCGAGTTCTTTCCATCCAAAAAGATACTCTTCAATGAGGATTTGTGGAGCTCCGCTTAAAGCCTCACTTGCGCGGTCCTGCATTTCTTTTTTGTTTTTGACTTTTCCCGATCCCAGGCCGCCTAAAGAAAATCCAGAGCGCATCATGATGGGATAGCCAATTTTTTGTGCAGCGGCAAGCGCTTCTTTAACAGAGCAAACCGCGATGCTCTTGGGCGACTTAACGCCAATGGCATTTAAACTTTTTTTAAAGAGGTCGCGATCTTCTGTAAGCCGAATTGCAGAAATGGGCGTTCCAAGAACTTCAACCCCAAATTTTTTGAAAATCCCCATCTCATCGAGTTTCATGCCAAGATTTAAAGCAGTCTGACCACCGAAGCTCAGAAGGATGCCATCAGGCTTTTCTTTTTGGATGATTTTGGTGACGATATCAGGATTTAAGGGGACAAGATAAACCTCATCAGCGAGCTCGTCATCTGTTTGCACGGTAGCAATATTTGGGTTGACGAGGACTGTTTGGATTTTTTCTTCTTTTATCGCCTTGATCGCTTGAGTACCGGAGTAATCAAACTCTCCCGCCTGGCCGATCCGTAAACCGCCCGAGCCCAGAATCAAGATCTTTTTTCCCTGAAATCGGTTTGTTTTCTTCATAGCAACTTATAAAATTTTTCAAATAGCCATAGGGTATCGATAGGCCCGGGAGAGGCTTCCGGGTGGAATTGAACCGCAAAATACGGTAAGGTTTTGTGCGCGATTCCTTCAACCGATGAATCATTTAAATTGCGGAAAGTGACGATCCAGTCTTTGGGTAGCGTTTTTTCATCGATAGCGTACCCGTGATTCTGAGAAGTTAGAAAGCATCTTCCCGAATTGAGATATTCACAGGGTTGATTTTGTCCCCGATGACCATAGGGAAGTTTAAATGTTTTTGCGCCAATGCTCAAGGCGAGAAGCTGCGCCCCAAGACAGATTCCGAATATAGGCTTTTTTCTATTGATAATTTTTTGTAAAATAGAAATGGTTTCCCTGCACACGATAGGGTCACCAGGTCCATTCGAAATGAATACCCCATCGAATTGTTCATCAGAGTAATCATAATCAAAAGGAACGCGCTGGATTTCCATCGGAAATTTTAAAAGAGATCGAATGATGTTTTCTTTCATGCCGCAGTCGACTGCGATAATCTTTTTTTTCCCTTTTCCATATTTTTGCACTCCTTTCGTACTAGCAGAAGCGACGAGATGAGTTGTATTTGGATCGGGAAAACTTTTGGGATTTTGTCCCAGCGCAATGGCTCCCAATGAAGTTCCTTGAGTGCGCAATGATTTTGTGAGCGCACGCGTGTCCACGCCGCAAATGTAAGGGATATTTTCCTCTTTTAGCCATTGTCCCAATGACTTGACGGCTTGGTGATGATCGCAGAAAAGGGAGATTTCGTTAAGGATAAGCCCTTGAAGATGAATTTTAGAAGATTCCCATTTCTTTTGAACTGGAACCCCGTAATTGCCGATGAGTGGAAAAGTGAAGGTGAGGATCTGACCTGCAAAAGAGGGATCTGTAATCGATTCAATATATCCTGTCATCCCTGTTGTAAAAACGACTTCGCCGAAAGTGTCTTTTTGACACCAATCCGGAGAAGTGCCTTCATAGACCTCTCCATTCTGGAGGACAAGCTTAGCAGGGATTAGCTTAGGTTGATCGTAAAATTCCATGCCTGTAAATTGCTATTGAGCAACAAATTTTTTGCAGATCATAACAAAACATTAGCAAAATACAAGACCTTTTCTCTTGCTTCTTAAGGTTTGATTTTATGGCCGGTTGAATTGCTTAAGCCATCGTAGCCCGCGTATTTATACAGCTCGTGCAATGTCGGAAAATTGAAAACTTGGCCAATGAGGTCATACAGCGTTTTCTTTTCTTCGACAAGAAGTACGCCGTAGTGGATGAGTTCTGTCGCTTGGTGCCCGATGATGTGTACTCCAAGAATGCGGAGTTCCTCTTTTGAGATGATTAACTTTAAAAAACCTGCTTGTGCGCCCAGAATTTTGCCACGCGGCATATCTCCATAGCGGGCTTTTCCAATAATGAAATTTAAATCGCGCTTGATTGCTTCTTCCTCAGTAATTCCGACCATCGATACTTCAGGAATCGTGTAGATGCCATAAGGAAAATGAGAAGGGAGATGTTCGAGGTCTTGTGTCTGAAAGATGTGCGCGACAGCAACCCTTCCTTGATCCATACTGGTGCTTGCGAGGGCGGGAAATCCGATCACATCTCCCGTAGCAAAAATGTTAGGGATATTTGTTCGGTATTGCGCATTGACGATCACCTGTTCCCTGTCGCCCAACTGCAACCCAATTTTTTCGCTATTCAATAGCTTCGTATTCCCACTTCTTCCTGCCGCAAACAGAAACATGTCGACACGTCTAATCTCGCCGCTTTTGAGCTTAACGGTGACCAGGTCATTTTCAGACGGTGGAGGAAGAATCTCATCCACTGACTTATTGAAAAGAATTTCAATATTTGCCGCTTGCATCTGAGCGACGAGCTCCGTAGAAATCTCGTAGTCGACGAAGGGAAGAATGTGTTCCTTGTCATTAACAAGATAGACTTTTGTTCCCATTGTCGCAAAGATTGTCGCGTACTCACAGCCGATCACGCCTGCGCCGACGATGCAAAGAGAAGTGGGAAATCGCTTGATGAGAAGAATTGTATCGGAGTCGTGAATGCGTACTCCATCGAAAGGAATATTTTTAGGATGATAGGGATAAGACCCCGTCGCGATAATAATGTTCTCTCCATAAATCGTTTCTTCCTTTTCTCCTTTTATTGTCAGCGTATGAGAATCTTCAAAGCTGGCAATGCCATGAAAAATAGTCACGCCATGACGGGTTAGATTGTCATAGATTTCTTGTGCAGCAGAGGCGCTGACAAAATCCTTGCGATACATGAAATCGTTAACGGAAGCTTCATGTTCAAGCCCCCTTTCAATTCCATAGATTCCCTTTTCAAATTTTCCAGAGAGAAAAAGCGCGGTTTCTTTCAGTGTTTTTGAGGGGAGAGTTCCTGTAATGACTTCCGCTCCGCCATAAGTCTCTTCTTTTTCTATTATCGCTACTTGATATCCGAAATAGGCCGCTTTAACGGCAGCCTTTTCTCCAGCAGGGCCTGTGCCGATGACGATCAAATCAAATTTTTTCATCGCGAAACTTTCCAACTTAAATTTCTTATGCTACACATGCCGAATAAGAAATCAACAAATGGATGGACTAAGTGGTAGAGAGTGTAGAGCCAAAGATTAAAATGCAGGCAGAAAGTCTTGCCCATAAGATCAAGCATTACCTTATCACGACGATGGGAGTGACTATCGATGAAGCCTCTTCCGAAGAGTTTTATCGCGCCTTTGCGCTCACGATCCGCGAAGAGATCATGATTAATTGGACGGCAACTACCCATACCTATAAAAAAAGGCAATCGCGAATGCTCTATTACCTCTGCATGGAGTACATGCCGGGGCGATTCATGGGAAACAATATCACGAACATCCACGCCAATGAGCTCGTGCGTTATTTGATGAAACTCCTCGGAAAAGATTTTGACGATGAACTCTGTTATGAGCCCGATCCTGGACTTGGCAATGGAGGATTGGGCCGACTTGCTGCCTGTTTTTTGGACTCGCTCGCAACACAGCAGTATCCTGCAGTGGCGTATGGCCTCCGGTATCAATATGGAATTTTCGAGCAGGAGATCTGGGATGGAGCCCAGGTTGAGCGCCCCGAAACCTGGCTATTGCATGAAAACCCATGGGAATACCGACGCGATAATCACGCAACCTCAGTACGTTATTCAGGAAGAGGTGTGCTCACGACCAATAGTCGAGGTGTTGAATTCATGGATATCGCTGACTTCGACGAAGTCAGGGCTCTAGCCTATGATATTCCGATCATTGGATTCAAAGAGAGCGGAGATTTCAATGTCAATACACTACGCCTCTGGACGACAAAAGAGTCCCCTAGGAATTTTCAACTGCAGCGCTACAATGCCGGCTTGATCGATCAGGCTGCTGAAAATACGACACTGACGGATGTGCTCTACCCTAATGACAACAACGAAACAGGCAAGAGAATCCGGCTCAAACAGGAATTTTTGCTTGCCTCCGCCTCGCTCCAGGATATTATTCGACATCATCTGCATCGATTTCCCGACTTAAGCAATTTTGCAGATAAAATCAGAATCCACATCAACGATACCCATCCCTCGTTCACGATTGCAGAGCTGCAGCGCTTGCTCATTATGCAGCACGATTTTGAATGGGGAGAAGCTTGGGAAGTTGTCAAAACTTGCTGCAACTTTACCAATCATACCATCATGCGAGAATCTCTAGAAGAATGGAACCAAAAGAGAATCAACCTTCTTCTGCCTTGTCAGTACCATATCATTGAAAGACTCAATCTTGAGTTCTGCACAGCTGTTCGTAAACGCTTTCCAGGAGATGAATCTCGGGTAAGAAGAATGTCTATCATTGAAGAGGGAGCCGTGCGCATGGCTCATCTCTGCGTTCTGGGATCCCATCGCGTCAATGGAGTGGCCGCTCTACATAGCGACATTTTAAGACATGCTGTGTTTCCAGATTTTTATGAGATGTTTCCCGAAAAGTTCATCAATGTCACAAACGGCGTGACCCAACGCCGCTGGCTGCACTATATCAATCCCGGTCTTTCGGCATTCATCACCAAAAGAATCGGCAGAGAGTGGATTGTCGATTTTAAGCGGATTATTGAGCTTGCCAAATTCGCAAGTGATCCCGAAAGCCAAAAAGAGTTTTGGCAGATCAAACAGGACAACAAGCGCGCTCTCATTAGGTACATCACTCATAAAAATCCGATTCGTAATGCCAGAGGAAAGGTCGTTGGTCATTACAACACACTCGATGAAACAGCCCTCTTTGACGTGCAGACAAAGCGCATCCATGAGTATAAGCGTCAACTGATGAATGTTTTGCACACGATTATGGTGTACCATGAATTGAAGTCGAACCCCCATTCACGTTCCATTAAACGCGTCGTCATCATCGCTGGAAAAGCAGCACCCGGCTATGAAGTAGCTAAAAATATTATTCATTTGATTTGCTGTGTTGCGCGTAAAATCAATAGCGATCCTACCGTTTCAAGCAAACTGAACGTGATTTTTATAGAAAATTACAACGTATCCCGCGCAGAAGGAATCATTCCTGCAGCAGACCTTTCTGAGCAGATCTCAACAGCTGGCACAGAAGCTTCCGGGACGAGCAATATGAAGCTGACGATGAATGGCGCGTTAACTATTGGAACAGAAGATGGCGCTAGCATCGAAATCCACAAAGCGATCACAGACAAGTGGTGGCCGTTTGGTTTTGGAAAAACAGCAGCCGAAAATGCAAAACTGGCGACGGAAGGCTATAGCGCCTGGGATATTTATACGCACAATCCTGCCATTCAAGCAGCAGTAGATTCTTTAAAAGACCGCACATTTGCAGAAACTGACGAAGAGCATGAATCCCATTATAGCATTTATCGGACCCTTCTCGAACCTCAAAACGGTGACCAGGCAGATCGTTTCTACGTCTTGAGCGACTTGCCCTCCTATTATGCCGCCCAAAAGAATGTGGAAACCTTTTTCCTCGATCCTTCAAAGTGGGCCGAATATGCCATCAACAACATCGCGGGCATGGGAGGGTTTTCCTCAGATGAATCGATCCACAATTATGCTCGGCTTGTCTGGGATATCAAACCATCGCCTTGTGACAAAGAAGAACTTGACAAAGTGCGCGCAGACTATAGCGAACACGACAAGTGCCGCATCTTGTAAAAGTTGGTTTTCATTTTGATTTTTCCACTAAGTAGATCGATAGGTCATAGGGTGTTATAAAATTTTATAAAATCTGGAAAAGAGGCGCTTCTTCAGATTTTATAAAATTTTACAGTCCTGTGCCCTGAGAGGGTTGATGATCTAATTGCTTCTTAACACCTATTTGGGGTAAAATCTCGGGCTATGGAAAATAAAAAAAGATTGAGTAAGGCTTTGGCTGCGGCTGGGATTGCTTCCAGGCGCGCAGCCGAGGAATTAATATTTGAAGGCAGAATCAAGGTCAACGGACAGGTTGTCAAAGTCCCCCAGACCCTTATTGATTGGGAGAAGGATACCATTCTTGTTGATGAAGCCCCGATCAAAGGAGAAGAGAAAAAGGTCTACTTTATTCTCAATAAGCCACATGGGTATATCTGTTCTAATACGCGCATTGGAACCAAAAAACTTGTTGTCGATCTCTTTGCCCATTTGAACCTTCGCCTCTTCACTGTAGGAAGACTTGATCGCGATACGACTGGGTTGCTTTTGGTCACTAATGATGGCCATTTCACCAACAAAGTGATCCATCCCTCGTCCAACATTTCTAAAGAATATCTCGTGAAAACTTCTCAAGAGATTACCGATGGCCACTTGAAGACCATTTCTAAAGGCACCTATATCGAAGATACTTGGATCAAACCGGTCAGAGTAGAAAAAGTGCGCAAGGGAACTCTTAAAGTCGTCGTTAAAGAAGGGAAAAAAAGAGAGGTCAGGCTTTTAGTCCAAAACGCAGGACTTGAGATCCTTGAGCTCTCGCGCATCCGCATTGGAGGCCTACGCCTTGGCCCCATCCCCGAAGGAACATTTCGCGAACTTACCGAGACTGAAAAAAGAGAAATTTTTCAGAAAGGGTAGCTTTGTCCTCTTCAACAAAAACTTTACTGAAACGACTATTCTTGATTAGAATAGCCGAAAGTAAAAATCGGTTCTTATGCTCAATATAGCACGACTTTTTGGGAAGTCACCCTTTGCACCTCTGCAAAGCCACATGAAAAAAGTGTCTATCTGCATTCAGAAACTTGCTGACATCTTTAATGCACTTTCGAAAATGGACATGGATAAGATTGAGAAGCTGGCAGCTGAACTCTCTCGCATGGAGCATGAGGCCGATCTTACAAAAAATGACATTCGCAATCATCTCCCTAAAAGTTTATTTCTTCCTATTGATCGCGCTCATTTTTTGGAAATCCTTTCCGTTCAAGACAGCATCGCAGACAAAGCAGAAGACGTAGGTATTTTGCTCACTTTAAGGCCCCTTGAGAACTTTCGCGATTTTTACACCGATCTCATCGCCTTTTTTCAAAAGTGTGAAATCGTTTTTCTCGATGCGAAACGGATTATTGAAGAGATCGATGAGTTATTAGAATCTTCTTTCGGTGGGCTTGAAGCGGAAAAGGTCAAGTCTATGGTGGAGCAAACCGCTTATAAAGAAGAAGAGGCAGATAAAATCCAGAAGTTGCTCATGAAGCAACTTTTTACTTATGGGGATAAACTGAGCGTTCCAGCTTTTCACCTTTGGATGCGGCTGATCGAAGAAGTGGGAGAGATCGCCCATCTTTCCGAGCGGCTTGCGAATCGCATCCGAATGGTCTTGGAACTGAAGTAATTTAGAATGGAAATCACAGTCATTTTACAAGTTCTCGTGCTCGTCATCGGATTCTACATGGCATGGAATATCGGTGCTAACGACGTCTCGAATGCGATGGGAACCTCCGTGGGCTCCGGAGCCCTCACTTTGCGAAAAGCTGTCGTTATCGCAGCGATCCTCGAATTTAGCGGCGCATTTTTTGTAGGCTCCAATGTTTCAGAAACGGTGCAGCGCGGTCTTATCGATCAGGATATGTTTATTACGGAGCCCATCATTTTGGTTCTGGGCATGTGCGCAGCACTTTTCGGCACGAGTATCTGGCTTCAAATCGCCTCCTATTTCGGATGGCCCGTCTCCACCACACATGCGATCATCGGAGCCATTTTAGGTTTTGGTGGCGTCGTAGGTGGAATAGAAGCAGTTCAATGGGGAGAGACCGGAACGATCGCCCTCAGTTGGGTCGTCACACCTCTGATATCCGCCGTCATTTCTTATTTGATTTTCAGTATTCTGCAGCGCAACATTCTTTATGCGATGAATCCGATTGAGGCAACAAAAAAATTCATCCCCTTGCTTTCATTCATTGTTTTGAGTACCTTCACGCTGAGTCTCATTTTTAACGGGTTGGAGAATCTCAATCTCAATATTACTTTCTCAGAAGCTTTGTTAATCTCTCTTGCCGTAGGTATTGCAGCCTTCGGCATTTCCTATCTTTTCACTCGGAGAGTCCCTCTTCCTGCTGTTGAAAATCGCGCGCCTTCGCGTTACCTTCCTCAAACAGTAGTGAGTCTCGAAAAAGCGATCAAACACCTGCAGAGAGTCCATGTTGTTTCTTATGATGAAACTCATGAAAAAGTAGGCACTCTTTTAAGCGAAGTGCAGGCTCTTTCGAACAAAATGAGGCGCGAGACCACTTTCGACGACCGCAAATCGGAGTACTACGTCGTAGAAAAAATGTTTGTGTACTTGCAGATTCTAACCGCTTGTTTTGTAGCCTTTGCGCATGGAGCCAATGACGTCGCCAATGCGATCGGTCCTGTCGCTGCTGTATTGGACGTCATTAAGAATGGAATTGTTACAGAAGCCACAACGATTCCTTCGTGGCTACTCGCTTTTGGAGGAGTGGGGATTGTTGTGGGTCTTGCTACGTGGGGCTGGCGCGTCATCGAAACCATCGGTAAAAAAATCACCGAGCTTACACCGACCCGCGGATTTTGTGCCGAATTCGGGGCTGCCATTACCATCTTGCTCGCTTCCAAGCTGGGCATGCCGGTATCAACTACTCATTGCCTCGTAGGAGCTATCTTAGGCGTTGGGATGGCAAGAGGGATGCGCGCACTTAACCTCAATATGATTCGGGATATCGTCTTGTCGTGGATCATTACACTTCCTGCAAGCGCTGCCATGTGCATTGCCATCTTCTACATTTTGCGCGCTATCTTTGTCTAAGAAGAGATTCATTGCCAAAAACGTCGGATATTTGAAAAAGCTTGGAAATGCCTTGAATCCAATCCTCGCGCAGGTTTAATGCTGGGCAACGTAAAGCAATTAACCCTTGTTTGCGGATCTGTTCAAGGTACAATTCTTCGATTTCATAAAGAGTTTCGATATGGTCTGAAGTGAAACTTAGAGGAATGACAACGACAATCTTCCTTCCTTCAGACCAACTTCTTATCATTTCACAAACTTCAGAGGTATAGGGACGGATCCACTCCTCTTTTCCAAACTGGGATTGATAGCTTAAACGTGACAGCGCCATGGGGAAATGCTCCCGGATTTTATCAAAGGATAGTATGCACTGCTCCTGGTATGGATCCCCTGTATCGATAAAACGTTGTGGAAGTCCGTGAGCAGAAAAAAGAAGAACGACATCCTCTTCTTTAATTCCTTTTTCTTTAAGAAAATCTGCTAAGCACTTTTGCATTGTGGCGATATAGATATCGGCATTTGAGTAAGATTTGATCCAGCTCAGTTTTTTTAAAGTGGGGGCAGAAAGTTTTTCAGACAGCCAGAGAGCAATGCTTCCCGTTGTCGCATAACTAAATTGGGGAAATAAGGGAAGCACGCGAATTTGCTGAGTGTTCTGTAAACTTTCTATCTCTTTAAGAAACTTAGCATGAGTTTTAGGTAAATAGCGGTGGAAAGTCAGGACATCAGTTTTAAGAATGGCCCCTACTTTTTTTGCAATAGTTTCTGTGTCATCAAAGATCGGGGATTTGCCCCCAATCGCGAGATAGTCAGGCATGATTTTTTTGCTTCGTTTTTTTGCAACTCTTGTAAAAAGAAGCCGATGCACCCATTTTGGGAAGGCAGTTCGAATCACTTCCTGATCGGTCAGAAGCTCGATCAAAAACTCTTCGATCTCTTGTAAATCGCGCGGTCCGCCAAAATTAACAAGGAGGTATTTGGTCTCGCTCATGATCCCTCTCCATGTGTTGAAAGGAAAATCATACACTTTTAGGAAATTGTTTGTTAAAGTCGAGTCAAATTTCCCTTTATTTAGCGAGGTCTATGGCGCGCGTTCTTTCTTTTCTAATGTTATTCCTCACATTTTTTAGCTGTGGAAGCAATACTAACGAAGGGAGAAAGGTCGGTGTCGATGCCAGTTGGTATCCATTGAACTTCGACAATCGCACTAATAACGTTACTGCATTCTCAACTGAACTCCTTGGGCAAATTGGAAAAATAGAAAAAATTCCCTTCGTTAAAGTAACAGTGAATTGGGACACTTTGATGGAAGGATTAAAAAAAGATGAATATGAAGCCATTCTTACATCCATGCCTCCTTATATTTTCAACGAAAAACTCTTCGATTTTTCCGACATCTATTTGCCTTTAGGCCCAGTGCTTGTCGTTCCATTGAAATCAAAGATTGATTCCTTGAATGATTTGGACGGCAAAGAGATTGCAGCGATTGCTGGGTCTTCGAGCGCAGAGATTTTAGAAGGTTCAAAAGGTGTCTTGATTCGCTTCTATGAGTCAATTCCTAGTGCGCTAAATGCTCTTGCGTCAGGAAATGTCGACGGCGCAATGATCGACATTCTATCTGCGGTTGCTTATTGTAATGATTTGTATCAAGGAATACTCAAAATAGTTACCCCACCCCTTAATGATGAAGGATTGCGCCTCGTGACAAAGCATAGCGCAGCTCCTGATCTTATCCGCGGCTTTAACCGAGGTCTTCAAAGGCTCAAGAAAAATGGTGACTATAACGCCATGCTTAAAAAATGGGATTTATACCTAAAGTGATTCAAGAATCGGTTATACCAAACGTGATTGAAAATTTGGATTTAAGACCGAGCCAAAGCCCCGGGATTGGACGATCGAATCTAGCCCCTATTTCTAATAGGGGCGACGATTCAATCGCGCCAATCGCGGG
>Ga0070741_10011201_pt1 | contig 16624 bp, 12 predicted proteins | sample Coa_R1_4_FD_66440 | JGI IMG/M metagenome (GOLD analysis project Ga0070741, IMG submission 66440) | Surface soil microbial communities from Centralia Pennsylvania, which are recovering from an underground coalmine fire - Coalmine... | ecosystem: Environmental > Terrestrial > Soil > Unclassified ...
ACTCGAAGGACCTGCTCGGCAGCCTGCTGCTGCGCGCGGAGCTGCTCACGCAGGAGCAGCTCGACCAGGCCCTCAACACGCAGCAGCGCACGCTCAAGCGCCTCGGCGACATCCTCGCCGAGAGCGGCGTGGTGGCCGCAGCCCAGCTCTCGCAGATGATGCGGCTGCAGACCACCGAGACGCTCTACAAGCTGTTCGCCTGGAAGAACGGCTCGTACGAGTTCTCGCAGGAAGAGGTGGATCCGGCCCGCGGCGGCTTCGAGCCGATCCGCGCCGAGAGCGTGCTGCTCGAGGGGTTCCGCCGGATGGACGAGTGGCCGGCGCTGAAGAAGAAGCTGCCCTGGACGGACGCCACGTTCGAGAGGCTGAAGCCGCTCGAAGGGGTCGCTCCGTCGGCGGACGGGGCGCAGGACGAAGGGCACGGGGAGGAAGGGCAGCCCGGCACGCGACACAAGCTGGTCTACACGCTCGCCGCCGCCGGCAGGACGGTGGAGCAGATCGGCGACGCCTCGCGCCTGGGCGAGTTCGAGGCGGTGAAGGCGCTCAACGAGCTGGTCGAGTGGGGCTACCTCAAGCCGATCCCGCCGCCCCGCGGCGCCGGCGCCATCGCCGAAGGTCTGCGCAAGGGGCGCCGCAAGACGGTCTCCTGGGCGGCGGCGGTGGTGCGGGTGGCGCTGTCGCTGGCGTTCTTCGGCGTGACGCTGCTGGTGGTCCGGGTGGTGGCTCCGCGCCTCGGCGCCAGCCGTCCCGAGAACCCTGCCCAGCGCGGCGCCGTCGCGCGGGTGATCGCCCGCTCGCAGCTGGTCCGGCTGGAGAGCGCCCTCGAACTGTACCGCGCTGAACATGGCGAGTACCCGCCGGCCCTGGCCGCGCTGGTCGAGGGCGACCTGATCGGCGAGCAGGACCTGCGTTACCCCTGGAAAGAGCCGTACTACTACCGGCGGACCACACAGGGGTTTGTCTTGTTGCCTCCGCTTGATTAGATCAGTCGGGCTGGCCCCGCGGCCACGATGAGGTGCTTTTGGCAGAACCTTCTGCGCGACTGGAGCTGCTCGACAACGATGGTGCAAGGACGCTCGCCGGCGGGCGGAGCGAGAACCTCAAGCTGATCGAACAGAGGTTCGGGGTCCATATCGGACAACGCGGGAACGTCTTCCTCATCTCCGGGGAGCCGGCGAAGGTCGCCCTCGCCGAGCGCCTGCTGGGCGGTCTGACCGAGCTGATCCAGCGCAAGTACCCGCTGGGGCTCGAGGACGTGGAACAGGCGAGCAAGGTGCTGCTCGCGGACGCCAACGCCGACCTGAAGGACATCTTCCTCGACACCGTCTACGTCACCAACCGGAACCGGCCGGTGACGCCGAAGGGGTTCAACCAGAAGGCGTACATCGACGCGATCCGCAAGTACGACATCGTCTTCGGGATCGGGCCGGCGGGCACGGGGAAGACGTACCTGGCGATGGCGATGGCGGTGGCCTCGCTGGTGGAGCGCCGGGTGAAGCGCATCGTGCTCTGCAGGCCCGCGGTGGAAGCGGGAGAGAAGCTCGGGTTCCTCCCCGGCGATCTCGCGGAGAAGGTGAGCCCGTACCTGAGACCGCTGTACGACGCGCTCCACGACCTGATGGACATCGATCGCGCCCAGGAGCTGATCGAGCGCGGCACCGTGGAGGTGGCGCCGCTCGCCTTCATGCGCGGCCGCACGCTGAACGACGCCTTCGTCATCCTCGACGAGGCGCAGAACACCACCACCGAGCAGATGAAGATGTTCCTCACCCGCCTGGGCTTCGGGTCCAAGGCGGTGATCACCGGAGATCGCACGCAGGTCGATCTCCCCTCCGGCAAGGCGTCCGGCATGATGGACGCGACGCACATCCTCAAGGACGTGGAAGGCATCCGCTTCTGCGAGTTCACCGACCGCGACGTGGTCCGCCATCCCCTCGTCCAGGAAGTGGTGCGCGCGTACGACGCCGCCCAGGCGCGCAGGGACGCGGAGCAGGCTGCGAAGAAGAACGAACCGGGGTAGAAGGCAGCGATGCTGCCTGCGCTGCTGCTGATCGCCGCCGCTCACGGATCGCTCACCTTCATCGAGGACGACTACCCGAAGGCCCTGGCCGCGGCGCGCTCGACGCACAGGCCGCTGTTCATCGATTTCTGGGCGACCTGGTGCCACTCCTGCCTCTCGATGCAGCGCTTCGTGCTCAGCGATCCCGGGATGGGGCCGGTCGCCGACGCCGTGGTGTGGACCTCGGTGGAGACCGAGCGCGAGCGGAACAAGGCCGTGGTCGAGAAGTACCCCGTGGACGCCTGGCCGACGTTCCTGATCGTCGATCCGGAAAGCGGAGCCGTCCTCGGCCGCTTTCTCGGATCCGGCACCGTCCAGGACCTGCGCGCGTTCGTGCAGGATGGGGTCCGCGGGTATCACGAGAAGGGAAGGGCTGCCGATCCCGCCTGGGCCGCGCAGCGCGAGGGCGACGCCGCCCGGAACCGCGGCGATCTGCAAGCGACCGCGGCGGCGTACGGCCGCGCGGTCAAGCTGAGCAAGCCGGACGATCCGCAGCGTCCGGAGAGGCTCAATCTCTATCTCTCGGCCCTGAACCGCTCGAAGGAATACCGGACCTGCGTGCGGACCGGACTCCTGGAGGCGCGCAACACGCCCGCGAGCGCGCTCGGCGCGGACTTCCAGAGCCACGCCTACTCCTGCGCCGAAAAGCTGCCGAAGGGCGACGCGGAGGCCGCGCGGATGCACGAGCTCGCGATCGCGCGCCTGCGCGAGATCCTCGCCCGCGACGATGCCCCGCTCGCCCCTGACGACCGCAGCGACGCGCTGGCGAGCTTGTCGGAGATGCTGGACGCCAAAGGCGCGCACCCGGAGGCGCTGGCGGCGATGCGCCAGCGGGCCGAGGTGCTGGAGAAGGCGGCCGCGGCGGCCCCGGACGCGACCCTCGCCTCCACCTTCGACGCACATCGCACCGAGACGTACCTGTATCTCGGCGAGCCGGCGAAGGCGGAGCGGCTGCTCGCGCAACGCGAGAAGGAGATGCCGGAAGACTACAATCCGCCGGCGCGCCTCGCGCGCGTGCTCTTCGAGGAGAAGAAGCTGGAAGCCGCCGAGGCCGCGGTCGATCGCGCGCTGGCGAAGATGGACCGCGGGCAGCGCCGGGTGGGGATCCTCGCGCTGAAAGCGAACATCCTCCAGGCGGAGGGAAAGAGCACTACCGCGGTTTTGCGCGAGCAGCTCGACGTGCTGCGCTCGCTCCCGCGGACGCAGCGCCGCCCGGAGCAGGAAAGAGCGATCGAGCGCACGCTCGCCAGCGCACAGCGCTAGCGGCCAGGACGGTGCGCGGACCCCCTTTTGCTGTCATAGTGCCCGGTTGCAATGCAGCCTGGCGCGCCGTCGCTCACATCCCGCATCCTCGGGGTCCGCAGGGTCCGCCAGGCGTTGGCCCTCGCGCTCCTCGTCGCGGTCGCCGTCAGCGCGGCATTCCTGCTCACCCCGTCGCGGTTCACGCCGGCGATCCCCGGCGACGAAGCCTTGGGGACGCTCTTCTCCGGCACGGTGAAGGCGAATCGCGACTACGACGTCTCCGATCCGATCACCACGGCCGCGAAGCGGGAGGAAGCCGCCCGCTCCGTCTGGCCGGTGTACGATTTCGACGGCAGCGCGGCGGAGACGCTGCAGCGCCGCATCTCCGACGCGTTCGCCCGCAGCCGCGAAGGCCTCGCGCACTGGAGACAGCTGAACGCTCCGCAGCGGGCCGATCATCGCATCGACGCGGATGCCCTCCGGTTCCTCCTCTCCCAGCGCGACGAGTTCTGGAAGGCGCTGCAGGCGGTGGTCGACGACGAGGATTATCGCGTGCTGGCGCGGACGGGATTCGACCCCGCGCTCGAGCGCGCCGCCGTCCGCCTCGCAGGGCTCTCGGCCTCCGGCTTCGTGGTGGAGGAGAGGGGACTGCTCGCCGCCGACCGCGAGCGTGGCATCGTGGTGCGCACGCTCAACGGGCTGGGAGCGCCGGAGCAGGCGGTCCGCGACATCGACCGGATCCGGGACCTGCAGGAAGCGCGGCAGAACGTCGATCGCATCGCCGCCGAGCAGCTGGCCGATCTGCCGCCCCGGTCGGTGCGGGCGCTGACGATGCTGGTGCGCCGGGCGCTGCGCCCGAACCTCGCCTACGACGACGCGGAGACGCGCCGGCGCCAGGACGCGAAGCGCGCTTCGGTGAAGGAGGTCCTCCTCCAGGTCCGCAAGGGCGAGAAGATCATCGGCGACGGCGAGCAGGTCACCAAGACGCACCTGTTGATCTTCCAGGCCCTGCGCGCTGCCGGCCGGGTGAGCGCGGGAGATCAGGTGCGCTGGGGCGGCGGGCTGTTCGCCGCGCTGCTGGTCGCGGCGGTGTTCGAGTTCGGCCGGCGCAACCTGCGCAAGTTCCGGCCGCGCAGCCGCGACGTGTTCCTGCTCGCGGCGCTGCTGGTCGGGCAGCTCTTCCTCGTCAAAGGCGCGCTGGCGGGCGCCGATGCGCTGCACGACATCATCCGCGATCAGCTCCCTCCGCGGCTCGCCGCGTATGCGGCGCAGGCGATCCCCGCGATCGTCCCCTATGCGCTCGGATCGCTCCTGGTCCGGTTCCTGCTCACCAGCGAGGCGGCGCTTCTCTGGACCGCGGCCTTCGCACCGCTCTGCGGGCTCCTCGCGGGCGGGTCGCTCCAGGTCGCGGTCGCGGCGCTGGTCGGCGGGGTGGTCGCCGCCGATCGCATCGGCCACGCGGGAAGGAAGAGCGCGGTGTTCCGCGCCGGGCTGTTCACCGGCCTCGCCACCGCGGTGGTGCTGGCGTCGTTCGCCATGTTCCAGGGGCGCCTGTGGACGTGGGAGACGCTGGCCACCGTGATGGGAGCGGTGCTCTCGGGCGCGGTGATCCTCCCGCTCCTGGCGTTGATCCTCTCTCCCGTCCTGGAGGCGCTCTTCGGATACGTCACCGACATCGAGCTGCTCAAGCTGGCGAACTTCAACCATCCGGTGCTGAAGGATCTGATCGTGCAGGCTCCGGGGACCTACCACCACGCCATCGTCATCGGCCGGCTGGTGGAGGCGGCGGCGCGCCAGATCGGCGCGAACCCGCTGCTGGCGCGGGTCGGCGCGTACTACCACGACATCGGCAAGGGCAAGAACCCGCTCTACTTCGGAGAGAACCAGAAGGGCGAGAACCGCCTGGACACGCTCACGCCGGTGGTGGCGGCGGAGGTCATCCAGCGCCACGTGCAGGAGGGCGTCGAGCTGGCGCGGCAGGCGAAGCTCCCCCGGCAGGTGATCGATTTCGTCCCGCAGCACCACGGGACGCGGCTCGTGGCGTACTTCTTCCACCGGGCCAAGGAAGAGGCGGAACGCACCGGCGAGCCGCCGCCGCGCGAAGAGGATTTCCGCTACGCCGGCCCCAAGCCGCAGACAAGGGAGGCCGCCCTGGTGATGATCGCCGACATGGTGGTCGCCACCTCGCGCAACGTGGCGGTGGCGAACGCCGAGAAGCTCCGCGCGCTAGTCGATCGCGCCATCCAGGCCGTCGTCGCCGAAGGACAGCTGGACGAGTGCGAGATCACCCTGCGGGATCTGGAGCAGACCGCGCGAAGCTTCGCGGAGTCGCTCGATCGGATCTACGCGGCACGCAGCGACGCGCCCCCCACCGCTCCGCGGCTGCGTGTGCTCGACCCCGAGCTGAAGCGCGCCTGAGGTCGGGCGGCAGCGATGAGGCTCTCCAGGAACGTCGTCGTCCTCGGGATCGTCTCGCTGGTCGCCGACATCTCCAGCGACATGGTGATGCCGCTGCTCCCGGCGTTCGTCGTCGCGCTGGGCGGCGGAGCCGCTTTCATCGGCGTCATCGAAGGGGCGGCGGAGGGGATTTCGGCGCTGCTCAAGTACGCGTCCGGCAGATGGGCGGATCGCGTTCGCCGCCTCCTCCCGCTCGCCGTCGCGGGGTATGTCCTCGCGGCGGTGGCGAGGCCGCTGCTCGCCGTCGCGCGCGCACCCTGGCAGGTGCTTGCGGTCCGCAGCGTCGACCGGGTGGGAAAGGGCATCCGGACCACCCCGCGCGACAAGCTGCTCGCCGCGAGCGCTCCGCGCGAGCAGCTCGCGGAGGCGTTTGCCTTCCACCGGGGGATGGATCACGCGGGCGCCGCGATCGGCCCGCTGATCGCCGCAGGCTTGCTGCTGATCTGGCCCGGGGAGGTCCGGCGCGTCTTCCTCCTCGCTTCCATCCCCGGGGCGATCGCCGTCCTCGCGCTCCTCGCCGTCCGCGAGCAGCCGCGCGAGCCGGCGGCGCCCGGCCCTCGGGGCGCCTCTGGTGGCGCCGTCCCGGTGCGGCTGCTCACAGCGATCGGGCTCTTCACGCTCGGAAACTCGACCGACGCCCTGCTCCTGCTCCGGGCGGGGACGCTCGGCATCCCCCTCGCGCGTCTCCCCCTGCTCTGGGCGCTCCTGCACCTGGTGCGCGCCGTTTTTTCCTGGCCGCTCGGCCGCGCGGCGGATCTGCTGGGCAGGACGCGAACGCTGATCGCGGGCTGGCTGTGGTACGCGGCCTGCTATGCGGGGTTCGCCCTCGCGCGCGCTCCCTGGCAGATGTGGGCGCTCTTCGCCGGGTACGGCCTGGTCGCGGCGCTCACCGAAGGAACCGAACGCGCCCTGATCGCCGATGCCGCGCCGCCTGCCGCGCGCGGACGCGCGCTCGGACTCTACAACCTGGTCACCGGCCTCGGCCTCCTCGCCGCCTCCGTTCTCGCCGGCGAGGTGTGGGAACAAGTTTCGCCTGCCGCGGCCCTGACGATGGGCGCGGTGCTCGCATTCGCCGCCAGCGCGACGCTCGCGGCGGGCCCGCGCGCTGGCGGGCAAGCGCCAGCCGTCTAGGTGCCAGCCGGTCCCGGTATGTCCAGCTTCGTTTCATGCGAGTGAAGCAGGGCCGGGTGGTGGTGCTCGACTACATGGTCCGGATCGCTTCGGGGAGGGTGGTGGAATCGAGCGCCGGCAAGGCGCCGATCGAGTACCTCCACGGAGCGGGACAGATCCTGCCGGCGCTGGAGCGCGCGCTGGAGGGCCTGAAGGAAGGCGAACAGGCCGCGTTCAGCATCGCCGCGGGCGACGCGTACGGCGAGCGGAAGGACGACAACGTCGTCTCGCTCCCGCGCACCCTGTTCCCGGCGGAGGTGAAGCTCGAGAAGGGGCTCTGTCTCTATGCGCGCGCGAGCGGCGGACAGAGCTATCCGATCACCGTCCGCGAAGTGAAAGAGGACATGGTGCTGGTGGACCTGAACCATCCGCTCGCCGGTGAGCGCCTCTTCTTCGAGGTGAACGTCCGCGGCGTCCGGCCCGCGGGCGAGCAGGAGCTGTTCGCGGGCAAGGCGGCGGAAGTGGAAGTGGTCTGAGCCGCCGATCAGCGGAGCCGGTCGAGCCAGCGCGCCACTTCCAGGGCACGGCCCGGCGAGGCGTCGACCCCGAGAGCGAGGAACGCCTCCCGCGCGCCCTTGTCATCGCCGGTGTGCCAGGCGGCGATGCCCTTCATCCGCAGCGCCTCCTGCACGAAGAGCTGGTTCGGCAGCTCGCGCCGCAGCGCGCTCGCGGCGAAGGTGGCGCATTCCGGCCAGGCGGCCCGGTTCTGCATCTGCTTCGCCAACAGGTAGGCGGCGAGGCCGTCGCGCGGCTTCGCCAGGTCCTGATCGCGCAGATGCAGGAGGATCTCGGGGGCGTTGTTGTTCTCCGCGAACAGCGGACGCAGGGCCGGCCAGGTCTGCGGATCCCGGAGCGCCACCAGCCGCACGGTCAGGCCCCGCTCCGCGACTTCCGGCTGGGGGAGCTCCGCCGCCTCGCGGTAACGGGCGAGGGCGCGCGCGGTATCGCCCGATCTCCAGGCCGCGTCTCCGGCGTCGGTGAGGATCTGCGCGCGCAGCGGACGCGAGAGCCGGGGATGGCGGAGCGCCTTCGCCGCGGTCGCTTCCGCAGCCGCGGGATCCTTCGCCGCGACCTGCGCCCGGGCCAGCGACGCCAAAAGCGAGGGATCGTCGGGCTCGAGCGAGGTGCAGCGCGCCCACAGCTCGGCGGCGCTCTGCGGGTCGCGCGCGGCCTGCGCCTGCCTCTGCAAGGTTGCCACCTCGTGCGGGCAGCGCTTGCGGACGATCCCCGGCGCGGCGTACCGCTGCGAAGCGAGCGCAACGGCGCGCGCCGGCTCTTTCAATCCGTCGAGGAACTTGAAGTACTCCGGGAGCAGCGGCGCAACCTCCAGCGGCTCGGTCCCCGCGTAGACCCGATCGAACGCGGCCTGCCCGCGCGCTTCCGCGAAGAAGCGGAGAAACGACCCGGCGGCGGCGTACGCGCGAGGCCCGGACTCGGCGTAGAAGAAGCCGCGCCGGAAGAGCCGGCGAAGGTCGGGCAAGCGGTTCAGCTCCCGCAGCGCGCGCGCCTCCTCGTGCAAGGTGAACTCGCCCGGCGGCCAGTCCACGGCGACGGCCACGCCTTCCGTCAGCGCCATCTGCGGGATCAGCCCGCCGGGAACGCCCCACGGGCCGCGCGCGATCTGTGCGCCGAGCGCATGCACCAGCTCGTGGCGGAGGATCGGGTGTGGAGCAGGGGCATCGTTCGTGTGGATCTGCCGGAGCCAGGGCTTGGTGAAGCTGGTCTCCGCCGCGCCGATCAGGGTCCGCTTCTCCTCCGCCGAACGATAGAGCCAGACGTCGATGCGCGCGCCCGGAGCGATCCCGAAGAACTGCGTCACCGCCCGGACGTCGACCTCGGCGTCGCGCGCGAGCAGCGCCCGCTCCTCGTCCTTCTTCTCCCGGGGGAAGTGCAGGACGACGTGCTCGGTTTCGAGGCGTCCGCCGAGCTCCGCGTCGAGCTGCGCTGTGCTCGCCTTCCAGTGCAGCTTTTCCGCCTGCAGCGAGAGCCAGAGCGCGGCGACGCCGCTCGCCACCAGCGCGAGGATGCCACGTCGCCGCGGGCGGGGCGGTCCGGCGATCAGCGCGATCCCGGCGCAAGCCCCCGCGTAGAGCAGGGTGTCGGCGCGAAAGAGCCACAGCGCTCGCGAGGTGGCGATCGCCTCGTCGTAGATCGGTCCCGGGTACATGCCGCCCAGGTGGTGGAAGGCGAACACCTGAGGTCCGCGCACCAGCGGCCAGACCGCGATCAGAAGGGTTGCGACGAACACCGCGGCGTACAGCCAGGGCCCCCGGCGGTGGGAGACGAACCCGCACGCCACGCCGAGCGTGCAGGCGAGAACCGCCGAAGGGACGGCGAGGGCGAGGTACATGGCGAGTCCGCCCAGCGGGTCGCAGACAGGACGGCGCAGCCCGTTGAGCAGGACCACTCCGACGGGGATGGCGAGCGCCCAGAGGGAAAACCAGAGAGCGCGGGCGAGCGCCCGGGTCGACGAATCGCGCTCCATCCGCGCCGCGGCGATCCCCGGTGCGCCGCCGAAGAGGCCCGCCGCGAAGGCGATCAGCTCGCTCAACTCGTACCCGAGGTGGTCGGCGAGGGGCAGGAAGCAGGCGACCAGGGAAAGCGCGGCGAGCAGGGCGAGGTAGAGGCGCGGCCCTGATCTTGCTCCGATCCCGCCGCTGCTGTCAGAGTGCTCGGCGATGGCGCCTCCCGACGACCTGCGCGGAAGCCAGCGCGCCACCTTGAAGCTGCGCATCGGCTACGAGCAGATGAACACGTTCTTCGCGGACTATACGAAGAACATCTCCCGCGGGGGGACCTTCATCAAGACTCCCCGGCCGCTGGAGGTGGGGAGCCGCTGCCAGTTCTCCCTCTCGCTCCCTGCGCTCGCCGAGCCGGTGGTGCTGGACGGCGAAGTGGCGTGGATCCTCAATCCGGACGACGCGAAGAAGCGCGGCGGCGACCCGGGGATGGGGATCCGGTTCGTGTTCGCCGACGAGGCCGCGCGCCGCGATTTCGAGCGTCTGGTCGAGCGGATGATGGAGGAGAGCCTCGGCGCCGATGCGGCCCGCGGGCTGCTCACTCACTCACGCCGATGAAGGCGGCGCGGGTGCCTGGCCCGACGCCATGCGCACCCGCCAGGCCGCCCGCGACTTCCACCACGTACCGCGAGGGGACGCCCACGCTCCGCGGCGTATCGGTCTGCGGCGCCGCATTCGCCACCACGCCCACCACCGCGCGGGTCTCGTCGAGGAAGATCATGTCGAGCGGGATCAGGGTGTTGTGCATCCAGAACGAGCGGTAGTCCGTATCGGGAAAGACGAAGAGCATCCCGCTGTCGGGCGCGAGCTCGTGGCGGAACATCAGTCCGCGCTCGCGCGAGGCGTCATCCGCGGCGATCTCCACCTTCACCATCCACGGACCGCGGGTGGTGTCGAACCGCACCGTGCCTTGCGGCAGACCGGACACGCTTTTCTCCGAAGCCGCGCCGTTGCAGGCGCCGAAGCAGATCAGCGCGGCGAGAAGGTGACGCATGTCCGGCACGTTACCCTACCGCGAGCGCGCGCAATACCAGGTCGAGCCCAGCTGTCCGAACAGCTGTTGGTACCGGTCCGGCGAGAGGCGCGCCTTCATCGTGTCCAGGTACGTCTGGTCGAGCGCGAGCTGCGTGCAGGTCAGGCTCGAGGGGCAGCTCCCGCCCTCGCCGCTGCACGCTTGCGAGCAGTACCCGCTGCCCGCCCCCTGGGTGGCGAGGCAGGCGAAGCTCTCGCATTCGCTGGAACCCAGATAGAGGTACTGCCGGCCGGGCAGCGGGACGAGCTCGCCGCCTTGGGCATTCTCCACATGGCACGGCGCGCCCAGATCGGTGCGGGCGCACCCCGCGCCGAGCAGGACTGTCAGGAGCACGACTCTGCGCAGGGCGGCCATGGCGGAGGGAAAGTTGGTCCCCGGCTCCCCGGCCGCAAGGGGTTGCCCGCCTGACCCTCGCCCCCCATGTTTGCGGCGCCATGCGCGCAGCGATCGCTTTCCTGCTTGCCAGTACGCTTGCCGCGGCCGCCCGCGCGCAGTCGGCCGATCCGGCGGACACCATCACGGCGGTGCAGAAGCGCCCGCTGCGCCAGGCCCATCGCCTGGAGTTGACCCCTTATGGCGAGATGGGGATCGGCGATCCGTATCTCCAGCGCTGGGGCGGTGGCCTGCGCGCGATGTGGCACCTGCGCGAAGGACTCTCGCTCGGCGTCGACGCTTCCGGCCTGGGCAGCTGGGAGACCCAGGAGCTGGTGATCGCGAAGCGCGAGCTGCACGCGCAGATCATCGAGTCGCGGCAGCGCGGGTCGCTGGCCGGGTTCGCGGCCATCGCTCCGCTCTACGGAAAAGTGGCCCTCCCCGGGGACGTCCTCGTCCACTTCGAGACCTTCCTCGACGCCGGGCTGGGTGCGGCGTGGACCGAGACAGATGCGACCCGCGGCGTGCGGCCGATGATCGCTGCGGGCATCGGGCAGCGGGTGTTCCTCAACGAGAACCTCGCCCTGACCGCCCGGGTCGGCGGCAATCTCTACGCCGAGCAGGTGATGGTGGACGGGTCCGCGCAGACCAAGGCGATGGGCTTCTGGAGCATCCGCCTGGGACTTTCCCTCTATCTCGGCGGTGGGCAGTGAAGGCTGCTCTCGCGGCGCTCATGCTGCTGGCGGTCCAGGCGCGCGCGGAGGAGCCGGCGCCGGCGGAAGCGACGAAGGTCGCGCAGGTGACGCCGGCGGCGCTCCCGCCCGTCGCCGCGGCGCCGAAGTACGGCGCTCCCGCCTCGCTGCCGCCCGTCACCGCGCAACTCTTCCATCTCGGGGGCTTCTGGGAAGTGCAGCCGATGTTCGCGATGTCCATCGGAGATCCGTTCTGGCGCACGCTGGGGATGGGCGTGCGCGTGGAGCACCACTTCGACGAGCGCTGGTCGGTCTCCACGCACGCGATCGGCGGCCTCTCCCTGCTCGCCGCGCCCGTGCAGGTGTGCGGCGACACCTGCTCGGATCCGGTGGCGGCGAAGCTGCGCTCCACGCCGGGCAAGCTGCAGTTCCTCACCGGCGTCGAAGTGGGCTGGGCGCCCGTCTACGGCAAGCTCTCCCTGATGGGGGAGCGGACGCTGCACTTCGATACGTACATCTCCGCCGGTCCCGAGCTGGTGCGGGAGCTGATCGCGGCCGACGCCGCGTCGCCCGAGGTGGGCCGCTGGGCCGCCGGCGGGCGCGTCTCGATCGGCGAGCGGCTGTTCTTCGGAAACCGCTTCATGGTGCGGGTCGCCGCCAGCGAGCTCGTCTACGCCGGACGGATCCGCGGGAATGCGGAGATCGAGCGGAAGCTCACCATCGAGACCGGTGTCGCCTGGCTCTTCGGCGGCGGGCGCTGAACGGGGGGACCGGGATGATTCTCGCTCTGGCATTGCTGCTCGCGGCGGCGGACCCGTCCGCCGCGTACAGGGAGATCGATCGCGCGCGGGTCTCGCCGGACGAGGCGCGGGCGCGCATCGCGACCGTGGTGCAATCCCTCGAGGACTTCGCCATGCCGCACAGCGCGACGGTGCTGCTCGCCGCCCTGGCCGCGGACCCGGCGCAATCCGAAGGCGTCCGCGCGGCCGCGCGGGAGAGGCTCGCGGCGCGCGCGGCCGGCGACGGCGCCCTGGCGCAGCTCCTGATCGCGGAGCAGGGCGATCCCGGCAAGCTGCCGGGAGCCATCGCGGTGGCGATCGCGCGCGGACACCTGGAGGTGGCGCTGCGGCTCGCGCCGGTCGCCGAAGGCGCCGCGTTCGAGACGATGGCGCAGGAGACTTCGGCCGCGAAGGTGAGCGCCGAGGCACGGCCGCTCGACAAGGAGCTCGCCGGTGAGATGGGCCTCGCGGCCCCGAATGCTCCTCCCGTGCAGGCGTCGCAGCCGCAACAGACCGTGCCCGGCGCGGCGCAGCGCGAGCTGGATCTCGCCCGCGCGATCGCCGCTTCGGTGGCGGCCGGCGATCCGGCGGAGGCCGATGCGCGCGAAGTCGCGGGGCTCGCGGCGCTGGCGGCGGGAGACTCGGCCGGCGCCACGCGGGAGTTCATGGCGATCGTGGATCTCCCGGTCCGCCGGGGCGATGCCGCCGGGCTCGAGCGGCGCGACAAGGCCTTCTTGCAGCTGGCGCGGCTCGCGTACCAGAACGGAGACGACGTGCTCGCGGCGCGCCTCTACGAACGGGTGGGCCGCGGCGCTCCGGAGTGGCTCGACGCGCTCTTCGAGGCGAGCTGGGCCCATTTCCGCCGCGGCGAAGACGAGAAGGCGTTGGGGAACCTCCTCACCCTGCACGCGCCGTTCTTCCAGGAGCGGTTCTTCCCGGAGTCGTTCGTTCTCAAGGCGCTGGTGCTCTACGAGAACTGCCGTTACGCGGACGCGCGCCGTGCGCTCGAGGAATTCCAGCAACGGTACCAGCGGCTCCACGATGCGCTGGCGCAGACGCTCGCGGGGTTGCCCACCCCGCAGTCCGCGTCGGAGCTGATCGCGCGCGGGCCGGTCGGGCTCCAGCAGATGATCCCCGCCGCGGCGCGGGAAGAGGTCGCGCGCCTGGAGCAGGCCGGCGATCTTCGCGGCGCGCTCGCCACCGCGGCGCAGCTGGCGCAGGAGATCGATTCGATCGACCGCCGTCCGGACCCCTTCCGGCGCTCGGCGCTGATCGCCCGCGTCGCGCCGCTCGCGCGCCAGGCGCGGGCGCGGCTCCTGGAGACCGCCGGACGCAAGCTGCTTGCCCGCCTCGACGCGGAACGGATCGCCCTGCGCGAGCTGATCGGCCAGTCCTTGCGCCTGTCGTACGAGATCGCAGGCCGCGAGAAGGAGCTGGCGGGCGCCGCGCCCGACGCGGCGCTGATCGCGCAGCCGCACAAGGATCCGCCGCCGGTCGCGGACGACGAGGAGCTGTGGCCGTTCCAGGGCGAGTACTGGCGGGACGAGCTCGGCAGCTATCGCTACCAGCTCGGGCAGCGCTGCAGGCGCCCGCGGACGCCGCTGCCGACCGCTGCGCAGCAGGCCCCGCCGGCGAAGGTCGCGGAGTCGCCGGAGAACTGAGTACGGGATTTCCCAGCCGTGGCTTTTCCGTTCCCGCCGCCCGAGAGGAGACGGACCGGGAACGGAGGTTGCACGGGAGATCTCGGGGGGAGCCGGCTGCCCGCACGCCGGCAGGGAGGATTTCATGCTCGCGCTGTTGATCGCCGCCGCCGTCGCCCAGCCCGGGAGGAGTCCGGCTCTCCTCCACCGCGACGCGCAACCGGTGATCGCCGCCCGGGAGCAGGAGCAGGAGGCGACGCTCCGTCGCATGCTGGACCTGGGCGGCCCCACCGCCGAGCAGGCGGAAGTGGTCGCGCGGCTCGCGGCGCTGTTGCGGGCACGAGGCCTTTCGCTCTCGATCCGGGCGTCGGCGGAGGCCGACGCCGGCGATGATGCGGCCGCCGCGCGCGATCGACGGGCCGCCGCCGACGTGAGGGCAGAAGCGATCTCGCGGTATCGCGAGCTGCTGAAGAAGTACCCGGAGGCTCCCCGCACGGACGAGGCGCTCTTCTTCCTCGCCGACACGCTCCAGGAAAGCGGCCGCGATGCCGAGGCGATCGCGACCGCCCGGGAGCTGACGCGGCGGTTCCCCCGCTCCGCCTGGGCGCCTGCGGCCCACGTCTTCGTCGGCGAGCACCTGTTCGAAGCCGCGAAGCTCGCCGAAGCGCTCCAGGAGTATCGCGCGGCCGCCGAGGTTCCCGAGGACGACGTCTACCCGTATGCGCTCTACAAGGCCGCCTGGTGCCGGTTCAACCAGAGCGCGTTCACCGACGCGATGAAGCTGTTCCGTCGGGTGGTGGAGGTCTCGGAGAAGTCCGGCGACGTGAACAAGGTGCAGCTCGCCCGGGAGGCCCGCCGCGACTACGTGCTCACGTACGCCCGGGTGGGGAAGCCCGAGGCGGCGAGGGAAGAGTTCGCGCGCAAGTTCGGCGCCGAAGCCGGACTGAAGATGCTGGAGCAGTACGGGAAGCTGCTCTTCACCACCGGCCGCGAGCTCGAGGCGCAGCTCGTGCACCGCCAGCTCCTCGCGCTCCATGGCGACTCTCCCGCCGCGGCCCTGGACCAGACCCGCCTGCTGGTGCTCGCGCAGCGCGGCGGAAAGCGCCGGGATCTGCTCACCGAAGCGAAGCTGCTGGTCGACGTCTTCCTCCGGGTCCGCGCCGGGATGGCGAAGAACGAAGGGAAGCCGGGCGCAGCCGAGCGGGACGAGAAGTACGAGGAGGCGAACCAGCTCGGAGAAGAGACCCTGCGCGATCTCGCGGTGCGGATCCACAATGAAGCGCGCAAGACGCATCTCGAGGAGACCTGGGCGGCGGCGAGGGTGCTCTACGCAGAGTACCTGACCCTCTTCCCCGACTCTCCTGACTCCTACGACCTGCGCTTCTTCTACGGCGAGCTGCTCTACGCGCGCGGGATGAAGGCGGAGGCCGCCGATCAGTACGAAGGAGTGGTGCGGCAGGACCTCGCGGCGAAGAAGCCCGGACGCTGGCTGGAGAAGGCGTCCTGGAGCGCCGTGCTGGCGCGCAACGAGGCGACGCTCCACGGCGGAGCCGAGCAGAAGGACACCGGCGAGCGCCGCGCCCAGCGCGCGTTGAGCGCGGACGAGCGGAAGCTCGAGGCGGCCTGCCTGCTGTACTTGAAAGCGCTCCCGGACGGCCCCCACGCCGTCGAGGTGGCGTTCAAGGCGGGCCGGCTGGAGTACATCTCGGGCGACTACGACGCGTCCCGCAACCACCTCTCCTGGATCGCGCTCTCGCACCCCGAGCACGAGCTCGCCGAATACGCCGCGAACCTGGTCCTCGACATCGAGAACCTGCGCGGCGACTGGGAAGGGGTCCACCGCTGGGCGCTGCGGTTCCTCGCGGACCGGCGGCTCACCGCGCATGGCACGCTGCTGCAGGACCTCCGCCGCATCGAGGAGCAGAGCGCGTATGCGCTTGCCGACGCCGCCGTTCCCGACGCGAAGAAGGCGGAGGCGCTCCTCGCGTTCGTCGTCGCGCACCCGCGCGGCCAGCTGGCGGACAAGGCGCTGTTCGGCGCCGCGGCGGCGCTCTCGCGGATCGGGCGCATCGACGAGGCGCTGGCCGCGCGTGCGCGCGTGTGGAAGGAGCAGCCGCACTCGGCGCTGGTGCCGCGCGCGCTCCTCGCGGCCGCCTCCGACTTCGTCGCCACCGGCGAGCTCGGCGAGGCCGCGACGCTGTTCGAGAAGTATGCCGCGGGATACCAGAAGCAGGTGGCGGAGGGGCGGAGGCGGCAGCAGCATCCAGGGAACAAGCCCGTCGCCACGACGCCGCTGTATGCGGAAGCCGACGCGCAGACCGCTCTCCACGACGCCGCCGTCTTGCGCGAGGCGCGCGGGGAATTGCAGCAGGCGCTCGCGGACCGGAGCCTCTCGCTGCAGCTGTGGAGCAAGCCGCAAGATCTCGACGAGCAGCAGCTGGCGGTGGCGCAGCTTCGTGCCCGGGCCGGCGAGCCGCTCCGCGCCGCCCGGCAACTCGCCGGGATCGCGCGCGGCGCGAAAGAGAAGCCCTCGCTCCAGATCGCGGCCTGGCGCGAGGCGGCGCGCCTGTTCGCCAGGACCGGGGAGACGGGGAACGCGCAGTGGTCGTGGACCCAGCTCGAGCGCGTCTACCGGGCCCTCTCCGCCAAGGCGCGCGAGCA
>Ga0070741_10011202_pt1 | contig 16624 bp, 20 predicted proteins | sample Coa_R1_4_FD_66440 | JGI IMG/M metagenome (GOLD analysis project Ga0070741, IMG submission 66440) | Surface soil microbial communities from Centralia Pennsylvania, which are recovering from an underground coalmine fire - Coalmine... | ecosystem: Environmental > Terrestrial > Soil > Unclassified ...
ACCGATGTGACCCCGCGCTATTGCGAGGCCTACCCCTTCGAAGGCGGCAAGCAGGCGGTGGCGGAATGCTGGCGCAATCTTACGGCTGTCGGTACGAGGCCTCTCGCCATCACCGACAACCTCAATTTCGGCAATCCCGAGCGGCCCGAGATCATGGGCCAGTTGGTCGGTTGCATCCGCGGCATCGCCGAAGCCTGCAAAGGACTCGATTTTCCGGTCGTGTCCGGCAACGTGTCGCTCTACAACGAAACCAACGGCCGGGCGATCCTGCCGACACCGTCGATCGGCGGCGTCGGGCTGATCGACGACTTCACGAAATCGGCGACACTGGCCTTCAAACGTGCCGACGAAACGATCCTCCTGGTCGGGGAGACCACGGGCTGGCTCGGGCAATCCATGTATTTGCGCGAGTTGTGCGGCCGGGAGGAGGGGGCGCCGCCACCTGTCGATCTGGTCGAGGAACGCGAGAATGGCGATTTTGTGCGAGCGCTGATCCTCGACGGAACCGTGACGGCTGCGCACGACCTTTCCGATGGGGGCCTCCTCATCGGTCTTGCCGAGATGGCGATGGCATCCGGGATCGGCGCGCGGCTCGAGGCAGCGCCGTCCGACATTCCGGCCCATGCCTATTGGTTCGGCGAGGACCAGGCGCGCTATGTTGTCACGGTGCCGGCGGCGAAGGCTGCCGCCGTGATGGCGCGGGCAAAGGATGCCAATGTGCCGGTGTGGGCAATCGGCATAACTGGCGGCGATACGTTGACGCTCGCTGGGGAGCGTCCCATCCTAGTCACGATTCTGAAGGAGCGTTTTGAATCCTGGCTGCCGGCCTATATGGCCGGCGAGCGCTGAAAGTTGCGAGGGGCAGCCGATGGCCATGGATGCCGTTGAAATCGAGCGCCTCATAAAGGCGCACATTCCCGACGCCGAAGTCACGATCCGCGACCTCGCCGGCGATGGCGACCATTACGCGGCGACGGTCATTTCCGCCTCGTTCAAGGGTAAATCGCGGGTGCAGCAGCATCAACTGGTCTACGAGGCGCTCAAGGGACAGATGGGCGGTGTGCTGCATGCGCTCGCGCTGCAGACAGGCACGCCGTGACCGTGTCCGATCGCGGCGTCCGGGTGCTTGCGCCGAAAGGCGCGATTGAGCCGACCGGCGCCTGGAGCCTCGGGGTCCGAGCCGGCGACTTTGTATTCGTTGCCGGCATGCGCGGCATCAACCCGGCGAATAACAGCCTGGTTGACGGCGACGAAGCGCGCATCCGGCAGGCCTTTATGAACATGAAACTGATCGCGGAATCGGAAGGGGCAAGTCTCGCCAACTGCGTGCGTCTTACCGTCTTTGTCACTGACATGGGCCGGCTGCGACCGCTGGTCAACAAGGTGCAGGAAGGCTTGTGGTGTGGTGGACCTTATCCCCCGCGGACGATCGTGGAGGTCGCGCGGCTCAATCAGGACGATATTTTCGAGGTCGAAGGCACATTTTATGCCCCGAAAGGCCGCTAAATGCGGCCAGAGCCCTTGGGTTGGCAGTAACTTTTTTGCTACATATATCGGCAAACGTGGCGGCGTATGGCGCCCAACAGGACGGATATCCATGGGTATAGAGCAATTCATCGACAATGAAGTGAAAGGAAACGACGTGGTGCTGTTCATGAAGGGCACGCCGCAGTTTCCGATGTGCGGCTTCTCCGGCCAGGTCGTGCAGATCCTCGACCATCTCGGTGTCACCTACAAAGGAATCAACGTGCTGGAGTCGGACGAAATCCGGAACGGTATCAAGACTTATTCGAACTGGCCGACAATCCCGCAGCTTTACGTGAAGGGCGAATTTGTCGGCGGCTGCGACATCGTGCGCGAGATGTTTCAGGCCGGCGAATTGCAACAGACCCTGAAGGAAAAAGGCGTCGCGGTTCGCGAGACTGCCTGAGACGCGGCCCCTCAGGGGTCCGCAACATACCGGTAAGCTCTGTCCTTGCGCTCGACCGTTCCCACGCCCGGATAAGGCAGGTGGAAGCCGATCAGTCGTGAGCGGTCGGTGGCAAGCCGGTCGAGCAGCTTGCGTCTGGTGGCGATGGCCTGGTCTGGCACGTGGTCCGCAACGGGTTTCCACTCCGGATGCTGGAATGAAATGAGCGGATGGGTGAGGGCATCGCCGCCCACGATCAACCCGTCGCCGCCGGCGATCTCAAGCGACAGATGGCCTTGGGTATGCCCGGGCGTGTCGACAACACGCACACCGGAGACGATCTCGTCGCCACCCTTGACCAATTTGACCCTGCCTTTGATTGCCGCGTAATTGCGCCGGGCACCGGTGACGAACCCGGCCCGTTCGGCGGGCAAGCCGCGCGCTGCGTTTTCGCCGGTCCAGAAGTTCCATTCCGCGGCGCCGACGTAAAACGTCGCCCCGGGTGTCACCAGTTCATCGAGATCGTCGACGGCGCCCCAAAGATGATCGGGATGCCCGTGAGTGAAGACCACCTTTGTGATCTTCGACTTGTCGATGCCAGCGGCCTTGAGGTTGTTCCATAGCTTTCCGGCCGTCGGCATGAAGCGGTCGCCCGACCCCATGTCGACGAGGATCCACTCGTCATTGGAACGGATCAGCGTCACGTTGGTCGGCGAGTTATATTGCCCACCGGTCTGGCCGGCCGCCCTGAGGAGTGCCTCACGTTCCGGGGCTGGCGCATCGGGTGCGAGAAAGCTTGTAGGCAGGACCAAATGACCATCGCTCACGACCGTTACGTCAAATATGCCGTGCGTGAACGAGTAGGATGAGGCGGCTAGAGCAGGCAGGGCGCGCGCCGCAATGCCCGCAGCGGACGAGGCGAGAAATGCGCGGCGGCTGAAATTCAACATTTACGAATACGAACCAGGCGATGGCGGAGGCTCACGGCCTTGTATGCCAAAGCGGCGCCGCCTGCCACCTTCGTGAGGCGCACACCAACGCGGGTTCCGTGGGTCAGCGGAGACGGTTCATCAACAAGTAGATGACGCCCAAGACCAATGCCAGCCCTACCAGGCTCGGCGTTGGGACAGAATTTGCAAACTTCATCACATTGTCGGCGACCGACACGACAAAGCCCCCGGAGCCTTGTCCGAGGATCAGATAGATCAGCATGATCGCGAGAATGCTGACGAAGCCGAGTTCGACGACTTCCCACAGAATCTGTTTCGCGTAGGCCATGTTGGCCAAGAGTTTGCGCATGACGGAACCTCTTGATGACACGTACGATCAATGGGTGAGGAGCAGAGCTCCTCACCCCGATTGCGTCAGCGATTCTGTCTAGACTGAACGCACGCTTGGGTCAGGCCATCTTCCGGTTCGAGAACAGCCACAGGACGATCCCGAGTGTGATTAGACCGACGAGACCGTTGCCGCCCAGATCCTTTACCCAGCCCATAATGTTTGCTGTCACGGCGCCGAAGAACGGCAGATTTGAGCCGACCAGCAGTGAGAGCACGATCGCCAATGCCAGCAGCATCAGCGCTAATTCCGTCAACGCTCCGATCCACTCTTTGAGAGTATCGATCCCTTTCATTGCGGAGTCTCCCTAGGCATGTCCTCACTGATTCGAGGACCGCGCGTCGTTATTAGCGCTTTTCGCCTACTAAATGTAGAGAATAGTCGCAATCTGGCCACAAAATAACCTGTGCAATTCGTCTTTAGTCGGGGATAACTCCCGATTCGCGACTGACTTGGCACGGGGGCCCGTTCAACCGATTCGCCCGATTCAGGCCGGCCCGAAATGACGTGGCCGGCGCTAAGCCCTCGCGCCGGCCACAATCCTTTCAACCATTCCTCAGTCGTCTATCGCGAATAATATTCAACGACCAAGTGCGGCTCCATCTGCACAGCATACGGCACGTCGGACAAGGCAGGCACGCGCGTGAGTTTGGCCGTCAGTTTTGAAGCGTCGACCTCGATATAGTCTGGTACGTCGCGCTCGGCCAATGCCTGCGCTTCCAGAACCAGCGCGAGTTGCTTGGATTTTTCCTTAACCTCAACAACGTCGCCGACTTTCACCCGGTAGCTGGGGATCGTGACACGCTTGCCGTTCACCTTGATGTGGCCGTGGCTGATGAACTGGCGCGCGGCAAATACCGTCGGCACGAACTTGGCCCGGAAAATCACGGCATCAAGGCGCCGCTCCAGGAGGCCGATCATATGGGCGCCACTGTCGCCCTTGAGCCGCCGGGCTTCCTGATAAATGCCCCGGAACTGACGCTCGGAAATATTGCCGTAATAGCCGCGAAGCTTCTGCTTCGCCTTGAGCTGCACGCCGTAGTCGGAGAGCTTGCTCTTGCGCCGTTGGCCGTGCTGGCCGGGGCCATATTCACGCCGGTTGACCGGACTTTTAGGTCGACCCCAGATGTTCTCGCCCATCCGGCGATCGATCTTGTATTTTGACTCCATGCGCTTGGTCATTCGCGTCCTCGATTTTGCGGTGTTGTTGAGGATCGCGCCCTCCTTTGTCCCGGCAGGGCCGGAACCGACAGGCTGGACCTCTAAAGCGCAAGGTCCTGCCGCGGGTCGCGAAACGCCGCGCCGGCCATTAAACGGCCGGCGTGGTAGCGGGTTTCTAGGGCGAAACCACCTTTTCTGTCAAATTCCATGGGTTTGGAAAGATTTAACGGCGGTCATGATCTCGTTGCGCAGCGGCCATCGATCGAACGCAAGGCATGGGGCAGTTCGCAGAACAGCCGCAGCGTGAGTTTGGCCCCAGCCTTTTATCCCAGCCTTACGGATTGTCTGAGCCATACCGGGCATGAGATCGGCGAGCCGTTCGCGGCGATGGGATCGATTGCGGTGATTGCCGACATGGTGTTGTTCGGCGGGTCGGTGCTGCGACGTCGTCACACCGGAGCCGTGCAATCTGCGCCGCGACCGACACTGGCGTCGGCGGAATGAACTTTCGGCCCTGAGCAGCGGCCGTCGGATTTCTGGCCGAAAGTAAGACCGCCTTGCCAGCCGCCCGGCGGCGCGGCATCTTGATGGCCATCAGGCCGGGCCCCTCTGGCAGCCATTGTGGTTGCGATGTCGGACTGATTGATTGTGGAGGGGCCGATGAGCAGCCTTTTTACTCCCGACGCCATTGCCGCACTCCTCGAAGTGATGGCTATCGACTTGGTGCTGGCAGGCGACAATGCCGTCGTCATAGGTTTGGCCGCGGCCGGGCTGCCAGCCGAGCGCCGCCCGCGGGTCATTCTTGTCGGCATCATTGCCGCGACCGTGCTGCGGCTCGCGTTCGCCGCGGTCGCGGTACAGCTGCTTGCAATAATCGGGCTATTGCTTGCCGGCGGAATTCTGCTGTTGTGGGTGTGCTGGAAGATGTGGCGCGAGCTGCGCGGCCCCGGCGCCAAAGACACCGAGGCCGCGCTCATGGGGCGCAAGGCCCATGTGCCGCACAAGACGTTCGCGCAGGCGGCGGGACAGATCATTGTCGCCGACGTGTCGATGTCGCTCGATAATGTGCTCGCGGTTGCAGGGGCAGCACGCGATCATCCGGTCGCGCTGATTTTCGGCCTCGGTCTTTCGATCGTGCTGATGGGCGTTGCGGCCGGGTTCATTGCGCGACTGCTCAACAGGCACCGGTGGATCGCCTACCTCGGGCTGGCAATCGTTCTCTATGTCGCGGTGGAAATGATCTGGCGCGGATTTTGGGAGGTCGAGCCGCACCTGTTTGGCTAGAAGCCATAGCGCGCCAGCGCGGCAGCAAGCTTGGTTGACGGGGTACGTCCGGACGTAAATTGCATATGAGGGCTTTCCGGCTGTCCGCCGTTCGGCCGCGCGCGCATCAGATCGGCAACACGACGGGCGATGGCCGGGGCGGGGTCGAGCCAGGTGACGGGCCAGCGCGCGTTCGCCTGGAAACGCTCGAGCAACAGCGGATAGTGCGTGCAGGCCAGCACGACCGTATCGGTGCGCCTCCCGTCCTTTTCGATGAAGCAGCGAGCAATTTCGCTGGCGATCGCGGCATCATCCACCGGCGTGCCGGCAAGCTCGGCTTCCGCGCACGCGGCAAGCCGCATTGATCCGACGAGGTGTACGTCGCAACCCGCGCCGAATTCGCGAATGAGCGCATGCGTATACTCGCGTCCGACCGTCCCCTGGGTACCCAGCACGGCAACGCGCTTCGTTGTGGACTGCGCGCAGGCCGGTTTGATGGCAGGAACCGTCCCGACGAAAGGCACCCGGAAGCGGGTGCGCAATTCGGCGAGTGCGAGAGTTGAAGCGGTGTTGCAGGCCACGACGACAAGGTCGGGACTGTGCTCCGCGATCGCGCGGCCGAGCACTTCGACGACCCGCTCGATCAGCCGTTCTTCATCGAGATTGCCGTAGGGAAATGCGGCGTCGTCGGCGACGTAAATGAAGTTGGCATCGGGCCTCGCTGTTTTCACTTCCCGGAAGACGGTCAGTCCGCCGAGGCCGGAGTCGAACAGCAATATGGTTGGTGCTAACGCCATCGCGGCCGGACGGAATTACGTGGGTCCAAACACCCGCCTGAAGATGGTGTCGACGTGTTTGAAATGATGCTCGAGGTCGAAATTTGCCTCAAGTTCCTTATCGGTCAGCTTCGCTCGTACATCCTTGTCGGCTTTGAGCAATGAGAGGAAGTCGCCTTCGCCGCTCCAGACTTTCATCGCATTGCGCTGCACAAGGCGATAGGCGTCCTCGCGAGGCATCCCTTTCTGCGTCAACGCGATCAGCACACGTTGCGAATGGATGAGCCCGCCGAGCCTGTCGAGATTTTTCTGCATGGCGGCAGGGTAGACGATGAGCTTGTCGACGATCGACGCCAGGCGCGCGAGCGCAAAATCCAGAGTGATCGTGGCATCCGGTCCGATCATGCGCTCAACTGACGAATGGGAAATATCGCGCTCATGCCACAGCGCGACGTTCTCCATTGCCGGAAGGGCGTAGGCGCGCACCATGCGGGCAAGCCCGGTGACATTCTCGGAAAGGACCGGATTCCGCTTGTGGGGCATCGCCGAGGACCCCTTTTGCTTCTCGGAGAAGTATTCCTCGGCTTCCAGCACCTCGGTCCGCTGGAGGTGGCGGATCTCGATCGCCAGCCGCTCCATCGAGGAGGCGATCACCCCCAGTGTGGCGAAATACATCGCGTGGCGGTCGCGCGGGATGATCTGGGTCGATATGGGCTCGACCGCAAGTCCCATGGCTTTTGCAACATGGGCTTCGACACGCGGATCGACCTGGGCGAAGGTGCCGACGGCGCCGGAAATCGCGCAGGTTGCAACCTCCTTGCGCGCAGCGACGAGGCGCTCGCGCGCCCGCGCAAATTCGGCGTATGCGTAGGCGAGCTTCAGGCCGAACGTGGTCGGCTCCGCGTGGATGCCGTGCGAGCGGCCGACCGTTGGCGTGAGCTTGTGTTCGAACGCGCGGCGTTTGAGGGCGGCGAGCAGGGCATCGAGGTCGGCGACCAGGATGTCGGCGGCCCTGGTGAGCTGCACGTTGAAACAGGTGTCGAGCACGTCGGACGACGTCATGCCCGAATGAACAAAACGCGCCTCCGGGCCGATGATCTCGGAAAGATGCGTGAGGAACGCGATGACATCGTGCCGGACCTCGGCTTCGATCGCGTCGATCCGCGCGACGTCGAATTTGGCCGATTTTCCCTTTTCCCAGATCTTTCTGGCGGCATCGTTGGGTATGGTGCCCAGCTTCGCCATTGCATCGGCGGCATGCGCCTCGATCTCGAACCAGATGCGGAATTTGGTCTCCGGGGACCAGATGGCGGTCATCTCGGGGCGGGAATAGCGGGGGATCATCGCGCGGTCGGGACCTCCGGGAAGGAACTAGCACGATGCGGGGTTCCGTCAAACCGGCCCGCAATAGGCGTCACGCTCTTTCTATTCCTTCCGATTAAAATCATGCGTTGCGACAACTTCGATTTCCGCTCCCTGCATATTGAAAAATTCACTCAGCTTCGTGCGCGCACGCGCGGTGATTCTGACAGATTGGCGCAGTCGTCCGGGCGAAAGGGGTTCCACGTTCTGTCTGACCGCCACTTCCTCCAATCCGGCAGGTTTCTGAATATTTTTCCTGAAAATCTCGCCGGCAATGACGTCGGTGTTGCGCGCGAGGTCCGGCGCCTGCGACAGCGCGACGGCTGTACGGTCTGCTGCCGCAGCGACTGCGGCCTTGGTCGAACTGACCTCGCTCATTTCACCGAGGTAGAGCCAGCCGATGAAGCCGAGAGCGGCAATGGCCACGATCAGCGTGATCTTGTTCACGCCGCTTCCCCGCGCGCGAGTGCCGCGGCCTGACGGATGGCCGCGATATTGGTCTTGTAGCTGCCGCCTTTGAAAATGGCCGAGCCGGCGACCAGCACATTGGCACCGGCCTGCACGACGCGTCCGGCGTTGTCTGCCGTCACGCCGCCGTCGACCTCGATGTCGATCGGTCGGGCGCCGACGAGCGTGCGCACCTCGCGCAGCTTGTCGATCGCTGCAGGGATGAAAGCCTGCCCTCCGAAACCGGGATTGACCGACATGATGAGAATGAGGTCGACCAGGTCGATGACGTGCTCGATGCTCGACACCGGCGTCGCGGGATTCATGGTCACGCCGGCCTTCTTTCCGAGTGCGCGAATTGCCTGCAGCGAGCGATGCACGTGCGGTCCCGCCTCGACGTGGACGGTAATGATGTCGGAGCCTGCTTTGGCGAAAGCTTCGAGATAGGGATCGCAGGGCGCAATCATCAAGTGAACGTCGAGAGTCTTTTTGGTCAGAGGACGTATCGCCTGCACGACCGCCGGACCAATCGTGATATTGGGCACAAAGTGTCCGTCCATCACGTCGACGTGGATCCAGTCGGCGCCGGCGGCTTCGACCGCGCGGATATCATCGCCCAGTCTTGCGAAATCGGCCGAAAGTATCGACGGCGCGATGATAAGCGGGCGCATGGACGGCCTCCGGACGCGTTTCGGGTAACACGCGCCGCCCCGACGGGCAACGCCGCCCTCCGGTCAATGCACTGTCTTGTTTAACGATTTGCCGAGACGCGCCGTGCCAGCGGCCTCAGAAGGTGCGGCAACAGGTAGATCGGAAACTGCGCCAACGCGAAGTAGAGCCAGGCGAGGTCCGGAACCACGAAACCCGTGGCCGCCAGCATCAGGCCGATATTGCGGTTGCCGGCGATCAGGCCGATCGCAAACGCGCGCGCCGGACCAGCCCGCACGAAGACGGCGGCGGTAAGAGCGATCATGGCGAGCGCCAGCGCGAAGGCGAGAGCAGTCAGGGCGATAACCTGCAGCGGGTCGGCACGGAAGTGGTCGACGACCCCGTCCATCGCGGCGATCGCAAACATGGACATGGCCAGCATGCTAAGCCCGTCGATGCGCTCGCGCTGCGCCTCGACAAAAGCGTCGCCACACAGGCGGCGAATCACGGTGGCCGCAAGTGCACAGCCGGCGATGATGGCCAGCAGCCGCAGGCCAAATCCGACCGGCGAGGCGAGTGCGGTCCCAAGATAGACGTGGGTAAACAGACTTGCGGTCAGCGGCGTGACGGCGGTCGACACGATCAGGGTTGCGAGCGTCAGTGCCACATCCAGCCCCAGCACGGCGGCAAGTGCCGGCGACGACATCAGGCCCGGAGCAGATATCTGCAGCACGAGCATGAAATAGAGTCCGGGTGCGAGGTGATCGAGGCCGAATGCAATGAATGCAGCGCCAAGGATCAGCGGGACGACCAGCATGACCCAAGCGCTCGCTGCGGCGATCAGTCCCGGACGTGTCCAGTGCGCCCAGAGTTCCTTCGGGTTCACGCGCAGAAACGCAAGCGTCAGCATCACGATAATGGTTTCGCCGAGGTAGGGCTTGAAGGTCCGGGAGAGGAACGGCACGGCCAGGCCGATGAAGATCGACGCTGCGGCCACCGCTGTGCCATGGCGTCCGGCCAAGGCCAGCGCGGCCGCAGGCAGCCTCAACCATTGCATTGCGGAAAACTCCGGCGGGCGTGAGCCGCCTTGATAGCGCCTTGCGGCCTGATGATCCATATAGAGCGAGCGGCAGCTGCGCAGAGGCAGGTTGAAATGGCACGAACTGATGCGATGGTTCTTGGCGCCGGCATTGTAGGTGTTTCCGTTGCGTTGCACCTTGCAAAGCGCGGACTCAGCGTTGCACTGGTCGATCGCGCCGGTATCGGCGAGCAGACCTCATACGGCAACGCCGGGGTGATCGAAGGCAATACGCTCTTTCCGCCCGCCTTTCCGTCGGATTTTGGCGCGCTTTTGCGCATCGCATTCAAACGTGCGAGTGAGGCCAACTATCATACGTCTTTTCTGCCGAAAGTCGTGCCCTGGTTGCTGGCATTCCGTGCCGCGTCGCGTCCGGAACGCCTGGCAGAGACGGCAAGATTGATCCGCCCGCTGTTTTCGCACGCGGTGGTCGAGCACGAATTGCTGATGGCAGAAGCGGGCGCGACGAAATATCTGCGCAAGACCGGGTGGCTCAAAATCTACCGCGGCGAAAAAAGCTTTCGTGCGCTCGCGCCTGAAATGAAAATTGCCGCCGATTTCGGGCTGCCGCTGCAGGTGCTGGATGCCATCGGTGCGCTCGCGCTTGAGCCGTCGCTTCATCGGGCGTTTTCGCACGCGGTGTTCTGGCCGGAGGCGGCAAGCATCAGCAATCCGCTTGGCGTGACAAGGGCCTATGCGGCCTATTTCGGTCGGCTTGGCGGCGTCTTCCTGCATGGCAATGCGCGCACGCTCCATCGCGCCGGTTCCGCATGGCGTGTGGAGACGGACCAGGGTGCGCTCGATGCAAACCAGTGCGTGATAGCGTTGGGTCCCTGGGCGCCGGACCTGCTCAGGCAGCTGGGTATCAGGCTGCCGATGGCGGTCAAACGTGGCTATCACCGCCACTTTCACCCGCAGGGCAATGCCGGGCTCACGAGGCCGGTTCTCGATGCGGAAGCTGGCTATGTGATCACGCCGATGGAGCAGGGCCTGCGCATCACGACCGGTGCCGAGTTCGCGGCGCGCGATGCGCAACCGACCCCGGCCCAGTTCGACCGCATCATGCCGCGCGTGCGCGAGCTCTTTCCACTCGGCGAGCGCGCGGATCACAAGACCTGGATGGGCAGCCGTCCGTGCTTTCCCGATTCACGGCCCGTCATCGGCCGCGCGCCGGGGCTGGCCGGGCTTTGGCTCGCCATCGGCCACGCACATTGGGGACTTACGCTCGGTCCCGCCACCGGCCGTCTGATCGGCGAAATGATAGCGGGCGTCACTCCCTTCTGCGACCCGTCACCCTTTCGTGCCGAGCGGTTCAGCTAGCGCGCGCCGGCGCAATGTCGCGAAAATCGTAACGGTCGCGGATATAGGTATTAAAGAACGCGTCTTTTGAAAAAGAAGACTGGAATGATGCCGCGACCTCGGCCGGCACGTCGACATACTCGGAGACGCGGCCGGTCACAAATGTGATCGTAAGCCGCTCGCGTGCGTTGTCATATTTGATGTCGGCGACGGCAGTTGGCAGCATGACCGTATAATGCATAGACCATCACGAGGTTCTGGAGTCATGCAAAGCGATCACGCCAGCTTTGCAGCGCGCCATCGAACGGTAACCTTGTCGCCTCATACACACCGCGCGCGACGGCGCGAGCGAGAACATTTGCGGCCAACGTGCCGAGTTCGCTCAGAGAGAAAATCGGGTCGGGCAAGGGTTTTGCACCCATGCTCGCGGCGAATACCACGTCTCCATCCAGCGGCGTGTGCACGGGGTAAATTGCGCGCGACAGGCCGCTTTGCGCCATCACGGCGAGCCGCTTTGCCTGCGCTTTCGTGAGCCGGGCATCGGTTGCAACAACGGCGAGCGTTGTGTTTTCGCCCGGCGCGCCCTTGCTGCGGAACGCCAGAGCGTCGGCCGGAAACGCCGCGGGCCATCCGAGCCCGCCGAACTCCTTGTTCTGCTCGAATGGCGCCGCCCAGAAATGCGGGCCGTTCCCGATGGTCATGCTGCCGGCCGCGTTGGCGGCGGCGATCGCGCCGACGGTCAGTCCGCTGCGTGTTTTGGCGCTGGCCGAGCCTATTCCGCCTTTGAAATTGACAGTCGTTGCGCCGAGTCCCGCGCCGACGCTTCCGAGGGCAAAATCCTCGGCGGCGCTTTTTGCGGCTTCGTAACCAAGCTCTCGGTACGGCGGAAACCGCCCCCAGTTCTTGTCGCCGCCAGAAAGCAGGTCGAACAGGATCGCGCCAGGCACAATCGGAACGCGTGCATCGCGCACCTGAAAGCCACGGCCCATTTCGCGCAGCCAGGCCTGAACGCCTGAGGCAGCGTCGAGGCCGAATGCCGAGCCTCCAGACAGGACGATGGCATCAATGCCCGCCACCGTCTGGGCCGGGTCGAGCAGGGCGGTCTCCCGGGTGCCGGGGCCGCCGCCGCGCACGTCCACGCTGGCCACGACAGCCTTGTCGAACACGATTGCGGTAGCGCCGGAACCGAGCCTGGCGTCGCCGGCGTGACCGATACGTATGCCTGGAATATCCGTGATCAGATTGCGCAAGGGCGCCTCCTGAAACGGCAGCGGAAACGATTTAGCCCGGGCCGTCAATCGTCCACTTCACAAGCCGATCACTTCGAGGTCAGCCGGGCACCGGCCGGCTTGCCACAGCCATACCCGCTGGCGCATCTAGGGCGCATGAACACCGACGTCACCTTCATCGCCGCTCTGGTCGCGGGGCTGGTCAGTTTCCTGTCGCCGTGCGTGTTGCCTTTGGTGCCGCCCTACCTGGTGTTTCTGACAGGCGCATCGCTTGAGCGCTTTGCCGACAAGGAGCCGGAGCCGCGGGTCAAACGTGAGACGATAATCGCCGCCGCGCTGTTCGTTTTGGGCTTTTCCACGGTGTTTATCGCGCTTGGCGCCAGTGCCAGCGTCGTCGGCTCGCTCGTCCGCGCTTACTCGGGCCCGCTTTCGGCTGTTGCGGGCATTGTGATCATCATCATGGGCCTGCACTTCCTGGGCATAACGCAGATCGCTTGGCTGCATCATCAGAAGCGGCTGGATGTCGCCAAGCCGGTGGGCCTGTGGGGCGCCTATGTCATAGGCTTGGCCTTCGCCTTTGGCTGGACGCCGTGTATCGGACCCATCCTCGCCGCCATTCTGGCGGTGGCCGCGTCGGAACAGACGGTGACGAAGGGCGCAAGCCTGCTTGCCATCTATTCGCTCGGTCTCGGAATTCCCTTTGTCGTTGCGGCACTGGCGATCGAGCCGTTTGCGGCATTCCTTGCCCGTTTCCGAAACTATCTTCACCGGGTCGAACAGATCATGGGAGCCCTGCTTGTTCTGACCGGAATTGCGTTCCTCACCGGTAACGTCAATCAACTGAGCGTGTGGCTGCTCGAAACCTTTCCGGTTCTCGGCAGGATCGGCTGAAAGGAGAAGGCCCGCCGGCGGGCGGGCCTTCCTGGACGCAAAGTCGTTTCATTTCACCTTGCTGCAGTCCGATCCCGGACACTCGACGTAAGTGATCTTGCCGCTGCCGTCCTTCTTCCAGATGTACATCACATAATCGAGTTTGGTGATGTCGCCTTTCTTGTCATAGGAGATATCGCCGAGAACCGTCTTGAAGTGCATGCCCGAGTGCATTTTCTCGGCGACCTTTTTGGGATCGAGAGATTTTGCAGCTTCGGCAGCCTGCTTGATGATCTGCACGCCGGCATAGCTGTAGAGCGTGTAGGCTTCCGGCTCGAACTTCTTCGCGCGGAATTCCTCAACGACCTTTTTTGCCTCCGGTTTGTTGCGCGGATCCGGGCCGTAGGTCATCAGTGTTCCTTCAACCCCGGGTCCGCCGATGGCTGCAAATTCATCCGAGGTAATGCCGTCGCCACCCATCAACGGCGCCTTCACGCCCTGGTCGCGCATCTGCCGGACGATCAGGCCGCCTTCGGTATAGAGGCCGCCCCAATAGATCAGGTCGGCGCCGGATTGCTTGATCTTGGAGACGAGCGCCGAATAGTCCTTTTCACCCGTATTGACGCCTTCGTAGAGGACTTCCTTGATCCCGCCTTTGTTGATCGCCTTCTTTGTCTCATCGGCAAGGCCTTTGCCGTAGGTGGTCTTGTCGTGGACGATCGCTATCTTCTTGCCCTTGAAGTGCTTCACGATGTACTCGCCGGCAACGAGGCCTTGCTGGTCGTCGCGGCCGCAGACGCGGAAGATGTTCCACATCTTGCGCTCGGTGACCTTCGGATTGGTTGAGGCGGGCGTGATCTGCAGAATCCCGTTCTCCTGATAGACCTCGGAGGAAGGAATCGTGACCCCGGAATTATAGTGGCCGATGACGAATTTCACGCCGTCGGCGGCAAATTTGTTGGCAACCGAAACGCCCTGCTTGGGGTCGGACACGTCGTCACCGTAGGAGACCACAATCTTCTGGCCGAGGATTCCGCCCGCCGCGTTGATATCGGCGGCGGCCTGGTCGACACCATTCTTCATCTGTGCGCCGGTTGCGGCGCTTGGTCCGGTGATGGGACCGCCCACGCCGAATTTGACCTGGGCGATTGCGGTGCCCGCCGTCGCCATCGCAAAACCGAGCGCAAAACCGAGCGTGGTGATTTTTTTCATAGCCTGTTCCCCCTCCAACTGGAGCCGGCACTCTGCCTGACGCGATCTTATGTCAGGGCAATTTGCGGCGCCAGCGCATCAGGCCGGCCGGTTCGTTGAGCCAGCGATATTGCGAGACCATGCGCGAGGCGCGTGCGGCCCTGAAGCCCAGAAATCCGAATGCCAGGCAGAAGGCCGTGTCGACCAGATAATAATGCAGCGACAGGAAGGTCCCGCCGTAAAGGCTGAAATGGATAAAGCGCACCGCGCCTCCCAGAATCAAACTGTATGCGACAACCTGCCACCATGGCCGCCAGGTGGCGGCGATGGCGCGCCCGGTCAGCGTGGCGGCGCCACCGCCGAGCAGGATCGTGACCAGCAGGAACACGCCAAGAGATTGTTCCTCGTAAAGGAAGTCCGGGATCGCGAAGGTGGCGGTTTCGTTCAATGCCGGCCTCCCTCGAGATAGGCCGCTTTGATTTCGGGATGCTCCAGCAGATCGCGTCCGGTACCCGACAGCGTGATGTTTCCATTGACCATTACATAGGCCCGGTGCGCGAGCTTGAGGGCGTGATAGGCGTTCTGCTCGACCAGAAATACTGTCAGGCCGCTTTCCGCATTAAGCGTTTTTATGGTGTCGAAGATCTGCCGCACGACCAGCGGGGCAAGGCCGAGCGACGGCTCGTCGAGCAACAGGAGGCGCGGGCGCGCCATCAATGCACGGGCGATTGCGAGCATCTGCTGCTCGCCTCCGGACAGCGTTCCACCACGCTGGTGCATGCGTTGCCGCAGCCGGGGAAACAGCGTCAGGACCCGATCGAGATCGCGGCGGAATTCGGATGGGTCCGCGACGACCGCGCCCATTTGCAAATTCTCAAGAACCGACATGCGGGAGAAGATGCGGCGCCCTTCCGGTGCCTGGGCAAGCTTGAGGTGCGCGATTTCATGCGTCGGTAGTCTCGTGATATCGTGTCCGGCAAAGTCGATCGTGCCTTCGCTCGCTCGCGGATTGCCGCAAATCGTCATCATGAGCGTGGACTTGCCCGCACCGTTTGCCCCGATGAGCGTAACGATCTCGCCCTCGTTGACTTCCAGATCGACTCCCTTGAGAGCCATTACGCGACCATAAAAGGTCTTCACACCGCGCACCGTCAAAAGCGGCGTCGTCATAGCCCGACCTCCGCCTCGACTTTGGCAACATCCTTGTCGACTACGCCAAGATAGGCCGCGATCACCTTCGGATCGTTGCGAATTTCATCCGGGGACCCGTCGGCAATCTTCACGCCGTAGTCGAGCACAACGATGTGATCTGAAATTTCCATGACCACCGACATGTCGTGTTCGATCAAAAGGATCGAGATCTTGTGCTCCTGCCGAATCCTGAGCAGCAGTTCGTTGAGCTCCGCGCTTTCGCGCGGATTGAGGCCTGCAGCCGGCTCATCGAGGCAGAGAAGGGAAGGTTCCGTGCACATCGCGCGTGCGATCTCGAGTCGCCGCTGGGCTCCATAGGGAAGGTCGCCTGCGGCATCGTCGGCGCGTGACATCAGGCCGATGCGGTCCAGCCATTCGCGCGCTCGCTCGACCGCGGCACGCTCGGCGGCTGCGTAAGACGGAAAGCCGAGCACGCCCAGCAAAGTATAGCCGGAGGCGAGCATCAGGCGATTGTGCTGCGCGACGAGAAGATTTTCGAGCGCGGTCATGCCCGGAAAAAGGCGGATATTCTGGAACGTACGCGCGATACGCGCCTGCTCCGCGACGAGGTAGTCGGGCATCCGCTCCAGCAGGTAGAGACCGCCGCCGCCGCGCTTCATGCTGCGCTTGCCGCTTGCGGTGAGGGTATCGAGCCACTCCCACGCGCTGGCCGCGCCGTGGCGCAGGGCAAGCCGTCCTTCGCTCGGCTTGTAGAAGCCCGTTATGCAATTGAACACGGTTGTCTTGCCCGCGCCGTTGGGTCCGATCAGTGCCGTGATGTCTCCTTCCCGCGCGTCGAATGACAGGTCATCGATCGCCACGAGGCCGCCGAACCGCATCGTGAGATGCTCCACCTGCAGCA
>Ga0070741_10011203_pt1 | contig 16624 bp, 13 predicted proteins | sample Coa_R1_4_FD_66440 | JGI IMG/M metagenome (GOLD analysis project Ga0070741, IMG submission 66440) | Surface soil microbial communities from Centralia Pennsylvania, which are recovering from an underground coalmine fire - Coalmine... | ecosystem: Environmental > Terrestrial > Soil > Unclassified ...
TCCACGATGGGGAAATCTTCCACGTTGCTGACGGACTGCGGGTGCGTTCCTGTCCCGGTAGCCGCACGCTGCACTCCAGGCACAGGCTGCGCGCACCCGGCCAGACCCGGCGGCCAGGCCAGCGGCCGGCACCGGCCATGCGCGCGCAATTCGCCAACAACAGAGTCCGGATCGGGGGGGTAACTGTCCGCAATCTTTTTCGGTCGCCTCCGTGCTACTCGACGGTGACGGACTTGGCGAGGTTGCGCGGCTTGTCGATGTCCCGGCCCAGCTTGGCGGCCACGTGGTAGGCGAGCAGCTGGAGCGGCACGTTCAGCAGCAGCGGTTCAAGCTCGGGCGCGGCACGCGGCACCTGGATCGTCGCGTCGGCCAGGTCCGGCGGCAGGTCCGCGCTGGTGACCGCGATGACCGGGCCGCCGCGGGCCTTGATCTGCTCGATCGTCGAGACGTTCTTCGCGATCAGGTCGTCCGACGGCACCAGCACCACGCTGGGCATGGCCGCGTTGATCAGCGCGAGCGGTCCGTGCTTGAGCTCCGAGGCCTGGTATGCCTCGGCGTGCACGTAGGAGACCTCTTTGAGCTTCTGCGCACCCTCGCGGGCGACCGGCCAGGCGCGCACCCGGCCGATGAAGAACATGTGCTCGACTCCGGCGAACCTGCGGGCGACCTCGGCGACCGCTTCCTCTTCGGCCAGCACGCTGCCGATCTGGTCCGGCAGCGCGCGCAGGCCGGACACGATCCGCTGCCCGGCGGCGGACGACAGGTCGCGGACCCGGCCGAGCAGCAGCGCGAGCATGGCGAACGAGGCCGCCATGTTCGTCAGCGCCTTGGTGGAGGCCACCGCGATCTCCGGCCCGGCGTGCAGGAAGACCCCGCGGCCGCACTCGCGGCCGATCGCGCTGCCGACCACGTTGACCGCGCCGATGACCTGGCCGCCCTTGCGGCGCAGCTCCTGCACCGCCATCAGCGTGTCGATGGTCTCGCCGGACTGGCTGACCGCGACGTACAGCGTGTCTGGGTCCACCACCGGGTTGCGGTACCGGAACTCCGACGCGGGCTCCGCACCGGCCGGGATCCTGGCCAGCTCCTCGACCAGCACCGCGCCCATCTGCCCGGCGTAGTAGGCCGAGCCGCAGCCGAGGAACTTCACCTGCCGGATCGACCGCAGCTGGCGCGGGTCCAGGTTGATGCCGCCGAGCCTGGCGGTGGCGAACCGCTCGTCGAGGCGGCCGCGTAGCGCGCGGCGCAGCGCCTCGGGCTGCTCGTGGATCTCCTTGCGCATGAAGTCCTCGTACGCGCCCAGCTCGTAGTCCCCTGCCTCGGCCTCCACCGTGGTCGGCTTCTTGCTGGCCTGGTAGTCGCCGGCGTGCACGGTGGCGATCTCCGCGTCGTCCAGGTAAACGACCTGCTTGGTGTACCGGACGAGCGCCGCGACGTCGGAGGCGACGAACATCTCGCCGTCGCCAATGCCAAGGATCAACGGACTTCCGTTGCGCGCGACGACCAGTTCGTTCGGATTGAAAATGTCGAGAACTACCAGGCCGTAGGTGCCTTCCACGCGGCGCAGCACCCGGCGCACGGCCTCCTCGAGGGTGCCGTCGCCGGTGACCTCGGCGGCGATCATGTGCGCGAGGGCCTCGGTGTCGGTGTCTGTGGCCAGCGTCACGCCCTGGCGGGTCAGCTGGTCGCGGAGCTGCTCGGCGTTCTCGATGATGCCGTTGTGCACGACCGCGATACGGCCCGCGGTGTCGGTGTGCGGGTGGGCGTTGTTGTCGTTCGGCTCGCCGTGGGTGGCCCAGCGGGTGTGGCCGATGCCGATCGTGGCCTTCGTGTTCGGCTTGCGCGCGACCTTGTCACGCAGGTCCTGGACGCGGCCGGCGGTCTTGGTGACCTGGAGGCGGTTGCGGTGCACGACAGCCAGGCCCGCCGAGTCGTAGCCGCGGTACTCAAGGCTGCGCAGGCCCTCGAGCAGGACGGGTGTCGCGTCCCGGCGCCCGATGTATCCCACGATCCCGCACATGCGATGGACTCCTTATCCGTTTATCCGTAGACGATGCGACGGAGCTGGCGGTCGGTCAGGTCCGGTGCCCGGAACCTGCGGCAGGTGAGTTCGGCCGCGATCGCGGGCCAGATCTCGTCGTTCTTGCGGTTCTTGCGGCGAAGCTCGGCGTGACGCCTGCGGACGAAGTCCTCGACGGTCTCGTCGTAGTATGCGTTGACGTCGGCGACGACCCGTGCCGTGGTCGGCTGCGGCAGCCCGGTGGACGTGGCCAGGTACCGTGCCAGCTCTGGCGGTACTGGTGCGTTGCCTGGGCCAGCGGGATCGCCTGGGGCCATGACCTCAGTATTACCGTGCCCTCCCCGATCTATCCAATTTCTCTGCCCGATACCGGGCAGGGATCATGGAGGTTTCCTGACAGCACCCGCCCGCCTCAGTCCCAGCCGGGCGTCGCCGCGCGATTTGCCGGATTTATTAGGCTATATCCACCTCGCCGCGCCGCCCTGGATGTCAGAAAAGTGCTCCTTGGTGGAAAAGGCGCCAAATCCGGCGCCTTTTCTAACACACGACACTTTTCTGACAAGGAAAGAGATGCTGTGAGTGCGGAAGCTTCCAGAGTTGCCAATGTGATAACGGTGCCGAGCGTGCGGGCCGGGCGGAGGCGCGCGGCGCACGGGATCGGCGCGCGGGGCGGTCAGGCGCGGGATGCGCGGGCGGCGGGTTAACGCGCGGGCGAGGGTCAGGCGGTTACGGGGAGGCGGAGCGGGCCGCGGATGGTGGTGGCGTTGCGGCGCTTGACGCGGCCGGTCTGGCGGAGGGCGGGCATACGCTCGGCCAGGACGCGGAACGCGATCGTGGCTTCCAGGCGGGCCAACGGCTGGCCGAGGCAGTAGTGGATGCCGCTGGAGAAGGCCAGGTGGGGGGCCGGGCGCTCGCGGGTGATGTCGAAAACGGCCGGACGGTCGTAGACCTCGGGGTCGCGGTTAGCCGCGGCGAGCAGGGTGAGGACCAGCTGGCCCTTGCGGACCTCGTGGCCGGCCAGCTCGACGGGCTCGAGCGCCGTTCTGCTGGTGAGCTGGACCGGTGAGTCGTAGCGCAGGATCTCCTCGACCGCCTTGGCCGCCAGCCCCGCGGGGTCGTCGCACAGGGCACGCCACTGCTCCGGGTGCGACAGCAGCGCCAGCACGCCGTTGCCGATCAGGTTGACGGTCGTCTCGAAGCCGGCCACCAGCAGCAGCCCGCACAGCGGCAGCATCTCGCTGGGCTTGACCTGGTCGCCTTCGGCGGCGACGAGGTGGCTGACGATGTCGTCGCGGGGTTCGCGGCGGCGCAGCCGGAACAGGTCCTCGAACAGCTGGTTCACCTCGGTGTCGGCCGCCTTCAGCTGCGCGGCGTGCCGCAGCGAGCTTATGCCGTCGAGCGCGCTGCCGATCACCGCGCCGTACCTGGCGAAATCCGCCGACGCCGTGTCCGGGATGCCCAGCAGTTCGGCGATCACCGCGATCGGCAGCGGGCTGGCGAACGCCGAGACCAGGTCGAATTCGCCCGCGGCAGCGGCCCTGTCCAGCAGTTCGCCGACCACCCGCTCGATGCGGTCCGCGTAGCCGGCCACCGACTTCGGGCTGAACGCGGGGCTGGCGAGCCGGCGCAGCCGGGTGTGATCGGGCGGGTTCATCCCGAGGAACGACAAGTCGAACTCGTCCGCGCCCGGCGGCGTGTCGTCGTCCGTAGTCACGCCGAACCGCCGGTCCCGGAGCACCGCGTCGCAGATCCGGTGGCTGGTCGTCGCCCAGTCGCCCAGCCGGGTCGGGGTGAGCGGCCCGCGGGCGCGGAGCTTCTCGTAGCTGGCGTACGGGTTGGTGCGGCCGGGCCGCAGCGAGAGCAGCGCCAGTTCGTCGCGCTTGACGTAGCCAGCGTAGGCAACGGCGGCCTTGCCCCGGTAAAGGCCCGTCGCGAACTTGGCGGTCTGGGTGAATGCGCTCATAACGGTGCTCCGATGCCGCGCAGGAAGGTACGAAGGACACGGTCGGGCGCCTCCCGCGGGGCCAGCTCACCGCTGGCCACGGACTCGGCGCCCACGTAGACCAGCGCGTGGAAGGCCGAGAGCAACCACCAGCCGGGCACGTCGGCGGCGAGGACGCCGTGCTCCTGGGCGCGGCCCAGCAGCTCGCCGACCCTTGCCTCGACGGTGCGGAAGCGCTGTTTTATCTCCTCGTCGTGGTCGAACGAGGGAGTCCGCCACAGGAACGCGAGCTGCGGGCCGATGGGGATCATCGCGGCGGCCAGCGCGCGCAGCGCGTCGTGCGCGTCGGGGCCGGCCACGCCGTGGCCGGAGGCCCAGGCCAATTCGGCACCGTCGACGGCCTGTTCCCACAGGTCGAGCGCGCGGAAGCCGACAGCGCGGATCAGTTCGTCCCGGGTCGCGTACTGCTTGTGCAGCGTGGTCCGGCCGATGCCCGCGGCCTCGGCGACTTCGGCGAGCGACGCGGACGGATCTGCCACGAGCACTTCGGCCACCACGTCGAGCAACGATGGCCGGGCACGAACAATCATGTTCAGTACAGTACATGTTCGTTTCGTTCGAAACAATAGCGTCTTGCGATGCGGCGTGCGATCATGAGGGGATGTCCCTCACTGACGACGCGGCGAAGATCGCCGCAGACATCGCCGAGCTGCGCCACGCCATCCACCGCGAACCGGAGATCGGCCTGGACCTCCCCAAGACCCAGCACAAGATCCTCGGCGCGCTCGACGGGCTTCCGCTCGAGGTCAGCACCGGTCAGGGCCTCAGCTCGGTGACCGCGGTGCTGCGCGGGGGCAAGCCAGGCCCGGCGGTTCTGCTGCGCGGGGACATGGACGCGCTGCCGATCACCGAGGCGACCGGCGTGGACTACGCGTCCCGGCACGACGGCGTCATGCACGCGTGCGGGCACGATCTGCACGTGGCGATGCTGGCCGGTGCGGCGCGGCTGCTCAGCGCCCGCAAGGCTGACATCCCCGGCACCGTGGTGTTCATGTTCCAGCCCGGCGAGGAGGGCCACGCCGGCGCCCGGCACATGATCGATGAGGGAGTGCTCGACGCGGCCGGCGAGCGGGTCGCCGCGGCGTACGCACTGCACGTCACGTCCACCAAGCTGCCGCTCGGCACGTTTTCCACCCGGCCTGGCCCGATGCTCGCCGCCGCCGACCAGATCACGGTCACCGTGCGCGGCAGGGGCGGGCACGCCTCCCAGCCGCACCGCGCGCTCGACCCGATCCCGGCGGCCTGCGAGATGGTCATCGCGCTCCAGACGATGGCCACCAGGAAGTTCGACGTGTTCGACCCGGTGGTGGTGACCGTGGGCAGTTTCCACGCCGGGACGACCGACAACGTGATCCCCGACGAGGCCACGTTCCTCGGCACCGCCCGGTCCTTCAGCCGTGAGTCACGTGAAAGGTTGCGAGAACTGGTACCACAGCTCGTTAGAAATATAGGAGAGTCGCACGGGCTGGAGGTTGCGGCTGAATATTCCACCGAATACCCGGTGACCATCAACGACGCGGTCGAAGCGGCGTTCTCGGCGGCGACGGCGGAGGAGCTGTTCGGGGCGGCGCGCAACGAGCTGGCCGCGAACCCGATCACCGGCGCGGAGGACTTCTCGTTCGTGCTCGAGCAGGTGCCCGGCGCGTTCCTCATGCTCGGCGCGTGCCCGCCGGAGCGGGACCCGGAGACGGCGCCGTCGAACCACTCCGCTTACGCGATGTTCGACGACGCCGTGCTGCCGGACGGTGCCGCGATGCTGTGCGAGCTAGCGCTGCGCCGGCTCGCGCGGTTAGCGCTCACGGGCCAAGCAAGGCGGCCGGGACGACCGCGATGCCGTCCTCCCGACGGTATGCATACCGGCCCGTATAGATGACCAGGGCATCAAGCAGATCGCTGCCTATTGCATTCCGCAGCCACCGCAGGTGAACGACGTCAGAGTCGGTGATGCTGGCGCTGAGCTTCACCTCCGCCGCGACAACGCGATGGTCGTCGCGCTCGATGATGAAGTCAACTTCGTGGTCCCCATTGCGTGTTCGCAGATGATGCACAGAGGCTTCTGCCGCTTGACTGTAAACCCGAAGGTTAAGAGCGACGAGCGACTCGAAGAGCGCACCGAGCAATGTGCCATTCCGGGGTACAGCCGACCGCGGATCATCACCAGAGAGCAGCGAGCCAGCGGTTGCGCCAAGCAGTCTGGCCGCGAGAGCGGGATCGGCGAGGTGGTGCTTCGGAGCTTGAGCGAGCCTAGACAGACTGCTGCGAGAGGGCAGCCAACCGGGCACTGGGTCCAGGAGCCAGATCTGGCTCAGCACGTCGCGATAGCGGATCGTCGTGGTCTTGGCCGGCTTATCCCCATCTCCCGCTGTCGCCGCATCCAGGATGACGGAGTACGAAGCGGTCGTCGCCGTCGCGGCGGCGTAGGCAGTAAGCCATGCACGAAGCATCGCGGGCCGTCTGACCAGATGCCCTTGCTCCGGGAAGTCGTGTTCGACGATCCCAGCGAGATAGCCATCGAGCTGCGCGCGACGGGCCCGTTCTGGCAGTTTCCTGATCGCCGGAAACCCCGAACGTAGCAGCTCTTCGGTGTAATCGGGCAGCGCGATGTCCGACTGGCCTGCTACCGGGCCGAGTCTGCCGGAAAGGAGATCCCGCACGCTCACCGCAGTGGTGCCGGGCATCCGTTCTGAAAGACTCATAGGACGCATCCGGACGCGGACAATCCGGCCGGCGCCCGAATGAGTGGGCTCCGTCACCGGGGTCGCGCTTCCGGTGAGCAGGAACCGGCCCGGGCTGGGATCGCGATCCACGCTGCGACGGACCCAGTCCCAGACAACCGGGCAACGCTGCCATTCATCGATCAGAACCGGCGCCGGCGCACGATCGAGCCGACCCGGATCGGCGGAGAGAAGCTGACGCTGCCCGGGGTCGTCGAGCGCGTAGAAGGTGGTCGAGCGGCGCTGGGCCGTCGCGGTTTTGCCGACACCCCTGGGGCCCTCAATGCTGAGGGCGGCCAGCCCTTCGGAAAGCTCATCGAGCTCTTCGTCCACGATCCGTGGCAGGTAGCCGTCCACGACAAAACGCTACCATTCGCAGGCCTCAAACGCTACCATTCGCAGGATCCGCAGGCTACGATTCGCAGCCCTGCGAAACCCGGCCGTTGATCAGCTCAGGACGCGCTGGTAGCTAGAGGCTGGCGACGTCGGCTTGCTTGGCGCGGACGGCTTCGGCGGCGGTGCGCAGGTCGGCCAGCTCGGACTCGGTAAGGTCGCGCTGGACGATCCGGTGGATGCCCGCGGAGCCGATCTCCGCCTCGACGCCGAGGTAGACGCCGGAGATGCCGTACTCGCCGTCCACCCAGGCGCACACCGGCATGACCGCGCCGGAGTCCTCCGCGACGGCCCGCGCCATGCGCGCGGCCGCGGCGGACGGCGCGTAGTAGGCGGAGCCGGTCTTGAGCAGCGCGACGATCTCGCCGCCGCCGTTGCGGGTGCGGGTTACCAGCTGCTCGACCTCGGCCTGCGGCAGCAGGCTGGCCAGCGGCTTGCCGTCGACCGTGCACGCGGACGGAACCGGGACCATCGTGTCGCCGTGTGAGCCGAGCGTCAGCGTCTTGACGCTGCCGACCGGGACGCCGAGCTTGTCCGCGACGAAGTAGCTGAACCGCGCCGTGTCGAGCATGCCGGCCTGCCCCATCACCCGGCTGTGCGGGAAGCCGGATACCTTCGCGGCCAGCGCGGTCATCTCGTCCAGCGGGTTCGACACCACGATCAGCACCGCTTCCGGCGCGTACTTGGTGACGTTCTCCACCACGTTGCGGACGATCTTCGCGTTGACCTCGATCAGGTCCATCCGGGACATGCCGGGCTTGCGCGCCAGGCCCGCGGTGACGACCACGATATTGCTGCCCGCGATGGCCTCATAGCCCTCGCCGGCCTGGCCGGTGGTCTGGCCGGTGACCTTCGTCTCGAAGCCCTCCACCGGGCGGGACTGGTTCATGTCCAGGGCCAGCCCCTCGGGCTTGCCCTCGATGATGTCGGTGAGCACGACCTCGTCGAAGATGTCGTACTCGGCCAGCCGCTGCGCGGTCGTGGAGCCGTAGAAGCCGGCCCCGATGACGGCTACTTTGCCTCTAGTCATGGCGGCCAGCCTACAGCGCGGCCAGCGCGGCGTTGAACGTGGCCGACGGGCGCATGACGGCGTCCGCGCGGGCCGGGTCGGGCCGGTAGTAGCCGCCGAGTTCGACCGGCTCGCCCTGCACCGCGGCCAGCTCCCCGACGATGACCTGCTCGCCGTCCGCGAGCACCTTGGCCAGCGGCGCGAACACGGCGCGCAGCTCCTCGTCCTCGTCCTGGGCGGCCAGCTCCTGTGCCCAGTACAGCGCCAGGTAGAAGTGCGACCCGCGGTTGTCGATCCCGCCTAGCTTGCGGGACGGGGACCGGTCCTCGTTCAGGAAGGTCTCAGTAGCCCGATCCAGCGTAACGGCCAGCACTTCGGCCTTCGGGTTTCCGGTCACCCGCGCGAGGTGTTCGAAGCTGGCGGCGAGCGCGAAGAATTCGCCGAGGCTGTCCCAGCGCAGGTAGTTCTCCTTGAGCAGCTGCTGGACGTGCTTGGGCGCCGAACCGCCGGCGCCGGTCTCGAACAGGCCGCCGCCGTTGATCAGCGGGACGATCGAGAGCATCTTGGCGCTGGTGCCCAGCTCCAGGATCGGGAACAAGTCAGTAAGGTAGTCGCGCAGCACGTTGCCGGTGACCGAGATCGTGTTCTTGCCCTCGCGGATCCTTTGTACGGAGTACTTCGTGGCGGCCACCGGGTCGAGGACCTCGATGGTCAGGCCGTTCGTGTCGTGATCCGCGTTCAGGTAGGTGCTGACCTTCTTGATCAGCTCGGCGTCGTGCGCGCGGGTCTCGTCCAGCCAGAACACGATCGGGTCGCCGCTGAGGCGGGCGCGGGTGACCGCCAGCTTGACCCAGTCGCGGATCGCGACGTCCTTGGTCTGGCACATGCGGAACAGGTCACCCCGGCGGACCTCCTGGGTCATGATCGTCTGCCCGGCGCCGTCCACCACGCGGACGATGCCGTCGGCGTGCACCACGAACGTCTTGTCGTGGCTGCCGTACTCCTCGGCGGCCTGTGCCATCAGCCCGACGTTCGGCACGTCGCCCATGGTCCGCGGGTCGTAGGCGCCGTTGGCCTTGCAGTCGTCGATCACCGCCTGGTAGACGCCCGCGTAGCTGGAGTCGGGGATCACCGCCAGCGTGTCGTGCTCGCCGCCGTCCGGGCCCCACATGTGGCCGCCGATGCGGATCATGGCCGGCATCGACGCGTCCACGATCACGTCGCTCGGCACGTGCAGGTTGGTGATGCCGCGATCGGAGTCGACCATGGCCAGCGCCGGACCCGCTTGGAGCTCTTCTTTGAAGGACTCGCGGATTTCCTTTCCCTGAGGCAGCCCGTCGATGCCGCCGAAGATCGAGCCGAGGCCATCCTCGGCGTACAGCCCGGCGGCCGCCAGGCTGGTGCCGTACCTGGTGAACGTGTCCGGGAAGAAGGACCGTACCGCGTGCCCGAAGATGACCGGGTCGCTGACCTTCATCATCGTGGCCTTGAGGTGCAGCGAAAAGAGAACGTCGTTGTCCTTCGCGGCCTTGGCCTGGTCCGCGAGGAATTTCTCGAGGTCGGCCACGTGCATGACCGCGGTGTCCACGATCTCGCCTTGTGTTACCTGTACTCGCTCACGGAGCACGGTGAGGTCGCCGCTGGCTTCGGTCAGCTCGATGCGCAGCGTGTCGTCGGCCGGGATCACCATTGAGCGCTCGGTGTGCCGGAAGTCGCCGCTGGTCATCGTCGCGACTGTGGTTTTTGAGTTTTTCTCCCATGTGCCCATGCGGTGCGGGTGGGTCCTGGCGTAGTTCTTCACCGCGGCGGGGGCGCGGCGGTCGGAGTTGCCCTGGCGCAGCACCGGGTTGACCGCGCTGCCCTTGACCTTGTCGTACCGTTCCCGGATATCGCGCTCTTGCTCTGTTTTCGGGTCGTCCGGGTAACCGGGGAGCGCATAGCCGCTTTGCTTGAGCTCGGCGATCGCGGCCTTGAGCTGGGGCACCGAGGCGGAGATGTTCGGCAGCTTGATGATGTTCGCGCTCGGGTCCGCGGTCAGCTCACCGAGTTCGGTCAGCGCGTCCGGGATCTGCTGTTCTTCGGTCAGGTAGTCCGGGAAGAGCGCGAGGATGCGGCCGGCCAGTGAGATGTCGCGGGTGTCCACCGCGACGCCCGCTCTGGCCGCGTAAGCCTGGACGATCGGCAGGAACGAGTACGTTGCCAGCAGCGGCGCCTCGTCGGTGTGCGTGTAGATGATCGTCGAATCGGTCACGACAGCTCCGTCTTGTTTGCTTTTGCTTGACATCAAGATACCCGATGGCTGTTGCGCGCTGTTGCGTGCTGTTGGTGCTGTTGGTGCTGTTGCGGGCTTCAGGGCAGCCATATGGCGAGGCCCAGGACGCCGCCCCCGAGCAGCATAAACGCGAGCACGTCGACCGCCTTGCCGCGGGATGCCAGCTGGCCGGCGTAGCGCGGTGGCAGCGCCAGCCGGAGCAGCCCGGCGACCAGCAACGTGGTGCCGGCGATTCCGGCTCCCTTCGCGGTGTCGCGCCCGCCCTGGAACGCGACGAATACCCCGGCGCCGACTCCGGCCAGCACGAGCAGGTACGGGAGTACGCTGAGGGCGCCGCCTCGCGGTTCTCGACTGGCGCCGGTACGATGCCGCGCCGGCCGTTCCGGATTCTGCTGCACGACCCTCCTGATGATCCTCGGGCAGTTTACCTGCGCGAGCTGTGGGGGTAACCAGAAGGTGAGACAATACTTACGGCTCCGATAGACGGGAGGGTCCGCCGTGGATATACCGTTCCTCCGGATCGAGGACAGCGGCGACGTCATATCGCTTGCCGGCGAGGTGACGACGGTAGGCCGCGGGAACGGCGTCGACATCCGCCTGGACGACCCCAGCGTGTCCCGGCTGCACGCCGAACTGGTCCGGCGCGGGCCCTATGTCTACGTGGTCGACCTCGGTTTATCACGTAACGGGACACGGGTGAACGGACGGCCCGTCGCCCGCCGGGTGCTCGACGAGGGAGATGTACTGAGCTTCGGCGCTGCGCGGTGCCGCATCGGCGGGCTGCCCGCCGAGGACATCGGCGTCGAGGCCGAGATGCGCCGCTCCGCGGTGCCGGAGCTGACCAGGCGCGAGCTGGATGTGCTGACCTCGCTGTGCCGGCCCGCGCTGTCCGATGAGGCGTTCGCCACGCCCGCCACCGCCACCGAGATCGCCACCGACCTGGTGGTCACCGAGGCGGCGGTGAAGCAGCACCTGCTCCGGCTGTACCAGAAGTTCCGCATTCCGGAGGGGGCGAACCGGCGTACCCGGCTGGCGAACGAGGTCGTGGCGCTGGGGCTGGTCCGGCCCCTGCCGCTGGCCGACTTCGGCTCAGAGGCGGGCGTGCCCGGTCAGCCAGTTCGCCGCCGAAGTGACCAGCGAATGCAGTGACGGCAGCATCGGCAGGTGCGGGACGACCGCGGTGTGCGGCAGTACCGGCGCGATGACCGGCCAGAAGTACGGGGGCTGGGACAGCGCGAACGAGACGGCGGCCGCCGCCACCGCCCAGATGGCCAGCGCGGCGATCGTTGCCATCGACCGGGTCCGCGCCAGCGGTCCCATCATCCGCCTGAGCTGACGCCGCGGCCGGCGCGAGCCGGGACCGACGCCGTAGCAGACCACGATCGCGGCGGCGGCGAACGCGGGGGCGCGCGCGTCGTTCACGTGCTGAGCCATGATCATCGTGACGGCCCACGCCGCCGTGCCGCACAGCAGCGCGAACGGGGCGAGCAGCACGGTGGTGAGCAGCGCCCGGAACACGCTGAGCGGGGTCAGCAACGTGACGAGCAGCACGTCGCTCGGCCGCGGCCCGCGGACCTCGCGCCGGTTGCTCACCTGGTTCTGGGCGATGTCCGCGGCGCGCAGCACGGTGATGACCGCCAGCGAGACGAGCAGGCCGGCCACCGGCAGGACCACGGTCAGCGCGGCCGCGGCGATCGTGAACGCCAGGCCGAGCAGCGAGTAGATGTTCGCCGGGGCGTCTCGTCCTGTTGCGGCGCTTGGGTTTGCTCGGTCTGGGCGGCCTGCGCGGTCTGGGCGGCCTGACGGGGGATCTGCGGGGATGCCTGCCCGGCCGATCGGGCCGGGCGGGAGCAGCGGGACGTTGTTCAGTGGCGCGGGTGCGGGTGTGAACGAGGCCTGCTTCAACGGCGAGGCGCCCGGGCTGGCCGGGTACGACTGCCGGCGATCCAGCGGGTCGAGGGCGGTCAGCGTGCGGGGGTCCGCGCCGTTCCCGTTGCTTGTGGCGTGGATTCTCGCGGCCACGGACGCGGATGCCGGGTCCGCGGCGGCGTCGCTCAGCCAGGCGGCGGACGGCCGGCGGGCTGGATCGCGGTCCAGCGCCGCGGCGATCACCGGCACCAGCGTGGCCGGGACGCCCGCCAGGTCGGCCCGGCCGGCGATGACCCGGAAGAAGATCGTCTCGAACGAGCCGCTGCCGAACGGCTGGCGGCCCGTCGCGGCGTATGCCACCGTCGCGCCCCAGGCGTGCACGTCCGACGCCGGCGTGCTCGGCTTGCCCTCGATCACCTCCGGTGCGAGGTAGCCGGGCGTGCCCATGACCATGCCGGTCTGGGTGAGCCGGGTGGATTCGGGAGCCTGCGCGATGCCGAAGTCGATGACCACCGGCCGGCTGTCGCTGAGCATGACGTTGCCCGGCTTGAGGTCGCGGTGCACCACGCCGGCGGCATGGATTGCCTTCAGCGCTTCGGCCAGGCCGATGGCCAGGCGCTGCACTCCGGCATCGGACAGCGGGCCCTGCTTGCGGACCAGGTCGTCCAGCGTCGGCCCGGACACGAACCGGGTAACGATGTACGGGTACTCGCCGTTCACGTCCGCGTCCAGCACTTCGGCGACATACGGGCTGCGCACCCGGCGCATCGTGTCGACCTCGCGGATCAGCCGCCGACGTGCGTTGACGTCCTCGGCCACCCAGGGACGGAGCACCTTGAGGGCGACCAGACCGCCGTCTGGCGCGCACGCGAGATGAACTACCCCCATGCCGCCCTCACCGAGCCGGTCCTGGAGGCGGTACGGGCCCAGGGTGGCGGGCAGTCGTTCCGTCGCAGGCATACTGCCTTCAAGAGTACGGACGACTGGAGATTCTGGGGCCAATCCTGAGGTTACCGATTGGCAACCAACGGGCGTTTCAGGTGTGTCTACGGGTGCTTACCGACGCCTTCAGGTGCCCGCGACGAGCTTGCGCAGCGCCTGGGCGGCCTCCGCGTTACGCTCGGCGTGCGCGACAAGAGCGCTGGCCAGCGCCTGCGTCCACTCCCCCAGCGGCACGCTCTGCCGGGACAGCACCACGCCGCGCACCGCGCGGCAGATCTCCGCGACCGGCCTGCCGTTCGTGACGCTCAGCGTCATCTGCTGGTCGCCAAGTTGCACCGCGACCTTGGTGATTTCGCCGGGCCTGCCGCGCATCCGGTCGGACATCGACTGCTTGCGGTCCACCGTGACGCAGTCCGGCGGCAGCGCCTCACCCAGTGACTGAGTGAGCACCCGCGCGTATATCGCCACGTCGGTACTATCCGCCCGAAGGGCGGCGGTAACCATGTCCAGCGAAAGCGCGTCGTCATGCTCAGTCATCAGCCACTCCGTAACTCTCCGATGCCCGTGAGTCTAACGGCCTGCGCCTCATCCGGCACCGCCCCGTCGCGCACCGTACCGGTCGCACAACGCTCCTGCCCCGGTTCGGCCGAGCGGTGGGCCCGCGCGGCCGGTTTGGCGGGCCGCAGGCCCGGTTTGGCGGGCCGCAGGCCCGGTTTGGCGGGCCGCAGGCCCGGGCGGCTGGCCCCAGGCCCGGGCGGCTGGTCGGCACCCCGAACTCTTGTCGATGCACCTCGGCTAGCCCGTCGGTAAGGCTACACCTGTCTTCTTACCCGAACGGAGGGGACAAAACAGGTCACATCACCCCGCGAGTGCCGACGAACGGGTAAGAAGACACGCATAGTGTTACGAGCCGCGCGCCCATATCCGGAAATGTCGGGTGTGGGGACCGCGCTAATGCGTGGCGCGGGGACCGCGCTGGTGCGCGGTGCGGGGATCGCGCTGTGCGTGGCGCGGGGACCGCGCTGGTGGTGACGCCGGGCTGGCACTCCCGCCGTGCGTCCCGGCCGCCGCCACCCCGGGCCCGGCCGCTCGATCCCCAGTCCCCAAATCGGACATCACGCGCAGATCAGATAGAACAAAGAGCCGCCTGAATCATTGCGGACACTTACCCCCCCGAACTGGGGGGGTAAGTGTCCGCAATAATCTGCTAGCCAGTCCGCCGCCCCACGACCCGAATCAGCGCTGGGGACTTATCGTGGCAGATGGTGAAATATCCGGCACGGCCGGCGCGGGGCGCGGGGGCGCGGGGGCGCGGAGCGCGGGGCGCGGCGCGCGGGGGCGCGGAGCGCGGGGGCGCGGCGCGCGGGGCGCGGCGCGCGGGGGTGCGGCGCGCGGGGCGCGGGTGCGGCTGCGGGGGACGCGGGGCGCGCGGGGCACGCGCGGCACGATGGCGGGTGGGGTTAGCGGGAGTTGAAGGTGGCTTTGTTGGGGCCGTTGGTGAGGAAGCTTTGCATGCCTTCGCGCTGGTCTTCGGTGGCGAACAGGGCAGCGAAGTGGACGCGTTCGTATTCCAGGCCGGTGGCGAGGTCCACGTCCAGGCCGTGGTCGATGGCCTGCTTCGCGGCACGCAGGGCCAGCCCGGGGCCGGACGTGTAACGGGACATCATCTCGACGCAAGTCGAGTACACGTCCGCGTCAGGCACGACGCGATCCACGAGACCAAGAGACAGGGCCTCGGCAGCGTCGACCATGCGGCCGCTGAACACCAGGTCCTTGGCACGGGACGGGCCGATCAGGCGGGGCAGCCGCTGGGTGCCGCCCGCGCCGGGGATGACGCCGAGCTGGATTTCCGGCTGGCCGACCCGGGCGCCCGAACCGCAGACCCGGAAGTCGCACGCCAGCGCCAGCTCGAGGCCGCCGCCGAGCGCGTAGCCGGTGATCGCGGCGACCACCGGCTTGCCGATCGCGGCCACCTGGCCGACCGCCGCCTGCAAACGACCAGAACGCACAACCATCTCGGCGTACCCAGCCGTGGCCATCTCCTTGATGTCCGCACCGGCGGCGAACACCTTCGGCCCCCCGTAGACGATCACGGCCCGCACCAGCGGGTCCGACTCCGCGTCAGACGCACACGAGGACAGCGACGCGACCAGCTCGTCGTTCAGCGCGTTGACCGGCGGCCGATCCAGGCGGATCGTGCCGATGCCGTCGGCTACCTCAAGGCGGACGAATGAACTCACCGCAGGTCTCCGTTCGTCATCGGCGCCGGCGCGGACGGGTATGTCACCAGGCCGAGCTCGGCGCGGCTGTCCAGCAGCGGGTTCCTCGGCAGCACCCGCACCGTGTAGCCGAACGAACCCGGCCGGTCCAACGGCACCGAGCCGGCGTAGCGCACCAAGTCGTCAGGAGTCGCGGAATCGTCCGCAACCGGCGAGAGGAACGCGTACGCGGGCGACACGATGTCGTCGGTGTCGTCCGGCCGGCCGTAGACCACCTCCACGCAGACGTCGTCGCGGCTCAGCGAGCCGAGTGCGACGTTCGCCCGGATCGCGAGCGAGGAGCCGACGCTGGGGCCGCCGGCGTCCGCTTCCACGTGCTCGATCCGCACCTCCGGCCAGGCGGCGCGCACCCGGCGCTTCCACGCGGCCAGCTCGCGGGCCGGACCGAACGCCGACTCGGCCAGTCCGCGCGACGACTTGGCGGCGGGCACGTACAACGCACCCACGTATTCGCGGACCATGCGCTCGGCCTGGACCTTCGGGCCGAGCGTGCGGAAGGTGTGCCTGATCCGGTCCACCCAGGCCTCAGGCACGCCATCGGCAGAGGCCGAGTCGTAGAACAGCGGCGCCACGGACTTGGCGAACAGGTCGTACATGGCGGTGGCCTCAAGCTCGTCCCGCCGGCCCGGGTCACCGACACCGTCCGCCGACGGGATCTCCCAGCCGTTGCCGCCGTCGTACCACTCGTCCCACCAGCCGTCGCGCACCGAGACGTTGAGCCCGCCGTTCAGCGCCGCCTTCATCCCGGAGGTGCCGCACGCCTCCAGCGGGCGGAGCGGGTTGTTCAGCCACACGTCGCAGCCCTGCACGAGGAAGTGCGCCATCGCCATGTCGTAGTCCGGCAGGAACACGATCCGGCGGCGCACGTCGGCCGAGTCGGTGAACTGGACCATCTGCTGAATGAGCCGCTTGCCGCCCTCGTCGGCGGGGTGCGCCTTGCCCGCCACGACCACCTGGATCGGCCGCTCCGGGTCGTTGAGCAGCAGGCCCAGCCGGGCAGGGTCGTTGAGCATCAGCGTGAGGCGCTTGTACGACGGCACCCGGCGGGCGAAGCCGATCGTGAGCACGTCGTCGTCGAGCACGTCGTCGATCCAGGTCAGCTCCGCGTCGGACGCGCCGCGCTG
>Ga0070741_10011204_pt1 | contig 16623 bp, 13 predicted proteins | sample Coa_R1_4_FD_66440 | JGI IMG/M metagenome (GOLD analysis project Ga0070741, IMG submission 66440) | Surface soil microbial communities from Centralia Pennsylvania, which are recovering from an underground coalmine fire - Coalmine... | ecosystem: Environmental > Terrestrial > Soil > Unclassified ...
GGAGCTCGATCGCTATCCGAACGTGATCGTCGGCCGTACGTTCTCGAAGGCGTTCGGCCTCGCTGGACTCCGCATCGGGTGTCTCGTCGGCGCCTCGAAGGTCCTCGATCCGATCCGCGAAGCGATCCCTGTGTATAGCGTCAACGTCGCCGCAGTTGTCGCCGTGCAGGCGGCGCTCGGCGACCTCGATCACCTGAACGGCTATCTGGCACAGGTCGCCGAATCGAAAGCGATGTTGTACGCCGCGTGCGATCGGCTGGGGCTGAAGTATTGGAAGAGCCAGTCGAATTTCGTGCTCGTCTGCGCCGGCGATCGCGTCGATGCGCTCGTGAAGGGCGCGCTCGATCGCGGCGTCTACGTCCGCAACCGATCGACGGAGCCGGGTTGCGCCGGCTGCATCCGGATCGGCGCAGGCATCATCGAACACACGCGCCGCGCGATTGCGGTGATGGACGAGGTCCTGTGCGCCGCGCGGTGATCGATCGGCGGACGACCGAAACGCAGATCGCCCTCGCGCTCAACCTGGATGGCAAGGGCCGTTACAAGGTGCGAACCGGGATCCGTTTTCTGGATCACATGCTCGAGTTGTTTGCGCGCCATGGCGCCTTCGACCTGACGATCACAGCCACCGGCGATCTCGACGTCGACCAGCATCACACCGTCGAAGATCTCGGCATCGCGCTCGGTGAGGCGGTCGCGGATGCGCTCGGCACTCGAAAAGGGATCAACCGCGCCGGTTATTTCGTCATGCCGATGGACGAAACGCTCGCCGTGGTCGCCGTCGATCTCGGAGGACGCCCGCACACCACGGTCGATCTGCAGGTGACGATCGAGAAAGTCGGCGACCTGCAGACCGAGCTCGTCCACGACTTCTTCGAAGGCTTCGCCATGGCGGTGCGCGGCAACGTTCACGTGAAGGTCCTGTACGGACGATCGAATCACCACAAGATCGAAGCGGTCTTCAAGGCGTTCGCGCGCGCGCTGCGCGTCGCCTGCTCGAGGGATAAACAACTCGCGAAGCAGTTGCCGAGCACCAAGGGACTGCTGTGATCGCGCTCGTCGACTACCAGGCCGGCAATCTGACGTCGGTGAAGAAGGCGCTCGCGTCTCTCGGCGCTGACGTGTTTGTCCCGGTCACTCCCGCGGATCTTGCGAAGGCCCAGGCGGTCATCGTCCCCGGCGTCGGACATTTCGGCGCGACGCGCGCGCTCCAGGGCGCGTGGACGGACGCCATCCTCGAACGCGTGGGCGAGGGGCGACCGCTGCTCGGCATCTGCCTCGGCATGCAATGGCTCTTCGAGGGTAGCGAGGAGGCCGACGATGTGCCGGGACTTGGCGTGCTGCCGGGACGGTGCGTCAAGCTGCGATCGCGCGACGTGAAGATCCCGCACGTGGGCTGGAACGATCTGTTGTTCGATCGCACGGCGGGCATCCTCGAAGGCGTGACGCCGGGTTCGCAGGTGTACTTCACGCACAGCTACGTCGCGCCGGCGTCGAACGAAATGACCGCCGAAACCGATCACGGCGAGCGCTTCGTCTCGGTCGTTCAGCGCGGCTACATTGCCGGCGTGCAGTTCCATCCTGAAAAATCGGGTGACGTCGGACTGCGGATCCTCCGAAATTTCGTCGAGATGGCGGCGTAGTGCTCTCGAAACGGATCATCGCGTGCCTCGACGTCCGCAACGGTCAGGTCGTCAAAGGGATCAACTTCGAGGGGCTTCGAACGGCGGGCGATCCCGCCGAGCTCGCACGCCGGTACAACGCGGAAGGGATCGACGAGCTCGTGATCCTCGACATCACCGCGACCCTCGAAGCGCGCCAGGCACTCGCCGACACGATCCGAAAGGTCGCGAAAGAGCTGTTCATTCCGCTCGCGGTCGGCGGCGGCATTCGAACCGACGTCGATGCGGCCGCTGCCGTCGATGCCGGCGCTGACAAGGTCAGCCTCAATACGGCCGCGCTGACCAACCCCTCGCTGATCACCACGCTCGCAGATCGCTACGGCAGCCAGGCCGTCGTCGTCGCGATCGATGCGAAGAAAGATGGTGACCGCTTCGCCGTGTTCTCGCGCAGCGGGACGACAGCCGCCGGACGCGACGCGGTCGAGTGGGCGCGCGAGGCGGAATCACGCGGCGCCGGCGAGATCCTGCTGACCTCGATCGATCGCGACGGGACCAAGATCGGGTTCGACTGCGCGATGACGGCGGCCGTCTCGAGCGCCGTCTCGATCCCGGTCATCGCGTCAGGCGGTGCGGGATCGCTCGATCATTTCGTCGACGTGTTCACGGCAGGCCGCGCCGACGCCGCACTGGCCGCGTCGATCTTCCACTACGCGGAGACGAGCGTGCGTTCGCTGAAACAGCACTTGCGGCGCCACGGCATTCCGGTGCGCCTCTGATGCTGATTCCGTCGATCGATCTCAAGGGCGGCGCCGTCGTGCAGCTCGTGCAGGGCGAGCGGCTCGCGATTCGCGACGAGGACGTGTTCGCCTGGGTGCGCAAGTTCGAAACGTTCCCGAAGGTGCAGGTGATCGATCTCGACGCGGCGATGAGCATCGGCGACAATCTCGCGCTCGTGCGGACGATCGCCGGCCGATTGACGTGCCGCGTCGGCGGCGGCGTGCGGACGGTCGAACGCGCGCGTGACATCCTTGCCGCCGGCGCGCAGCAGGTGATCGTGGGGTCGTCGCTGTTTCGGAACGGCGCGCCAAACCTCGACTTCGCACGCGAGCTGGCCGATGCGCTCGGTCGCGACAAGATCATCGCCGCCGTGGACAGCAAAGGCGGCCGCGTCGTGATCCACGGATGGAAGACGGCGCTGCCGGTGACCGCCGTCGACGCCGTCCGCGCGCTCGAACCGTTCTGCGCCGAGTTCCTCTACACGCACGTGGACAAAGAGGGATTGATGGGCGGCACCGATATGGCGGCGATTCGCGCGGTCGCCGGCGCGACGACGCGCAAGGTGACGGCGGCTGGCGGGATCACCACGCAGGCGGAAATCGACGAATTGGATGCGATCGGCATCGATGCCGTGGTCGGCATGGCGATCTATACGCGAACCCTTTCGATCGAACCTCCGTCAAACGCCACATGAGGAAGTTACTTGCGGCTTTCGCCTTCGTTGCGCTGACGGCCCCGCTGACACCAGCCTTCGCCGAGACCGAACACGTCACCAAGACGATCAACTTCGAGCCCGGCGGCACCCTCGAGCTCAAGACGTTTTCCGGCCACGTGACCATTATCGGAACCGACAGCAATCAGGTCGTGGTCGACGCGACACGGCACGCGTCTCAGGAGCGGCTCGATCGCATCAAGCTCGATGTGTACGCCAGCGGTTCGACGGTCTACATCGACACCAACCATCGCGACTCCTCGTCCTGGTTCCACAACAACAACGTCGTCGAGACCGACATCGAGGTGAAAGTGCCTCGCCGCACGAACGTGCGCGTCAACACGTTCAGCGCATCGGTCGAGGTAGACCGGGTCGACGGGCAGCACTCGGTGCACGGATTTTCATCGCGGGTACGGTTGGATTCGGTGGCCGGCCCGGTTGACGTGCAGACATTCAGCGGCAACATCGAGGTACGAGTGCCCGAAACGGCACGCGGTCACGTATCGTTCAAGACCTTCAGCGGCCATCTCGATTCAGAAGCGCCGCTCACGCTCCACAGCAGCAGCCGAAAGAACCTCTCGGCCGAGCTCGGTTCAGGGGGCGACGCGCCAGCGCTTCGTTTCCACACCTTCTCCGGAAGCGTAAAGATTCTGCGCTAAGCGGCTGATACAATAGGTAGTTGCCCCTGATGGGGCGCTACCTATCGTGAGCACCGCAGTTCAGGTCGATCCGGTGGTCCGTCGGGATCCGACTCCGGCGTCCGCCGCGCGGATCGTCACTGATGGAAAATTTCTGCGCCTGGGCGACGAGCGATTCCTCGTCAAGGGCGTCACGTACGGCACCTTCGCGCCTGACAGCACCGGATACCAATTTCCGTCCGACCAGCAGATCGCCGACGACTTCCGCCTGATGGCGAGCCTCGGCATCAATACGGTCCGCACGTACACGCCGCCGAGACGATCGCTGCTCGACGAAGCGGCGAAACGCGGGCTGCACGTCATGGTGGGGTTGCCGTGGTCGCAGCACGTGGCGTTTCTCGACGACCGGCAGCTACGACGGCAGATCCGGCGCGAACTCGTCGAGCAGGTGAAGACCCTCGGCGACCATCCGGCCGTGCTCGCGTTCGCGCTCGGCAACGAGATCCCGCCCGGCGTCGTCCGATGGCACGGCCGCGTCCGGATCGAGAACTATTTGCGCTGGCTGTACGACGCGGCAAAGGACACGTCGACCGACTCGCTGTTCACGTACGTCAATTTCCCGCCGACCGAATTCCTCGATCTGTCGTTCTTCGACTTCTGCGCGTTCAACGTGTATCTGCATCGTGAGGCGGAACTGCGCGCGTACCTTGCACGCTTGCAGCAGATCGCCGGCCACAAGCCGTTGCTCCTCGCGGAGGCCGGCGCCGACAGCATTCGCGAAGGCGAAGCGGGACAGGCCGAGATCACCGCGATGCACGTGCGCGCGGCGTTCGAGGAGGGCGCGTGCGGTGCCGTCGCGTTCGCATGGACGGATGAGTGGTGGCGCGGCGGGCACCCGGTCGAGGACTGGAATTTCGGCCTCGTCGATCGTCAGCGCCGCATGAAGCCGGCGGCGGCCGCCGTCGCGGCCGCGTTCGCCAACGCGCCGTTCTCGCCGGAGAAACGCGCGACCTGGCCGAAAGTCTCGGTGATCGTCTGCGCGTACAACGCCGCGGACACGCTCGACGACAACCTTCAGTCGCTCGAGAAGCTCACGTATCCGCACTACGAGATCGTGCTCGTCAACGACGGATCGAAAGATCGCACGAGCGAGATCGCCAAGCAGCACCCGAGAGTCCGCGTCATCGACACGCCGAACCAGGGACTCAGCGCGGCGCGCAACGTCGGGCTCGCCGAAGCGACCGGCGAGATCGTCGCTTACACCGACGCCGACACCCGCGTCGATCCCGACTGGCTGACGTTCCTCGTCCAGCCCTTCCTCACGTCCGATGTCGTCGGCTCGGGCGGCCCGAACGTCGTACCGCCCGACGATCCGCCGATCGCGCAGTGCATTGCTCGCGCGCCGGGCGGACCGACACACGTGCTGCTCGACGATCGCATCGCGGAGCACGTGCCCGGCTGCAACATGGCGTTCCGCCGCGACGCGCTGTTGTCCATCGGCGGCTTCAATCCGATCTATCTCCGCGCCGGCGACGATGTGGACGTGTGCTGGCGGCTGCAGGCGCGCGGCTGGAAGATCGGATTCGCCGCGTCCGCGCTCGTATGGCACCACCATCGCGCGTCGGTGAAAGCGTACTGGCGCCAGCAGCTTGGGTACGGCGAAGGCGAGAAGTGGCTGATGGCGCACCATCCCGAGAAATTCCTGGATGGGCACATGCTGTGGCACGGGCGGATTTACAGTCCGCTGCCGTTCGTGCGGTCGTTGTGGGGCACGAAGATCAACGCCGGCGTGTGGGGCACGGCGGCATTTCCCTCGGTCTACCGCACCGACGTCCATCCGTTCGCCTTCCTGCCGCACTCGATCAAGTGGCAGGCGTTGTCGTTCGTGCTGGTGATCGCCGGCGGCATCGTCGCGGCACTCGGAACGCACGAGTGGGCTGCGAGCCTGCTGCTATCGACCGGCCTCGTCGGCGTGGCGGTCACCGTCGCGAAGAACTTGAACTACGCGATGCGATCCGAAATCGATTCGCTGCCAGGCGTCGCGCCGGGACACGGGTCGACCGCGCTGCAGCGCGCGTTTGCGCGAATGTGGTATCGGTCCACCGTCGCATATCTGCATTTTCTGCAGCCGGTCGCACGCCTGCGTGGATTGATTCGCGGCGCGCTGGCGCCGCCGGAGGTCGCGCTGCCCGATGCGCAGCCGCAAACGAGCCGGCGTCCGCGGCCGTCGCTGGCCGAGCTGCGCCGCGCGCTGCTCCTGATCACCGGCAGCGTCGCCGAAGATCGCTTCTGGAGCGAGACGTGGACGAGCGCCGATCGCGTGCTCGCGCAGCTGACCGACTGGCTGCGCCGATCGCGCGCCGTGCGCACGATCGAAACCGACGAAGGATGGAACGACGACCGCGACGTGAGCGTCTTCATCGGCCGCTGGGGATGGCTCGACGTCCGCGCGCTGGTCGAAGAGCACGCGAGCGGCAAAATCCTCCTGCGCACGAGCACCCATCTGCGGCCGACGACGTTCGGCATCGTCAGCGCGGTTGGCCTCGGCGCGGCGCTGCTCGTCGGCGCGATTACGGGCGTGGCGCTCACCTATCGCAGCATTGGCGCCGCGGTCGCGATCGCCGCCGTGCTCGCGATCTGGATGGTGATCTGGCGGACCGGGCAGACCGCCGCGATCGTCCGCCGCGGCGTCGAGCGCGTCACCGTGCAGTCAGGAATGGTGGCGCTGAAGCCCGGACCGGCGCGCGCGCCGCTCGTGACGCCGTCGGTGCTGCGGATGTACGGCTTGCGAAGCGCGATCATCTTCGTCTTGATGATCGTGTCGCTTGGCGCCAGCACGTTCATGCTGCGCGAAGCAGCGCTGGTTGGCCCGGTGATCGGCGGCCAGAAGGGATACGCCGGCGATTACGGACCGGCGATCGACGCGTGGCTCGACGCGCCGGGCGGCATCGCGCTGGCGCCGAACGGCGACATCTTCATCGCCGACTCGAACAACAACACGATCCGCCGCGTCGATGCGCGCGAAGAAATCGAACCGATCGCCGGCAGCCACGACCTCGGCGCCGGTTTCTCCGGCGACAACGGACCGGCGATCGTCGCGCAGCTCGACACGCCGGACGGCGTCTGCATCGCGCCCGACGGCGATCTCGTCATCGCCGACTCCCACAACGATCGCATCCGTCGCGTGGATCGTCCGACGAACATCATCACCACGATTGCCGGCTCGGGCGACAACGGGTACGACGGCGACGACAAACCGGCGACCGAAGCCGGCCTCGGCACGCCGAGCGCGGTGGCGTGCGCGCGCAACGGCGACATCTACATCGCCGACACGCTGAACTACCGCGTGCGGATGATCGACGCGCGCACTGGTTTGATTCATACGGTTGCGGGCGACGGCCAGCCGGGCGACGCGAACAATGTCGGTGACGGCGGCCTCGCGACGCAGGCCCATCTCAACATGCCGAGCGACGTCGCCATCGACAACAACACCGGCGACGTGTACATCGCGGACATGCATCACAACCGCGTCCGCAAGGTGGACGCGAAGACGCGCACGATCTCGACCGTCGCAGGCAGCGGTGTCTGGGGCAACTCCGGCGATGGTGGTCCCGCGACGCAGGCCAAACTGGCCGGCGTCGCCGGCATCTCGGTCGTGTCGCGGCCAGGCGGCAAAGTGTGGCTGTTCATCGCCGACTTTTATAACGGCAACGTGCGGGCGATTGGACCCGACGGCGTGATCCGCAGCGTCAGCGACGAAGGGCACGTGGCGTTCGACCAGCCGACGCGCGTCGCGTACTCGGGCCGGCGCGGGTTGTTGTGGGTGGTCGACTCCAGCGCCGAGCATCCACGGATCGTGTCGCTGCCGATCGCGAAGATCGCACCCGATCTCGCGCCGCCACCGCCGCCGCAGCCGCGAACGACGGCGCCTGCGCGGAGAGTCGGGCCATGACGCAGCCCAACACCGCGACTCAACCCGGGCTGCTTCGCTGGACGCTCGCGTACCTCGAGCCGTACCGCGCGAAAGTGTCGGGGCTCGCCGTCCTGCTCGGCCTCGAGCTCGGTCTCGGCTGGCTGCAACCGTGGCCGCTCGCGATCGCCATCGATTTCCTGTCGGGCAAGCGCTTTCCGCGCCTCGTCACGTGGGCCCTCCCCTGGCTGAATAGCGTCGCCGTGGCACACGCCTTCGGCGTCCTCGTCGCGATCGTCGTTGGCGGCGTGATTCTGCAGGTTGTCAATCAATTCGTCTCGGCGTACGGCACGCAGGTGCAGGTCGACACGGGGCAACGGATGGTCTACGACCTCCGCCGGCAGTTGTTCGAACACCTGACGGCGCTTGGCCTGCATCACCACATCACGACCAGCACGGCGGACGCGGTGTATCGCGTCGACGTCGACGCGTACGCGATCGAAAACCTGGTCATGAGCGGCATCTTCCCGCTCCTGACGTCCGCGACGTCGCTCATCGTGATGTTCGGGTACCTGCTCTACATGAACCTGACGATCGGCCTCGTCTCGCTGACCGTCGTGCCGTTCCTGTTCCTGTGCCTGCGCTACTACACGTCGACGCTGGCGAATCGCGAAGAGCGCGTCAAAGAGCTCGAGTCGAAGCTGCTCGAGCGGTTGTACGAAACGTTTGGCGCGATGCGGCTCGTCAAGAGCTTCGCGCGTGAATCGCACGAGTTGAACCGCTACGGCGCGGCCGGCGAGACGACGATGAACGCACGCATCGCGATCACCTGGCAACAGTCGCTCTTCTCGGTCGTCGTCAGCAGCATCACCATCATCGGCACTGCGCTCGTCGTCATCGTCGGCGGCAACTTCGTGATGAAGAACGAGCTGACGATTGGCGAGCTGTACCTGGTGATCGCCTATCTCGGCGCGGTCTACGGACCGTTGTCGGCGATCGCGCACACCACTGGTCAGCTGCAAGGCGCGCTTGCGGGCGCTCGGCGCGTGCGATCGATGTTCGCGATCATCCCCGAGACGGTGGACGCGCCGGACGCGATCGATGCGGACGCCGTCACGGGCGACATCCGGTTCGACGACGTCAGCTTTACGTATCCGGATGGCAAGCAGGTGCTGCACGACATCACCTTTGCCGCGAAGCGGGGCGAGATGGTGGCGCTCGTCGGCCTGACCGGCGCCGGCAAGACGACGCTCGTCAGCTTGATCCCCCGCTTTTACCACGCCACCACCGGGCGTGTGACGATCGACAACGTCGACATCCGGAAGTATCGCGTCCGGTCGCTGCGCGAAAAGATTTCGATCGTGCTGCAGGACCCGGTGCTGTTCACCGGCACGATCGCCGACAACCTCCGCTACGGCAAGCTGAACGCGACCGAGGACGAGATCGAAGAGGCGGCGCGCGCCGCGCATGCGCACGACTTCATCGCCCGGCTGCCCAAGGGCTACCAGACCGAAGTCGCCGAAGCGGGCGGCGGCCTCTCGGGGGGTGAGCGTCAACGGCTCAGCATCGCGCGCGCGATCCTGAAGAACGCGCCGATCCTGATCCTCGACGAGCCGACCTCGTCGCTCGACGCGATTTCGGAAGAGATCGTGTTTGCGGCGATCAAGCGGCTGCGCGCGGGCCGCACGACGATCGTCATCGCGCACCGGCTCTCGACGGTTCGCGATGCCGACCGCATCCTTGTCCTCGACGGCGGAAAAATTGCTGCACAGGGCCGCCATGACGAGTTGCTCAAGACCAGCGAGCTCTATCGACGCATGTGCGCGCGGCTGTCCGTGGGCAAGTCGCTCGACGATCCCGAAACGGTAGACGAACTCATCCAGGCGGCACGGCGATGACGTTATTGCGGGTTGAGGGTTGCGGATTGCGGATTGATTGCGGATTGATCGCCTCAATCGGCAATGAATCCGCAATCCGCAATCCGCAGTCCGCAATGTCATGAAGATTCTGTTCGCGGGCATCATTGCCCGATACCCGTTCGGCGGCGTGACGTGGTGCTCGCTGATGTATTTGCTGGGCCTGCGGGCGCTCGGTCACGAGGTCTTCTACATCGAGGACACCGGCGAATGCGTCTACGACCCAGTTCAAAACACACGCGCGACAGATCCGTCGTATGGCACCTCCTACATCCACGCCGCGCTGGAGCCGTTCGGGCTCGGCGACCGGTGGTCGTTCGTCAACTACGACGGCAGCTATCATGGCCGGTCGCATGAGGATGTCGTGCGATACGCGGCTGACGCGGATCTCTTCATCAACCTGTCGGGCGGCTCGTGGTTCTGGCGCGACGAGTACGCACGAATTCCGCGGAAAGTGTTCGTCGACTCCGATCCGGCGTTTACACAGCTCGCCATCGCGAAGGCCGAGCCGTGGTACGTCAAGTTCTTTCAGCAGTTCGATCGGCTGTTCACGTTCGGGTCCAACATCGGCACCGCGGCGTGCGCGATACCGGTCGGCGAGTTCGCGTGGCACAAGACGTGGCAGCCGATCACCATGGACGACTGGCAGACGACCGCGACGCCACGCGACCGTTACACGACCGTGATGACATGGCAGATCGAAAGCTTCACCGATGTCGGCGGCAACAAGGATCAGGAGTTCGTGAAGTTCATCGACCTGCCGTCGAAGACGCCGCAGAAGTTCGAGCTGGCGATCAACGGCCCGCAGAAGCTGTTGCGTGAGTACGGATGGGACACGGTCGACGCGATGACGGTGTCGCGCACGCCGTCGGGGTATCGCGACTTCATCCACGCGTCGAAAGCGGAGTTCGGCGTCGCGAAACACACATACGTGTCGACGCGATCGGGGTGGTTCAGCGATCGGACCGAGTGCTATCTCGCGTCTGGACGCCCGGCGCTCGTGCAGGACACCGGTTGGACGGCGCATCTTCCCGCCGGCGAGGGACTCTTCGCGTTCTCGACGATCGAGGACGTGATCGCGAACATCGAGACGATCAACGCCGACTACGATCGCCACGCGAGGCGGGCGGCGGACATCGCGCACGAATACTTCGATGCCGCGCGGGTCTTGCCGCGACTGCTGGAGGTCGCATGCGGATAGCGCACATCGCACCGGTCGCGACGACGATCCCGCCGCCGAAGTCGGGGTCCGTCGAAACGATGACGTCGCTCCTGACCGAAGGCCTCGTCGCGCACGGCCACGACGTCACGCTCTTCGCCACCGCCGACTCGACGACCAACGCGAAGCTGTGCGCGATCTACCCGCACGGCTACTGGCACGACGAGAACATGTGGCCGTGGGAGCTGTACGAAATGCTCAACCTGGCGGCCGCGGTCGAGCGCGCGGGCGAATTCGACATCATCCATTACGAAGCGGCGTACTATCCGATGTCGCTGTCGTTCGCGCGGCTCTCGCCGACGCCCATCGTGCAGACGCTGCATCATTCGCCGAGCGCCGCCGAGGTCAAGTTGTGGGCGCGCTATCCGGAAGCGCCGTTCGTCGCGATTTCGAACGAGCAGGCGCGGCTGCTCGCCGGCTTGAACGTCGTCGACGTCGTGCTGCACGGAATCGACACCGACAACTTCCGTTTCCAGGAAAAACCGGACGACTACCTGCTGTTCCTCGGCCGCTTTACTGCCGGCAAGGGCGTGCTGCAAGCAATCGAGATCGCGAAACGGATCGGCATGCGGCTGATCCTGGCCGCGGCAGAGGACGAGTACTATCGCGAGAAGGTCGCGCCGCACGTCGACGGACGCCATATCGTCTATTACGGCGAGGCGGACTTCGACGCCAAGGTCAAGTTGTACGGCGGTGCGCGGGCGCTCCTCTATCCGGTGCAAGCGCGCGAGCCGTTCGGGCTCGTGCTCGCCGAGGCGATGGCGTGCGGCACGCCGGTCGCGGCGCTCGATCTCGGCGCCGTCAGCGAAGTCGTGGACAACGGCATCACGGGCATGATTTTTCCGAATCTCGAAGAGATGGCGCGCGAGCTGCCGCGTGTGTTCGACCTCGATCGACGGCGGGTGCGTCAGCGCGCAGTGGAGCGGTTTGGTGTCGAACGCATGGTGACGGAATACATCAGGGTGTACGAACGCATCGTGGAGGCGCATGGGCGGCAACCGTAGCGCGGCCCTTTCGGGCGAGCGGCTATTCGCAGGCAAGACCGTGCTCGCGGTGTTCGCACATCCCGACGACGAGTCGCTCGCCTGTGGCGGGACGCTTGCCCGGCTGGTCGACGCGGGCGCACGCGTGGTGTTGATGTGCGGGTCGCGCGGCGAGTCAGGATCGATCAGCGATCCGGCGCTCGTCGCCAACGAAGATCTCGGCGCCGTCCGCACGCGCGAGCTGCGAGAGGCGGCGGCGGTGCTCGGCATCCACGACGTCATCGTGCTGTCGCATCCGGACGGGGATCTGCGGTGGGACGATGTGCCCGAGTTTCACAGCGAGATTGTGGACGCGGTCAGGACGTACGAACCGGCGGCGGTCATCACGTTCGCGGAGGACGGCCTCTACTGGCATCTCGATCACATCGGAGTACACGAACGCACCTACACGGCGGTGAAATCGTTCGGTCACGAAGCGCCGCCGCTCTATTACGTCACGATGCCCAAGGGCATCATGAAACATATCGTCGACGCCGCGCACGCGAAGGGCGGCGCGCCGGCAGATTCCAGTTTCTGGGGCATCGAGCCCGACGCGTTCGGCGACGAAGCCATCCCGGCAACGTTCGCGATCGACGTGCGCGACTGGATTCCGCGCAAGCTCGAAGCACTGCGTCGCCACCGCACCCAGATGGGCGTCAGCAATCCGATCGCGTGGATTGACGAGCAGGATGCGCGTCAATACCTCGGCGCCGAATATTTCCGGCGATCGCCGCTCGAATCGTCCACATCCTCTGACGTCCTCGAGCAACTCGGCGAGCCGGTCGCGAGCTCATGAACGTCGAACTGTTCGAAGTCCTCCGATGCCCGTACTGCGGCGGCCGCCTCGAGCTGGTCACGTCGTTGTTCCACGAACGCCAGGGCGATGACATCCAGCACGGCATCCTCGGCTGCCACTGCTGCATCTTCCCCGTCGTCGACGGCATACCCGTTCTGCACCTGCAGAACAATGCGACCGTGGCGCGCGATCAGGTGCAGGCTGGCCAACCCGACCTCGCGCTGCGGACCATGGTCGGCGTGGAAGACGAGGCGCAGGCTGAAGCGTTCGATGCAGCGCGACGATCCGCGACGTCGACGTACAAAGAAACCGTCGAAGCGCTCGGGCCGAATTTCGAGGGCGGCTACTTTCTCTACCGCTTTTCGGATCCGACCTATCTCGTCGCGCAAGCGATTGCACGGACCGTCGCGAAAACGGTGTTGCCGTCGACAAGCGCAGGCGACGCGGGTCCTCGCCGCGCGATCGACATCTGCGGCGGCTCGGGTCATCTGACCCGTTCGCTGCTCGATCTATCGACCGCCGCGCCGGTGCTGGCCGACCTGTACTTCGCGAAAAGCTGGCTGGCGCGACGGTTCACCGCGCCGGGATGCGAGCCGGTCTGCTGTGACGGCAATGCGCCGATGCCGTTCGCGCGCGGTGCGTTTTCGTTCGCGATGTGCACCGACGCGTTCATGTACATCTGGACGAAGCGGCAATTCGTCGGCGAGATGGCTCGCCTGATCGACAACCCCGACGCAGAGCCCGGCGCGATCCTCATCGGACACACGCACAACGAACGGACGTGGACGCCGTCGCACGGACAGCCGTTATCGCCGGAAGGATACGCGGCGCTGTTCGAAACGCTGCCGGCGCGCATCTTCGGCGAATCGCAGCTGTTCACCGACGTGGTCGCGGGCGGTCCACTCGACTTGTCCCGCCGCGAACCGAACGACGTGCTCGACCGCGAACAGGCGCTCGCGATCGTTGCGACGACGCGCGCGGACGTCTACACACGCCACCCGCTCCCCGGCGACGCGGCGGTCGCGGGGGAATATCGGCTGAATCCGCTGTATGTCGTCGAACGGGAGGGTGACCGGACGCGGTTGCGGCTGCAGTTCCCGTCAGAGGACTACGCCGACGAATACGGCGCGTGCCGGCAATACCTGCCCGACGAAGTCGCGGTCCATCACACGGCGCTCGAAATGCTGCCGGGCGATGTCGTGCCGCCCGCGCTCGACGATCTGGCGAAGCGACGTGTCATCCTCAAACTCCCCCGGCGCTATTACTGACCGGGCCGCCGGCCGCATTACGCTATAATCCGTAACCATTACGCTAAGTCACGTAACCCGCAATCCGTTCGTCTACGGCGAGGTGGTGCCCGCGGGCGCGTTCGCGGATCGTGTCGACGAGCAGAAGCGGCTCGTCGCCGACCTGCGGGCGTCCCAGAAGGTCTTCCTGATTTCGCCGCGGCGGTACGGCAAGTCGTCGCTGATCCGGCGCGCGCTCGCGTCGTTGGAGCGCCGTGGGGCGATCACCGTCTCCGTCACCGTCAGCAGCTTCAGCTCGTACGTCGCATTCCTCGAGGGCTACGCTCGCGCCATCGCGCTCGCCGGCAACGAGCGATGGGATCGCGACCGTTCCGCGCCGTTTGCGGCCGCTCGGACCGACCGTGACGTCGCACGCCTGGCTGAAGAGGTGTTTCGACAGCCAGCGGTGCTGGCCGAATCGCGGCGCCGCAAGGTCGTCGTCGCGCTGGACGAGTTTCAGGCGATCGCCGGCTTCAACGGCGGATCGGTCGAACACGCGCTGCGCGCCGCCGTCCAGCATCAACGTGAGGTCGGCTACGTCTTTGCGGGTTCAGAGCCGACCCTGATGGAGCGCATGCTCGGCCCGAAGCGCCCGTTCTACAAAGCCGGACCGGTGATGCGCCTCGAGAAGATTCCGGCGGATGAATTCGCTGCGTTCATTGACGCGCGCTTTGCCAGCTCCCGCATCAAAACCGAACCCGGGTTGGGCGCCGCCATCGTCGAGCTCGCGGGCAACCTGCCGTACGACGTCCAACGTCTCGCGCATGAGACGTGGGATGACGTGCGGAGCCGCAACAAGCGGACAGCCATGCTCGATGACCTCCACGCGGCCCTGACCCGACTGCTGAGCGAACAGCACACGATGTTCGAAGCGTTGTGGCAGCGGCTCACGCTGCCACAGCGCGCGGCCTTGCGGGCTGTCGTGTTCGAAGACGGATGGGAACTCCACTCCGCCGACGTCCGCATCCGGCATCGCCTGGGCGGCGCGTCGACCGTTCAGGCGGCGCTCGCCGCGCTGGTGCGCGACGATGTCATCGCACGCGACGGTGCGCGTTACGTCGTGGTCGACTCGCTGCTCCGCGAGTGGGTCGCGCGGCAGACGTTCTAGACCGCCCAGCTCGAGCGTTTTCACAGGTACACCTCTTGCTCGCCACGTCGAGCGACGACGATGATCGAGTCGAACTCCGTGGAGGTCGGCTCGGGCGCACTCACCCGAACCTTCGCTCACCCGCTCACGATCGAAAACACGCGTTCCCTCGCGCTGACCGTCATCGTCTGCGCCGCGCTCGCGATGCGGACGTTTGCGCTCGGGGCGAGCGGGTTCAGCGAAGACGAAATCAACAAACTGCAGGCGATCCGCGCCTACGCGCACGGCCAGTTCAGCGCCAACGCCGAACATCCGATGATGATGAAGCTCGCCGACTGGGCATCGGTGTCGCTGACGTCGCGGTACATCTCGCCCGAGGCGGCGCTGCGACTGCCGAACGCAATTGCTGGCGCGGCGACGGCGTTCGCCATCTTCCTGCTGGCCGAGGCGCTGTTCGATCCGGCCATCGCGGTGTGGGCGGCGCTCTTCTGGGCGTTCGACGCCAACGCCGCGGCGATCAACCGGATCGGGAAAGAAGATACGTTCCTGCTGCTGTTCTTCCTCGTGGCGGCGTACTGCTTCGAGCGCGCGAAACGCGATGGCGACGACCGTTGGTACAACCGAAGCGGCATCGCCTTCGGTCTGATGCTCGCCTCGAAATACATGCCGCAGTACTTCGGCCTGCACGCGCTCTTCAACCTCGCCGCCGATCGATATCCCGCGGACGACATGCCCGACAAGCGATGGCCGTTTTACGCCGCGATCGGCGTCACGTTTCTGATCGCGAACTTCGCGCTCGTCCTGCCGGCCACGTGGACGTACATCCTCGGATACGCGCACGGCGACACCGTGCGGCACACCGGCTACTATTTCGCGGGCCACATCTGGGCGAACGGCATCGACGCGTCGCCCGGCGGCACGCCGGCGTGGTTCTACGTAACCGCGCTAGCAACGAAGGTGTCGGTCGTCACGCTCGCCGCCGCGGCCGCCGGCCTCGTGTGGGTCGCTCGTCACTCGGAGCATCGCGGCGCCACGTTCGTCCGCGTATTCCTCGTCTTCACGCTGATCCCGTACTCGTTCGTCGCCAGCAAGTTTCTGCGGTACCTGCTGCCGGTGTTCGCGGTCATCGACATCGTCGCGGCCGTGGGCGTCGTCTGGATCCTGCGGCGCATCGACGACGAGGCGGCGAAGCTGGCGGTCGCCGTGGCGCTGGCGGTGAGCGTCGCCGCAAGCGGCGCGTCGGCTGCGCCGTACTTTGGTCTCGCACAGAACGCGGTCGCAAACCGATTCGTCGCGGCTGGAACGCTGTTTCCGGACGACGAACTCTACGATGCCGGCGTGCGCGAGGCGGTCGACGCGATCGCACGAGTGGCGGGACCACATGCCGTGATCTGCAGCGACGCGACCGCGGTCGTCGCGGAGTATCTCGATCGCGATGATCGACACGACATCACATCGCGGTCGATCGCGCACGACGGGATCCCGATGGTACCGGTCGAAACGTGGGTGCTCGTTCAGGACGGCCACACCTATTTCGAGAACGCTGCCGTCATCGAGGGCTTGCAACGGCTGCGGCCGTGGACGGACATCCGCGTCGCGTCGACATCGGCGGTTCGCGTGTATCGATTCCGATGACGA
>Ga0070741_10011205_pt1 | contig 16623 bp, 13 predicted proteins | sample Coa_R1_4_FD_66440 | JGI IMG/M metagenome (GOLD analysis project Ga0070741, IMG submission 66440) | Surface soil microbial communities from Centralia Pennsylvania, which are recovering from an underground coalmine fire - Coalmine... | ecosystem: Environmental > Terrestrial > Soil > Unclassified ...
CTCTTGTGCGCCCAGTCGAGCGCTTCGCCGTCAATGTTTTCCTTAAGCAGGCCTTCCCGCATCATCAGCCCCAGATTGCGTCGCGCCCGGCGCCACGGCGCGTCGGCTGACTTGTAGATAATGTGGCGCAGATCGTTGAGCCGGCCGGGGTTTGCCGGTTTGCCCGCTGCAAGCCAGGATTCGCGCGATTGCCCACCTTTCCACGCGCGCGTGGTAAACCCCAGGATTTCTACCTTGACGCCGCAGCGCTCGAGCGTGCGCGCGAGTATATCGGCGCAGGTCGCGGCCACCGTGATCGGCCGGCCGCGCATGGAGCCGGAATTATCGAGTAGCAGCGTGACGACGGTGTCGCGGAATCGCGTTTCCTTTTCCTGCTTAAACGAGAGCGGGTGCAAGGGATCGATTATAATGCGCGACAGCCGCGCGGCGTCCAGGACGCCTTCCTCCAGGTCGAATTCCCAGGCGCGATTCTGCTGCGCCATCAACCGCCGTTGCAGCCGGTTGGCGAGCCGCGCCACTACGCCCTGCAGGCTCGAGAGCTGCTTATCCAGATAGGCACGCAGCCGTTCCAGTTCATCGGCTTCGCACAATTCCTCGGCGTCCACGGTCTCGTCGAAACGCGTTGTGAACGGCCGATAGTCGGGCCCGCGCGGCTCGTTTTGCCCGTGGCGCGACCGCCAGGGCTGCGCGGCGGTGTCGCCCTCTTCACCTTCGGTGTCATCCATCATCTCCGCCGAGGCGTCCATCGCTTCGGCGGTCTCTTCGGTCAGCTCGTTGTCGGCGGAATCCGCCTCTTCCGAGCGCATGTGTTGGGCTTCGTCGGCTTCCTTGTTCTGGCCATCCTCGCCGGCCTCGGCCTTGCGCCGACGCTCCTGCTCTTCGTCCTCTTCCTCCTCGCCTTCGGTCTCGCTGCGGTCCTCGCCCATGTCGAGGCAATCGAGAACGTCGTGAACGACGTCCCCGAAGCGGCGCTGATCGTCGACCAGTTCTTCCAAGCGATCGAGGTTGCGTCCGGCCCGCTCCTCGATGAGCGGCCGCCAGAGTTCGACGAGATTTCGCGCCGCCGCGGGCGGCGCCAGGCCGGTGAGGCGTTCGCGCACGATCATCGCCAGCGCGTCCTCGAGCGGCGCCTCGGCCCGTTCGGTCACCTCCCCGGATTTCGCGCGCTGGAAGCGGTCGTCGAGCATTGCTGTGAGATTCTGTGCGACGCCTTCCATGCGCCGCGCGCCGATGGCTTCGACGCGCGCCTGCTCGATCGCCTCGAAGACGGCGCGCGCCTGCTGACCGTCGGGTTGAATGCGCCGGTGCGTCGCTGGATCGTGGCAGGCAACCCGCAGGGCAATGGCGTCGGCTTGGCCGCGCAGGATCGCCGCGTCGCGCGCGCTCAGCTTGCGCGGCGGCTCGGGCAAACGGACCTTGTTTCCGACGACGCCGGGCCGTTCCGCCGCAAAGGTCACTTCGAGCCCCGGCTTCTTTGCGATGGCGCGCAGGCAACCGCTCACCGCGCGCTTGAACGGCTCGGCCGGTGAATCCTTGGACGATTTCGACTTGATATTGGACGCCATGACTAGGACAGTGCGACATTGACCGATGATTCCGGCAGATCCCGACCAAAGCAGCGCTGATAGAACTCGGCCACGATCGGCCTTTCCAGCTCGTCGCATTTGTTGACGAAGGTGACGCGGAACGCGAACCCAAGATCCTTGAAGATGTCGGCATTCTCCGCCCAGGTAATCACCGTGCGCGGGCTCATGACGGTTGACAGATCGCCGTTCATGAAGGCATTGCGCGTGAGATCCGCGACCCGGACCATCTTGCTGACGATCTCGCGCCCTTCCGGCGTGCGGTAATGCTTCGCTTTGGCGAGGATGATTTCCACCTCGTTGTCGTGCGGCAGGTAATTGAGCGTGGTCACGATCGACCAGCGATCCATCTGCGCCTGATTGATCTGTTGCGTGCCGTGATAGAGGCCGCTCGTGTCGCCGAGGCCGATGGTATTGGCTGTGGCGAAGAGGCGGAAGGCCGGATGCGGTTTGATGACCCGGCTCTGGTCGAGCAACGTCAAGCGGCCGGAGGATTCGAGCACGCGCTGAATGACGAACATCACGTCTGGGCGGCCGGCGTCGTATTCGTCGAAGCAAAGCGCAACATTGTGCTGGTAGGCCCAGGGCAGGATGCCGTCGCGGAATTCCGTGACCTGCTGGCCTTCCTTGATGACGATCGCATCCTTGCCGATCAGATCGATACGGCTGATGTGGCTGTCCAAGTTAACGCGCACCAGTGGCCAGTTCAGCCGCGCGGCGACCTGTTCGATATGCGTCGATTTGCCGGTGCCGTGAAAGCCGGTGACGATGACGCGGCGGTTGTGCGCAAACCCGGCAAGGATCGCGAGCGTTGTCGGCTTGTCGAAGCGGTAGTCGGCGTCGATGTCGGGGACATGCTCGTCCGGCTTCGAATAGGCCGGGACCTCCATGTCGCTATCGATTCCAAACTGCTGACGAACAGAAACCTTCATGTCCGGCAGGCCGGTCATTTCCTCAGTCGCTGATGCCATTGTGCCTCCGTTGGCGCGCGCCTGGGAAATAATGGCGAGAGCCGATGTAGCCGATGCCGGGGGAGTTTAGCCGCGCGCGAGCTTCAGCAATAGCCTACGGATTTCAAATAGTTGTAGGCCTGAATAACGGCGCGCAGGCGATCCTCCGAGGAACGGTCGCCGCCATTGGCGTCGGGGTGGTGGCGCTTCACCAAGGCTTTGAACCGCGTCTTGATATCGGCTTTTGTGGCACCGTTCTCAAGCCCCAAGGCATGCAGTGCCTTGCGCTCGGCATTGCGCACCATGCGCTCCTCGGTCCGTGGGCGCTCGCCCTCGTTACCCCAGCGCATGCCTTGGCCCTGGAAAATATCGAAGGGATCGGCGGCGCCGCCAAGCCCGTTGGAGGAGCGGCACCGCGACTTGGAGCGACCGCCGACAGGGCTATTCATTCCGATCTTCCACGTCGGCCGATGGCCAGTGATCGATTCTTTCTGATAGGTGGCGATAGCGTCGTCGCTCATGCCGGCGAAGAAATTATACGAGTGGTTGTATTCGCGCACATGCGCGAGGCAAAAGCGCCAGTATTCGCGCTCGTTCTGCCGGCCCTTGGGCGCGCGATGGGTGGCCGGCGCCTCGCAGCCGCGCCATTCGCAGACAGGATTTGTCCGCCGCAGCCGGCGCTCGGCGTCGGGCTTGACCCGGATTCGATCAAAATGAGGCGAGTCGAATTTCATAACCGTTCATTATGCAGGCGCGAAGCGGAGACCTTCAAGTCTTGACAGGCAAAGAACCGCGGTTGTCGGCCGCTGCTTCGGCATTGACGCCGATGCAGCCATGTCGCTAAGCCACGGCCATGCGTACGGAAGACCTTATCACCCGAAAGTTGACCGAGACTTTCGCGCCGGAAAGCCTGTCGGTCGTCGACGAATCCGACCAGCACAAGGGCCATGCCGGTCACCGGCCCGGCGGGCAAACGCACTTTCGCGTCTATATCGTGTCGCGGGCCTTCCAGGGGAAGAGCCGCGTCGAGCGCCATCGCATGATAAATTCCGTATTGGCCGCCGAACTTGCCGGCGGGGTGCATGCCTTGGCGATTCACGCCGCTGCGCCCAATGAATCGCAGCTCTAATCACGTCTTCAGCTTTTCGGCGAGGAATGCGCGCACGCTCTGCTGATCGATATCAGCGGCGACAAAGCTCGCGCCAATTCCGCGCACAAGAATCAAGGCGAGCCTGCCGCGCTTCACCTTCTTGTCCTGCGCCATCAAATCCATGAGACCGTCGACATCCGGCAAGTCGGCGGCGATCGCGGAGAGCCGGTCGGGCAAGCCGACCGCGGCCAGATGATCGGCCACCCGCTTCGCGTCGGTTTCGGCCAACAGGCCGCGGCGGGCAGAGAATTCGAAGGCCAGGGCCATTCCCAGAGCCACGGCCTCCCCATGAAGCAGCCGTTCGGAAAACCCGGTGCCCGCTTCCAGGGCATGGCCGAAGGTGTGACCGAGATTGAGCAGTGCGCGCTCGCCCGTTTCGCGCTCGTCACGCGAGACGACACCGGCCTTGGCGCGGCAGCTCACCGCGATGGCGTGCTCGCGCGCCGGTCCGCCGGCGAAGACGTCACGCCAATTGGCTTCGAGCCAGGCAAAGAAAGCCGCGTCCGCAATCAATCCGTATTTCACGATCTCCGCATAGCCGGCGCGGAAATCGCGCTGCGGCAGCGTGTCGAGAGCGGCGGTGTCCGCCAACACCAAGATCGGTTGGTGAAAGGCGCCGATCAGATTCTTGCCGTACCGCGAATCGATACCGGTTTTACCGCCCACCGACGAATCGACCTGCGCCAGCAGCGTTGTCGGCACCTGCACGAGATCGAGCCCGCGCCGCACGGCCGCCGCCGCGAATCCGGCGAGGTCGCCGACAACGCCGCCGCCGAGTGCAACCACGGCGTCGCCGCGCTCGATGCGCGCTGCAATGAGGCTTTCGCAGACATATTCGAAAACCGGAAAGCTTTTCGATTGTTCTCCCGGCTCGACGATGACCTCGACGGCATCGATACCCGCCGCCGCTAAAGCCGCCTTTGCCGCGGCGAGATAATGGCGTGCGACGTTTCGATCGGTGACGATCGCCGCGCGAATATTCGGCCGCAGCGCTGCGACTCGCGCGCCTAGCGAGGGCAGTAAGCCGCGGCCGATCACGATGTCGTAGGAACGTGGGCCGAGCGGCACATTGACGACGACGGGATCGCCCGCGCGCATAGCTGCCGTCATGGCGCGGACCCTTCTTTGATCGCGACCGTGGAAAGCGCGTGCAGGATGTCATTGATGATCGCGTCATGGGGCACTTCGCGCGAGTGCACCGTGACGTCGGCCTGCGCATAGACCGGCTCACGTTCCTTGAGCAGCTGCCTGAGCGTGCCTTCCGGGTCGTCGGTCTGCAGCATCGGCCGGTCGCTCCGCCTCTTGATTCGCCGCATCAGGACATCGACATCGGCCTTTAGCCAGATCGAGATGGCTTTGGCCCGGATGGCCTCGCGCGTCTTGGAGTCCATGATCGCCCCGCCGCCGGTCGCCAGCACTTGCGGCCCGTCGTCGAGGAGGCGCGCAATCACCCGCGCCTCACCGGCACGAAAATAGGATTCGCCGTAACCGGCGAAGATATCGCCAATGGTCATGCCGGCAGCCCGCTCGATCTCCGTATCGGCGTCGACAAAGCGCAAGCCGAGCCGGCTCGCTAGTTTTCGGCCGATGGAGGACTTCCCGGCGCCCATCATGCCGACAAGCACAAGCGACCGGCGGCCTAGCGCCGCGACAATCTGCGCTGCGGAATCATCGGCAATACCGGTTTTACTTGACATCAATCGGGTCTCGCAAAGCTTTGCATAGTTTCTTAGACTATCCTTGGGAGGAGCGGAACCGGGCCGATCGGCGCGGCACGAAGCCTCAACGTCGTCCACGCCGCCGTATCGCCAGTTGGTGAATTGCCGATGCCAAGCCTCTTCCGGTTTCTCGTCATCATCGGAATCCTCGGCGGACTGGTTTACGGAGCCATCTTCTCGCTGGCCCGTTTCGTTAAGCCGACGCCGCGGGAGATCACTTTCACCGTTCCACCGAACAAATTTTACAAGAATCCCAATCCCTAGCGCCCATGACGCTCCGCGCCAGGCACGCCGACCCCAAGCTGATCGAGCTGTTCCTCGACATGTTGGCGGCAGAACGCGGCGCCGGCCCCAATACGCTCGCCGCCTATCGTCGTGACCTCGACGATCTCTCGGCCTACCTCGCGCGAACGCGACGCAGGCTCGCCGATGCGGCGACGGAAAACCTGCGCGATTATCTTTCCGACCTGGCCGCCCGCGAATTCAAATCGGCGTCTGTCGCGCGGCGGCTTTCGGCGGTGCGGCAGCTCTATCGCTTTCTCTACGCCGAAGGCTTGCGCGGGGACGATCCCGCTGCGGTGCTACAGGGACCGAAACGCGGCCTTACGCTGCCGAAAACCCTGTCCATTGCCGACGTCGACCGGCTGCTGAAGCAAGCGCATGCCGCCGCCGGCGGCAAGAAGCCCGCCGCCGAGCGTTTACGCGCGGCGCGCCTCGCCTGCCTTCTGGAAGTGCTTTACGCCACCGGACTGCGCGTCTCGGAACTAGTCTCTCTTCCGTTCTCCGCCGCGCGCAAGGAAGCGCAGATGCTGGTGGTGCGCGGCAAGGGAGGCAAAGAGCGACTGGTTCCGCTCAACGATGCGGCCAAGCGCTCCATGACGAATTATCTCGCGCTGATGCCGAAACAGTCCCGTCAATCGAAATGGCTGTTTCCATCCTTCGGTTCCAGCGGCCACCTGACTCGCCAGCATTTCGCGCGCGATCTCAAATCTCTTGCGGCAGCGGCGGGGCTGAGTGCCGCCCAGGTCAGTCCGCACGTGCTGCGGCATGCCTTTGCCAGCCATCTACTGCACAATGGCGCCGATTTAAGGGTGGTGCAGACTCTGCTCGGACATGCCGATATTTCCACCACCCAGATCTATACGCATGTGCTGGAGGAACGGCTGAAAAGCCTGGTGCGCGATCTGCACCCGCTGGCGGACGAGTAACGTAGCTCATTCCCACTTTTTGACGGCGCGATAGGCTCGTAACATTTCGCGATCAAGCTCGCCGCGCATTCCGGTAATCGTCGGTGCATGATTCGCCCAGACGAAATACTCGGTGCCGTCGGCCCGGCGTACGGCGAAGGTCTGTATGTTCGCCAGACGCCAGGAGCCGGTGTGCCATATGTTGAAACCCGTCTCGATGCGCCGGAGATAGGTGCCGAAGCCATACCAGACTTGCCCGTCGGCGCTCGTCGTCCTGCCCGCGGGCGAGAGCATCCACGTCTTCGCGGTGGCGCCAAAAACATTTCTGGCCGGATCAAACTGATCGTAGAAAGCGAGATAGTCGGCCGGCGTCAACCGCCAACCGCCAAAAGACCAGAGCACCCGCCATGTCGGATCCAGACGCGCCGCAACGCCCACCGGCTTCAGCACCGCATCACTACAAAAGCTTTCATATGGCTTGCCAGTAACTTCTTCGACAATGGTGCCGAGTGCGAGATAGCCCGTGTTGCTGTAATCGAATTGCGCGCCGGGCTCGTGCACAAGTCTGCGGCTGAGCGCGCCGGCGAGCAGCGCCGGCGCAGGATTGTCGCCGGCGGAATGCGTGAGCAGGTAACTTGTCAAATAGCGGCCTGTGACGCCGTCGTCCTTGTCGGGATTGCCGGCAAGGCCGGCGCGATGCGTGAGCAGTTGCGCCACGGTGATGCGTTGGGCGCGCGGGTCCGCCGGCCGGCCATGTGCCTTGAAGAACTTCGCCAGCGCGATGGAAAGCGGCGTTTCGAAACTCAATTTGCCGTCGCGGATAAGTATCGCGATGCAGGCGCCGGTGATTGCCTTTGACAGGCTGGCCAAGAGATAACCGGCGTCGGGATCGGCGCCACCGACGGCGCCGCGGTGAACGATGTGCCCATTGTGGCGCACAACCACGACCGCTTTGCCGAGGCTGTATTTGGACGTCCAGGCGCGCAGGACTTGGCTGAAAGCTTCCGGCGTGTCGCTGAGTGGCATCTGCGCCTGAGCGGACGCCGCGACGCTGGCAAGTATCGACAAAGCCAGGGCTATGGTCGATTTCACCCCCCAAGCCCCCATCGCTCGCCCCCCGCCGCACCGACCATACGAAGCGGGAGCGTAATTCCTGCATGGTTGCAAATGAATATCCCTTGCCGGCGTCGCAGGGGAGCTTGCTTGACTTAGGCCACTCCCCCGGGCCAGTTTCGCCCGCTGCGGCCAACACCGCCCAACCCCTCGCTTCGCCGCGATTTTTGGCCTTCATGCGCAGCTACCTCGATTTCGAAAAGCCCGTCGCCGAGTTCGATGCCAGGATTGACGAACTGCGCGCCGTTGAAACCGACGAAGAGGCGGTCGGAGTGGCCGAAGAGATCGCTCGGCTGGAGGCCAAGGCCACACAGGCCCTGCAAGACATCTATGCCAATCTCACGCCTTGGCAGAAGGCACAGGTCGCGCGCCATCCGCAACGCCCGCATTGCATCGACTATGTCAATGCGCTGATCACCGATTTTTTCCCGTTGGCCGGCGACCGCAAGTTCGGCGACGATGACGCGATCCTTGGCGGCTTCGGCCGTTTCCGCGGCGAGAGCGTCTGCATCATCGGCAATGAAAAAGGCTCAACCACCGAAAGCCGGCTCAAGCATAATTTCGGCATGGCGCGGCCGGAGGGATATCGCAAGGCGGTGCGGCTGATGGAAATGGCCGACCGTTTCGAAATTCCGGTGATTTCCTTGATCGATACCGCGGGGGCCTATCCGGGCATCGGCGCCGAGGAGCGCGGTCAGGCCGAAGCCATCGCGCGCTCCACCGAAGCCTGCCTGCGCCTGGGCGTGCCCAGCGTGGCTCTTGTCATCGGCGAAGGCGGATCGGGCGGCGCCATCGCCATCGCCAGCGCCAACCGCGTGCTGATGCTCGAGCATGCGATTTACAGCGTGATCTCGCCGGAAGGCGCGGCTTCCATCCTCTGGCGCGACACCTCCAAGGCGCAGGAGGCCGCGACCAACATGAAAATCACGGCGCAGGATCTCGAACGCCTGGGCATCATCGACGGGATCGTGCCGGAGCCGATCGGCGGTGCGCATCGCGATCCTGCCGCCGTGATCGCGGCCTCCGGCGACGCCATCGCCTCTGCATTTGGCGAACTCCGCTCGCTGACGCGGGAAACCTTGCGGCGCCAGCGCTGCGAGAAATTCATGGCGATCGGGCGGAGCTTGGGAACGGCCACAGTCTAGTCGTAAAAGGCTGGCCTCATGGTGCCAGCCGCGCTCGGCGGCCAGCGTGAGGGGCAAAATCTCAAGTAAAATCAGCGTGGGATGAGGGGCGGTTTACCCTTTGTTCACCACAACCATGTTCAAACGGTATCCGGGAAAGGCCGTCGCCTTGCGAACGCATCCCCTTATGGATAACGATTATTCAATGAAGGCTTGGGGTTCCTTCACCCGGCGGGGAGTATTTGCGTTGAAAATCAGCTCTCTGGCCCGCACCTTGCTGGCGCCGGCGGCTATTGCCGCAACTGTCGCGCTTGCCGGTTGCGATACGGATGGCGTCGACCTTTCCGCCCGCGCGCTCGCTCCCATTCCGCAAAAAACGCTCGCGCTGATGGCGGAAAAGAACATGACCAAGGAAGCGCCGATCCTGGTCCGCATTTTCAAAGAAGAATCCGAACTCGAAGTCTGGAAGCAGGACAGCAGCGGCAAATTCGCGTTGCTGAAAAGCTATCCGATCTGCCGCTGGTCCGGCGATCTCGGTCCGAAGATCAAGGAAGGCGATCGTCAGGCGCCCGAGGGTTTCTACACCATCACCCCCGGTCAGATGAATCCCCACTCGCAATATTATCTCGCCTTCAACATCGGCTTTCCCAACGCTTACGATCAGGCCAACGGCCGCACCGGTGATTTTCTGATGATCCATGGCGATTGCTCGTCGCGCGGCTGCTACGCCATGACCGACGAACAAATTGCCGAGCTTTATGCCTTGGCCCGTGAATCGTTCTTCGCCGGCCAGGATTCTTTCCAGATCCAGGCTTATCCGTTCCGGATGACGCCGGAGAACATGGCCAAGCATCGCAACAATCCGAACATCCCCTTCTGGAAGATGCTCAAGGAAGGCTATGACCATTTCGAAGTGACGCATTTGCAGCCGAAGGTCGATGTCTGCGACCGGCATTATGTCTTCGATGCGGCGCTGCCCGAAGGTTCGGCGTTGAAATTCAATCCGCGCGGCAAATGCCCCGAGTTCACAGTGCCAGAAGACATCGCCATTCCGGTCGCAGAGAAAGAACAGCGCGATAATCTGCAGACCGCCATGCTGATCCAGCGCGGCATCCCGACAGTGCCTTTCCGCACCGGCGTGGATGGCGGCATGAACCCGGTTTTCCTCGCCGCGCTGCAGGGCGGCCGCCCGGTCACCGACAGCGACGGCAATACCCGCCGGATTCCGGTCAGCGCGCCGGGCACAATTCCCGACGACGTCAATCCGCCGACTCCGGTGGCAGTTGCCGCGGACAATCCCTCCCCTTCCGCGGCGCCCGCGTCCAGCGCCACCACGGCACGGAGCAAGCCCGGAAGCGTCCAGCCGCCGGCGGCGCAAAGCGCGGCCGTCGCCGCGGCGCCGGTACAGGCGGCAGCCGCTACCCCGGCGAAATCGCAGACCTTTTTGACCAGCCTCTTCACCTCGGAAAATTCGCCCGACGCGTCAAAGGGCAGCATTTTGGACCGTGCCGCCGCCGCCGTCGGATTGCGCGGCTCCGCGCCGCCGCCGGAGCCGTCCCTCGCTCCGGCCGCGAAACCCGAGATCAAGCAGGTGGCCAAGCCTGCGGCGACGAAGACTGTGGCCACGAAGCCGCCAGCGGCAAAGCCGAGGCCGCTACCCGCCACCACTGTCGCCCAAAGCAGGCCGCAGCCCGTCCCGCAACCGGCCGCGGCACCCGTGAGAGCGGCCAGTGCCGCGGCCATTCGGCCGCGCGAGACGCAAACCGCGGCAGCCGGCGAGACGGCAAGCGCGGGCCTATTGACGGGTGCCGCGCCCGTCGTGCCGGCCGGCAGCTTCGGCACCGGCTTCTCGACGCTGCGCTAGCGCCAGAGCGGCGGCGCGCGCCGCCCGGCCCGGAAAAAGCAATCGCCCGATTGGAGAAGACGTCGCGTGCACGACTGCGCGTCCGGTTTAGGCGTAACGCCCGTGACAGTGCTTGTATTTCTTGCCCGAGCCGCAGGGGCAGGATTCGTTGCGACCCACCTTGCCCCAGGTTGCCGGATTGGCCGGATCGCGGGCCACGCTCGGCGCGCCGTTGTTGCCCGCCAGCGCCGGCGCCAAACGGGCCTCGGCAAAGCCCATCTCGTCTTCGCCGGTCTGCGGATCGATCTTATGCGTCTCCATGTAGGGTAGTTTCGGCTCTTCCGGGATCGGCTCCGGCTGACGGATTTCCACCCGCATGAGCTGCGACGTGACCGATTCGCGAAGATTGGCGATCATCGTTTCAAACAGGCTGAAGGCCTCGGCCTTGTATTCGTTGAGCGGATCGCGCTGGCCATAGCCGCGCAGACCGATCACCTGGCGCAGATGTTCGAGCATGAGCAAATGCTCGCGCCAAAGATGATCGAGGCTCTGCAACAAGATCGTCTTCTCCGCATAGCGGATGATGTCGGCGCCCCATTGCGCAACTTTGGCTGCCATGTGCTCGTCGGCGCGGCGCTCGATGCGAGCGAGAATCTCCTCGTCGGCGATACCTTCTTCCTTGGCCCATTGATCCACCGGAAGATCCAAAGCGAGCACGCGCCCGAGTTCCTCCTTGAGGCCCGCGACATCCCACTGTTCGGGATAGGCGTTTTCCGGGACGTGCTTGGCGACCAAGTCCTCGATCGTGGCGCGGCGCATGTCGGCAATTGTCTCGGCGACGGTTTCGTCGCGCATCAATTCGATGCGCTGCTCGAAAATGACCTTGCGCTGATCGTTCATCACGTCGTCGAACTTCAGCAGGTTCTTGCGGATATCGAAGTTGCGCGCCTCGACCTTCTGCTGCGCCTTTTCCAGCGCCTTATTGATCCAGGGATGAATGATCGCCTCGTTCTCCTGGAGCCCGAGCTTCTGCAGCATGCCGTCGAGCTTGTCGGAGCCAAAGATGCGCATCAGGTCGTCTTCGAGCGACAGGAAGAACTTGGAATGACCGGGATCACCTTGCCGGCCGGAGCGGCCGCGCAACTGGTTGTCGATGCGGCGGCTCTCGTGCCGCTCGGTGCCGAGCACGTAAAGACCGCCGGCGGCGAGCGCTTTCTCCTTCAGCCGGGCGACCTGGGCGCGGATCTGTTCGATCCTTCGTTCGCGCTCCGGGCCCTCCAGACCCTGAAGCTCCTGCCGCACGCGCATATCGGCGTTGCCGCCGAGCTGAATGTCGGTGCCGCGGCCGGCCATGTTGGTAGCGATCGTGACCGCGCCCGGAACGCCGGCCTGCGCGACGATGTAGGCTTCCTGCTCGTGATAGCGCGCGTTGAGAATGGCGAAGACCTTGGCCTTCGCCGCGCCGTCGTCGCCGCTATACAGCGCCGCAAACGCGTTCGGGTCGGAAAAATCGTGCTGCTCCCAGCCCTGCGAGCGCAGCAGCTCGGCGAGCTGCTCCGATTTTTCGATCGACGTGGTGCCGACGAGCACCGGTTGCCCTCGCGACTTGCAATCCTCGATCAGAGTGATGATCGCGCGGTATTTCTCCTGCGCGGTGCGGTAAACCTCGTCATCGTCGTCGAGGCGGACCATCGGCATGTTGGTCGGCACTTCGAGCACTTCAAGCCCATAGATGTCCATGAACTCGTCGGCTTCCGTCATGGCCGTTCCGGTCATGCCGGCCAGCTTTTCATACATGCGGAAATAATTCTGGAACGTGATCGAGGCGAGCGTCTGGTTCTCGGGCTGAATCGGCTGATGTTCCTTGGCCTCGAGCGCCTGATGCAGGCCTTCGGAATAACGCCGGCCGGGCATCATGCGGCCGGTGAATTCATCGATGATAACCACTTCGCCGTTGCGAACGATGTAGTCCTTGTCGCGCTGAAACAGCTTGTGCGCGCGCAGCGCCTGATTGATGTGATGGACGGTTGAGACGTTTTCGATCTCGTAGAGATGCTCGCCCTTGAGCAGGCCATCCTGGCGGATCCACTGCTCCATCTTTTCCATGCCCATTTCGGTCAAGGTGACCGTGCGCTGCTTCTCGTCGAGTTCGAAGTCCGTCTTCTCGAGGCGAGGGATATAGGCATCGATCGTGTTGTAGAAATCGGAGCGGTCGTCGAGCGGACCAGAAATGATGAGGGGGGTGCGCGCTTCGTCGATGAGGATGGAATCGACTTCGTCGACGATGGCGTAGACGTGGCCGCGCTGGACCATGTCTTCCAGGCGGTATTTCATATTGTCGCGGAGATAATCGAAACCGAGCTCGTTATTAGTGCCGTAGGTGACGTCGCAGTCGTAGGACTGCTTGCGCTGCTCGTCGTCCAACCCATGCACGATGGTGCCAACGGTGAGGCCGAGAAACTTGTAGATCTGGCCCATCCACTCGGCATCGCGGGCGGCTAGATAGTCATTGACGGTGACGACATGGACACCGCGCCCGGAAATCGCGTTGAGATAGACCGGCAGCGTCGCCACCAGCGTCTTGCCTTCGCCGGTTTTCATTTCGGCGATCCGGCCTTCATGCAGGATCATGCCGCCGATGAGCTGCACGTCGAAATGACGCTGGCCAAGTGTGCGTTTGGCCGCCTCGCGCACCGTGGCGAAGGCTGGCACCAGGATGTCGTCGAGTGATTTGCCTTCGGCGACCTGGGCCTTGAAGGTTTCAGTTCGCGCACGCAAGGCCTCGTCGGAAAGCGCCGCGAGCTCCGGCTCGAGCGCATTGATCGCGCTGACCCGCGGCAGATAGCTGCGAATGCGCCGTTCGTTGGCGGAGCCAAACAGTTTGCGGGCTAGTCCCCCGATCATTAAATTCCTTTCATCCGTGGGACGCGGCTAATTATGACCGGTCACGGCCGCCTCGTGGCTATTGAACCGTTTCCATCACGCTGCCCGCAGCATGACGCGCGCAAGCCCGAATAATTATGGATTTGCAGCACTTTTCAGGCTTCTGGCAAGCGGGCGAAAATCGGGTCCCCGCAGGCCGGCCGGGGAGATAGCGGAGACATAGGAGGGGGTCAAACCCTTGTCAATTGCCGCCAATTCGCGCTTATCGCGCTTGTTTACGCCATCAAGCCGTCTACATTGGCGGCAATTGGGTGCTCGTTAGCCATTGCTAATTCAGACCGACAGCGCGACCTTTCGAGCCGAACGCGCGGGCTCCCACTTCCAAGGATTGGATCGATGACTTCGAATTCGCACCAGCCTCGCTCGGGCTGCGCTTCCATTTCACCTTACGTTGCGCGACTGGGGGCCGCCGCGGCTTTGGCGCTGCTGCTCGCGGGCACGGCTTGCTCGAAACAATCCGGAAATGGCTCCGGACAGACCATGTCGGGCGCGACGAGCCATTCCACAGGCGCCGTGGTCGCCAAGATGAACGGCGTGGAAATCCGCGAGGGCGATCTGGCGGCGGCCGACGAGGATTTTGGCAAGCGTCTGCCGGCGATGTCGCCGGACGCCAAGCGCGACTATCTCATCAATTTCGTCGGCGACATGATTCTGCTGACCCAGGCGGCAGAAGCCAAGAAGATAGATCAGCAGCCGGCATTCGCGCAGCAGCTTGAGTTCGCGCGCAAGCAGCTGCTGATCAAGGCGCTGCTCGACGAAGAAACCAAGGCGGCCGTCACTGACGCGTCGCTGCACAAATTCTATGATGACGCGGTGAAGGAAGCGAAGCCGGAGGAAGAAGTGCACGCACGGCACATTCTCGTTCCGACGGAACAGGAGGCCAAGGCAATCCGCAGCGAGCTCGACAAGGGCGCCGATTTTGCCGAATTGGCCAAACAGAAATCGAAGGATCCGGGGACCGCCATCCAGGGCGGCGACGTTGGATACTTCACCAAAGACCTGATGGTGCCGGAATTCTCCGAGGCAGCCTTCAAGCTCCAGAAGGGGCAGATTTCCGCTCCGGTGAAGACCACCTTTGGCTGGCATATCATCAAAGTCGAAGACCGCCGCATGAAACAGGTGCCGGGCTTCGACCAGGTGCGCGGCGAAATCGCCAATATCCTGGCCGCCAAAGCGCGGCAGGATTACGTGGCCAAGCTGCACGAGACCGCGAAACTGGAACGGCTGGACAAGCCGGCCGAGCAGCCGAGTGCGCCGGCCCAGGATTCGCAGGCCGCGCCACCTGCGGCATCGCCGGCGCAGCCTCAGAAATAGCCGGCGCCGGAAAGGCAGTGCCGCACCGGGAATCCCGGTTTGCGGCACGATTCTTGTCGAGCCCACGCGGCACGAGTTGCTTCCGCCCATGCGGTTGGCTAGTCACGTCGGAGGCATCGCCATCGGGTGATCGCTGAAGCGGATCGTGCAATGGCCCCACAGGTTTCACCGCTCGCGCCAAAAGTTTCGGCGGATAAGCCTGCCGTCGCCGGGGTGAAACTCGCCACGGCGGCTGCGGGCATCCGCTATCGCGACCGCACCGACGTGCTGCTGGTCATTCTTGATAAAGGCACGACGGCGGCCGGAATTTTCACGCGTTCCAAATGCCCATCGGCGCCGGTCGAGTGGTGCCGCGCCCATGTGAAAGCCGGCAAGGCGCGGGCTCTGGTGGTCAACTCCGGAAACGCCAATGCCTTCACCGGGCGTGACGGCCGCGAGGCGGCAAAATTCACCGCCGGACTTGTTGCCAAGGCGCTTCATTGTTCGACGTCGGAAGTTTTTCTGGCCTCGACAGGCGTGATCGGCGAGCCGCTGCCCGCTGCGCAGTTCAACGGTGTCATGGACCGGCTGGTGGCCGCGGCAGCGCCGGGAGGCTGGGTCGAGGCAGCGCGCGCGATCATGACCACCGATACTTTCCCAAAGATCGCGGCGGCCAAGACCAACATCGGCAAAACCGAAGTGACCATCGCCGGCATCGCCAAGGGCGCCGGCATGATCGCCCCCGACATGGCGACGATGCTGTCGTTCGTTTTCACCGACGCGGCGATCAGCGCGCCGGCGCTGCAGAAATTGTTGAAAGAGGGGGCCGAGGACACGTTCAACGCCATCACCATCGATGGCGACACGTCGACCTCCGATACGTTGATGGCATTCGCAACGGGGGCCGCCACCGCACGCGGGGCCCCGAGGATTGCGCGTGCCGATGATCGAAGGCTGCGCGGCTTTCGTGAGGCGCTTCAGATGGTGCTCGCGGATCTCTCCGAGCAGGTCGCCCGCGATGGCGAAGGCGCCAGCAAGCTGATCGAAGTCATCGTCGAGGGTGCGGTGTCGAAAAAATCGGCGCGGCGCGTTGCGCTGTCGATCGCCAATTCACCGTTGGTCAAGACGGCAATCGCCGGAGAAGACGCCAATTGGGGCCGCGTCGTCATGGCGGTGGGCAAGGCCGGGGAGCCGGCGGACCGCGACAAGCTCTCGATCTGGTTCGGCGGCATCCGCGTTGCGCACAAAGGCATGCGCGATCCTGCCTACGACGAGGCGGAAGTTTCCGCGGCGATGAAAAATCCCGTCATCAAATTGAAGGTCCACCTCGGCCTTGGCCGCGGCCGCGACCGCGTGCTCACCTGCGATCTCACCAAGGAATATATCGAGATCAACGCCCACTACCGATCCTGATTGCCGCTACGGCTGCACCGTCACTTCGACCATAACCGGAAATGTGACCGGTCTACCGGTCCTCCCATCGAGGCCATGGCGGATATAACCAAAGCTATCACGCCCGACATAGCCCGGCCGCGGTGTATACCGCACACCGAGTTTGTAATATTCGAGCGATCCATGCGCCGGGCGCTCACTGATCTGCACGCCCGATGTGCCTCCGAAAGAATTATTGGGCACGATCGCGCAACTCTTTCCGGCCTTCACGTACATGTATCCCGGCATGGTCACGCCGGCGATTAGCTTTATCGATGGAACGAAGCA
>Ga0070741_10011206_pt1 | contig 16623 bp, 15 predicted proteins | sample Coa_R1_4_FD_66440 | JGI IMG/M metagenome (GOLD analysis project Ga0070741, IMG submission 66440) | Surface soil microbial communities from Centralia Pennsylvania, which are recovering from an underground coalmine fire - Coalmine... | ecosystem: Environmental > Terrestrial > Soil > Unclassified ...
GGACAGCGGCCGCACGCAGCAGGCGCGCATGGCAGGCATGCTGGACGGCTTGCGGGGTATGCTACCCGCCCGCGACGAGATTGTCTCCATGCATGCCAGGCGGGCGGATGATGGGCCGCGGCGGATGTTGTCCCGATTCCTGCGAGAGCACGCGCGCGACCGTGTGGTCGTGCTGGCCACCAATGACAGCTATGCGCTGAGTGCGCTACGCTCCACCGAAGAGTGCGAACGCCGGGATTCGGTTCGCATTCTCGGACAGGGCGGTGTGGCGGAGGTCCGGCGGGAACTGCGCCGTCCCGCGAGCCCGATGTGGGGGACGGTCGCGCATTTCCCGGAGCAGTTCGGCCGCAAGCTAATGCCTGTCGCACTGGGGATTCTGGAGGGCGCGCATGTCGGCGAGTCGGTCTACACCGAGCACGCAGTCCTCACCCGGACGAACCTGTCGGCCTACTATCAATAGATTGGGTGCAGGCGCCGGCAGAGAGAAATCATGTTGTCTCCGTGCCTCTGATGACTTCCAGAAATGCGCGGGCCGCGTGGCTCAGGGCGCGCCTGGTCGGATAGACCAGCCGGATCTTGCGCTCCACGTGCATCTCCTTCACTTTGACCTCGGCCAGGAGTTGCTGCTCGATTTCCTGCTCCACACACATCCGCGGCATGAATGCCACGCCTTTATCGTTCTGCACGAGTTTGCGGATCGTCTCGATCGTCGGCATCTCCACATCCATGTGCAGGGGCACCTTCTGACGCTGGAATTCGCGCAGGACGACGTCACGATACGGCGATACCACGTTGTGCGCGATGAAGGTCTCCTGGCCCAGTTCGGTAATCGAGACAACCTTGCGATTGGCCAGCCGATGCTTCGGCGATACCACCAGCGCCAGGGAATCCGTGTAGATGATCGTCGAGGTCAGGCGTTCGTCCGCCGGATCGTAACTGATGACACCCAACTCCAGGTTGCCGTCGATCAGTTCCGTGGGAATCTTGCTGGAAAGACTGCGGCGCACCTGTACCTTAATCTTCGGGTAGAGCTGACGGTAACGTTCGATGTGCTGGAGGAGATAGAGGGTTGTGGATTCGTTGGCGCCGATGGCAAGCCTGCCGGCGGAATTGTCACGCAGTTCGGCCAGCGAGTTTTCCATCTCCAGACGGAGGTTCTCGAAGCGGCGCGCATACTCGAGCACGACCCGGCCGGCGTCGGTCAGGACCAGGTCTTTACCCGAGCGGTCGATCACCTTCTCGCCCAGTTCGCTTTCCAGGCGCTGTAGCGCCAGAGAGACGGCGGGCTGGGTCCGCAGCAGCTTTTCTGCCGCGCGCGAGAAGCTTCTCTCGGTCGCGACGGTCAGAAAAACCTGAAGAGGGTAAAGTTCCACGGGGCTATCATAACAGACTTTTATGGTTGGTACGATTATTATAAATTTGCCAAATCCGATTGCAGCGGACATAATTGGGGAAACGGCAAATTCTATGAGCGACCGGGTATATATCTTCGATACCACGCTGCGGGATGGTGAACAGTCGCCGGGCTGCAGCATGACCGTACGGGAGAAGACGCACCTTGCACGCAAGCTGGTGGAACTTGGAGTCGATATCCTCGAAGCCGGATTTCCGATTGCGTCGGACGGCGATTTCGAGGCCGTGGACGTGATCAGCCGTGAGTTTCCGTGGGCAAAAGTGGCGGCCTTGGCGCGCGCCTGCACGCTGGACGTGGAGCGGGCGGCCAAGGCGCTGACGCACGCGAAGCGTCCGCGCATTCACACTTTTATTGCTACCAGCCCGATTCATTTGCATTACAAGCTCAAGAAGTCCCAGGAGCAGGTGCTGGACGAAGCGGTTGCCGCCGTGGAACTGGCGCGCCGGCATGTGGACGATGTCGAGTTTTCGGCCGAGGACGGCGCCCGCACGGAGCCAGATTTTCTGGAGAGGATCTCGCGCGCGGTGGTGGCCGCCGGCGCCCGGACCGTAAATATTCCGGATACGGTGGGATACTCCGTGCCCGAGGAATACGGCGCCATCATCGGCCGGGTGGCGCGCGCGTTGGGCGATTGCGCGATCGTCAGCGTACACTGCCACGACGACTTGGGGCTGGCGGTGGCGAATTCGATCGCCGCGGTGCAGGCAGGCGCGCGGCAGATCGAGTGCACGATCAACGGCATCGGCGAGCGGGCGGGCAATTGTTCGCTGGAAGAGGTGGTGATGGCTTTCAAGACCCGCGAGGATAAGCTGCCGTTCCACACGAACATCCATACCGAGCATCTCTATTCCGCGAGCCAGTTGCTTGCTTCGACGATCACGTTCGGACCGCAGCCCAACAAGGCGATCGTGGGGCGGAACGCGTTCGCGCACGAGGCCGGCATCCATCAGGACGGTTATTTGAAGGAGAAGACCACCTACGAAATCGTCGATCCAAAGAGCGTAGGCGTACCCGAGGGCAAGCTGGTATTGGGTAAGCACAGCGGCCGGCACGCGTTGGGCAAGCGTGCGCAGGATATGGGATTCCAGCTTACGCGCGAGGAACTGGACGCGCTCTATGTGCGTTTCACCGCGCTGGCCGACCGGAAGAAAGGATTGATGGACGAGGAGATCATCGCGCTGATCCACGAATTGCAGATGGAGCACGGCGAGAAGGCGCTCAAGGTGGCCGCTGACTAGATGAATCTCAACATTCTGGTTTTGCCCGGAGACGGCATCGGTACCGAAGTTACGCGCGAAGCTGTGCGCGTATTGCGGCACGTGGCCGATAAGTGGGGCCACGCGCTGCGGATTACAGAAGGATTGCTCGGCGGGATAGCGATTCACAAGACGGGCACGCCGTTTCCCGACGAAACGGCGAAGCTGGCGGTCGACGCCGACGCCACCCTGATGGGCGCGGTCGGCCTGCCGGAGTTCGACAACGCGCCGCCGGAGAAGCGTCCGGAGAAAGGGCTGCTGGGCATCCGCAAGACGTTGGGCGTTTTCGCTAACCTGCGGCCTGTGCGCGCGTACGCATCGCTTGTGGATTCGTCGCCGCTGAAGAACCACTTGGTGGAAGGCACGGACATGATCATCGTCCGCGAGCTGACCGGCGGAATCTACTACGGGACGCCGCGCGGCATTTCGGGCTCGGGTTGCGAAGAGCGCGCGGTGAATACGATGACATACACGCGAGCCGAAATCGAGCGCGTCACGCGCATGGCTTTCGAACTGGCGCGGAGCCGGCGAAAAAAGGTTACGTCGGTGGACAAGTCGAACGTGCTCGAGAATTCGCAGCTTTGGCGCCGGGTGGTGACCGAGGTTGCGGCCGGGTATCCTGACGTCGCGCTCGATCATATTCTGGTGGACAACTGCGCGATGCAGTTGATTCTCCGGCCGAAGCAGTTCGACGTGGTGCTGACGGAGAACATGTTCGGCGATATTTTGAGCGACGAAGGCGCCGTGCTGGCCGGTTCGATCGGGATGCTGCCGTCGGCGTCGATTGGCGATCGCAAACCGTCGGGCGCCTGGGTCGGGCTGTACGAGCCGGTGCACGGCTCGGCGCCGGACATCGCGGGCCAGAATAAGGCGAACCCGCTGGGCGCGGTCGGATCTGTCGCCGCGCTATTGGAATACAGTTTTGGTTTGAAGGACGAGGCTGCGGCGGTAAACGCGGCCGTCGAAGCCGTCCTCAGAAGCGGAAGAGTCACCGCGGACCTGAAGCCTTCCGGGGCGCCGGCCACCACTGAACAGGTTGGTGAAGCCGTGTGCGCCGCCATAGGATGAGCCCGGGCTTACCGGCTCGGGCTCATTTAAAATAAAAGAGCCGCAGATAAACGCACAGAAAGAATCCACGGTTGTTTTTGTCGGCGTTCATCCGCGGCTGAATTCTTCTTATGACACCTCGCACAATCATCGAAAAAGTCTGGGATTCCCACGTCGTGCACGAGCAGGACGGCGCCCCGACGCTGCTGTACATCGACCTGCACCTGGTGCACGAGGTCACGTCCCCGCAGGCGTTTTCCGGCCTGCGCGAGCGCGGCCTCAAGGTGCGGCGGCCCGATCTGACCATCGCCACGGCCGACCACAGCATTCCCACCACCGACCGCGCGCTGCCCATCGTGGACCAGATCGCCGCCCAGCAACTCCAGCAGCTCGAGACGAATTGCAAAGAGTTCGGTATTCCCTGCTTCGGCATCCACAGCGATAAGCAGGGAATCGTGCACGTGATCGGGCCGGAGCAGGGGGTGACGCAGCCGGGCATGACCGTCGTCTGCGGCGACAGCCACACAGCGACGCACGGGGCCTTCGGCGCTCTGGCGTTCGGCATCGGCACCAGCGAAGTGGAGCACGTGCTCGCCACGCAGTGCCTCCTGCAGCGCAAGTCGAAGACGTTCCGCGTGCGTGTGGACGGTACGCTGGGCAAGGGCGTTTCGGCCAAGGATATTATCCTGGCGCTGATCGCGCGGATCGGGGTGGGCGGCGGCACGGGCTGCGTGTTCGAGTACAGCGGACCGGCCATCCGGGCGCTCAACATGGAGCAGCGCATGACCGTGTGCAACATGTCCATCGAAGGCGGCGCGCGCGCCGGCATGATCGCGCCCGATGACGTGACCTTCCAATATCTCGCCGGCCGTCCGCACGCGCCGAAGGGCGCCGATTGGGACGCGGCGGTGGCGCGCTGGCGCCAGCTTCCCACGGACGAGGGCGCGACCTTCGATCGCGAAGTGACGATCGACGCCGGTGCGCTCGAGCCGATGATCACTTACGGCACCAATCCCGGGATGGGGGTCGCCATCACGGCGCCATTGCCCGATCCCGCGCGCGTTTCCGACGCGCTGGAGCGCGACTCCATCACCAAGGCGCTGCGGTATATGGGGCTGGAAGGCGGCAAGCCGTTGCTCGGCCATCCGGTGAACGTGGTGTTCATCGGAAGCTGTACGAACTCGCGAATTTCGGATCTCCGCACTGCGGCGTCGCTGCTGCGCGGGCGCAAGGTGAACCCGAAGGTGCGGGTGATGGTAGTGCCGGGGTCGCAGGAGGTGAAGCGGTTGGCCGAGGCGGAAGGGCTGCCGCAGGTGTTCCGGGAGGCGGGCTGCGACTGGCGCGAACCGGGCTGCTCGATGTGCATCGCCATGAACGGCGATCAGTTGCAGCCGGGCGAGTATAGCGTCTCCACCAGCAATCGCAATTTCGAAGGACGGCAGGGCAAGGGCGGCCGCACATTCCTGGCCAGCCCGCTGACGGCCGCGGCCTCGGCGATCACAGGCGTAGTCACCGACGTGAGGACGATGTTATGACGCCATTCCAGAATTTTGAAAGCCGGCTGGTGCCGCTGCCGGTCAACAATATCGACACCGACCAGATCATTCCGGCGCGTTTCCTGAAGACAACCTCGAAGCAGGGCCTGGATAAGCAGCTCTTCTGCGACTGGCGCTATGACGAGCAGGGGAATCCGAAGGCCGATTTCATCCTGAACCAGCCGCAGGCGCAGCGCGCGCACATTCTGCTGGCGGGCGACAATTTCGGCTGCGGGAGTTCGCGCGAGCACGCGCCTTGGGCGCTGACGCAGTTCGGCTTTCGCGCGGTGATCAGCACCTCCTTCGCGGATATTTTCAAGGGCAACGCGCTGAAGAACTCGCTGCTGCCGATCGTTGTACCAGCGGATATCCATGCGGACCTTTTTGCGATGGTCGTGAAGGACCCATCGGTGAAGGTTACGGTGAACCTGGCATCGCAGAAGCTGATCCTGCCCGACGGCCGGGCAGTGGAGTTCCCGGTGGATCCGTTCTCGAAGCACTGTCTGCTCGAAGGCGTGGATGAGCTTGGCTACATCATAAAGAACGAAGCCGCGATCGCCTCATTCGAGGCGCACCGGCAGGGCTCGATCAACACGCTGGCCTAAAATTGGAAATAGACGAACGGCACGGGCACGTCGGTGACGCCGATCAGTTCTACGCATAACAACAGTACCGCGGCGGCGCAGGCGTACGCCCACGCCGGACCTGTGGCCAGTTTCGCGAACCACTGCCGCTTCTCTTCGATCGCCGCCAGTAGCAGGCACACGCCGATCAGCACCATCAGCCAAACGGGCACAAGCCACGCCCCACCTCGGCCCGTGAACATCTGGCCGATCACGTAAAGGCTGTCGCGCAGCGTGGCGGCGCGGAAGAACACCCAACCAATCAGCACGAGTCCAAACGTCGCGAGCGCACGCAGCGGGTAGAACATCGCCGATTTCCATCGTGCGAGACCCGTGGCGCGCTCCGCGCATAATACCGCCCCGTGGTATCCACCCCAGATTACGAAATTCCAACTTGCACCATGCCACAGGCCCCCGAGCAGCATCGTGATCATGAGGTTGCGACAGCCGTAGAGCTCGCCGCGCCGGTTTGCGCCTAGCGGAAAGTAGAGATAGTCGCGCAGCCAGGTAGAGAGCGAGATGTGCCAGCGGCGCCAGAAGTCGGTGAGGCTCGATGCCAGATAGGGACGCTTGAAGTTCACCGGGAAGTGGAAGCCCAGCAGTTCGGCCATTCCGATTGCCATGTCCGTGTACCCTGAGAAATCGAAATAGATTTGCATGCCGAAGGCGAAGGCGCCGCTCCATGCGGTTACTGCGCCGGGCTGTCCGGCTACGTTCTTGAAGTAACCGTCGGCGATGCGCGCGAACTGATCCGCCAACGCCACTTTCTTCGCAAGCCCCAGGATCAACAGCAACGCGCCGTGCGACACTTCGGCATTGGTGGGCGGGCGCCATTTGTAAAGATCGGCGAAGAAGTTGCGCGCGCGCACGATCGGGCCGGCCACCAGTTGCGGGAAGAAGGCGATGTAGAGTGCGTAATCGATGATGTTCGTGACCGCCGCTTGTTCGCCGCGGTAGACGTCCACCACGTACGACATGCTCTGGAACGTGTGAAAGCTGATGCCCAGCGGCAGCACGACATGGAGCGCGAACGCATTTCCCGTCAGGAAATTGAAATACTTGAAGAAGCCCAGAAAACCCAGATTGGCCGAGACGCCGGCGATCAGGAACAGCTTTTTCGTCCGATGCGAAGGCGCGCGCTCGATCCAGATCGCCGAGGTATAGTCGATGCCCGTGAGCGCCAGCAGAACCAGCACGTACTTCGGAATAAAGCTCATGTAGAAGAAGTAGCTGGCCGCGAGCAGAATGGGCCGTCTGGCGGGTTTAGGCGCTGCATAGAAAAGGACCAGCACCACGGCAAGGAACAGGAAGAACTGGACCGTGTTAAAAAGCATGCGCCACCACCGGCGGACCGAGGATCCGCCGGACCTCTTCCGCCAGAAAACGCGAGAAGCGAAGAATACCCTCGCCGTTCAAATGCAAAGGATCGCCGAACAGCTCGGGCCGCTCCAGTTCGTCGAATCGATGCTCGTCCAGCAGCACCACGCCGGGTTGCGCCCCCAGCGCTCGCAGCGGGCTGGCCGGATTCGGTGGAGGCAGGTGCGGCGGCAGCGCAGGCGCGCGGGGCAGCCGGATGAAGATCAGCTTCGTGCCGGAGCCGCGATAGTAGTCGAGAATCCGCCCGAACCAGTATCGATGGTATGCGGCACTCGCGCCCGTCTGCCGGGCCTGCGGCTGCAGCAGAATGGCACGGATCAGATCTCGTTGCGGCTCCGTCAATCCTTCGGGGAAGTGGATCTTCCGCGCCGCCCAGTCGACGCTTAGGCCGGCGAGGCTGTGATTCTCGGGGACAAAATTGTACGCCCAGCCAGCCGATCCTTCCCGTATGATGCGCACATGTTCCAGCCGCGCCAGCGGATGTAGCAGGAATTCCTGGAAATCGCGCTCGTACACGAGACCTTTGATAAGACCGTCCCGGAAGGCGGTCCGGCGGGCTGACGGTTCTCGGAAGGAACGACTGAACTCCGCCAGATCACCGAGCCGCAGGTGCCCGATCACGAAGTTCAGATCGAGCAGGCGGTCGGCGAAATTGTCGGCGGCATCGCGCAGGTCGTAATCGTTCACCGGGATGACCACGGCAGCGTATCGTCGTGCCGTCGGGTCCGTATCGCGCAGGAAGTAATACCAGCAGCGCGGCGTCGAGCCGCCGATCGCGATGCTGGAAAACCAGTAGCCGACATTGTGCTCGTTGGCCAGGCGCGGCAGAATACCCATGCGCGAATCGCCGACCGCGAGCACCTGGTTGCGGTCATGAACCGCACGCCATTTCTCGTTCCGGATCAGCGTTTCGATCGTGCCAGTGGATGAGTCCGGATCGAGGATCCACGTGTAAAGGCCCGTGCGAAACAACGCGGCTTCGATCAGAACATAAAGCAGGATACCGGCGCCCAGTCGGCTAATTGTCCGCAAGCGCAAAATTTTACCACGCACGCGAAGTAGAACCGGAGGCAGACGGACCTGTCCACGCCCCCACGGCGGGGCCTTGGGGACAGTTTCGTCCGTCGCTGGTTTTATCTCGGCTCTATCAGGGTGGCCGAGTTGCCGTCGTGGGAATAGAGGAGGAGCTTTGTGCCTGTGGGCAAGGTCACCGGTTGGCGGAAATAATAGGCCAGCTTCCATTGAGGATGGAACGAGCGGATCCAAAGCAGGTGCTCGACCGTGCCGTCCGGCAGGCAGGCACTCACCTCGAGCGCACCGTGCGGGCGGATACCGGCGATCGTCATGGGCTTGGCGAGGGTCATCGAGTCGCGCAGTTCGATCTCGGCGCCTGCGGGCGGCGCTTCCGGGGGATCGAAGTGAGGGGCCGTGGCCAGATAGATAGGATCGCCCTCGGGCGCGCCGCCTTCCACCCAACCCACCAGCATATCGATCTCGGGCTGCGACAGGCTCTGATCGTCTCGAAAATCGCCGACACCCTTCACTGCGTCCCACGGGGGCATGCGATGCTCCAGCACTTCGTCGCGGATCGCCTTGGCCCAGGGCCGGACCTCTTCATATGTGGTGAGGGGCATGGACGTGCCGCCCTCGCGATGGCAGCTCACGCAATGCTTGTTGAGGATCCGGGAGATTTCCTGGGCGAAGGTGAGATTGGTGGTGATGACGTCGTGTGCCAGAACGGCGGGCGACGTCATCACCAGGAGAATGAACAGCCTAGTCGTCACTGCGCGAGGACCGTCGCTCCGGGAACAGCAGCTTCGGATCCATGTCCGCCGGGAAGGCCACGGAGAAGAATCCAATCATCATTTCTTCCCAGCTCTGGTCGCCCCACTTAACGACCTTTGTCGGATCGGGATTGTTCGGGTTATTCGCCGAATTATCGAAGTGGGCCGTGCATGACACCTTGGTGCCTTTCGGCAACACGATATCGTTCACCGGCTCGTACCAGAGTTGCCAGCCGAAATCGTAGCGCGGCACGCGCAGAATCGTCTGCGTTTCGCCGGTCGGGAACTCCAGCCGATATTCGAAATCCTTGCCGCGCAGATGCATGTGGGGCAGCATGGCCGTCAGCTTGACCTCGTGGTTGAGTTCCATCTGTGAATCCACGCGATAGTTGCCGTCGCCGGCGGGAATCGCGAACTTGTTGTTGGTCGCTCCCAGCGACAGCACCCGCTCCTTCGGCGGCTCCTTGCAGAACACGATTCCGATGCGCGTACGATCCTGCCCGGTTTTGCCATTAGCCGTGTAGTGAAGCTGGAACACGACCTCCGATCCGGCCTTCACGATTCGCCCCTGACCGGGCTCCAGCACGATCGGCGGCATTCCCGGCGCGAATCCGCCGAGCATATCGCTCGGTCCGCCCTGTTCACCATCCTTGCCTTTAGCCGGCACGAAGATCGTGCCCGGTTCGTGGTCGCGCATCCATTTCGATTTCGGATCGCGCACGAAGGCAATCACGTGATGCACAACCGCGCGGTTACCGGGCCGCACTTCGGTCGCTTGTATCCACCGATCCTCATTGAACTTCACCGGTAGGATTACGTATTGATAGTCGATCGTTCCGGACGCCGGTACATCGAACGCGTTCGGCATTTCCAACACCATGTCCGGCTTGCCGATGTTCCAGCCGTCGACAAATTCGGCGGACTTCGGCAGATCCTTCGGATCGCCCTCGGGCGCGCCCAGATCGGCCCAGGACACCAGCGTGTCGATATCTTTTTGCGCCAGCGAGCGGTCATTGCGGAACTTGCCGAAGTGCGGATCGGCAAACCATGGCGGCATCTTCTTGAGCAGCACGGCTTCTTTAATGGCCTTCGCCCACGGGCGCGCCTGCTGATAGGTCAGCAGCGACATGGGAGCGGCCTCACCGGGGCGGTGGCAGCCCTGGCAGTTCTTGACTAGAATGGGAGCCACGTCTTTGGAAAACGTGACGTTAGGCGGATTGGTGGCCGCGGGAGCAGTCAGGCAGCAAACGATCCCCAGGGCAACGAGCAGACGCATATAATCCCCTCTCGAATCATTATACGAGAGAACGGCGAAAAAGGATCGTTACAAATGCATTCACAAAGTTGTCCGTTGGCCCGCGATCGATCAGGCGTAAGCTCTTGGTGCGCTCGCGAGGGGTCACGAAACCGATCGGGCGTGGTCGCCCGACCGCGGGCTGCAACAGGTCGCGGATGGCTTCCAACACGATGCCGTCGTACTTCTTCTCCCTGGCTGTGATTTTTTCGGCCACATCCTTGTGCGTATCGGCCAGGCTCCGCGATTGGACGAAGGCGCGCATAGCAGCGAGGTTCCCTTGAACGGCTGGTCGCTGTTGCGGCTCACGGCCCATACCATGAACGGTCAGGATAGGCGGGTGACGGCGGCCGCGGGAATCGCAAGCGGCCCGTGCGATGATGAGCGCTTCTGCGTGTGAGTCATCGGCTGTAGAACGCCGATGTAGCTCTATTGCGTCTCGCCCCGCACCAGGTCCTCGTAGGTCTCCCGCTCGCGGATCACGCGATACGTGTCGCCGTCAACCAAAACCTCGGCCGGTCGCGGACGCGAATTGTAATTCGACGCCAGCACGAAGCCGTATGCGCCGGCTGTACACACCGCCAGATAATCGCCGGGCGCCACGTTCGCCAACATGCGGTTGCGCGCCAGGAAATCGCCTGTTTCGCACACGGGACCCACCACATCAGCCAGGATTGGCGGCCGGTCCGATTTGCGCAGCGGAATGATCTCGTGGTGCGACTGGTACAGCGATGGCCGGATCAGGTCGTTCATCGCCGCGTCCACCACCACGAACTCCTTCGTCGCTGTCTTCTTGCGATAGAGCACGCGAGTCAGCAGTACACCGGCCGGGCCGACGATAGACCGCCCCGGCTCCACCATCACCGCCAGTCCCGTTGGCGACAGTTTATTGCGCAGCTTTTGCATGAAGGATCGGATCTCCGGCGCCTCATCGGACGACTTGTAGGCCACCCCCAGACCACCTCCCAGATCGATCTCGCGAATGTTGTGTCCGGCGGCGCGCAATTGGTCGATCAGCGCGAGCACCTTGTCCACTGCGTCCAGAATCGGATTCGTATCCAGAAGCTGCGATCCGATGTGGCAGCTCACGCCGCGCAGATCGAGATTCCGCAAGCCGCGGGCTCGCTCGTAGACGCCCGATGCATCCGCGATATCGATGCCGAACTTGTGCTCGCGCAAGCCGGTCGATATGTACGGATGTGTCGCGGCATCTACGTCGGGATTCACGCGCAGCGCGACAGCCGCTTTGCGTGCATAGCGTGCGGCCAGCGCGTCAATCAGCATCAACTCGGTTTCCGATTCGCAGTTGAAGCTGTGGATCCCGCTGCGCAGCGCGTAATCCACTTCATCGGCCGTTTTGCCGACACCCGAAAAGACGACGCGCGCGGGATCGCCGCCGGCCTGCAAGACGCGATAAAGTTCACCGCCCGAGACGATATCGAAGCCGGCGCCGGCGTTGGCAAGCATCGCCAGTATCCCACGCGTGGAATTGGCTTTGACGGCGTAGCACACCAGCCTTTCCAGCGGCGCCAGCGATTCGTCGTACGCCTGATAGCTGCAGCGGATGGTATTCGCCGAATACACATAGGCCGGAGTGCCTACGCGCGCGGCGATATCGGCCAGCGGACTCTGGTCGGCATAGAGATCAAAATTCGAATAGGAAAACATAGCGAGAGGCGCCGGTTACTTCACCTTTAGCACCAGTATCGTCTGATCATCAAATGCTTTGATGGCGAACCGGTCCATGTCGTCGAAAATTGCCTGTACGATCTGCTGCGGCGGATGCTCGCAATTCGTCCGTACGACACGTGCCAGACGGCCGCGCCCGTATTCCTCGCCGCCCAGGCTCAGGTGATCGGGAATGCCGTCCGAATACAGTACGATAGTGTCTCCAGACTTTGTCTGCAGCGGGATTTCCTCGTATTCGCGGGAATCGAGCAGGCCGAGCGGCACACCTTCGATGTTCAGCTTCATGATCTCGCCGCCTCGACAGACCATCGGCGGCAGCGAGCCCGCATTCGCCATACTGAACTGGCCCGAGTGCGGATGCCACAGCATCACCAGCAGAGTGACGTAGCGCGCCTCTACCTTGCGTTCGATGAGGGCTTCGTTGAGGGCGTGTAGCAGCGCGGCGGGGCTGCGCTTTCCCGGCGCCAGCGTACGCAACAGTCCGGCGACCAGCGCGCCATAGAGCGCCGCCGCCGCTCCTTTGCCGCTGACGTCGCCGAACGCGATTACCGTGTGGTGGTCGCTCGATTCGAAGAAGTCGTATATATCGCCGCTGATCGAGCGCGCAGGCCGGAGTCCGACCGCAACCTCCAGCCCCTCAAACTCGGGAGCGCGCGTCGGCAACAGGACGGACTGCAACTCGCGCGCCGCCTTCAAATCCTCTTCCATGCGCCGCTCGCGGTCGGCCAGTTCTTCGTAAAGCCGCGCGTTTTCAATGCTGGACGCGATCTGCGGGGCCAGCAGAGCGAGCGCCCGTACCTGGTCGTCCGTGAAGAAACCTATACGCTCGCTTTCCAGATCCATGACGCCGATGGCCCGATCCTGCGACACCAGCGGCACCGCTACCTCAGATCGAATGCCTGGGTGCGAGGCGATATACCGCGGATCGGCGGCGGTATCGTGCACCCGGATCGGCTCGCGGGCCTCCACGGCCGCGCCTGTGATGCCTTTGCCCAGCGGAATGTTGTCCAGGTTGACGCGCTGGTCGTACCGGATACTGAAACGGTGGCGCAGCGCTTTTTGCTCCTGGTCGATCAGCAGGATGCTGAAAGCGTCGTAGTTAATGAGCCCGCGTATCGTGGTCGAAATCTTCCCAAGCAACTCGTCCAGATCGAGGATCGACGAAAACTCATGGGAGATATTGGCCAGCGTGCGCAGCGTACGATTGTTCTTCTCCACCCGCCGGTAAAGGCGCGCATTATCGATGGCCGTGGCGACGCGCGACGCGATCAGCCGCAGCAGAGCCTTATCGTTTTCGGTGTAAGCCTTAACGCGCGTCGACTGCACGTCGATGACGCCGACCAGCTTCTGCCGCGCGATCATGGGCACCGCGAGCTCCGAGCGCACCGCATCCACCGCGTTGAGATAATGCGGATCGCGCCGGACGTCTTCCACGAGGATGGGTTCGCGCCGCGCCGCCGCCCGCCCCACGATCCCCTCGCCCATCGCCAGCGACAACGTGCGTACCACCTCTTCGCGATGCCCGAACGCGTATCGGATTCGCAGATCGTGACGCCGCTCGTTAAAGAGCAGAATCGCCAGCAACTCGCAGTCGATGACTCGTTTGATGATGTCGGCGACGTTGGCGAGAAGCTGGTCAAGATCGAGCGTCTGCGAAGTGGCGGCGGTGACCTCCAGGAGAAAATCCAGCAGGTCGGAGCGCTCGCGAAAGCGTACGGCGGCCTTACGGGTTGCTTGCATGTCTTCTCAGTATGGCTCTTTCAACTCGTCGCTGCTGTCGGAGTAATGGTGGCGGTTTCGACCCGGCGCTTCAGCCCGGCGAGGATATGTTCCACGTCCACATTCGGTTTTACAAACAGGCGAACGAGCAGGCGGTCGAGTGGCCGATGCAGTTCGGAAGTACAGTGCGCCGTGACCTTTGTAGTGAGATCGTGGCGCTCCATCTCCAGCGTCCAGTAGCCGGAGAACGGCAGGTTCGGATCGGCAATCCGCTCCGAATAACGCGCCGGAGGATTGTCTTCCGATACCTCGATATCAGCTTTAAGGCCATCCGTGTAGGTTGCGCGCCAGCGCACGGGCTTATCTCCCGGATTCGTCAGCACGGCTGCGCCGCGGAATTGAGGATGCCACAGAGGAATGTTCTGGTAATCGTTGAGGACCCAGAATACATTTTCCGGAGGGCGGTTGATCACCACGCTCCGGGTCACCTGGATCTTCGCGGGCAGTGCCGCGCCGACTGCGAACGCGATCGCCACGATCAGGGCCAGACTGATGCCGGCTATGAGCGCCCATCGGAGTAAACCTCGCATGGCTTTCCATTCTATCCCGAATTCTCGTATATGCTGGGACGCATGCTCACCCGCCGTACCGTATTGCTGGCGCCGGCTGCACCGCTTGCCGCCGCCGCGTCCGGCATGTCTCTTTGCATTCACCAGACGACCTCGGCAGCCGCCGGATACCGGAGGTCGCTCGAAGGCTACGCGCGCGCCGGTATCCGTTATGTCGAGGTGATCCCGCAGCACCTGGAAGAGTTCCTGCGCGCCGAGAGTATGGCCGCAGCCAGGCGATTACTGTCGGACCTGGGCCTGAAGGCCGTGTCGAGCGGCGGCGTCCGTGGGCTGGCCGAGCCTTCCACGATTCGCGCCAAAGCACTCGAGGATCTCAAGGCGAAAGCGGAGATGATCGCCGCGCTTGGTGTCGATCGCATGGTCTGCCCCTGCGGTGCGGCCGAGAAATTCACGGTTGACGATTACAAGCGCGGCGTCGACAATTTGCGCGAGGCGGGCGATATCGTGAAGCCGTTTGGCGTCGTCGCCATGCTGGAGTTCATGCGTGGCTCCACTTTCGTCGGGACTCTTCCCACGTCCCTGCGCATGACGCGCGAGGCGGCGCATCCGAACGTCAAACCGATGCTCGACTGCTATCACTTTTGGGCCGGCCTCAGCAAATTCGAGGATCTGGAGCGGATCCGTCCGGGGGAGATCCATCACATGCACTTTCAGGACGTCCCTGACATGCCGCGGGAACTGCTCGACAACACCACGCGCGAGATCCCCGGCAATGGCGTTTCGCCGCTGGAGCGCATTCTGCAGGCGCTCGCGCGGAAGGGCTACAGCGGCCCGCTGTCAGTTGAAGTCTTCTACCCGAAGTATCAGCAGACCGATCCCGAACAGATGGCGAAGGAGATCCGCCGCAAAGCGGAACCTATCTTACGCCGGGCCGGCGTGGCACACTAAAAGCAGACCTCTTTATGAGCGATGCCGTTGCCGCCGCTGAGACTATCATCCGCGCAGAAAATCTGACGAAGAAGTACCGTTCCGGAGATGCCGACCTGCTGATTTTCGCCAATCTCGAACTCGAAGTGCGCCAAGGCGAACGGCTTGCTCTGGTTGGCGAAAGCGGCGCCGGCAAATCCTCGCTGCTGCACATTTTAGGCGGTCTGGACAGGCCTTCGAGCGGTACGATATACTACAAGTCGAAGGATATTTCGGGTCTCACGGATGCGGATCTGTCTGATTTCCGTAATCGGGAGATTGGGTTCGTTTGGCAAATTCACTATCTCCTGCCTGAATTCACCGCGCTAGAGAATGTGATGATGCCCTTGCTGATCCGGGGTTGGTCCCATGCCGCGGCCGCTTCGGACTCACTGGAGAGGTTGGATGAGGTCGGACTTCGAGCCCGCGCTTCACACCGCGCCGGGGAACTCTCCGGCGGCGAGCAACAACGCGTTGTGCTCGCCCGTGCTCTGGTGGGAAAACCGTCCGTTCTGCTTGCCGACGAGCCGACTGGGAACCTGGATTTCAGGACCGGCGAAATGATTTTCCACCTTCTGGAACGCCTGCACCGATCTCATCAGCTCACGTCGGTTTTTGTTACGCACAACCTGTCTTTTGCCCGCCGGTGCGACCGCGTTCTCAAGCTGGAAAACGGAGTGCTCACAGCTTTGCAACCAGAACGGGATCAGGAGTATCTTTCCTATTAGGGGGCGTCACGTATTATGTTCGAACGTTACACGGAGAAGGCACGAAGGGTTATTTTCTTCGCACGCTATGAAGCCAGCCAGTTCGGTAGTCCTTATATAGAAACCGAGCACCTGCTGTTGGGGCTGCTTCGCGAAGACAAAGCGCTGGCGAACCGGTTTCTTCGCTCCCATGCCGCCGTCGAGTCCATTCGTAAGCAGATCGAAGGTCATACAACAATTCGGGAAAAAGTCTCCACTTCGGTGGATCTGCCGCTCAGCCATGAGTGCAAACGCGTGCTCGCCTATGGCGCCGAAGAGGCTGAGCGCCTGAGCCATAAGCACATCGGTACGGAGCACCTGTTGCTGGGTCTGCTGCGCGAAGAGAAGTGTTTTGCCGCCGAGATTTTACACGAGCGCGGCCTGCGCCTGTCCACCATTCGCGAGGAACTGGCGCGGTCGCAATCGGAGAAGGTTGCATCCAGCCGTCCGAAAGAAAGCAGTCTGCTGGCGGAATTCAGCCGCGACCTGACGCAGGCCGCCATGGACAACACACTCGATCCCCTGATCGGGCGCGATTACGAGCTTGAGCGCGTAGTCCAGATCCTCTGCCGGCGAACCAAGAATAACCCGGTGCTGATCGGCG
>Ga0070741_10011207_pt1 | contig 16622 bp, 14 predicted proteins | sample Coa_R1_4_FD_66440 | JGI IMG/M metagenome (GOLD analysis project Ga0070741, IMG submission 66440) | Surface soil microbial communities from Centralia Pennsylvania, which are recovering from an underground coalmine fire - Coalmine... | ecosystem: Environmental > Terrestrial > Soil > Unclassified ...
TCGCTGCGCTCCCAGAAGCGCTCGCGCACGCCCAGCTCCTTGGCGCGCGAGCGGGCGTAGGACATGGCGGCCTGCGCCGACTCGCGCATCACGTCGCCGAGTTGGCCGGTGAGGGTGACGTTGCCCTTGCCCTCCAGCACCGCCACCTCGATGCCCATCACGTCGCCGCCGGCGGGCGTCCACGACACCCCGGTAGCGACGCCCACCTGGTCCTCGTTCTCAGCCACGCCGGCGAAGTAGCGCGGCGGGCCCAGGTACTTCTCCAGGCTGTGGGCGGCGATGGTGTGGGGCGCGCGCTCGCCCGCGGCCACGGCCCGCGCGATCTTACGGCAGATGGCGCCGATCTCGCGCTCCAGGTTGCGGACGCCTGCCTCGTGGGTGAACGTGCGGATCAGCTCGCGCAGGGCAGCCTCCGAGAAGTGGAGCCGCGACGGCGCCAGCCCATGCTCCTCGAGCTGCTTGGGCACCAGGAAGCGGCGGGCGATCTGCAGCTTCTCATCCTCGATGTAGCCCGGCAGCTCGATCACCTCCAGGCGGTCGCGCAGCGCCGGCGGGACCGGGTCGAGCAGGTTGGCCGTCGTGATGAACAGCACGCGCGACAGGTCGTAGGGCACGTCGAGGTAGTGGTCGCTGAAGGCGGTGTTCTGCTCGGGGTCGAGCACCTCCAGCAGCGCCGCCGACGGGTCGCCGCGAAAGTCCACGCCCACCTTGTCGATCTCGTCGAGCATGAACACCGGGTTCACCGTGCCGGCCGCGCGCATCGTCTGCAGGATGCGGCCCGGCATGGCGCCGACGTAGGTGCGCCGGTGACCGCGGATCTCCGCCTCGTCGCGGATGCCGCCGAGCGACACGCGCACGAAGCGCCGGCCCATCGCGGCCGCGATCGAGCGGCCAAGCGACGTCTTGCCGACGCCCGGCGGACCGACGAAGCACAAGATCGGGCTGCGCATGCGGGCGCCCGCCAGCTTGCGCACCGCCATGTACTCGAGGATGCGCTCCTTGACCTTGTCCAGGCCGTAGTGCGCCCGCTCCAGCACCGCGGCGGCCTCGGCGATGTCGAGCTGGTCCTCGGTGGCGTTGCTCCAGGGCAGCGTCACCAGCCAGTCGAGGTAGGTGCGCACGACGCCCATCTCGGGCGAGCCGGGCGGGATCGCGGCCAGCCGCTCCAGCTCCTCCTCGGCCTTCGCGCGCACCGCCTCAGGCATGCCGCTCGCCGCGAGCTTCTCGCGGAGCTGCGTCACGTCGCGGGTGAGCGTATCAGCCTCGCCCAGCTCCTTCTGGATGGCCTTCATCTGCTCGCGCAGCAGGTACTCGCGCTGGCTCTTGTCGACCTCCTCCTGCACGGCCGTGTGGATCTTGCTCTGCAGCTCCAGCACGTCCAGCTCTTTGCCGAGGAGCATGCTGACCTTCTGCAGCCGCTCGGCCGTGTCGAGCGTCTCCAGCAGCTCCTGCCGCTGGGCCACGCTGAGGTCGAGGTCGGAGGCCACGAAGTCAGCGAGCGGGCCGGGCTCGTCGATGTTCATGGCGGCCACGTAGTGGTCGTCGGGGATGGATGGGCTGAGCTTCGTGCACTTCTCGTACAGCGACACGACGGCGCGCATCAGCGCCTCGAGCGAGTTGTCGGCGGGCGTAGTCTCCGTGGCCGGCACGCCGCGGACGCGCATGTACGGCTCGTCGTGCAGCACGTGGGTGAGCTGCACGCGGCGCTGGCCCTGCACGAGGATCGAGGTCGTGCCGTCGGGCATCTTCAGCACGCGGCCGATGACCGCCTCGGTGCCGACGGTGTAGACGTCGGCGCCGGTCGGCCGCTCGACGTCGGCTTCCTTCTGGGCGACGACGAGGATCTGGCGCTCGGCGGAGAGCATGGCCTGCTCGACGGCGCGCAGCGAGCGCTCGCGGTCGATGAACAGCGGCGTCACGAGGTGCGGGAAGACGACGGTATTGCGCACGGGCAACACCGGCAACTCGATGGTCTCGGGGCGCCGGGTGCGGCGCCGGGGCGGGGAACGACGGGCTACGGCCAAAGCAGCACTCCTGAGTGGCGGTCGAAAATCAGCAAACCGGGGCGTCGACGCGAATGGGGGATTACGCCCTCCGTTCACACGGCAGAGCCGATAAGAAAAGGGGAACTACCACTGGCTGTAGGTAGTTCCCCCGGGAGCGGTCGATGGGATTCGAACCCACGGCCTCAATCTTGGGAGGATTGCGTGCAGCCACTACACCACGACCGCCCGGTTGGCGCCCCGCGTGGAGGCGCCCCCGCTGAGAAAAACTATACCCCCCGAGGGCCGGACTGTCAAGCATCGCCGCGCGGCCGGCGAGCCACGCGCGGCCGCCCGCTGACACGCCCCGGGACGCGGGCGAGGCGTGGAGAAGACACCAGCGAGCTCTGAGTGTATTGGCTCGGTGCGGCGCGGGTGGGCCAACGATCGGTCTGCTATCATGCCCGGTAGGAGCTCTGGCGGTAGGTGCCCGCCCCGGCGGCGAGAAGCGAGGCGACGATGGGGCTGAAGGAACGGCTGGAGGCGGACCAGAAAGACGCGCTGCGCAGCGGACACTCGCTGCGCCTGAACACGATTCGCCTGCTGCGCAGCGCGATCCACAACGCCGAGATCGAAAAGGGCGGCGAGCTGTCCGACCAGGAGCTGGACACGGTCGTGGCGCGGCAAGTGCGCCAGCGGCGGGAGGCGATCGCCGAGTACCAGAAGGCAAAGCGGCAGGACCTGGTGGACCGCGAGGAAGCCGAGCTGCAGGTGCTGCTGGCGTATCAGCCGGAGCAGCTCTCACCCGTCGAGGTGGAGGCGCTCGTGCGGAGCGTGGTGGCCGAGGTGGGAGCCGCTGGCCCGCGAGACCAGGGGAAGGTGATGGGGCGGCTGGCGCCGCAGCTCCGCGGCAAGGCGGACATGGGCGCGGTCGGCCAGCTCGTCCAGCGCGTGCTCGCCGAAGTGGCTTCAGGGGCCGGTTAGGCGCTGGCGGGGCGGGCGTGGGGCCGCTTCGCGCGCCGCGCGCCGGGGGCGCTCGTGGCGGCGCTCTCCTCCGCACGCTTGGCGAGCATGCGCTCGACCAGCCGCACGTAGGCCTTGCCGTGCTTGGGCATGCGGCGCCGCTCGGCCGCCGCGCGGCGGGCGCGCCGCTGCCAGCGCCCGCCGGGCGCCTCGCTGCCGTTGCTATCGGGGTCGCGGAGCCGCCGCATGGTGGGTCCCCCTGGCGCGCCGTGCGCCCTGTTGGGTTGCCGAGCGCCAGGTGCGCTCATCTATCTATATGGTACTCCGCCGGACGCTAGTCGTCCTCGCTGCGGGCGCCGGTCGGGACGTGCGCCGTGCGCTCGAAGACGAAGTCCTCGGGCTCGGCGCCCGGCACCCAGAGGTAGCCGCATTCGGGGCAGCGCCAGCCCCGCGCGCCGCCAGGCGCTTGCTCTTGCTGCATCGCCGTGTCCACGCCGCAGCGCTGGCATTCGATCATCTCAGCCATGACGCCCTCCTGCGGCGATCATTGCAGGGCGTGGGCCAGCGGCAGCACGCCGCCCGCGTGTTGCCGCAAATCTAACCCTTACCGAAGGTATGTATCGTTCCGCGTATGTAGTTGACCCGGCCCCGGGCGGGAGCCGGCCGCCGTCGTCGTCGGGGCTGTGGGTAAGGGGGCCGGCGTAGAGGAACGGAACGGCTGTCCACTTACCCACGGGCCTGCCCCGGTGCCTCATGGGGTGCCCGCCGGCGGGCGAGTCGCCAGAGCGCCGCCCGCGCGGCCATCCTCGCTGCTCCTTCGGTACGCTCAGTTGTGCGGCAACGATCCCTCCACGGGTTAGGTTTGTTATGCGGCAATTCGCCCCCTCCTTGCTGATTCTGCCATGTGCTATACTTTTCACTAGTCGTTCTTCCCTCGCCTACTCAGCGCGTTGCGCTGGTGTTATCCCTCCAGTCAGGGAGTTGGCATCGTGGCGCTGCGATCCCTACTCGCGCTCGCCGGATTGCTCCTGACCTCAGCGTTCTCCCCGATTGGCGTCGCGTCGGCCTGGGCGCAGGCCCCGTCCCCGGGCGACGCGCTCGCAACCTACGTGAGTCCGAGCGGAGCGTCCTTCCGCGCCGACGCCCGCCTGGTGCCCGGCCTGGACGTGCTCCGCCAGCTCGACGACGGGCGGGGGCTGCTGGACGCGCTGGGCCAGGGCGGCGTCACGGTGACGCTCGCGGCGGAGCCGGCGCGGGTCTGGGCCCACTACGATACCGACGCCCGCCAGATCGTGATCGACCAGTCGCTGGCCGGGCGCGACCCGCGGACGCTCGCCGCCCTGCTCAGCCACGAGGCGGTACACGTGCGAAACACCCAGGGGACGCGGGGCCAGAGTCCCACACGAGCGAGCGGGGGGGGATGCTATGCCGAGGAAGTGGCGGCGATGCAGACCGAGCTAACGGTCTGGCAGCAGCTCTTCGGGCCGGGCGGCAAGGCGCCCGCCGACCATGCTTACGAGCGCGAGGAAAACACGGCGCTCTCTCGCTATCTTAGCGCGCCCGATCGCTACTGGGACCAAGTAGCGGCCAGCTACGCCCGCGTGTGCGGGTCATAGCTGGCCGCCGGGTGGGCGCGAGCCGGGTCGCTTCTGGCACGCGGGTGTCCTACCCGTTCGCTACGGCCTAGTCCGCCCAGTTCCAGACCGCGCGTCCCCCGTTCTCTTCGGTCCACTGGTCGTTGGGGATCGCCGCCTCGTCACCGGGCATACCCGTCCGCAGCCACGAGACACCCGAGCCGGTCGGGTCAGCCACAATCGCTGCCGCCGCCACGTCTTCGAGGGCCAGGCGGAAGAAGATAGTGCCCTCTGCCGGGGCCATCGTCGGCGCCGCGGGCTGGACCGCCATCATGAACGTCGTGGGCACCGTCGGCTCCTCGTAGTCGAAGGCCGCCGCCGGCTGGGCTCCGACGAACACCAGCCCGCCTACCATCATCGCTGCCAGAAGTAGCCGCCACATGACGTGCCTCCTTTGAGCCTACTCCGCACCTCCTACCCGCGTATTCGCCATATCGTGCACCTCCTACGAGATATCTATGTCCTCGCCTACACTATGCGGCCGGAAGGTTGCGGCGGAGGTTGCGGGCCGTAGACGGCGCGTCACAATCCGTGCGCCGCGAAGCGGCTGTCGGAAGCGCCCGCGCCGAGGATGAGTACGGAGACGATGCGGAGGAGGAGCGACTACTCGGCGCCTCACGAGCCATGCGACGCGGGCGGTGGGCGCTAGGCCGGCAGGAGAAGTATCGCGGGGGCGCCTTTTGGGGGAGGCGCTCTCAGGGCCGATAGGGGCCCAGGCGCGCGAGCGCCGCGTCGCGGAAGCGCGTGTCGACGAGCGTGGTCACGTCGAAGCCCGCCGGCAGCAGCCCATGCTCGGCGTACCAGGCGGCCTGGTCGGCGATGCTCGCCATGTTCAGCCAGCCGTCCGGGTCGATCGTCGACATGCCGATGCGGTCGTAGAGCGTGGGGTCCTTCACCGTGGTGTTCTCGGTGAGGATCCGCACCACGTCGGCCTTGCCCTCGCCGCGCCGGAACGCGGCCGTGTAGTCGCGCGCGCCGCGCAGGTAGGCGACCATCCAGCGCGTGGCCACGTCGGGCTGCTCGGCCATGAAGCTCGGCGCGTAGCTGAGCACCGCCGGCGTCACCCCGGGCAGGTGCATGCCGGTCCCCTGCCACTTCGTGGCGATGCCCCGCTCCGCGGCCAGCGTCGCCATCGGCTCGGTCAGGTAAGCGGCGTCCACGTTGGTGTTGGCGAGCGCGGCCACCATGTCGGGGAAGGGCATCTCCACCAGCTCCACGTCGGCCAGCGACAGGCCGCCAAGCTGCAAGCCCCGCTCGAGCGAGTAGTCGTTCACGCTGCCGCGGCTAGGGACCGCCACCGTGCGCCCGCGCAGGTCCGGCCAGTCGCGCACCTGCCCGCTGTCCGTCAGGTCCTTGCGGACCACCGTCCAGCCCGAGTTGCCGTCGGGCTCGTTGCGGCCGAGCGCGGCGACCATCTTGATGCCGATACCCCGCTGCGCGGCGTTCACGTAGGCCGGGCTGAAGCCGCCGCCCGACGACTGGAGCTGCCCCGTGGCCAGCAGCGGGATCGCGCGGGCGCCCGTGTCGATGGTCGTGAACTCGGGCGTGATGCCCTCCTCGGCGAAGTAGCCGCGCGCCATGGCGATGTAGATGCCCGCCTCGGCGAGGATACCGAGCACGCCCGTCTGCACGGCAACGGGGGCGGCCGGGGGCGCCGGCGCGGCGGCAGGCGCGGCGGCGGGTGGGACCGTCGCCGCGGACGGTGCGGGCGCTGGGCGCTCCCCGGCGCTTGCCGGCTGCGGCGGTTGGCTCCCCCCAGCATTGGGGGCTTGGTCGCGCTCGCGGCACAGCCGGCCGCGACGAGCAGCGCGGTGAGCAAGGCGACGGCGGGTAGCGCGCGCCGAGGCATGGTGCCCTCCCCGGGGCTAGCCGCCCCTCAGTGGCCGAGGTGCGCGACGAGCGCGACGAACGCGCCGGCGAAGACCCACAGCGCGACGAATCCCTGCCCGCGCACCGTCACGTCGATCGCGATCCCGAGGCTCACCACCGCCAGGAACAGCGCCACGGCGCCCGCCGCGGCGAGCGTGGCTAGCAGGGGCGGCGGCGCGGGATCGACCGGCGGCGCCGTCGGGTCGCACAGATCGCACTCCGCGACACGCCTGCCCGACTCGAACACGCGGTCGCCGCAGTGCCGCGTACAGTACACCTGGCGGCAGGTGGCGCAGCGCGTCGCCGCCTCGCGGAAGCACCGCGGAAAGCTGCACCGCATAACGGCCCGCCGTGAAGCCCGCCGAACGGTGGCGCGCCGCAAGTACCCGCGCCCGGGCGCGGCCGCCGCGCGCTACCTGTCGCTGCCCCTGCCCGGCCCGCCCATCATAGCGCACGGACGCGGCCGCCCGCGCTCCCGGGCCATCACGCTACGGGGCCGCCGATCTGCTGCCCCCGGCCGCCCGCGCGCGATACGCCGCCGCGGCTTCCTGGATCGAGGCGGCGATGGCCGGGTAGGCGCCGCAGCGGCAGAGATTCGTCATCCAGTGGGCGATCTCGTCGCGGCTGGGCGCGGGATGCTCGGCCAGCAGCGCCTTCGCCAGCAGGAGCTGGCCCGCCGTGCAGTAGCCGCACTGCGCGCCGACGTTGCGCACGAACGCCTCCTGCAGCGGGTCGAGCTGGCCGTCCGCCGCCAGCCCCTCGACCGTCGTGACGGCTTTGCCCTGCGCCTCGAAGGCTAGGTAGCTGCAGGCACTGATCGGCTGGCCGTCCACCAGCACCGTGCAGGCGCCGCAGACTTCCGACTCGCACGACCGCTTGGCGCCCGTGAGCCCCGCCCGCTCGCGCAAGAGGTCGAGCAGCACCTCCTCGACGGGCACCGTGCCGCGCCAGGGCCGGCCGTTCAGCGTGAACGCCAGCTCGACCGTCTGCAGCGTCTCCAGGGGCGCGGGCGCCTCTTGTGCGTCAAGCATGCTCGCCCTCCCCGGCGCGTTCGGCCGCCTGGGCGAGCGCCCGCCCGAGCAGCACGCCAGCCAGGTACACTTTGTACTCGGCCGAGCCCAGCAGATCGTCCACCGGCTCCAGCACCTCCGCCAGGTACGGCCGCGCCTCCGCCACCACGCGCTGCGCGTCGGCCAGCGGCAAGCCCCGGAGGCGGTCCTCTAGCTCGCCGAGCCGCACCGCCTTCGGCCCCACGCAGCCGACGGCCAGCCGCGCCGCGCCCAGCCGCCCGTCCTCCCGCGCCAGCGCGGCCGCCACGTTCAGCGTCGGCCGGTAGTACTGCTCCACGCGCAGGTAGGCGTGGCCCCAGCCGGGCGGCAGCGGCGGCACGCGGATCTCCGTCAGCAGCTCGTCGGGTGCCAGCGCCGTCTCGTAGGTGCCCACCAGGAACTCGGCCAGCGGCAGGTCGCGCAGCGCGGCGCCGCCCAGGCGCACCGTCGCGTCGTACACGAGCAGCGCCGTCGCCACGTCGGCGTGCGGGTCGGCGAAGCAGAGGTTGCCGCCCACGGTGCCCTGGTTCCGCACCCGCACGTTGCCCACCTGCGCCTCGGCGTAGGCGAACAGCGGCAGCCGCTCGCGCACCAGCGGGTCCGTCTCCAGGCGGCGGTGCACGACCGTCGCGCCGATGCGCACCGCGCCGTCCTCCCAGGCGATGGCGTCGAGGCCGGGGATGCGCTTGACGTTCACCAGGTAGTCGGCGTCGAGCAGGCCCTGCCGCAGGAGCAGGACCAACTCCGCGCCGCCCGCGTAGACGCGCGCCCGCTCACCCAGCCGGCCCAACTCGGCGGCCGCCTCGGCCACCGTCGTCGGCTCCAGCACGCGGAATGGTTTAAGCACGGTGCGCCCTCACCCCGGCCCTCTCCCAGGGGGAGAGGGAGTACGATGTCCTCACCCCGGCCCTCTCCCAGAGGGAGAGGGAGTTGGATGCCCTCACCCCGGCCCTCTCCCAGGGGGAGAGGGGGCTTCTGCCTCTAGCTCGGCGGCGACGTTGCGCGCGAACTGCTGCACCACGTCGCGCGCCTTACGCTTGATGGCGAACTGGCCGAGCGCCGCGATCTTGCCGAGGATCTGCACGTCGGCCGTCACGTCGAGAGCGGTGAGCCGCGGGGCCAGCTCGCGCAGGGCCACCTCCAGTGTCACCTGCTGCGACGCGCCCAGCCGCTTGTCCTGGCCGCTCGCCTGCAGCCGAATGCGCTCGGGCGGCCGCGTCTCCTGCACGGTGACGTCCAGGTCGAACTGCGCCTTGTACGGCCCGATGGCATCGGCGAATTGCGCCTTGTAGCGGCGCCCCGGCTCGATCTCCTCGACCGCCGTGCAGCCGGGCAGGCAGGCCGCCACCCGCCGCGTCTGCCACAGGAAGTCCCAGGCGGCCGCCGGCGCGACGGGCACCGTGAGCTGCTCTTCGAAGCGCACGCGCCATGCTCCTCGTGCCGCGCTCGCCTCCGCGCGCGGGCGTCGGAGCGCCCCACGGGCCGCCGCGGCGGCCCATTATAGCGCGCGGACTCCCCGCCGCAAGCGCAACCGGGGCCACGAGGGCGCACTGGCCGCCACCGTCCACGGGGCGAAGGCGGCCAGTGCGTTGTGCGGACCGGGGGGCGGCTACGGCGCCGGCGCGGCGGCGGTCAGGTGGGGGCGGCAGCGCCGTGCGAGGAGCAGAGCGACGGCCAGCGCGCCCGTGGCCAGCGCCACGAGCTGCGCCTCTTGCAGTCCCCACAGCACCAGCGTCTCCTGGCGGAAGAACGTCAGCCCGAAGCGGATCGCGGCGTAGCCGATCGCCGCGGCGAGGAACGTCTCCCCAGGCGCCGCGAGGCGCCGCCGCGCGAGCCATAGCGCGCCGAGCAGCGCGAGCGTGGCGACGATCTCGTAGAGCGGGTAGGGGTGGGTCGGGACGCCGCGCAAGGCGGCCGGCAGCAGCGCGTGCGGGTGCCAGTAGACGATCCCCCACGCGGCGCCGGTGGGCGCGCCCCAGGCGTCGCCGTTGCTCAGACAGCCGAGCCGGCCGATCGCCTGGCCGACGAGCACGGCCGGCGCGGCCGCGTCGAGCAGCGGCCACAGTGGCAGCCCCGCGCGGCGCGCCGCGAGCGCCCCGCCGGCGATGCCGCCCAGGAACGCGCCGTACACGGCGATCCCGCCCTCCCAGATCGCCAGCGCGGCCAGCGGGTTGGCCGCGTACGCCGGCAGGTGGTCGAGCACGTGGAACAGCCGCGCACCGATCAGCCCGCCGACAATCGCCCAGGTGGCGACCGTGTCGAGCGGCGCCGCCGGGCCGCTCACGCGGACGGCGCGGCGCACGCCCAGCCAGACGGCCACCGCGACGGCGAGCGCCGTCAGCACGCCGTGCCAGCCGAGCGCGATCGGCCCGAGCTGCGCGATCACTGGATCGAGGGTCACGTCAATCGTAGGCACGGCACAGTCCTCTCGCCGGCGCGTCGCTCGTCGCGTCGACCACGTCCCACGCCGCGAGCCCCAGGATGGCCGTCACCAGCGCCGCCGAGCCGAGGCACCAGGGACAGAGCGCCCCGATGACGTACAGCTCCAGGTACGTCAGGTAGCCCGAGTAGAGCGTGCCGGCCAGCGCCAGCCCGAACAGCGTGAGCGCCACCGGCGCCGCTGCCGTCCGCGGCGCCCAGGTGCGCCAGGCGCTGAGCCCGAGCAGCAGGAGGTACAGCGCCAGCCCCAGCAGCGCCACGGGCACGCCGGCGACGGCGGCGAAGCGGCTCGCCTGGACCGTCTCGCAGCCGCCCGCGCCGGCGCACAGCGCGAGCGCCCCGCTGTAGTGGGCGACGGTGAGGTAGCCCGAAATCGCCGCGCCGAGGCCCGCGAGCACGATCATCGCCCGCCCGCGCCAGCCGGGAGCCCCGCCCCCGGCTGGCGCGCGGGTCGGCCGCCGCCGGCGGCTCATGGCCGCGCCTCGCCGCGCGTCCGGGCGGCGGCCGCCTGCGCCGTGATCAGTTGGGCGAGCTGCTCGAACGGCGGCGCGCCCTGGATCTTCTGGCCGTTGATGAACAGCGTCGGGGTCGCGCTGACCCCCTGCTGGCGGCCCGCGTCGCGCTCGGCCTTCACCTGGCCGGCGTAGCGATCGGAGTCGAGGCAGGCGTTGAACGCCGCCTGGTCGAGCCCCAGGTCGGCGGCGAACCGCTTCAGGTTGTCCTTACCGAAGGCGCCCCGGTTCTCGCCCGTCTGCTCCGCGTACAGCTTGTCGTGGTAGTCCCAGAAGCGGCCCTGCGCGTCGGCGCAGTCGGCTGCCTCCGCCGCCCAGACGGACTCCTGGCCGAGAAAGGCCAGGTTGTGCCAGACGAGCTTGGCCGTGCCGTCCTTGACGTACCTCTCCTCGACCTGCCGCCCCGGCCCCAGCGCGAACAGGCGGCAGGCCGGACACTGGAAGTCGGCCCAGACGGCGATGGTCACCGGCGCGGCGGGGTCGCCCTTCACCTTCCCGGCGGTCGCCACGGCGGCGGCGGTCGCCCCCGGCTGCGCCTGCCCGAGCAGGACCAGCCCGCCCACGACGGCCAGGGCGGCCACCACCACGGCCAGCCACCAGCGGCGCGACGGCCGCCGCTCCGCGGCGCGCGAATGCGGCCGCCGCCCGTGCTTCTGCTGAATGCTGCGCGTCATGATGCTCTCCTTACGCATCCCACCGGCCACGGCCAGGTCTGGCCCGTGGCCCGGCGACATCAACCATCACGCCCGGCCTCGCCGCCGCGGCACGGCACGGCCGCGCGCGGCAAACCGGACAGCACCGCTCCCGGCGAGACGACGGACCACGCCACGCACGAGGGCGCGGCCAGGCCGGGGTCGCCGGTCGCTTGCGACGAGGGGGTTAGCCGACGTTCGGGGGATGCTGGAGAGGAGCGACGGCGCGCGACGCGGGCACCGTGTCGCGCGCTGAGCCGAGGGCCACGGCGGTCGCCGGGGCGCCGAGCGTCACGGCGGGCGGCACGGGGACCACCTCGACCACGCTGGCGAGCGCCACCGCCGCGGAGGCCGGCAGCGCCCGTATCTCGCAGGACGGCCCGGGCGCGTCGTGGCTGGCGGCGGGGCTGTAGGCCGTCGGTCCCGCGGATGCCTGGTCCTGTAGCGCCGTCGGGCCGCAGCCGCCGGTCCACAGGCCCGCGGCCGTCGCGGCGCATAGAACGAGCAGCACGAGCGCGGGAAGCGCCCGCTGCCAGACGACGCGCCAGGTGCCGGACATCGTGACCGCCTTTCGGTGTGCCAGGGCCAGCGGCCTCACCTTCACTATACCCACGCGCGGGCGGGACGGCGAATATTGCCGCGCCCCCACCGGCGCCGGCCGGCCGCTCGGTAGCGCCGCGCGACAATCCGCGTGCCGCGCTCCCGCCAGCGGGGGCTGGCCGCCGCTCGCCGCGCCCGCGGCCCGGACGATCCCGCCCCGCCGGGAGTTGATCTAGATGCAACTGAGACGTGTAGCCCGGCCCGGCGGGGCCGATACTACTGGGAGAGGACACCTCCGCCCGCCACTTATGACGAGCGTATGCCAACCAGTCACCGCCGCGCCGCGCTGGCAATTGGGGCCGCCCGCCCGGCCCCCCGCCGATCTGACCGGTTGTCACATCTAGCACACAAGATGTTGTGGTGGTACAGTATCTGCATCCACTAGATATTGTTGGAGGCGCGCGGCGAGCGTGGGGGCGCCGCCCTCGGGCCGACGGCGGGTTGGCGTTGGCGGAGAGCGCAAGATGACCGAGTCCCACAGGCCCCGTCGCCCCTTGCCGCGACGATCAGGCGCCAACTTGGGAGAAGGGGAGCGCACCATGGCAGTCTCGTACGACCAGCTCAAAGACGGCGAGCTCCTGCGCCCGCCGCCGGACCTGCCGGAGCCAGCGCTGACCGTGAACGGCACGAAGGTGCTGGAGCGCCGCTACCTGCACCGCATCGACAACCGCGTCGTCGAGACGCCCGGGGGTGGCTTCTGGCGCGTCGCTGAGGAGGTGGCGCGCGGCGGCGCCTCCTGGGTCGACCCGGCCGGCCTGGAGGCGCGCACCCGCGAGTACTACGGCGCCATGGCCAGCCTCGAGTTCCTCCCCAACTCGCCCACCTTGATGAACGCCGGCAAGCGCAACGGCCTGCAGTACTCGGCCTGCTACGTGCTGCCCGTCGAGGACTCGATGGACGGCATCTTCGAGTCCGTGAAGCGCGCCGCCCTCATCCACAAGAGCGGGGGCGGCTGCATCGCCGGTGATGCCCGCGTGTGGACCACGTTCTGCGGCATCGAGCCGATCGAGGTGCTGGTGAACCGCGCCACCGTGGACGGTCGGGCCGGCGTGCGGCACGGCGCTGGCGTCGCCTACGACGTGCGCGACCTCGGCATTCAGACGCTCTCCATGAACCCGCGCACGGGCGAGACGGGACTGCGCCAGGTCACGCACGTCTGGCGCTTCGACGTGCCCGCCGACAGCCAGGTCGCCGTGACCATGCGGGAGGGCGTGGTCGTCCAGACGAGCGACTGGCACCCGTTCATGGTCGTCCGCGGCACGGAGCTGGTCGAGGTGCCCGCGGCCGCGCTCCTGCCGGGCGACGTGGTGCTCGGCCCCGACCGTCCCGACTCGTACTGGCCCTGGACGGAGACGCGCACCGTCGGTTCCCTCGCCATTGACCCGGACCTCGGCTGGCTCGTGGGCTTCACGCTTGGCGACGGGTCGTTCGGCTACGTGCCCGCGCTGCGCCAGTACCGCGTGCGCTGGTTCTCGGGTGCGCGCGACGTGCTGGAGCGGGCGCAGGCCGTCCTGGCCCGGCACGGCATTCAGGTGGCGATCCAGCAGGATGGGCGCGGCGTGTTGTCACTCGCCACCCTGACGCAGCGCTTCGTCCACGACCTGCTGGAGGCGTGCGGCCTGGAGAAGATTGGCCCGAAAGACGACCTGATCCGCGTGCCCGAGGTCATTGCCAAGTCGCCGCTGCCGGTGGTCCGCGCCTTCGTCGCGGGCCTCCTGGATAGCGATGGCTACGTGGACCGTGATGGCAGCCCGTCGTACACGACGGCCAGCGAGGCGATGGCCGAAGACGTGGCGGCGCTCATGGGCCTGCTCGGCTATCAGCCCACGGTGCGCGCGAAGGCGCCTCACGGGAAGGGCCGCCGGACAACCTATACCGTGCAGCTCTGCCCCTTGCCGCAGGTGGACGACCTGGCCCGCGACCTTGGCCCTTACCTGGCCAGCGCGCAGCGCCGCGAGCGGCTGCACAGCGATAGCCGGCGGCAGACGGCGCTGCGGCTGTCCTTCCGCGCCTGGCGGGACCGGCTGGCGGCGCTGGGGCTGGCAAAGGCGCGAGGCGACAAGGCCGGCGGTCCGGGGCCGTGCGCGGACGAGCTGAACCGCTGGTCGTGCAACGTCGGCGGCCGCGTGCGCCGCGACGATCTGCGCGCCATCGCGGCACAGGTCGCCCGCCAAGACCCCGAGCTGGGCGGGCTGCTCGCCCGGCTGGCGGCGAACGGCCAGGAGGTTGCGCGCGTCGAGCGGGCCGCCGTTGCCAAGCCGTATTACGACCTGACGGTCGAGGGCTGGAACACCTACGCGGCGGGTCGCTCGGGCCTGGCGATGGTTCACAACACCGGGTTCGCGTTCTCGCGCCTGCGGCCGAGCGGCGACATCGTCGGCTCGACGGGCGGCGTCGCCTCCGGCCCCGTGAGCTTCATGGAGGTCTTTAACGGCGCCACCGAGTCGGTGAAGCAGGGCGGCACGCGCCGCGGCGCCAACATGGGCATCCTGCGCATTGATCACCCCGACGTGCTGCAGTTCATCGACTGCAAGCGCGTGCTGCGCGACGGCGCGCGCGCCGCCTACGAGTCGGTCGCGGGCAGCCTGGCTCCGGCCGCGCGCGAGTCGCTGCGCAAGAGCCTGCTGGAGACCCAGATCTCCAACTTCAACATCTCCCTCGCCGTCACCGACCGCTTCATGGAGGCGCTAGCCGCCGACGGCGAGTACGAGCTGATCCATCCGCGCACCCAGGAGATCGTGAAGCGCCTGCGCGCCCGCGACGTGTTCGATCGCATGGTGCAGGCCGCCTGGGAGACGGGTGACCCAGGCGTGGTCTTCATTGACCGGATCAACGCCGGCCCCGCGAATCCGGTGCCCGAGATGGGGCCAGTGGAGGCGACGAACCCCTGCGTCACCGCCGACACGCTGGTGTCCACGGCCGATGGCCTGCGCCGCGTGGGCGACCTCTTCGCCGCGGGCGCGCCCGTGCGGGTGCTGGTGGACGGCCGGCTGAGCGCGGCGCCCGTCCAGGCGGCGAGCGCCGTGTTCGCGACGGGCGTGAAGCCGGTCTTCCGCCTGCGCACCGAGGAGGGCTACGAGCTGCGCCTGACTGCCGACCACCGCCTGCGCACCGACCGCGGCTGGGTGGCGGCGCGCGACCTGGTGCCCGGCGACCGCCTGCACCTCGTGAACCGCAAGGGCGGCTTCGGCCAGGGCGGCTCGGCCGAGCTGGGGCAGGTGCTCGGCTGGCTGGTGGGCGACGGCACGATGACGGCCGAGCGCGCGATCCTGTCGTTCTTCGGCGCGGAGAAAGAGGAGCTGGCGCCGGCCTTCGCGGCGATGGTGGGCGCCGTCGTGCCGGCCCCGGTCGGCCCGCGTTCGTGGTACGACGTCAGCGTGAGCGCGATTCCAGAGCGGTCCGAGGCGCGCGTGCGCTCGGTCCGCCTGCTGCGCGTGGCGGAGGAGCACGGCCTGCGCGCGGGCGATAAGCACAAGGTGCCCGAGTCGGTGTTCACCGGCTGCGAGGCGATGCAGCGCGGCTTCCTGCAGGCGCTGTTCACCGCCGACGGCCACGTCAGCAGCGACATCGGGCGCGGTATCGGCGTGCGGCTGACCTCCATCAACCGGCAGATGCTGGTGGACGTGCAGCGGCTGCTCCTGAACTTCGGCATTGTCAGCCGCATTTACACCGATCGCCGCGGCGAGGGGCTGCGCCTGCTGCCCGACGGCAAGGGTGGTAAGAAGCCCTATCGGTGCCGAGCTTACCACGAGTTGATGGTCAGCAAGGACAACATGGCGCGGTTCGCCGATGAGATCGGCTTCATGACCGAGGCGAAGCAGCAGAAGCTGCTCAGCAAGCTGGCCGCATATCAGCACGGGCCCCACCGTGAGCGGTTCACGGCCAGGTTCGCCGCCCTGGAGCCCGAGGGCGAGGAGGCGGTCTATGACCTCACGGAGTCGGTCACCCATAGCTTCGTGGCTAACGGGCTCGTCGTTCACAACTGTGGCGAACAGCCATTGTACCCCAACGAGGCGTGCAACCTCGGGAGCATCAACCTCGCCCGGTTCGTGCGGGCGGGCGGGGTGTCGCTGCACCGCACTGGCCGCGGCCTGGCGGGCGTCGAGGCTATCGACTGGGAGCGTATGGAGCGGACAGTTCGCACCGCGATCCGCTTCCTCGACGACGTCATCACGGTCAACCCGTACCCGGACGCGCACATTGACCGGGCGGTGAAGGCCAACCGCCGCGTGGGCCTGGGCGTCATGGGCTGGGCCGACCTGCTCATTGACCTGGAGATCCCCTACGACAGCGAGGAGGCGCTGCGCCTCGGCACCGAGGTCATGCGCCGCCTCAACGAGTGGGCGCACGACGAGTCGTGCCGCCTGGCCGAGGAGCGCGGCCCGTTCCCGAACTGGCCGAAGAGCATCTACAAGGACGGCCGCCCGCAGCGCAACGCCACGGTCACTACGATCGCGCCCACCGGCACGATCAGCATCATCGCCGGCTGCTCGTCGGGCATCGAGCCGCTGTTCGCGCTCGTGTTCGACCGCAAGGGCTCCCTCGACGGCGAGTTGAGCCTGGAGGTGTACGAGCGCTTCACCGAGGTCGCTAAGCGCGAGGGCTTCTGGACCGAGGACCTGGCGCGCCAGGTGCACAAGCATGGCACGGTGCGCGGGCTCGATGCCGTGCCCGAGAAGTGGCAGCGGGTGTTCGGCACGGCGCACGACATCCATCCCGACTGGCACGTGCGGATGCAGGGCGCGTTCCAGCAGCACACCGACAACGCCGTCTCCAAGACCATCAACCTGCCCCACGACGCGACCCCGGCCGACGTGGAGCGCGCCTACACGCTCGCCTACGAGGCGGGCTGCAACGGCATCACCGTCTACCGCGACGGCTC